>MDTE01019090.1_pt1 | contig 13523 bp, 11 predicted proteins | sample 811231 | NCBI WGS metagenome assembly MDTE01 (sample SAMN05326651, study PRJNA326480) | marine metagenome | isolation source: seawater | place: Indian Ocean: Red Sea | collected 2010
CACATTGGTTTCGTGTTTCAAGCCTTCAACTTGATCCCGACGTTGAGTGTCAGGGAGAACTTGTTGCTGCCGCTGGAGTTAAAACGGGTGCCTAAGTCGACAGCGAATCAGCGTTGCGAAGACTTGCTCGACCGGCTTGGTCTGGCTGATCGCGAGCAGAGCTTTCCGGATCGTTTGTCTGGTGGTGAGCAGCAGCGAGTCGCCATCGCGCGGGCATTGGTTCATGACCCGCAGCTGGTGCTCGCCGACGAGCCAACCGGCAATCTGGACCGCGACACGGGCGCCGAAGTGTTGCAATGGATGACGACGCTCACCCACGAACAGAACAAGACCCTGGTCATTGTCACGCACAGTGATCATGTGGTTGCGGCCGCTGACGTGGTGGCGCGTCTGGTGGACGGGCAGCTCGTGCGCGAGCCGGTGAGCTGAGCGGGTCGTGAACGTCGGACCGGTGCTGGCGCGAGCGGGGTTGCGCGCCACGTTGTTGCATCCCTGGCAGCTGGGCTTGTCGTTGCTGGGCATTGCCCTTGGAGTAGCTGTAGTGGTGTCGATCGACCTCACCACCACCAGCGCCAATCGCGCGTTCGAACAATCCAATGAAGTCGTGCTCGGGCGTACCACCCATCAGGTCATCTCCGCGAATGGCATCCCAGAGTCACTGTTTCCGGGTATCCAGCAGGCCGTTAGACCTGGTCATGCTGCACCAGTCGTTGAAGCGGCGGTCGGTATCAATGGGATAGAAGGCCGTGCATTCTCGTTGCTTGGCCTGGATCCGCTGGCCGAGCGGGAGCTGCGTGGATATCTGCACTCGGCTGACGGTGAGACGCTCGATATCGGAGCCCTGATGACCATGCCTGCGACAGCGGTACTGGCCCGTCAGGTGGTCGATCTTGCCGGCCTCGAACGGGGTGAGTGGTTTGAGGTTTCGGTCGGGGGGCGTCGTCACGCGCTGCGCCTCATCGGTATCCTGGAGTCGTCCGAACCCCTTGAAGTACAAGCCACCGCTCACTTGATCCTCACGGATATTGCAACCGCGCAAGAGCTGCTTGGCCGGTACGGAACATTGAGCCATATCGACCTCCGTGTGGACGGCGCCGACGAGGCGGCTGTGCTGAGACGACTGCGAGAGGTCTTGCCCACGTCGATCCGACTGGTGGAAGTCGGCAGCCGCACGCGTGAAAGCCTCGCCATGGCACGTGCCTTCCGACTCAACTTGTTGATGCTCAGTCTGCTGGCCTTGTTGGTCGGCATGTTCTTGATCTTCAACACAGTGAGTTTCTCGGTGGTGCAGCGCCACGCGATATTCGGGCATTTGCGTACCTTGGGCGTTACTCGGGGCCAGCTGCTGAGACTCATACTGGCCGAGGCGACCGGGCTTGGCCTGGTGGGTTCGTTGCTTGGCCTCGGCCTTGGCGTTCTGTTGGCCGGTGAACTCCTTGGGCTGGTGACCCAAACCCTAAGCGACCATTACTTCAGCGTTGCAGTCACGAGTATATTGGTGACGCCACAGACGTTGCTCAAAGGTCTGGCGCTCGGTGTCGCGGCATCCATCATCGCCGCCGCACTACCAGCACTGGAGGCAATGTCCATTGCACCTGTCATGGTTGCGATGCGCTCTCGTCAGGAAGCCCGGGCGCGTGCCTGGACACCGTGGTTGGCGGCAGTCGGCCTCGTGTCAATGCTGGGGGCTTTCATGTTGCTGGGGGTCACGCGAACCGCACTCGCTCCCGGATTCTTGTCCTTGTCCTTACTGGTAGTAGGGGCGACGCTTATGAGCCCGGCACTTCTATTGGGCATGCTGCGCGTGTCGGACATGTTGCTGCGGTCATTCGGCAGCGTGCTCGGTCCCATGGCAGTACGCGGTATTGTTGGTAGCTTCAGCCGAACATCGGTTGCAGTGGCCGCCCTGATGGTGTCTTTGGCAACCACGGTCGGTGTCTCCATCATGGTGGAGAGCTTTCGCACCAGTCTGGCGACCTGGCTCGACGCCACTCTCCAGGCTGATGTGTATGTCACGGTCCCTGGTGTCGGCGGCGGCAGAATCGACCCGGCGATCATGGCGCGTCTTCGCGATCTGTCCGGTATCGAAGAGCACAGCGAAGGCGTGACCATCGAAGTTGACTCCGGCATGGGGCGGGTGCATGTCGCGGGAATTGCCATGGCTGCTCGCAGTCACGACGGTTTTGTGTTCACCGGCGGTGTGCAAGACGAGGTCTGGGACGAGTTTCACCAGCAAGGCAAAGTGCTCGTCACCGAGCCGTTGGCGTGGCGCCATGATTTTGTCCGCGGTGACCGGCTGAAGCTGGAAACCGATGAGGGCGAGCGCGCATTCGAAATTGGCGCCGTTGTCCGTGACTATGGATCCCAGCGCGGCGCAATCATCATGAGCCGTGAACGTTTCGATCGGCACTGGCCGGACAGAGGGGTATCCACCGTCGGTCTTTATCTGCAAGAGGATGCATCAGCCGAGACTTTGATTGGCTCCGTCGAGCGAGCTGCGGCCGGTACTCAGTCGGTCTACGCGCGTGCAAACGAGATCATCCGTGAACACACGCTGGCCGTATTCGATCGGACCTTTGTCATCACCAAAGTGTTGCGCTGGCTCGCGGTCGGGATCGCGTTCGTTGGAATTGTTTGCGCGTTGCTGTCAATTCAGCTCGAGAAGTTTCGTGAGACGGCCGTGCTTCGGGCGCTGGGTGTGGCCCGTGCTCAAGTCGGTCGTCTGGTGCTGCTGACAACCGGTCTGATGGGTTGCGCGGCGGGGCTGCTGGCTGCTCCCCTGGGTGTCGCCATGGCGTGGATGCTGACTGCGGTCATCAATCGACGCTCGTTTGGCTGGAGCATCGACCTGACCCTGGATGCGGCGCCGCTGTTGCTGATGCTGGCACTGGCGATCGTGGCGGCGTTGCTCGCGGGGCTCTACCCTGCCTGGCGCATGACCAGGACTCATCCGGGGTTGGCTTTGCGTGACGGAGAACACGGTCTCCTGTGACTGAATTGGCCCAGAAAACTCTTTTGACTAACGTAAACTCAATTTACAGTCGATGGAATCGTCGTGCACGCAGCTGCCGTACTCAAAGACTTGCTGCTCGCCAGAGCTGCACCGGGTGCTCGATAGCATAGACAGTTCTGATGACGCTGGCTTGTCGATCCTGACGCTGGTCGAACAGCTAGAGATCAATCTGATTCGCACGGCGTTGGAGAGAACGCGCGGCAGCAAGGGCAATGCCGCTGGACTACTCGGCATCACCCGGCAGAGGCTACACAAGAAAATAAAGCGCTACGAGCTTTGAGTCCGGGCGGTGCGAAATCGTGGCGGTGATCAGCTCTCAGTGCAGCGAGGGCCGCCACTCCAGGTCTGCGATGACCCCTGCCTCAACCACCATGAGCTCGTGCAAGCGGGGATACACGTGTTCCTCGGGCACACATCGTAGTACCAGGTCGACGAACTGATGGCCGTGTTTGGCTTCTGCTGCCCAGAGGTCACGGTAGAAGTGCTTCAAGGTGACATCGTCTAGCGCCTGAGAGATGAGCTTGAATCTCTCGGCTCCCCGGCATTCGATGACCGACGACACCAACATGCGATCCACGAAACGCTCCTCGCGTCCGTTTCTCATGTGTGAAAGCAGTGCATTCACATACGGATCCGGCTCGTCTTTGAGCAGTGGTAGACCGCGCTCGCACATCAGCTCATAGACCTGGCGGAAGTGCTCGAGCTCTTCTTGTGCGAGCTCAATCAATTGCGGGATGATGCTGGTTCGATCCGGGTACTTGACCACCAGGCTCATGGCGAGTGCGGATGCCTTGCGCTCACAGTTGGCGTGGTCCTGCAGGAACTCGTCGAAATTGTCGAGGATGACTTGCACCCAATCCGGATCGGTAGGCACGTGCAAGTCAATGGATTTTTTTGCCACAGAGACAGTCCCCAAACATTATGTCCGGTGTTCGTACTGGCCCAATACAGAAACCCTCGTCATACCGGACGCAAGCGCGCTTCATGGACGCGACTGAGGCGCGAAACGCTAATGAATACCTGCGCAAACATCAACTGTTCGGCAGCCAGATAACAGATCAACCGGAGGTCGGACTCGGCACTGTGGTGGTCATTCCGTGCCATGACGAACCGCGCGTGCTGTTGCCACTGCGCTCATTGTGGGCAGGTGAGCGGGCCAGTACGCCGACCGAAGTGATTGTCGTGTTCAACTCCGCCGCGGGCGCGCCGGCAGAGGTCGTTGAGAGAAATCGGCAGGGGGTGGCAGAAGTGCAATCGTGGCGCGACCGTCATCCTGACAATCATCTGCGATTCTGGCCGGTGCTCTACGAGGATTTACGCGCCAAGCATGCCGGTGTCGGATTGGCCAGAAAGCTTGGCATGGATGAGGCCGTGGCGCGCTTCCAACGGGCCGGTACCGAAGATGGCGTCATCGCCTCTCTGGATGCGGACTGTCTCACTGACCCAAACTACTTGCCTTCATTGGAAGCGCATTTTCGGACTCACTCGCGGACACCGGCATGTTCTGTTTACTTCGAGCACTGGATTGACAGCAATGCCTCGCGATCACTTGCGCGAGGTGCGGTGCTCTACGAACTCTACATGCGTTACTACCTGCGTGGACTGCGTCAGGCCCGGTATGCGAATGCATTTCACACGCTGGGATCGTGCATGGCGGTGCGCAATCGCGTCTATCAACAACAGGGCGGAATGAACCGGCGCAAGGGCGGTGAGGACTTCTACTTTCTGAACAAGGTCATCAACATCGGCGGTTTCAGTGAGCTCAACAGCACCCGCGTGCGACCAGAGGCACGGGCCTCCGAGCGCGCTCCCTTTGGTACCGGTGCCGCTTTGACTCGCTGGCTGTGTGACGACAGCTTGTTCGCCGAGGTCGTTTCACCACGGGCCTTCGAGTCGCTGAGTCAGTTGCTTGCCGTTGCCAGCGACTTGCGTGATGACGAGAAGGCATCCCAGGTGCTCGCGGCACTACCGGCTTCGGTTCGAGCGTTTCTCGATCGGCATGCGGTGGTGCGACATTTGGCTGAGATTCGCGCCAACACGAGTTCCGCTGCTGCTTTCGAGCGCCGTTTTCTCCGCTGGTTCGATGCGCTCAAGGTGTTAAAATTCCTTCGCTTCGCAACCACCCGGCATTACGGCGGATTGCCCTTGTTGACGGCAGTGGGGCAGTTGTTGGCCGGCAGCCGGCCAGAGCCTGTTGCCACCTGCCGCCCGGGGTGCGCCGAGGCCTGGCTCGAGCTGCTCAGGAACATGGACAAAGCCGGCATGGGTGCGCCAACCTGAACCCCTGGTCTGTGACTCGGATGCAGACATCACACACGAGAACCATGACATCATGTATTCAGCCTCACTAGCCGCTCGACGAAAAAGCGTCGGTGTCACCATAGGCACGGTCACCGTGGGCGAAGATGCGCCAGTGGTGGTGCAATCCATGACCGACACCGACACCGCCGACGTCGCTGCCACAATCAAGCAAGTCGAGGCGCTCGCTAGGGCGGGGTCGGAGCTGGTGCGTATTACGGTGAACACGCCCGAAGCCGCAAGCTCCGTAGCGGCGATTCGCGAAGGCCTGGATTCTGCCGGCTGCAACGTGCCATTGGTGGGCGACTTTCACTATAACGGTCACCGTCTGTTGCACGACTATCCGGATTGTGCCCGTGCGTTGGCGAAATACCGTATCAATCCAGGAAACGTTGGTTTTGGCGACAAGCGAGACAGTCAGTACTCGACCATGATCGAAAAAGCCATCGAGTACGACAAGCCGGTCCGTATCGGTGTCAACTGGGGTAGTCTGGACAGTGCTCTGTTGACGCGCATGATGGACGACAATGCCAACAGTTCCGAGCCCCTGGACGCCCGAGAGGTGATGCGTGAGGCACTGGTGGCGAGCGCGCTGTTGAGTGCGGAACGCGCAGAGCAGCTCGGCATGAACCGAGATCGAATTATTTTGTCGTGCAAGGTGAGTAATGTGCAGGACCTGGTCGAGGTCTACACCCGGCTTGCGGGCAGAGCCGACTACGCGTTGCATCTCGGACTCACCGAGGCCGGCATGGGCTCGAAAGGCATTGTGGCGTCGACCGCGGCGATGGGGATATTGCTGCAGCAGGGTATCGGCGACACCATTAGGGTGTCATTGCCCCCCGAGCCCGGCGCGCCCCGAACCAAAGAGGTCATTGTCACGCAGGAGATTCTCCAGACCATGGGGATCCGTTCGTTCACTCCGTTAGTGACCGCCTGCCCAGGTTGCGGTCGAACCACCAGCAGTTTTTTCCGCGAGCTCGCCAACAGCATCCAGAGTCACCTGCGCGAGCAAATGCCGATGTGGCGTGAGCATTACGTCGGCGTCGAGGACATGTCAGTCGCGGTCATGGGATGCGTGGTCAACGGGCCGGGCGAGAGCAAGCATGCGAACGTGGGTATCAGTCTGCCCGGCAGTGGTGAATCGCCTGCAGCACCCGTGTTCGTCGACGGCAAGAAGGCGGTGACACTCAGGGGAGACAACATCGCCGAAGAGTTCCGCGCAATCGTCGACGACTACGTCAGCTCACACTACGAAGCCCGCTGAGGTGCACCGGCTGCCCGGTGTCGAAGTCTCCGCTGCCGTCGGCAGGAGTGCGGATGGTTTCGGAGTCTATGATCCTTCTGGCAGAGGTTGCTTCAGACTCCGCCCTGGATGCCACCTGCGAATGGCTCTGATATCGTCGGAGGAATTATCCGGCCCACGCCGATGTCTGGTTTTTGAGATTCAGCTGGCTTGAAGGAAAAGTCCGTATACAGCACCACTTGATGTCAAAGTGCTCTGCCGGTCGCTCGTTCGAGCACGTCGATGCTGCGATCGCTGGTTGCGGCATAGCCGCTGGCCATTCGCCGAAACCATCAGCATGAAGCCGCTGGAGTAGCTGTCGCGGCTTGGCTCGAACACACCCGGACGTATCGACAGAGACTCAGCGCGGGTTGTAACAGTGCGCAACGACCAGTAGTCGGCACTGCGTAGCAACTGCGAACGGACTGCTGGTGCTTCGCTACTGACTGACCACACGGTAGGCGGCGGTGTAGCCGGCAAGAGATATGGGCACCGTAATCTCCTGGCCATTGCCGCCAAGAAACGTGAAATTGGCCTGCTGTCCGCCCCGGAACGTTTCGATCATCTCGTCGGTCAAGTTTGTACCCACGACGCAGCCCGCGGACATGCAGCTACCGTACTGAAACTTAAGGAGCTCGTGGTCATCGACCTGCATGCTGAGGCCGGGTGGTAACGACACCCCGAGCGGTGTGGTCACGATCATGATTGCCTGGCCATTCTGCGGCGAATGTCCGACCTCGATACGCAACGCCAACTGGTCGGTGTTCTTCAAGTTCTTTTGCTGAACAATGATGCAGTTGCTGCCGGTATCCTGTCCGGCCTCGCAGATCACCGTCCAGTCCTTGTGCACTTCACGAACTTCAGGGGCAGCCAGAGCGGTCGCGGTGTGCGTTGCCAGCACAGTCAGGATGCCCAGCCGCAGCCAGAGGCCACATGAACGACTATAAGACATGAACTCGAGGCTCTCCGCGGCGTCACCGACGGTTCATACCGGTGCGCCGCCCTGTTGCTGATGTTGCGGACAGGCTTTAGTCTGCGTGAGCCTCCGAAGGTTCGCAACTCAACAGCATTTCAAGACCATGGAGACGTTACCGGACTTCTTGCGCGTAGGCCTCCGTCTGCTATCGATAGGACTCAATCCGTCGTTGCCGTCCGTGCGCCACGGCTTTTATTTTGCCAACCCGAGAAACCGGTTCTGGCGCGCGTTCAATGACAGCGGCCTTGTCGAACACGCCCTCAGGCCGGGCGTGGATGCGCATGAAATTTTGCTGCGGCGAGACGCCATCGGTTTCACCGATGTGGTGAAGCGCCCCACCGTGGGCGCGTCCGGATTGCGAGCTGCCGACTACCGACAATGGGCTCCGGTCCTGGAGGACAAGATTCTGCGCAATGAACCCGCGATTGCCTGGTTCCATGGCAAGGTGGCCTACCAGAACTATCTATGGCACACCGTGGGTATAAAACCCGATGTCGACTGGGGCGAGCAGCCGCTTCGAGTCGGAGAGACGGTGGTGTTCGTGACGCCGAATCCGAGCCCAGCGAATGCCGCGTACTCGCTGGCGGCTCTGACAGGATGGTACGACAAGCTCGCGGCCCGACTCGGGCGCTGAATGAGTACTTCGGTATGGCGCCTGAGAGACGGCGTTTGGCCCGAGCGCTGACAACCATGCGGAGCGCTGTTCGCGCAAGAATGTGATGTTCGCGAGGCCGTGCTTCAGCGCGACTCGTTGGTGGCTGGATGCATGGCTTCGAAAACATGCTCCGCAAATCCGACCCCTGCCTCATTGAAGTAGTTGAAGGTCAGATCGCAACCGGCTTCGAGAATCGCAGACTCTTCTTCAGGGTACACATTGGTAGAGCTGATTAAGCCTGTGAACCCGACACGTCGAAGCTCACGCGCTGCCATGCACTTTGCTTCCAGGTCTGGAACCGCGAGCATGACGGATTGCAGATGGTCGAGCTTGAGGCGCGTCCAGAGACCTGGATCCTCCGCGTCCGCATAGACGACCCGGCGACCTTCACCTATTTGTTGCTCCACCTTCCCGGGGTCTGAGTCCAGCCCGACTACTCGGAAGTCACGGCTACTCAGAAAGTCATAAGCACCGCTGCCAACACGACCCATGCCTAGGATCAGCACTGTTGCACTGCCCAGCGACAATGGACTGTCGTCCGGGTGGCGGCGGTTTCGTTCAAAGCGCAACAGCGGTTTCTCGTAGCGTTGATAGAGCTCATGAGCGAACCGGTTCAGAGGCGCTGAAATCATGAACGAGAACGAAACAGCGATGGCCATCAAGACCAGCACTTGCGCGTCGAACAGACCTGCGTCCGTACCGACGTGAACCACAATCAATGCGAACTCACTGAAATTGGCGAGACTCAAGGCAGAGAGAAATGCAGTTCTTGCGCGCAATCCGAATAGCAGCAGCAGGTAGAAGAACAACACCGCTTTAATGGGCAGCAGCAGCATCAATAGCGCCGCAATCCACAACATGTCGATGTCGGGCAGTCCGAGCAGACCAATCTTTAGGAAGAACCCGACCAGGAAGATTTCTTTCAAGCCCCACAGCGAATCGGACATCTCCTTGGCTCGCGGGTGTCCTGCGAGCAGCGCACCGAGAGCGAGCGCGCCGAGCTCAGCGCTCAAGCCGAGCCATTTGAACAGCGCACCACCGAGCACCAGCGCGCAAGCCAGGCCCAACAGCGCCAGCAACTCATCGTGACCGCTCCAGTCGATCAGCTTGAACAACACCGGGCGCAACAGTGGAAGCCCGAACAACAGCAGCGCCCAGGTTGAAGGGCTTTGCCCAGAGCTGATACTTAACAACGCGATGGCGACGAGGTCCTGCACAATCAAAATGCCAATGGCGACACGGCCATGGAATGCCCGAAGCTCGCGCTTCTGCTCGAGGACCTTTACTGCGACGACAGTGCTCGAGAATCCAAGGCCAATGGCAAGCAGCACACTGGCCTTGTTGTTCAGGTCGGTGAGCCAAAGCAGTGCTGGCGCGACGAGCGCCGTACTCAACAGCAAATGAAACAGCGCACCGCCGAATACTTCCGGACGGAACACCGACTTGAACCGCAGCTTGAGGCCGACAGTGAACAACAAAAGCTCGACACCCAGTTCCGCGAGATGCTCTAGAGCGGGAACTGTGACGTAGCCAAATCGGCTGAGTGCGAAGCCTGCGACCAGGAATCCTACCAGTGATGGCAGCCCGATCTGCCTGGCGAGGAGTCCGAGAACAAAGGCGGAGAGAATCCATGCGACTTCCATGATGTGAGGGTTCGCTGCTGCGGCTCAAGGGAAAGATAGTTCATTCTCAGCAGAGTTCGAGAAGACTCACAGATTTCAGGCGTGAACCACGCGTGGTTCGGCCGTTGTGAGTACCGTAGAATGCGGCGTCGAGATTGCGTGACAACGCAGCTGCCCTGCGTTGATTGCGTGGTCCACCGCCGTGGATTGTCCGGCGGTGGTCTTCATAAGGCGGTCTGGGCCCAAGAGTCGCCGGTCCGGTGCGCAACAGGAGGGGGAAAGAAAATGCAAGACGTGGATAAGTACGGTGCTTTGGTCGAACAGCTGGTCTCGGATTACGGCGTCAAAGTCGTCGCGGCTGTTGTTATTTTCATAGTCGGTCGCTGGGCGGCTAAAGCGCTGGTTGGCGTGGTCGAACGAATGATGACACGGTCTGGTGTCGATGCCTTGCTGGTTTCGTTCACCAAAAACATTTTCTACGTCGGCGCCATGGCGTTTGTGTTCATGGCCGTGCTTGGCAAGTTGGGTATCCAGACCACCTCATTCATTGCGGTCATCGGTGCAGCCGGTCTTGCTATAGGTCTTGCTCTGCAGGGGTCGTTGTCCAACTTTGCCGCCGGCGTGATGCTGGTGTTGTTTCGACCGTTCAAGTTGGGTGATTTCATTGAAGCGGGCGGAACGGCTGGTGTGGTTGAGGAAATGCTCATCTTCAGCACCAAGCTTCGTACCGGAGACAATAAACAGATATTTGTGCCGAACGGATCCATTATTGGAGGTAACATCACCAACTATTCGGCCAAGCCCACGCGTCGGGTGGATATGGTGTTTGGCGTCGGTTACGACGATGACATCAAGAAGGTAAAACGAGTCATTGACGAAGTGCTCGCGGCCGACGACCGGATTCTCAAAGATCCGGCCCCCACGGTTGGTGTCAGCGAGCTCGCCGCCAACAGCGTCAACCTGGTGGTTCGCCCGTGGGTGAACGCGGCGGACTATTGGGCGGTGCTGCTCGACCTGAACGAGAACATGAAGCTTCGCTTCGATCAGGAAGGCATCTCAATTCCGTACCCGCAGCAAGACGTGCACATTCATCAAAAGTCCGCAGCGTAGCCGACCACGCAAGAATGCGATTGCGACCAGCTTGTCAGTAGCGGGTAACGAATCAGCCGCCAAATGTTTTCTCAGCAGACTCTAGGAGACGCTGCATTTCATGGAAAGGCCGCGATGGATTGCCATCGATGGTCGATCCACGACGCCTCGCAAAACTCCTCTTGAATTCAGTCGTACGCCCGGTTTGTCGGTCAGGCCGGGTAACAATCCTCCTGCGGGCATTGTTTGGGGTCGACAGGATGTCCCGCTCGCGGGACCGAAAAGTTTCACTACCGTTCAGTGGTCTAAGGCATGTCAGGCAGTTCGTCAGTTGCCGATTTTGTAGATCCATCCACAAAATCGAGGGCCGCATCGAGGACTTCGAGCCCCGCGCCGGGACGATGGGCGTGCTCACTGATGTGGCGACGCCAGCGTCTGGCGCCCGGACAGGATTGAAATGCGCCCAGCAAGTGGCGGGTGATGCTAGCAAGGCGTGTGCCCCGGCCGAGTTCCGTATCGATGTAGCCATAGAGACTGCGGATGACCTCCAGCCGGTCGCGTGCCGGTCTCGAGTCGCCAAAGAGGTGTTGATCGGCCATGGCGAGACAAAATGGGTTCTTGTAGGCTTCGCGGCCGAGCATGACACCATCGACCCTGTCAAGATGCTGCTGTGCGGCGCTCAAGCTGGTCACTCCACCGTTGATGACCACCTCCAGTGTCGGAAAATCGGCTTTCAGCCGGTAGACGCGATCATAGTGTAGTGGAGGTATCTCGCGATTCTGCTTCGGGCTCAAGCCGTTCAGCCAGGCTTTGCGCGCATGCACAATCAGAGTTCGGCAGCCCGTCTCGGCAATCTGGCCGACGAAGTCACATAGATATTCATAGCTGTCGAGCGCGTCTATACCGGTGCGCGTCTTGACTGTCACCGGTAAAACTGCGGGATCCATCATCGCCCGTAGACAATCTGCCACCAACGCCGGTTCCGCCATCAAACAGGCGCCGAATCGGCCGCTCTGGACCCGGCTGCTCGGACACCCGACATTGAGGTTGACCTCGGCATAGCCGCGTGCGGCGGCAATGCGTGCACACTCTGCGAGCCGTGACGGGTTTGAGCCACCCACCTGGAGTGCCAATGGATGCTCGTCGGCGTGAAAACCCAGCAGCCGGTCGCGGTCGCCGTTCAGAACCGCGTTTTCAGTGACCATTTCGGTGTAGAGCGTTGTGTGTCGGGTGATCTGACGCAAAAAGTAGCGATCGTGACGGTCGGTGCAGTCCATCATGGGCGCTACACACAGTCGGTGTGAGACGGGGGCCTGGGCAGGCCTCGGCAATGGCGAGTTCGCGCTCATGGCTCGATTGTAGGAGACCTCCGGTATCATGGCGATTTGATACTTTGAGGAAGGTTTCGGCCATGGATGCGGAATTCTGGCGCCAGCGCTGGGTGGAGCAGAACATCCATTTTCACAAAGACAGCCTCAATCAGCGGCTCGAGCGCCACGTGTGCCGGTTGTCGCTCGAGGCTGGTGACCGAGTTTTCGTGCCACTGTGTGGCAAGAGCCTGGACGTCATGTGGCTGTCGCAGCAAGGTCATCGAGTCGTTGGCATCGAGCTCAGCGACATTGCCGTTCGGGACTTCTTCGTCGAGCAGGCACTCGAGTCCATGGTGGTTCAACATCCACAGTTCGATGAGCATCGCTTCGGGGATTCAGTCATCTATTGCGGTGACTTCTTCGATCTGAACCCCGAGTACCTGACAGACACTGTAGCCGTTTACGATCGCGCGGCACTGATCGCCTTGCCGCCGCCCATGCGTCGTCGATATGTCGAGCACCTGAGGGTATTGTTTCCGCATGGCGTGAGGACATTGCTGGTCACACTGGATTACGACCAAGGCGAGATGTCCGGACCGCCGTTCTCTGTACCCGAGTCTGAGGTCCGGGAGCTCTACCAGGCTCACTACGCGATCGAGACTCTCGAGACCGAGGAAGTGCTGGCGGAGCATGAACGCTTCGCGCAGAAGGGGCTCACCGGGCTTTTCGAGAACGTGTATCTGCTGGAGCCGAGGGGCTGACTAATACTAATGTTTATTTGAGAAAAGATTCAGAACATATTGACTATGATAGTTTTTTGGTAGCATGGTCATAAATCGCTTTAAGGTGAGTCGGATGTCGGACCCGCACTAATGTGGAGAACTTGCAGGGCAGGGGGGGTATCGACGTGTCAGCAATTGTCCACGGTACTTGGCGGCCACGAAGTCGTCGCAAGCCATTGCTTGCATTGGGCGTTCTGGCGGCGCTTGCCGGCACCCAAGTGGGTTGCGAGACTTTGAATCCCATCACCGTGGGCGTGGGTTTGGCGTCTTTCGCGGCGACCGGCAAAGGGCTTGCTGACCACGCTTTCGGCGTCTTGACGCAGAGTGACTGCAATATTCCTGATGGTCTATTGAATGCGGAACGGCGCATCTGCGAGCCACACGGGTCGGTGGCCGGACAACAACGCTTCAAGGGGATTTTTGCCTCCGCACATGACAACCCGCCGGCACTGAGGTTGTCGGAGCGCCCGGTGGCGCTGTCCCCAGCCCTCTCATC
>MDTE01156597.1_pt1 | contig 13523 bp, 11 predicted proteins | sample 811231 | NCBI WGS metagenome assembly MDTE01 (sample SAMN05326651, study PRJNA326480) | marine metagenome | isolation source: seawater | place: Indian Ocean: Red Sea | collected 2010
CTTGAATGGGGCTTATAATAGGTACAGGTAATTTTCTTAACTCCAAAGAAAGATCGTTAAGAAAAATTCCTGACTTTCTCATTTTAATTTTGGGTTGAATTTTAAGTCCTGCACTAAGTAAAATCTCAACAGGTAGTGACCCACTCCCCACTTTACTTTTACATTTTGTAATCTCTACAATAGCTATTTTTGATAAATGGGATTTGACCTCTGGATATACTCTCTCCGCTATTTCATGAATTTGTTTCTGTGTTCTCTTGAGTAATCTTAAGGTTGGTATTTCATTAATTGCTCTCTCAGGTTCTTCGTATATTTTTAACAAAGCTGTAAATGCAGCAATAGTCATTTTATCACATCTAAAAGCACGACTTAGTGGATTTTTTTTGATAATTGAAATTAAGTCTTTGCGGCCTGCAATTATTCCGCATTGAGGGCCACCAAGCAATTTATCTCCGCTGAATGTTATTAAATCAACACCCTTAGAAAGAACCTGTGCCGGGGATCGCTCCTTTGGCAAATTTAATTTTCTCAAATCAATCAATGAACCACTTCCAAGGTCAATTATAAAAGGAATATTACTTCTAGTAGTAAATTCAATAATATCTTTCTCTTTTACTTCAGCAGTAAACCCATTTATTTTATAATTGCTAGTGTAAGCTTTAAGCACCAAACCTGTCCGAGGGCCAAAAGCTTCTTCATAATCATTAATATATGTTCGGTTCGTTGTCCCTACTTCCCGAAGCTTACATCCAGCGCTTGTCAAGATATCTGGCAATCGAAATGATCCACCAATTTCAATTAGTTCTCCGCGACTAACTAAAACTTCTTTACGCTTAGCAAGGCTGTTTAAAATCAAAACCAATGCAGCTGCGTTATTATTAACTACTGTTGCAGCTTCAGCACCAATTAAACTACAAAGTTTTTCTTCTATATGCTGATCTCTATCTCCTCTTTTGCCAGTCACTAAATTGTATTCAAGATTTGATGGGTTGCTAGCAATTAAGCTTATAGACTTAATAGCCTCACTAGGTAAGGATGCACGACCTAAGTTAGTATGCAAAACTGTACCTGTAAGGTTTAAAACAGGTTTGAATTTTTCTTTGGTTATATCAGCAATTCTGTTTTTCAATTGTGGAATAAAATTATCAATAATTTTTTGATCTGTGAAATTTTTATTACTAGATTTAATAACATCACGAAATTCCGATTGAACCAACTTAATAGCTTTAGTTACCATTAAATGGCCTTTAACTGAAATTAATTGCTTTACTTCTGGCATATTCAAAATTTTGTGAACTGCAGGAATTGTAGCAAATTTTGATTTAATTTTTTGAATTTTATTCACCAAATATTCCTAACAAGACTAAATAATTATAATCCATTAAATAATTAAAATTGAATTTATTTTATTAAAGTTTTATACAGATTTGATGAATAAGAAAATATCAAAATTTGCAAATTTTTTAAAAGGTGGTTCTGGTTCTGGCTTAATTCTAATAATGCCACCTTTTTTATATAGCATCTTATTACTGGCTGTCCCATTAATAGCAATTTTTTCTTTTAGCTTTTGGAGTCAAAACTATTTAGAAATTGATAGAACATTCTCATTGAATAATTATAAAGCGGCATGGACTGACATAATATATCAAACGTTGATGCTAAGATCATTATGGGTTTCTGCTGCAAGTACCTTTGTAACTGTTGTTCTGGCTTATCCTATAGCATATTATATATCTTTTTATGTGCCCCAAGGTAAAAAAGCATTGTGGATTTTTCTCATTACAATCCCCTTTTGGACAAGTTATCTAATTCGAATATTTTTATGGAAAGTCATTTTAGGATATAATGGTGTTTTTAATAGTGCATTATTAACAACAGGTATAATTGATGAACCATTAACTTTTATTCTTTACAATGTTAATGCAATAATAATCACTCTTTCCCATGGCTGGGCTCCTTTTGCCATTTTACCAATTTTTGTTTCATTAGAGAGGATTGATCGTTCATTGATGGAAGCCAGTAATGATTTGGGAGAAACTCCTTTAATGACATTTTTAAGAGTCACTTTACCCTTATCAATGCCAGGAGTAATAGCCTCTTCTTTGATAGTGTTTATTCCAACGATAGGAGACTATATAACACCTAAATTAGTTGGTGGTAGCAATGGTTTGATGATTGCCAACATGATACAACTTCAATTTTTAAAAGCTAATAACGCTCCCCTTGGTGCTGCGTTAGCAATTTCTGCTATGGCTATAGTCGGAATGATTGCAATCATTTTTGTATTAATTAATAGAAAACATTTGAAAGCGCGATAATGTTTAACAAAAGAATCAACTGGCTTTATGTCTATCTTGTAATTTACTTAATTTTCTTGTACTTGCCAATGTTTCTTTTACCAATGTTTGCATTCAATGATTCAACCACAATCGCATTTCCTCTTAAAGGCTTTACTTTTAAATGGTTTACTCTATTACCTGAAATAGACGCTATGATACAGTCAGTATATAATAGCTTAATAATTGCAATTTCTACTTCCATCATTGCCACAACCCTAGGCATGTGTGCAGCGAGAGCTTGGGCTCGCTATCAATTTCCTGGCAAATCTGGAATCATTGGGTTGATTATGATTCCTTTGGTTCTTCCAGAAATAGTTGTTGCCGTTTCTTTATTAGTTGTATTGCTTAACTTTGGAGTGACTTTAAATCTTTGGACAATAGTTTTAGGCCATGTTCTGATAGCTACACCATTTTGTACAGCTATTTTAACTTCAGCTTTTTTAAATCTAGATGAAAGTCTTGAAGAGGCTAGCCTAGATCTTGGAGAAACTCGTTTTACTACATTTAGGTTGGTTGTATTACCACTTGTAACACCTGGAATTATTGCAAGCTTAATTATAGCCTTTATGATATCCTTAGATGAATTTATAATAGCATTCTTCTTGACTGGAACAGAACCAACTTTGCCGGTTTATCTATATAGTCAACTTAGGTTCCCAGCTAAGTTACCTATAGTTATGTCTTTAGGAACAATACTTCTGATGTTATCATTGATATTAGTTACAACTGCTGAATACTTTAGAAGACGTGGAATCCATAAGAGTAGCCTTGATCAAAAAGATATAGGAGGAACGCTTTGAGTAATGTAATTATTTCTCTGCAAAATGTTAGTAAATATTTTGGAAAAATTGTGGCTCTTGAAAACTTTTCTGCTGAGATTTTCAAAGGTGAGTTTTTCTCTTTATTAGGCCCTTCAGGCTGCGGTAAAACCACTCTACTTAGAACCATAGCTGGTCTTGAAGAACCTTCCTCAGGTCAAGTGTTTATTGATGGGCAATCTATGGAGGGAACACCCGCAAACATCAGACCAACTAACATGGTCTTTCAAAGTTATGCAATTTTTCCACATATGACTGTTGGTGAGAATGTTGGGTTTGGTCTAAGAAAGAAAAATTTTACACAAGAGGAAAAACTTAAAAAAGTCTCTGAATCATTGGAAATGGTTGGCTTGGATGGTTATCAAAACAGAGCAAGCAATACACTTTCTGGAGGACAAAGACAACGTGTTGCTCTTGCAAGGGCCCTAATACTCCAACCTAAAGTTCTCTTGCTTGATGAGCCTTTATCCGCCCTCGATAAAAAGTTGAGAGAACAGATGCAAGTTGAACTAAGAAGGCTTCAACGGGCTGTTGGAATAACATTTATTTTGGTAACACACGATCAAGAAGAAGCATTAATTATGTCTGATAGAATAGCTGTTCTTTTCGATGGATTGGTAGAACAAATTGCAAGCCCTCAGGAACTTTACCAGAAACCAATTAATCAAAAAGTAGCTAATTTCATTGGGGTTATGAATTTCCTTAAGTGCTATAAAATTTCGAAGTCTAAAAATGGTCTGACTGTTGATATTGAGGGTTTGGGTAAAGCTGAAATTAAATCCTCCCAAGCACCTGATGGAATTAACAGTGATAAATTATCTGTTGGATTTAGACCTGAAATGCTTACAATTCTCTTTGATGAAAAGCAGAAACCTGAAAGGGAAACTTTTGGAGAAGTGATTGATGTTTCCTATTATGGTGATATGACATTTTATGATATAAAAATAAACGATATCGAGAAAAATATTTCAATCTCGATGAGAAATACTGCTGGGAGACCCGTTTTAAAAAGAGGTGAAAAAGCCAGAATTGGATGGAGTTCTGAAAGCATCATCCTATTAAAGAACTAATTTTTAATTTTTTTGATTAATATATATGAAACTATCGTATACAGTCTTAGCTGCTTTTTTTAATTTTTTACTTTTAACTAATTTTGCTTTTTCTCATGATTATTATATAGGGAAGCTTACTATTGACCACCCCTATATTATTGAAACTATGCCTGGAGCAAAAGTGGCAGGAGGTTTTTTAAAAATAAAAAATAGAGGAAACTCAAGTGATTATCTAGTTGGCTGTGAAAGTTTATTTTCAAAAAAAGTTGAATTCCATTCTATGGTTGTGGAAAACGATATAATGAAAATGAGAGTTTTAAAAGATGGTATTGAAATCCCTGCAGGAAAAGAAGTTTTACTAAAGCCTGGGGGACTACACATAATGTTTAAAGAATTAAGCAAACCTATGATTAAAGGCACAAAAGAAAAAGTTATTTTAAGTTTTAAAAAAAATGGAAAAATAATTGTAAAATTTGCTGTAGAAGGTTTGCAGGTTACTAATCACAATCACTAGAATTGTTGTCTAATTTAAACCCTCATGTTCTTTTTTAATTTTTTCAACTATCTGATCAATAAAATCAACTTGTTCAGGAATAAATGCGATTGGGTCTTTCAATTCCTGTTTTCTATTTAAAGCCCCCTCAAGGGTAGAATGTAAACAATAAGATGCATAGCTTATTGCATATCCACCCTCTTGAATTAAAACCAATTTTCCATTTGAAGTTTCTTTAGCTAATTGATTGGCTCTTTGCCCTAACATATAAAAACCCTTCATATCAACTAATTGACGCCCATTAGGATCAAATTGACTTGCATCTTGGCCACAGGCAATAAAAATTATTTCAGGAGCATGTTTTTTAACTGCTGGAGAAATTATCTCATCAAAAACCTTAAGATAAGATATATTTCCTGATCCGCACGGCAGAGGTATATTAAGGTTCTTTTTATATCCTTCTCCCAAGCCTAACTCATTAGCTTTACCCGTTTGGGGATGACTTAAACCCCAAGCCCCATGATCCATATGAATTGAAATAGTTAAAATATTTTTATCATTATAATAACCTTCTTGAGTTCCATTCCCATGGTGAACGTCCCAATCTATAACTACAGCTTTATTTAAACCTTCTTCTCTCAAAGCTTCAATTGCGACACCAATATTGTTTATAAAGCAATATCCATCAGCCATAGAAGGTTGAGCGTGATGTCCAGGTGGTCTGCACAATGCATAAGAGATTTTTGATTTATTTAACCATACATTTTTCGCCGCAGCCAAGGCTAAACCTGCTGATGTTTTGATTGAATTAAAACTTCCTTCATGCAAAACTGTTGTTGAAGTTAATCTTGATTTAGGCCTGTTACTTAATTTTATTAATTTGTTAATGTATTCTTTTTCGTGGAAACGTTCTAAATCACTAATAGATGGCGTTATACCTTCTCCCCAATCTACAAATTTAGAAATTGGTCCTTGTTTCAATACTGAAAGGAAATTGAGAATTCTATCAGCGTTTTCAGGATGATTTTCCTTTATTTCAAGAAAGGGTGAAGCTTCTGCCTCAAAAAAACCTGTGCCTGTATTATGATATAATATCTTTGGATCATAAAATACTGATATTCTTTCTTCCATATAATATTGTTCCTAAATTAGGATAATGATAAATTATATTATCATTCATGTTTATATAAACCAAGAAAGGAGAAAATGTTTTGGGTCATAACCGAGATCTGGCATTAAATCATTGCCAACCTTCTATTGAACTTCCTTTTTCATTAAAAGAATATAATGACCGCCTTAGAAAAATTAAAGATAGGATGATTACTGAAAAAATTGATCTATTGTGGCTAAGTGCTCCTGAAAGTTTATTTTATGTTTCAGGATATACTTGTGAATGGTATCAATCTCAAAGTCCTAAAAAATGGCCTCCAACAAGTGGAATAGCTATTAATGTAAATTCTGAAGATTTTATATTGTTTGACACTCCAAGCGAACAAATAATGTGCCGTTTCGTAACTTGCTCAAATGATACAAGGATCTTCCCAATTGGAGAAAGGCGTGATGGAATTCGTTTTATTATGGATGAATTGAAATCACAGGGATGGTTAAAAGGAAATGTAGGTATAGAACTACAAAGCTATCGACCAAACCCAAATGTTTCTGAAAGATTTAGGTCAGCATTTGAAGATGAGGGCTGTAATGTTATTGATGGAAGTGATATTCTCCGCGACATTAGATGGGTTAAATCTCCAAAAGAAGTTGAATATATAGAAAAAGCTGCTGAATTGACTGATATAGGTCTTCAGGCTGCCAAAAACACCATCCGACCTGGCGTAACAGAATTGGAGGTTTGGGGTGAGATCATGGGCGCCATGGGTCGAGCTGGAGGTGAAAATCCGTCCATTACACTCCCAGTATTATCTGGTTTAAAAGCAAATACTGGCCACTCTCTTTCCAGCAGAAAAAAAATAAAACTGGGAGAACAAGTCAACGTAGATGTTTCTGGAGTATTTAATCGGTATCATTGTAATGCGGCAAGATCTTTTTATCTCGGTGAACCACCTAAAGATGTTTTAAAATTTTATTCTAAAGCTGTAGGTGTCTTCGAAATTATTGAGAAAATGTTAAAACCAAATCTAGCTGTTGGCAAGTTAGTAACTGAATGTAAAGAATATTATAATAATGTCGGCATATTTTCTGATGCTTGTTGGGTGGGTGGATATGAACTTGGTTTAGCGTTTCCCCCTGATTGGGTTGGAAATTTTGTTTATGAAATGTTTGATGATAAAAGTCAAAAAATTTTTGAACCAGGAACAGTTGTAAATTATGAAAGCCAATTTTTTGGTCCAAGATTAACTGGCATCACCTATACAATCTGTACCTTACTATTTAAAAAAGATCGTGCTTTTTTTCCAGTAAAAACACCTCGCCAATTAATTATCCTTGATAATTAATTATATATATTGAAAAGTATAATTTATAAAAAATTAAATGGTTGTGAGCTATGAAAAACATCCAACAATCATTAATACCTCATGATGCTGATCAAAGACGATCTGGGAAACCTGTAATTTGTTATGATTCTGACCTTTTGCCTTCTGCGCAAATAGAGTTTCTTTTTTCTGCTAGGAAGAATTTAATAAAAAAATCAGAAATCCTAATTTCCTCTCGTGAAGCCAAGTGTTTTGAAGTGGGTGCTGGATGTTTTTTCAGAATAGTTTCAATTGAAGGACCCCAAGTTGGGGATCTAAACCTATGGTCAAAAAATAATTTAGACGAAGGTTTTTTTTCTGGCAAGACACGTGCTTTTCATGGCACACATTTATCTACTGGTGATAGAATGTGGTCTAAATTTCCTCACCTCAGACCTTTAGCAACTATTACTCACGATACTTTAGATTGGTATAAATTTGATTCAGACAACGCTTCTGTCCATGATGTAATTGGAACTCGATGTGACCCCTATACAGCAAAACTATTATCCGGTAATGATTATCCGTTTTGCTGCCACTCCAATCTTATCAGAGCATTTTCAGAGTTTACAGGAAATTCAATTAATGTCTCTGAATCTTTCATCCATGATGTACTCAATGTATTCATGTGTACAGGTTTTACTCTAGATACACATCAGTATTTTATGAAGGCAAGTCCTGCCAGGCCTGGAGATTTTCTGGAGTTATTTGCAGAAATTGATCTTTTAGCAGCCCTGTCATCTTGTCCAGGAGGAGATTGTTCATCTGAACACTCTTCAAACAATGCAAAATGCTATCCTTTACTAGTGGAAATTTTTGAATGTAAAGACAATCATTTATTAAAGAAAAGAACAAAAATAATGTCGAAGGATATCTCAGAATATGGGACACTATAATTTTAATTGGATATACATGTGATGAAAATAGTTAAATTAAAAATAATTAACTCTCGAAAATCATTATTAATTCATTGGGATGATAAAAGAAAAACAAGATTTCACTCTATTTGGCTTCGATATAATTCTTACGATTACAAAACCCGATCTAAGCAAAATGGTCAAAGATTAATAACACTGAATGATATTGATCAAAATATTTTAATTGAAAATGCTGTTTTTGATAAAAATATTTTAAAATTAAAATTTTCAACAGAAAAAAGACATTTTAATTTTAAGCAATCATGGCTCATTAAAAATATCTATGATGTAGAAGAAAAAAATAATGGGAAAGGATGGATATCAGAATATATCAAAATATGGGACTCAAAATTTTCCCAAAATTTAAAAACTAGTGAATTTACCAAACTGAAAGCTAACAAAGAAGAATTAATTAAATGTCTTACCAGATTAAATAGATATGGATTTGTCAAGATAACAGGAGGTCCCCTAGAAAGTGGCTCATTGATGGAAATTGTCAAACTTTTTGGATATGAAAGAAATACAAATTATGGAAAATGGTTTGATGTTAGAAGTGAAATAAATCCTTCAAATCTGGCTTATACAGGTATGAAACTTCAAGGCCATACTGATAATCCTTACCGTGACCCAGTTCCTACTTTACAGATTTTGTATTGTCTTGAGAATTCAGCTACAGGAGGTGAATCATTTGTTACTGATGGATTTAACATAGCAAAAAAATTAAATGAAGAGTTTCCTGAAGGATTTGAATTGTTATCAAAATATCCAGCAAGGTTTGAGTTTAAAGGAGCTAAAGGGATTTGGCTTTATTCAAAAAAACCAGTTATTGAACTCAACACTCTCGACGAGTTGATTTCTATTAGATTTAACAACCGCTCATTGGAACCAGTATTAGATGTCCCTTATAAACATATGGAAAACTATTACAAAGCCTACAGAAGATTTGGAGAGCTAGTTAATGACCCTTCTATGTCTATATCATTCAAACTCGATCCAGGAGAAAGCTTTATTGTTGATAACACTAGAGTCCTTCATGCTAGAGAAGCTTATTCAGGTCATGGAACCAGATGGCTTCAAGGTTGTTATGCTGATAAAGATAGTATGCTATCAACCTTGAATAGTTTAACAAACTTTAATAATGTTGAAGCTTTATGAATAATCTAAAATTAAATAATAGTAATATAGTTAGTTATATTGAAGATATCTTTGAACGCCGTGGTAATGAAATTTACGCTGGTGAAGATGTAACTGTTTCCGAACATATGCTCCAAAGCGGCACTATTGCTAAAAAAAGAGGCCTAAGTAATGAGATTGTCGTTGCAAGTTTATTGCATGATATAGGACATTTTAATAGTGAATTTGGTATGTTCACTATGGACGACAAAAAAGATCGTTTTCATGAAACTATGGGGGCTAAAATCCTTAAACCCTTTTTCCCTCAAATTATTGTGGATTGCGTTTATTTTCATGTTTCTGCCAAACGTTATTTAACAGCCATAGATAAAGATTATGAAAGTAAACTTTCTAGAGCTTCTAAGCATTCTCTCAATTTACAAGGAGGACCAATGAATCCAAAAGAGGTAGAAAAGTTTGAAAAGAATCCCAACTTAAATGCTATCATCCAAGTAAGATATATAGATGATGAAGGCAAAGACCCTGAAATGGATACATTCCCCTTTTCTTACTTTACGCCATTAATAGAAGAAACTATTCATAATAGCGAAAGAATGATAATCGATTAGTGTATTGAATTTCGAAATTTTAAAATTTTGCAAATGAACTATAAAACTTACTGGCTCATCATAATTATCATTGTTGTTGTATTAAGCTTTATATCACTATTATTTATCGGTTCTATTTGATAATAATTCCTAGCATTCGATCTCTTGATAAAATATAGGATATAACATAATTCCCATTTAGCACGATCAACTCTCCTGTATGGACAGGATCATTTTTCACATTTTTTCATTGTAATAAATGTTAGACATAAAAAAAGCGCCGCATAAATGCGGCGCCTTTGATTTCAATGAACTAAAATCCTGCTTTGATTTTTTCAAACTCAGCAATCATCATTTCACGAATTTCATTATTCATAGGTAATTGACCTAATGTTGGAACACTAACTGGGCCAAGTCCAGCCTGAACAAGCCACTCTGCATCCTGACCTTTCATTGCATCAGCATTCGAATGTCCATAACCCCACTCATTAACAAGATAATCTGCTGTTCGACTATCTAACCAAGCATTAATAAAGTCATAAGCTTTATCCTCACTACCTTGACCATCTTTTAGGTTTACATATCCGCAAACCCATGTTGACGACCCTTCCTTAGCCTCTCTTTCATAACCCACGGTTATTCCATCCCAGCCCATTGTTACTGGAGTTTCATTCCATGCCCATGAAACCAAAACCTGTCCAGATGACATTAACTGAGCCAGTTCTGCACCTTCAACCCAATAAGTGACAACATTTTTATGTGCTTCTCTTAACCAATCTGACGCTCTTTTAAAATCTTCAACTGTCACCTTAGTCCAATCTGGTGAACCTGTTGCCAAATAAGCTAATGCATATGCATCATCAACATTATCACCGATTGATGTTCTTCCTTGATACTTTGGATCAACGAAAATTTGCAAAGTTTTAACTTCTGAAGCATCCACTTTCTCTGGGTTATATGCTGTAGCTGTTGCACCCCAATCGACTGGAATAAAATATACATCTCCATTATGCACAAAACCATCTGCGGCAGCAAAATCTTGGATTAAGCTTTTATGTAGAGGTATCCTAGATGTATCCCATGGTTCAATAAGGCCTGCATCTCTCCATTTACTTATCGATTGAGAACAAGGATGGGCTACATCTGCTTTAAAGCCTGAGCGAAGCTTTTGAAAAGCTTCTTCCTCATCACCAAAAAAAGCAAAAGATGGATCATCTCCATGTTTCTCATTATAAGCTAGAAAGAAATTAGGGTCCTCATATCCCGACCAATCAAAAATAATCAGCTCGCTATCTGCAGCATAAACCAATGAAATTTGAGAGGTGCCAAATGAAAATAAAAGAGCTGTTAAAACTCCTGTAAATATACTTTTAAGTTTATTCATTATTCTCTCCCTTGAATCAAAAACTCATAATATTTATACCATAAACTATATACATTTATAATAAACAAATATAATAAAAGATTTTATTTATAAACTTTATTTTGAATATGTCTTTAATTAATTGAAAGTATATTAAAACTTTATAAAATAAAATCAGGAATCTTAAATATGACAACTTTATCAAAATCCTATGATGCGATAATAATTGGATCAGGACATAATGGCCTAGTAAACGCCTGTTATCTTCAAAGATCTGGTCTTAATGTTCTTGTTTTAGAAAAAAATGAATGGATTGGTGGTGCTACTACCAGTCGAGAATTAACCCCAGGAATTATCTATTCAAACTGTTCATATGTTTGTAGCCTTTTTAGACCTGAAATTATGCGTGATTTAGAGCTACCAAAACATGGTCTTCAGGTAATTGGCATAGAAGGAGGAGTTGTTTTTACCAAAGACGGGAACTATTTAGCTTCCAATCGCAATCATCATGTAAAAAGAAGAGAAATGGCTCGACATAGTTTACATGATAGCGAAGCTTATGAAAGATATTCTCGAGATGTCACCAGACAGTGCCGTTTTATCCAACCTCTCCTGATGCGAACAGCCCCAGATCCAGCAAGTTTGAGAATAAGAGATATTTCAGAAATGTTTTATTTAATTAAGCACTTTAATGAACTTTCATCCTCTCAAATGGCCGAAACAATAAGATTTTGGACTATGTCTATTTCTGATTTTTTAGATGAGTATTTTGAAAATGATGTTGTAAAGGCTTCAATAGCTCTTTCTGGAATTATTGGAACAGCTTTAGGGCCAATGTCACCTGGCACAGCATATGTCCTGTTGCATCATTATATGGGGGAAGTTGATGGATCAATAGGAGCTTGGGGTTATGCTCGTGGAGGTATGGGATCAATATCAAAAGCGTTAGCATCTTCGTTTAAGGCATCGGGTGGAACAATTCTTACATCATCTGAAGTAACAAATGTAATGATAAGAAATTCAAGAGCAACTGGCGTTGTAATTAACAATAAAGATGAATATTTTTCAAATATTATTGTTTCAAATGCAGATTTTAAAAGAACATTTTTAAAAATTGTCAATAGAAATTCCCTTCCGGCAGATTTTCTAAAAAAAGTAGAAAATTTTAAAATACGGGGGTCCTCAGGCAAGGTGAACATTGGCCTAGATAGCATGCCAAATTTTCCGGCCATACCGAAAGAAAACCCATGCTTAAATGGAGATATACATTTTACAGATAGTATAGAAAGAATGGAACTGGCTTATGATGATTGGAAAAATGGAAAATGGTCTGCAGATCCCTTTTTAGATATGATGATACCAACAAAAACAGATCCAACAATGGCACCTCCAGGCAAACATTTTATGAGTTGTTTTGTTCAATATTGTCCGCCCAAGGTTGAAGGAAAAAATTGGACCAATAGTGATAGGGATAAATTTGCAGAAACTGTAATCAATCAAATTGCTGAATATTCTCCCGGCTTTCGTGAAAAGATTATACATATGGAAATTAGAACACCAAGAGAATTAGAAGATGAGGTAGGGTTAACAGAGGGCAATATCTTTCAAGGTGAATTAACTTTTGATCAACTTCTTTTCAATAGACCAATACCTGGATACGCTCAATATCGTAGCCCGATTAAGGGATTATATATGTGTGGTTCTTCAACCCATCCTGGAGGAGGAGTGATGGGTGCGCCAGGAAGGAATGCCTCTATAGAAATATTGAAAGACATCAATAAATCAAACATTCATGCGAGCAAAGCATATGACGTCATTTGATTGTATCGTTATTGGCGCTGGACACAATGGTATGGCTGCTTCTACGATTTTATCCAAATCGGGACGAAAAGTTTTATTGATTGAAGCTTCATCCGGACCAGGAGGAATGGGTAAAACCATTGAAGGATTTGATGGCTTATCAATGGTAAACACTTTGAACCATTTAAACTCTGAAGTTATAAATGAGTTAGAATTAACAAAATTTGGTCTTGAACAGGATCACCATTTTTTAAAAACAATATGTCTAGAAGAAAATAAAGAAAAGTTAATTTTTGAAGGTTCTTATGGCTCAAATGTTTTAGGCATTGACAATTCTGAACTTCAATCATGGTTAAAACTTAGAAAGCGATTATTCCTTCAATCATCAATACTGAAAAAGTTTATTAACTCAATACCAATACAAGAGGATATAACAGCTAAAGAAAAGTTAAATTTGGCCTTCTCAGCAATTAATTTAAGGCTCAAAGGGAAAGATGAATTTCAAGAGTTTTTCCGAATGATCCTTATGTGTATAGCTGATATTGCTGA
>MDTE01113750.1_pt1 | contig 13522 bp, 18 predicted proteins | sample 811231 | NCBI WGS metagenome assembly MDTE01 (sample SAMN05326651, study PRJNA326480) | marine metagenome | isolation source: seawater | place: Indian Ocean: Red Sea | collected 2010
CGTTCCGCCGAACCGACGGACCGCTCTTCGAGTACGCCTGCCACGAAGGCAACTACGGGCTGACCAATATCCTGGCCGGCGCGGTCATGGAGGGCGTCCAGTAGGGACGCGGTCGGCTACAGCGCGTCGGCAAAGCCCTTGATGTCGCGGACGGTGGCCGCGTAGACCTCCGGCATCGCGCGTCGGAAGATGACATCGCCCGCGTGGCAGGTGCCGTTCACCGTCCGTCCCACCACACTCACTCCCGCCGCGTTCAGCGTCTGGTAGTAGGCCAGGCCCTCGTCACGTAGTGGATCCAGCTCGTTCACCGAGATGACGTGGGGGGGCAGCCCCTCGAGGTCGGCTGGCGTCGCATAGTAGGGCCAGCAGAGCGGGTCGGTGCCGTGGGCGCCGGTCGGGTCGTAGAGCGACGACAGGATGCCGAACATCTCGCACGCCACGAAGTAGTCGTCGTTCTCGTAGAGCGACGGCAGCGCCGAGTTTTTCACCGCCCACTCGTTCGAGATATACGGACAGAGCGCGTACACCCCGGCGATACGGCCGAGCCCACCCTCGCGCTTGGCCCGAATGGCGGTGGCCAGCGACAGGTTGCCGCCACCTGATTCACCCGACAGCACTACCTTCGAGATGCCGAGCTCGGCGGCGTGTGACGACACCCACGCCAGGCCCGCGGCACAGTCATCCAGGCCGGCCGGGAACGGGTGGACCCCGAGGGCGCCCGCCGCGTTTCTGAACTCGACGCCGACCACCACCAGACCGGCCGCCGCCAGTTCGTCGCGCCAGCGGACGTACCACGGGTCAGCGGCCGTGAGGATGGCCATACCGCCACCATGGATGTGATAGATGCATGGCCTGGGGCCGCCATCGACCGAAGGCGAGTGGATGTAGAGCGCCAGGTCGTTGCCGTCGGAGCCCGCGATGACCTCGGTGCGTGACGAGACGCCTTCCACCGGCGGCAGACCTTCGTAGAGGCCACTCAAGAGGGGACGATAGGCCTCCTCCATGACGGCGGCGAAACCGAGCCGCTCCTCGAGCGGCGACTCGGCCGAGACCGGCGGCGGGGCGCCGGCGCCGTCCATCCCTACGGTGGCCAGCTCGGCCACCATGCGTGGGTCGGCTCTGGGATCGGTGTTCAGGCGTCTGGCGGGATCGCCGAGACGACCAGGGAGACGAGGGCTCTCGAGGGAGGCCATGGCCACCACCTTTCGCGAGACTCGGTTGAACAGATGGACCGAGTATAGCGTGGCGCCGGCTCGCTACCGCATGGGCCGCTGCGGCGACTCGTTGACCTCGAGCGTGAACACGTCGGGACGGGCGTAGTGACCAGTCACGTCGAAGTCGAACCGGCTGCGCGGCAGCGCGTCCAGGTCGAGGTCGGCGTAGAGCACACCCGCCTCATCCCACAGCGGTCCGGCCAGCACCTCACCGAGCGGTCCGTAGATGGCCGAGCCGCCGCGGCTGAGAATCTCGGGCCAGGTCTCGATCTCGTCCCGCGTCTCGATGTCGGCCGGATACAGGTCGCGGTGTGCGAACTGGTTGCATCCGAGGACGAAGCAACGTCCTTCGAGCCCGATGTGCTGCAGCGTAGCCTGCCAGCGGGGGCGGCCGTCTGCGGTGGGCGCCAGGTAGATGTCCACGCCCTTGCCATACATCGCCATCCGGGCCAGCGGCATGTAGTTCTCCCAGCAGATGAGTCCGCCGATGGTGCCATGCTCGGTGTCGATGGTGGTCAGCGTGCTGCCGTCGCCCTCGCCCCAGATGAACCGTTCAGCGGCCGTCGGCTTCAGCTTGCGGTGCTTGCCCAGGAGCGTCCCGTCGGGGCCGATGTAGACGAGCGTGCAGAAGAGCGTGCCGCCGCTGTAGGTGCTGTCGCGCTCGACGACGCCGACGCACAGGTGCACCCCGGCCTCGGCCGCCGCGGCCGACATCTGCTCGACCTCGGGACCGGGCACGGTGATGGCCTCGGACCAGTAGCGGGCCCACACGCGCCGACCGGCGTCGGTGCGGCCTCCCACGGCGGTGCCGAAGGCCAGGCCCCAGGGATAGCCGCCCACGTAGGCTTCGGGAAAGAGCACCAGCTTTGCGCCCTCGGCCGCGGCGTCGACGGTGGTCTTGCAGACGGTGTCAAGGGCGGTAGCGCGCTGGAACAGGGCCGAGGCGGCCTGCACCACCGCGACCCGCACGGTTCGGGCTTCGCTCATGTCGGTTCTCCAATTCAGTCGACAGACGCCAGCAGCAGATCGAGACCGCGCGCGAAGTTCTCGGGCGTCGGCAGCTCGTGCCCCATGCCGTCGATGTCGAGCAGATGCAGGTTGGTGAACCCGTCGCCTTCGAACGCCTCGGCCGTGGCCCGACACTCGTCGCGGTTGAAGTCGCCGCTCCCGGTCATGATGACCAGCGGCTGGCGTCTGGCGCGGTCGAGCACGTCGGCCGCGGGAGGCGGGAACTGCGGCACGAGCTGGCCCGACAACGGTGGTCTGACGGCCAGATAGGTCGTGACCCCGATGATGGGGAACCCACCGGCGAACAGCTCGGGATAGGCCACCGCGTGCATGGTGGCCATCCGCCCGCCGCCCGAGAGACCCGAGACGAAGATCCGGTCGGGGTCGACGTTGTAGGCCTGCCGCACGTTCAGCGCGGCATCGAGTGCCAGGCCGGCCCGGGGAAAGAGATGGCGTTGATTGCCGGCGTTGTCGGCGCCGATCCAGATCAGCCGCCGCTCATCGAGGACCTCGCGAAGCGGGGGCGGGATGGCGCCGGTGTCGACCGGCGAGCTCCAGACCAGCACCCCGTAGGGTTCGCCATCGGGGTCGTAGTCGTCCGGGACGTAGAGGCTGAAGCTCTCGCTATCCAGGTTGTAGTTCCAGCGGCTGAGCGAGCCCGGGAACTGGAAGCGGGCGCTCCACCGGCCCGCGTCGGATTCGGGAGAGCGCTCGGTCAGCCGTGCCTGAAACGACCCCGTGCGGTGCGGGGTGAGCGGCGCGACCTCCTGAGCCAGGGCACCTGTGGCGCCGCCCAGCAGGGCGACCAGCACGAGAGCGACGCGAGCACGCATGGTCGACGCTCGGTCAGGGAGCCAGGCTTGCGGTGTAGGCCACGATGTCGACGATGTCGTCGAGCGACAGGTCCTCGACGGCGGCGTCCATCAGGTCGGACCAGGCGCCGTTTCTCACGCCGGTCTGGAAGTCGTACAGCTGACGCGCCATGTAGCTGGGCGAACGGCCGGCCAGCGCCGGCACTGGACCGAGTCCCCGGAGACCAGGCCCGTGGCAGACGGTACAACCCTGGGTCTTGGCCTCGCCGCGCGCCACCGAGCCGGTCGGCACATAGGCGATGAATCCGGTCGCGTCGTCGCGGAGCTTCGTCCGTTCGATATCCTCCGGCGTCTCGACGATGCGGCTGCCGATCGGCTCGGTGCCGGCGCCCTCGAGCACCTCGTGAATCCACCCGGCGAACTTGGTGCGGGGAACCTCGTCGGTCTCGACCACCCGGACCCACTGCCGGAACGGCATCGACGAGAAATACTCGGCGGCCACCCGGGCCTCGGCATCTGTGGCGGCCAGCCCGATCCGCTCCATGAACGAGGGCGGTCCCATGCGCGGCTCGCCGGTCTTGCGCAGACCGTTCCGCCAGTCGGTCATCTGCTGGACGATGTATTCGTAGGGCTGCCCGGCCACGCTGGCGTTCTCCGGCTTGCCCTGCCCGTTGGGCAGATGGCAGTAGCCGCACGCCACCACGCCGTCGCCGCCCCCGGTGGCCACGACTGGAGGCATGGGCGGATGCGCGTCCGGGTGCCAGTCGGGCGGGCCGTTGTTGATGTTGATCTCCGATCGCGGGATCCGGAGCGGCGAGTTGGGCACCGTCACCACTTCGTTCGGGTCGGGCGTCGGTGCGTCGTCGGGCACCGGGTCGTTGAGCACATAGGCCCAGGGCATCACGTTGTTTGCGCCGTCGGTGGTTTGCGCCTGCGCGTTGGCTGCTCCGACGCTCGCCAGTGTGGTCGCCGCGAGAATCGTCGAGAGTCGTGTCGTGTGACGTGTCATCGTTGAGCCCTTCTCGATCCAGTGGACTAGGGAAGCGGTACCCGCTCGATGAGTTCCTCGTGCCAGTTGAGCACGACGTTGATCTCCTGCTGGGTCTGATCGGATCCGGCTGGCTTCATCATCAGGAACCGCCCATCGTCCGTCATGTCGTAGGCGCGTGAGAAGTCATCGATGTAGTTCCCGCTGAACAGGAGCGTTGGAGGGCCCAGTGTCAGCGACGTCCCAGCGTCCACGGTGACGGCCATCATCGCGGAGTCGCTCTGGTAGATGAGCTGTCGCCCATCGCTCGACCAGCCGGACGCTGCCAGAAGCTCGACGCCGTCGGCGTCGCACCAGTTACCGGAGGGGTGTCCGGGGCGGGGCTGGGCTCATCCAGCGCGATCCGCGCCTCGCCGATGTCCCGCATCCGTTGCTTCGGGTCCTTCTTCAAGCACCGTTCGAGCAGCGTCCGGATGGCTGATGGCACGCTGTCAGGCAGCGCCCTGACATCGACCTCCGACTTCATGACCGACGCCAGCGTCAGCGAGATATCCTCGCCCTGGAAGGGCCGCGTCCCCGCCAGCATCTCGTACAGCACCACTCCGAAGGCCCAGACGTCGGCCCGCTTGTCGACCGGTTTGCCGCGTGCCTGCTCGGGAGACATGTAGGCGGCCGTGCCGATGATCATGCCCATCTGGGTGGCGGCCGCCGTCAACGACACGGTCGGGGACATCGACTGGCTCGGGTCGGAGGTGGCCTCCGGTTGCAGCGCCTTGGCGAGTCCGAAATCGAGCACCTTGACGGTGCCGTCGGGTTTCACCTTGATGTTGGCTGGCTTGAGGTCGCGGTGGATGACGCCTTGCTCGTGGGCCTCTTCCAGGGCTTCGGCGATTTGGCGCGCGATTCGGATTGCCTCGTCGAGTGGAAGCCCGAGACCCGGCTCGTCTGGTTTCAGGCTTCGGGCTTCAGGCTTCGGGCGCTCTAGGAGCTCCGCCAGGGTTGGTCCCTCGATGAGCTCCAGTACCAACGCTCGGGCGCCGTCGGCGGTTTCTTCCAGGCCGTAGATGGCGCCGATGTTGGGGTGGTTGAGCGAAGCAAGGACCTTGGCCTCGCGTTCGAAACGGGCCAGGCGGTCGGGATCTGAAGTGAACGCCTCGGGCAGCACCTTCAAGGCCACGTCCCGGTCGAGGCTGGTATCTCGGGCGCGATACACCTGTCCCATGCCGCCTTCGCCAATCTGGGCGGTGACCTCGTAGACGCCGAGCTTCATCCCTGGGCTGAGCGGCATTCTCTGTTCGATCTACGCTGCGTGAGGCTCGACCCGATCCAGACTTGGCCCCAAGCGACGACGTGCCTCTTCGAGGTCGTAGTCGGCCTGAAGTCCCATCCAGAACTGCTCGGATGTTCCGAAGTAGCGCGCCAAGCGCAGCGCCGTGTCCGCGGTAACTGACCGCTTGCCGTGGACGATCTCGTTGATGCGACGGGGCGGTACGCCAATGGCGCGGGCGATGCGATTCTGACTGAGTTCCATCGGAACGAGGAACTCCTCGAGCAGAATCTCGCCGGGATGAATGTTCGGTAGCGTAGCCATGACCCGATCTCCTAGCGGTGGTAGTCGACTAGCTCCACACGATGGGCATCGCCTCGGGTCCACTCGAAACAGAGGCGCCACTGGTCGTTGATACGAATGCTGTGCCGTTTTATAACGCAATGCGTTATCGCACCCTCGTCGTGTAGCCGCCGAGCCGGCCGCCGGCGCTGATCCCCAGGGCCGTGTTGTTCGAGTGTCTGGATTATATGAGGACGAACGGCATCAAGCCGACTTGACGCGTAGCGGTGAGGTCCGCGCCAGCAGCTCGAAGTCGCGGTCCCGATGCAGGACGGTCAGGTCGTGTCGCAAGGCGCAGGCCGCAATCAGGCAGTCGACACCGGAGCGGACGGTGACGCCGGCATGACGCGCCTGGCGATACAGCTCGACCGCCTGGTCGACCACGTCGAGGCTGAGTGGTGACTCGACAATCGGCAACGCCCGCATCGCCTCCTTCGCGACACGGTAGGGCCGCTCGTCGAGGAACCCCTGCAGCACCTCCTGGATGACAGGCAGGCAGGTGACGACGTCGTCGAAGGCCACGGCTGACTCGAGGTCGAGCCCGGCTGGCCGGCGAAAGACCTCGACCCAGACGGATGTGTCAACGAGATACATCGTCGCTCCGCCGCCTGGGTTTGTCGCCGACCGAGGGTGACGAGTCGCTTCTCATCTCGGAGAGGTCGCCCTGCCACAGGCCGGTGCCGGCCAGCTCGAGGATCTGGCGAGCCTTGATGCGCTTCACGAACTCCTGCAGAGCGCGTTCGACGGTCTTGGAGTAGGTCCGCTCACCGCCCAGCCGAACCGCCTCCTCGAGGAGCTGCTCATCAAGCACAAGATTCGTGCGTTTCATGTGTCTAATATGCTGAGCCAAGCCGTTCTTCGTCAACCCGGAGCGCACTGGGATTGACAATTCATGAACCGTCAAGTCTCATGAGCACATGCCTCCAGTGAAGATCAGCTCTCAGGTAGATGAGAAGGCGTGGGCCCAGCTCAAGGCGCTGGCTGAAGAATCTCATCAGAGCATTTCGGGTGTCTTGACCGAAGCCATCGAGGAGTACGTCGGCCGCCGGAGGGTCCGCCCCGTCGTGCTTCGGCACCTGGGAGAGTCACTGAAGGAGAACGAGGAACTGGGGCGGCTGCTTGCCAAGTGAGGACGTCGTCCATCTGTCGGTGGACGAGCTTCTGGCGATTCATCAGGCGGTCATCGACCGGTTCGGCGGGCCCCCAGGGGTGCGAGATCTCGGGTTGCTGGAGAGTGCGCTCTTTCGCCCGCAGACCGGCTACTACGTCGACCTGGTCGAGATGGCCGCGGCCCTTTTCGAGTCGCTGTTGATGAACCACCCGTTCGTCGACGGCAACAAGCGGGTCGCGTTCTTCGCCACTGACGTCTTTCTGCGGATGAACGGCTGGCGTATCCGGGTCGATGCGACCGATGGACACCGGACGCTTATCGGCCTTCTCGAGAAAGGGCAGGCCGATCTCCCACACCTCGCTGCGTGGCTGCGTACCGCAGTGGAGAAGACGACGGACTAGATCGGCGGTGGCTCGAAGCCGCCGAGCGACGCTTCCAGGTGAAGCGCCACCGCCAAGGCCACATCTTCTCGCGCCGGCGCCGCCACGACCTGCACCCCGATCGGCAGCCCCTCGGGTGAGGTGCCGCCGCGCACGACCACACCCGGCCAGCCGGTGACGTTGTAGCTCAGGGTGTAGCTGTAATCCGGCAGATCGGTGGCGCCGTGTGGCACCGCCGGCTTGGCGTTAGCCGGGCAGATGATCACGTCATGGTCGTCGAGATAGCGGTGCATCCGGCTCCGCAGGTCGTACACGTCGGCCAGCAACTGATCCAGTTCGGTGGCGGGGAGCCCGTCACCCTCTGTGGGGATTGATGCGTCGTCGGTGCCCGCCTGCTGGAGCAACCGGCGGACGGCGGCCTGACCGTCGGCGCCGAACACCGCGAACCCGAGGGTGAACGACTCTTCGATGCCGTCCGGTCTCGACTCGTCCACCTGCGCGCCGAGTGCCTCCATCGCCGCGGCCGCGGCTCGCACCACGTCCTGGGTCTCGGGCGTCGGGGTGCTGACGCCGTTGTCGACATGGAATCCGACGCGGAGCGCTCCGAGGTCGACGTCGCCCGGGTCGCCCAGCGGCATCGGCACCAGCGCCGGGTCGATGTTGTCGGGCCCGGCCAGGAGCGGCAGCAGCAGCACGAGGTCGTCGACGTAGCGGCCGAAGGGGCCGATCTGCTGGAAGCTGTCGTGGGTGCCGCCATACGGGAAGATGTGACCCGCGCGAGACACCCGGCCGTGGGTCGGCTTGATGCCGGCAATACCGTTGAAGTGCGCCGGCAGCCGGATGCTGCCTCCGTAGTCGCTGCCGATGTCGAACGCCGCGCCCCCGCAGGCCACAATCGCGGCCGCGCCGCCGCTGCTGCCTCCGGAGGTGCGGTCGACGTCCCAGGGGTTGCTGGTGCGTCCATAGACGAGATTGTCCGTTTCGTACGACAGCGTCAGCTCGGGCGTGTTCGTCTTGCCGAGCAGAATCGCACCCGCCTCCCTGGCGCGACGCACCACGGTCGCGTCCTGCTCCGGCACGAAGCTGGCCCGTCCCATCGACCCGCCGGTGGAAATCAGGTCGGCGGTGTCGAGCGAGTCCTTGATCGTCATCGGCACGCCGTGGAGCGGCCCCACGGTGTTCCCGGCCGCCACCGCCGCGTCGGCCTGCTGGGCTTGCTGGCGCGCGGCGTCGGCGCGAAGCTGGACCACGGCGTTGAGAACGGGGTTCACCGCGTCGATCCGGGCCAGACAGGCATCGACCACCTCGGCCGAGGTCACCCTGCCGTCGCGGATGGCGGCGGCCAGCGCTCGCACGGACGAGTAGTGGAGCGGGTCGGCGAGTGGCGGTGCCGGCGTCGGCGCCGGCGCCACGCCTTGTTCGGGGGCTTGCCCTTCGGGGCCGCACGCCGAGGCGGCGGTCGCGAGGACCCCGCCGCCGGCCAGTTCGAGCAGCTGTCGGCGATTGAGTGTGGCTTTGGTCATCGGTGCCTCCGTGTCAGAGGGTCGCATGACAGCTACAATGACTCCAACCCTGTTTCAGCGGCCTGTTAAAGGAGGAGCGTAGCGATGCGAGGTGTGGCGATAGTCCTGACGGCGAGCCTGTCGACGGCGACCGCGCTGGCCGAGCCGGTGACCGTGCTCTACGACGACAAGGTCGTCGAGATCGAGCGGACTCTGGCCGACCCGAACGACCTGTGGGTGGTGCCGGCCGATCTGCCGCGGGTCAACGGGTTCGAGCTGAAGCCCGAGGGCGCCTGCCTCGAGGAGCTGTGCGTGCCGGTGAGACAGGATCGCGACAGCGAGATGTTCATCACGCGATCCGGCCAGGGCTGGTTCAACGTGACCGCGCTCTCGCGGCGTCTCGAACAAGCCTACGTCGCCGACCACGACTACCAGGTGTGGAGCTTTGGCGAGATTCCGGTCGCGCGGCAGGGGTTCCTCGGTTCGGCGATGGCCCCGGACTTCGAGCTGCCCGATCGCGAGGGCAACCTGGTTCGTCTGTCGGACTTTCGTGGCAAGAAGGTGCTCATCGTCACCTGGGCCTCCTGGTGAGGGTGCCGCTTCGACCTGCCCGGGTGGCAGGCTGTCTACGACGAGCTGAAGGACCAGAACTTCGAGATCATCACCGTCGCGCAGGACATGCTGGGCGAGGCGGTGACCGCCGAGTGGCACGACCAGGCCGAGCTGACCTACACCACCCTGATCGACACGCGTCACCGGGTGACGTCGCTCTACAACCTGTTCAACGTGCCGACCGGCATCCTGGTGGACGAAGAGGGACGGGTGCGGCGTATTGATGACGGCGCTTACTCGGGCGGCGGTCCGCTCAGTGGCGGGACCATCGGCGCCAATGATTACTCGCCGGTCGTCCGCGACTGGGTGACCAACGGTGACGATAGCGCGCTGCTCTGGTCGCAGGACGAAATGGTGGACCGGATTCGACGGCGGACGCCGGACGAGGCGCTGGCCGAGCCCACCTTCAAGCTGGGGCTGTATTTCTACGAGAGCGGGGACGAAGCGCTGGCGCGTGGCTACTGGGAGCAGGCGCAGGCCCTGTCGCCGGGCGCCTGGAACTTCCACCGGCAGGACTGGAACCTGACCGAGGGGCTGGCCGGACCGAAGCTGCGCGAGAAGATGGGCGCGATCGACGGGACGTTCTACGAGCCACTCGACTTGCCGGCGGAGCCGCAGCCGTAGCGCGCGCCCCGATCGGTGGAGACACCGCTCCGCTAGGGGGAGGGCACGCGCGTTTCGAGCTCGGTGGCCCAGTTCTGGGTGATGACCACGGACGCTCCCGTCTCGGCCGCCGCGTCGGCCGAGGGCCCGCGATGGGCGCTCATGAGAAAGCGAGCGCCGTCGGCGGTCACCGCATACTTGGCTCTGCTCGAGCCACCCTCGTAGGCGCCCCCCCTGAACAGCTCGCGCGGTTGCCCGACGGTGAGAGTCGGGTCGGTCGAGACGTCGACCACCATCATGGCGTAGTCGCTGGGTCGGCGGTAGAACAGCTCGCCGTTGGCGGCCCAGGCGGCTTCGTCGCCGCCGCCGATCGAGACGGTCTCCTGGCCCCCCGGTCCCGGGAAGGGGCGGATGTAGATCTCGCGTTGCCCGGTCTGGTCGGACATGTAGGCCACATAGCGTCCATCGGGCGAGAAGACGGCGCCGACGTCAGAGAACGCCCGATCGAGCCATCGCTCCGGCTCGCCGGGCGCCCCGTCGAACGGGACCATCAGCAGATCCGATCCCGCACCCGCGGCGTCGTGCTGGTGGGCGGCGAAGGTGCGGCCGTCGGGCGCCCATGACTCGAAGTCGGCGCCGCCGGCAATCGAGGTCAGCTGACGCGCGCTGCCACTTCCGTCAGCCGACTGGATCCACACCCCATCCCCGGGTGATTCGCGAAGGGCGGTATAGACGATGTCGTCGCCTGATGGGGTCCAGTCGGCGTACAGGCTCAGGGCTCCGTCAGTGGTCACCTGACTGACACGTCCACTCCCCAGCTCGAAGATCCAGGCGTCTCCCGCCAGGACGGTCAGCAGACGGTCACCGTCGGGCGACAGGCGAGGCGAATCGTAGACGCCGGGCGGAATGGTGTCGATCATGTCGACGAGGCCGGTCCGGTCCACCCAGACCAGCGGCTGACCCGCCGCGGTCCGGTCGGCCATGTAGAAGAGCGTGCCATCCTCCGACACGTGGTAGTTGGTCGACGCAGAGAAGTTTGCCGACGCGAGCCCCTGTTGCAACGCAACCGATCCGCCGGCGACCGTCAGGCTCACAGCATCGAAGCCTACGCCGAACAGTTCGTCTTCGAGCGCGTAGACCAGATGGCCACTCGGCAGGTAGCGCGCGTCCTTGCCCGGGAGCAACAAGGTGCGCTCACCCGTCGTGAGCGACTCGACCGCGATCTGTGCGTCGGACCAGCGACGTACACCCTGGCTCCCGACCGAGGTGCCGACGGTGAACATCAGCAAGTCGCCATCGGGCAGCAGCTGCGGGCTGTCGAGGGCCTCGCTCTCCGTCGCCCGGATCACGAGCTCAGGAGTGCCGCCGTTCTCCGACACCCGCAGGATGCCATCGTCGTTGGCGACGAAGATCGTGCCGTCGGCCGCCCAGCTCATCCCGCTCGGGCGTCTATTTACCTCACCCAGCACCACGGGCGCCCCGCCCGCGAGCGACAGTCGCTTCACCAGGCCGCCTCTGGCCGCATAGGCGAGCGACTGACCATCGGGGGAGAACACGGGCGAGTCCAGCAGCTCTTCGGTGCCTGGCAGCAGACGGGCCTCGAGGGTGTCCATCGACCGCAGGTAGAGCCCGTTCGTGGTGTTGTAGACGAACTGCCGGCCGTCAGGTGAGACGGCCATCACTGGCCGGTTGACCCGCCTGAGCACATGGTCCGACGGCAGCGCGTAGCGGAAGCGGCTCACCGGCTCGGGCTGTGCGGGCCTGAGGAACCAGCCGGCCAGGCCGGCGGCAGCTGCCACCGTCGCCGCGAGCAGCGCGATCGCTACGGGCCGTTGCCAGACAGCGAGTACGGAGGGCGAGGCTGGATCACTCGAGGCTTCGGCCGCCGTATCGAAGGCCCCTTCGAGTGCCAGTCGCACATCGGCCACGTCGTGAATCCGCCGCTTCGGATCCTTCTCGAGACACGCGCGCAGAAAGGTCCGTAGAATCGGTGGCAGGTCGCTCGGGAGCGCGCTCCAGTCAGGGTCGATGGCGATGACGTGGGCCAGGGTCTTCGAGACGTCGTCGCCGGCGAACGGTCGGGCGCCGGTCAGCATCTCGAAGAGCACCGCGCCGAAGGCCCAGACGTCAGCCCGCTTGTCCACCGGCTTGCCGCTGGCCTGCTCGGGGCTCATGTAGGCGGCCGTCCCGATGACCATTCCCATCTGGGTGGCCGCCGCGGTCAGCGAGATGGTGGGTGAGAGCGACATGTTCGGGTGGTTGAGCGAGGCAAGGACCTTGGCCTCGCGCTCAAAGCGGGCCAGGCGGTCCGGGTCCGACGTGAACGCCTCGGGCAGCACCTTCAGGGCGACGTCGCGGTCTAGGCTGGTATCGCGGGCGCGATAGGCCTCGCCCATGCCCCCTTCACCAATCTGGGCGGAGACCTCGTAGACGCCGAGCCGGGAGCCAGCGGAGAGTGCCATGGCCGTGTTGTCCGAGTGCTTGGATTATACGGGGAGGACTCGCGTTCCGATGGTCACGCCAGAGGGATGCCCATAATCTCCGCGACCCGCTCCAGGTCGGCGTCAGCGGCCAGCAGCGCGGCGGAATAGCGGTATGCCACCGACGCGATCATGCAGTCGATCATGCCGCGCGGTGTGACGCCCGCGCTCCGGCACGCTCTGTAGATGTGGGCTGCTGCGTCGAAGTCGGCGGCGGCGTCGAACCGCAGCAGCCGGCACCGGCCGAGCAGTCGACGAAGCGACTGCTCGCGCCGGGCGTCGCGCGCGCCGGCGACCACCGCCATGACCACCGGCTCGGTCACGGCGATGTCGCCCCCGCTGTCGATGAGCCCGGCAAGACGCCGGTCCACCACGCTGTCGGTGGCGCGGTCGAACTCCACCCAGGCTGACGTGTCGACCAGGATCATTCGCCTACTGCAGGTCCGGTGTCTTCGGGGATCTCGGCGATGGCGCGTACGCCGCGCATGGCCAGTGCCTCGGCCTTCGTCATCGGCTTAGCAACGAAATGGCGCAAGGCCAGGTCCACCGCCTCTGTCTTCGTGTGCACCCCGTAGCGGTCCATGATCGCCTCGACATAGGTCGATTCGAGCACGATGTTGGTGCGGATCCTGGGCATACACCAATTATACACCTCAGGTAGTTGTGCGGTGTATTCTCCGAACGGTCTCGGACTGTTCGGCTGGATCCGGGTGACATAATCCTCGGAAACTCCCAGTATTGAGGAGATCCCATGCGTGCAGTCGCTCTGCTTCTTCCCCTCGCCGCCGCCCTGGTCGCGTCGCCGGTCTTCGCGCAAGACCGCATCCGCCCGGTGACCGACGCCGAGCTGGCGAACCCGAGCCCTGACGACTGGCTGATGTGGCGCCGCACGCTGGATGGCTGGGGCTACAGCCCGCTGGATCAGATCGACCGCGACAACGTTGGTCAGTTGCAGATGGTCTGGTCGCGTGGGATGCGGCCGGGTCGCCAGCAGGGGACGCCGCTGGTGCGCGATGGCGTGATGTTCATGCCGAACCCGCGCGACATCATCCAGGCGATCGATGCGGTGACCGGCGACCTGCTCTGGGAGCATCAGCGGGAACGGCCGGACGACCTCGGCGACTACATGATCGGCACGCTGACCGAGACCAACCGGAACCTGGCGATTCACGGCGAGCTGATCATCGACACCAGCATGGACGA
>MDTE01081849.1_pt1 | contig 13521 bp, 13 predicted proteins | sample 811231 | NCBI WGS metagenome assembly MDTE01 (sample SAMN05326651, study PRJNA326480) | marine metagenome | isolation source: seawater | place: Indian Ocean: Red Sea | collected 2010
ACAAAGTCGGCGAACCGATACTCCTTGTGGAGTTTGCCATCCTTGACCTCCCATCCATCAAGTTCAGAAGTTGCTGTATTCAGAGAATCGCTATCTAGAAGATCTCGTGTCATGGAAAGCCTAAGAAGGTAAGGCACGGGCGCGCCGCGCTAAGGAGCGCTTTATCGCAAATCCCGCACTAGTTGGTAAGACTAACTCCGGTCACAGCCTTCGTTACAGCACGCTGCAGCGGACCGACGTCAGGATATTCAGTATTCTCATCCACATCGAAGTTCTGTCTATTCGTAAGGAGAACAAGCGCTAACCCCCGATCTGGAACACCTAGCACGAAAGTCCCTGTGAATCCCGTGTGACCGAACGAGCCCTGAGGTGCGTAGACGGGTAACTGCCACCCTAAGGCCTGCCGGTCACCCGTTGGGCCGAGAAAGTTCGCTACGGTCTCAGATGAGAAGAGGCGATTGCCTTCGTACTCGCCGCCGCTAAGCATTAAATCAAGGAGGACATAGAGATCTCGAGCTGTGGAGAAGAGGCCGGCATGTCCAGCCACCCCACCGAACGTATGAAACGCGTTGCCGTCGTTCACCTCTCCATCCAGCCACCAATTCCGCCACTCAGACCACGCATCGGCATCGCCTTCGATCTCGTAGCCAAATCGTGGGTCATGAACCATCCGGCGCTCGAATGGATTCCCGCGTGATGTGCGCGCAAACACCACATCAGTGCATCGAGGATCGGCGACGTGTCTTTCCGCTGACACCATCGTCTTACCTCCAGCGACCTCCACCCTCCTGTACGCAGTCGACTTGAGTCCCAGTGGCTCATAAACTTCGCTCATCACAAACTCATCGAGCGGTTGAGATGCGACTTTCTCCGCAATCAGCCCTAGCAACATGAACCCTAGGTCGCTGTAATTTCGCTCCTTGCCGACCGGCCACATCAGTGAGAGTGAGCGGATATAGGCATACGCTTCATCCTGATCAGACGCGTGATAGTAGGTAGGCACCCATTGCGGCAGCCCCGACCGGTGCGTGAGCAGGTCCCTAACCGTCACTCGCTCTCGTCCACCTCCCACAAAGTCGGTCAGATACTGAGACACCGGCGCGTCAAGAACGACCTCGCCCCGATCTGAAAGCACCATCATTGCTAATGTGGTCGCCATCACCTTCGTAACTGACGCCAGATCAAACACAGTCGATGGAGTCATTGGAACTCCATCTGCGACCGAGGCCAGTCCGTAGGCAGCCTCATGCAGAACCCGTCCGTCCTGTGCCACAAGAAGCACCGCACCTGGGATTAGCTTTTGATCGACCCAGCTGGCAACCAGAGAATCGGCTACCGACACGTCAGTGTCAGAGGTTGCGAGCACACTCCAATTGCAGGCACCAGTCGATACACACAGTAAAAACGCTCCGACTCTTAAAGCCCAAGAAAGCAACCGTCGAGCGCTAGCGAGTCTTTGTCCACAGCACCACAACGCCACAGTTACCGCCCTGGCTCGAACCAGACTGGGTCATGCCATACTCGACGGGGATTTCCGAGGGCCGGCGATATATCTCGACCGCATCAATTGTCTGGAGAGGCGCTATTACCTCAATAGGTAGGGATGAAGTCATCTGAACAGAGAGCCTTGTACCATCGAGATAGATAGTCGGCGTACAGAACTGGCCCGTTCCAGCTAGCCTGAGAGAAGCCCCCTGGAAGGCATTTATCCCACCCTGGGGCTGCGTTAGCAAGACACCTGGAATGCCCCTGAAAAGGTCTTCTGACGTGAGCGCTGGTGACTCTTCAATCATCACCGGAGTGATGAACCGACCGAGCCCACGCGTAACGCGCCGCACGAAGCCGTTCTTAACCAACTGGTGCTCGAGCGCCGGGCGGTTAAGCGAGACGAGAAGACCATCAATCGGCATCGGAGTCGCCGCGATACGAAACTCGACGTCCATCTCCCCATCGCCACCGAGTTCAAAAATACCCGCAGCCGTCTCCTTGAAACCGAAGGCGGACGCAACAAGCATGAACGAACCACCATCAGGAGCCGTTACCGAAAACCGGCCCTGACCGTTCGTAACCCCTGAGGTCACCGAGTCACCCGTCTCTGTCATCATGATGACAAGGCCCAAGGAAATGGGTTGTCCCGACTCCACTTCCATCAACGTCCCATTGATCGTCTGCGCGTTTGCACCAACAGCCGTCAGGCCGAAACTCAAGCACACCCCTGCAAGCAGGCGCGTCCCGAACGCCCAGTCGCGTCCGTGCTTCATACCAAAAGCCTCCAGGCCCTGTGTTTCATTTGAGCCTCAAATATATCGACGTCTTCTGACCAATTAATACCATTTAAGATACCAAAGGGTCTCCTCGGCCACATCACCCTTCCGTTGCTCTATCAAAATCGCGCCCTGAAAAAAGGTACCCAGGGTCAGCTTCCCCAAGGGGCTACAGGAACTTCCACCGGCTCGCTCAGATCAAACTCGACACGGAATCGCCGGTCCTCCCCCTCGCGTCTAAGCTGGTAGACGAAAATCTCTCCGGGTCTCACTTCCAGACTCCACACATTCAGAGCTGCCTCTGGCACTAGGCGCGCAGTAAGCTCATCCGCGAGGAACTCTTGGACGCTGGGATCACCCTGTCCGCGTGTGTCTCCGCCGTACTGAGAAATCTCATCCTCTGTCCCATCGACGTGCCTGTGATCGTGCTTCAAGCGCAATCCAACCGACGTGGGTGTCACGACCCATGTTCGAGAGCGGTCGTCACCCACATGGAATGGGATGCGGATCTCAGCAAGATCACAAGACCGCACGTGCATGATGACTGGCACATTTTCGAATGCGGGATCAGGGGGAACGCTCTCGGTCACTTGACCCTCGAAAGCCTGACCGCAGAGTTCTTCGAGTGAAGACCAAAAGGTCAGCTGGGGATCATTTTCCGGGTCAGAAGGCCCCTCAAGCACGTGCTCTTCATCACCCCCGTAAACGCTGCATCCCCACACGGTGAAAAGCAGGCAGAGTGACAGGTAACGAACAAAGCTCGCACCCAAAAAGGTCGTCGGTCGGTTTTTAAGCTTGATAGTCATACCTCGACACTAGCAAAGCTTCATGCCCCGCTCTAGGCCCACGACTATATTCCTCATTCCTTCTAATCCGGTCACTGGACCGCTGAACCCACCCTCACCTGGAAAAAATGCCGATGGTCGGCCCACTCCTGTTCGCTACACTGATGCAGGTTCCTGCACCTACTCAAGAAATCCTTACAGCCCCCAGCTACGATGAAAGCATTCCGACACTGGAAGAAGTGGTAGGTCACGGATTCAGAGAGGAAATCACTCATCCGGATGAGATCGTCACCTACTTCCGCGCGCTAGCGGATGCAGCTCCGGACCGCACGCGCCTGATTCAGTACGCCCAAAGCTGGGAGGGACGACCACTCCACGTATTAGTCATCGGGTCACCTGAACGCATCGCAGACCTGGAGGGGGTCAAGGCCGACCTCGCTCGCTTTTCGGCAGTTAAAGGTCTTTCAAATGTAGAGATCGAGGAGCTCATCACTGAACTCCCCGTAGTCACCGCATTAATGCACGGAATCCATGGGAATGAGATCAGCTCCAACGGAGCCGCGATGGCTGAAGCATATCATCTCCTTGCAGCGGAAGGAGACGCGACTGTAGACATGATCCTCCGAGAGTCACTGGTACTTATCGACCCCACCGAAAACCCAGACGGTCGGGCGCGCTTCGTGCAACACACAACCATGTCGCGGGCACGCTGGCCAAACCAAGAAGCCTACTCGGCAGAGCACGACGAGCCTTGGCCGGGAGGGCGCGGAAACCACTATCTCTTCGATTTGAACCGAGACCTCTTCATTCAAAGTCAGCCAGAGACAGCAGGAAAGGTCGACTTGTTACTGGAGTTCAGGCCGAACATCGTCGCAGATCTGCATGAAATGGGTGGCAACTCGACGTATTTCTTCCCCCCCACCGCTCCTCCCGAAAACCCATGGTACGGGGAACGACAGATTGAGCTGATGGAAGTCTTCGGGCGTGCGAACGCAGCAGCTTTCGATGAACGTGGTTTTGCCTATTTCAACCGAGAAGTGTTTGACCTGTTCTATCCAGGCTACGTCGACATGTGGCCGATGAACCATGGCGCGCTTGGCATGACCTATGAGCAAGCATCAGCGCGTGCACTCGTGCTCGAGAAATCAGACGGTGACATCATGACTTACGGCGATGGAGTCCTCCATCACTTCACCGCAGCAATCACCACTGCAGCAACAGCTGCCCGACACAGAGAAAGCATCCTGCGCGATTATTTTGAATATCGCCGTGAAGGCGTCGAAATGGCCCGGAGCGGTCCAGCCGAGCTGTTACTTCACTCTAGGCATGATCCGGCCATGGCTAAGCGGCTTGCGATGATGCTCGCCTCCAACGGGATCGATGTGCATTTCGCCACAGGAGACGTAAACACCTCAAGCGGACCGCTTCCCGGCTCTAGCACCTACATAGTGCCCTTAGACCAACCCGCTAGCCGGATGGCTCGTAACTTGCTAGACCATCACGTCCCAATGAGCGAGGCGTTCGTGCAACGTCAAATAGAGCGGAGGGCCCGTCGTGAGCGTGATGAAATCTACGACATCACGGCCTGGAGCCAGTCGCTGTTATGGGACGTGGAGGTCATAGAATTAGATCGCAAGAGTGGTGCGGCCGGGCAGTTGCTCGATCCAGACTACGAGCCAGGGCCAGCTTCACCATTGCCCACAGCCAGCGTTGGGTACTTGATTCCTTGGGGTACTGCCGCAGCCGCTACCGTGGCAGAAGCGATGCAAAGCGGTATCCGGGTCCGCGCATCTGGCCAACGGTTCACTTTGGGCGACCGAGAATACGGACCAGGAACGGCTATCATCCGGACATCCGAAAACGGGGCGGATCTCGCCACTTCCTTAGGCGTTATCGCCGGCCGACACGGTGCCGAGCCTGTGCCCATAGATGATTCATACGTTACAGAAGGTGCATCTCTAGGGGCGAATAGCGTCCGGGCGCTCCGTTCCCCTAGGATCTTGCTGGCGTACGACCAACCAACCTCAAGTTATTCTACAGGATGGGCTCGATACATCCTTGAGCAGCGGTACGGTCTTCCAGTAACAGCAGTCCGTGGACGTAGCCTGGGTCGGGCCAACTTGTCCGAATACGACGTAATCGTACTACCGAGCGGAAACTATTCCGGAGTCATCGGATCAGGGCTTCTAGACCAGCTTAAAAACTAGATGTCTGAAGGCGGAACGCTCATCACCATGGCAAACTCAACCTCTTGGGCTACGCGTGCCGGACTGCTTTCGACGAGCCCTGAGCGCCGGGGAGGAAGGGCCGCAGGAACCGACCCTCCGAGCGAAGGAACCCCAAGCCAGCCTATTGAATACCTAGATGAAATAGTACCAGAAGATGAATCTCCTGTGAGTGTTCCAGGCGCGATACTCCGCGTTGTTCTAGATCCCAATCACTGGATGTCCTCGGGTACCGATGGTGAAATCGGGGTGCTGGTTGAAGGATCGCGTATCTTCAGTCCGCTGACTCTGGATAACGGCACAAACGTTGGGCGATACGGATCCCTCGATGATTTGGTCTTGGGTGGCATAGTGTGGGATGAAGCAAGACCACAGCTCGTCAACAAGGCATTCCTCATGCACGAGGGCCACGGCACCGGGCAGATTATCGCCTTTGCAGAGGATCCCAACTACCGCGCGTATGCCGAAGCAACCCAACTATTATTCATTAACGCCGTGCTCTTAGGTGCCGGGCGATAGTCATGGGAGGTATTCTGGGCCTGCAGCTATGTCACAACAGGACCTCAATGGGCCAAAGATTTTGGCATATACAGGTGCGTTGACCCTTGGAACAACGAGTCGACAGAAAGATGCGCGAAGTTGCAGTCGCCCAATACGCCTGGCGCTATGAAGCTGAGTTCGCGGCCGGATTTCTTCGGGACGCCAACATCGCACACCGGCTGCAGATTGACGATCCCGCTCTGGGTATTTCCATATCTACGGCTGCTACCCTTTGGGTGCTGGCCGCGGACGAGAAACGTGCCCGTGAAATACTCGACATAAGCCAAGAGCATTCCCCTCGTCTCTCTAGTCCCCAAAAGGCATATCACCACGTGAGTAGAAGAACAACGGCTAGGATTGATATCCATCACGACGGTGCGAGTCACACATCCACCACGCACAGTAAGATGACCTTTAGGGCGCGAAGCCTCGCCGTCATCTGTGCTTTTGGTTTAGCCGGCGTCGGTCAGGTGTTGCTTACGAGCTGGTATCTGCCTGGACCTGGACCCGCACTTGCCTTCTTAGTGGCCATGTTAGTAGTGATAGGTTTCACTGGAAGAGCTCCCAGAGCTCTGAGAAACTTTCTCCTGACTGTCTCCGGAGGGATCCCATAGAGAGGTAACCTTGATCCAAACCAATCAGACCTCCCTCTTCTAACCCTTGTTTCCTTACCAACTGTCCACACTGAGCATTCGCACATGAAGGCTGTAACCTTCAACGTCACAATCCCAAGCTACGTGGTCGGGAAAACATTAGGGAGATTGACCGAGGCAGCCGTCTTTGGGGGGCTGAGCGGGGTCCGATTCGAAGATCTCGCTGAACCAGAAATCCCGGGAGACCGCTGGGTCAAGCTAGAGATCATCCTGGCCGGCATCTGTGGATCGGACATCGGGAACCTGACACTCAAATCTAGTCCGGCGATGGAGCCGTTTGGATCATTCCCAGCGGTCCTCGGACATGAGATCCTCGCCCGGGTCGTGGAAACTGGTCCGGGAGTCACTGCAGTAGAGGTTGGGCAACGAGTAGCTGTAGACCCAGGCGTTTCCTGTGTGGTTCGTGGCCACCAAGGTTCAGAACAGTGCCTCTCGTGCATCGAAGGACTACCCGCTACCTGCACGAGAGCGGGAGACGAGGGAAAGACCATCATCGGGGCAGGGCCTATACAGAGGGGTATGACAATCGGGTATCACGCAAGTCTCCCTGGTGGGTGGGGGGAGCGCATGATTGCTCACGAATCACAGCTCTTTCCCGTTAGCGACGCCATTAACGACCGATCAGCCTCACTGATAGAGCCGCTTGCGGTAGGCATGCATGCCGCGCTGCAGTCACGCCCTCTAGGTGAAGGGCCCGCGCTAGTCCTGGGAAGCGGACCCATAGCACTTGGTGTCATATGGGCCCTCCGGGCCATAGGCTATGACGGCGAACTTATCGCTCAAGTGCGAAGAGACCACGAGGCCGACTTGGCGCGCGCGCACGGTGCATCCTCCGTGATCTCGCCAGGAGACGAGGCCCGTGACGCAATGGTCGCGACTGGGGCTAATGCGTATATGCCCATCGTCGGGGACGAGGTATATGCCGGAGGGGGCTTCCCGCTGATCTTCGACTGTGTGGGAAGCAGCCAGACAGTAAAGCAAGCACTTCGATACGCCACCGTTAGGGGCCGAATCATTCTTCTTGGATGCGCTGCTGAAATCCCAAAGCTGGACCTGACACCCGTGTGGGCAAATGAGCTTCAGATTCAAGGCTATCAGTGCTACGGAGAGGAAGCGTGGCGTGACGGCACTGAACACACGTTCAAGATCACACACGACTTGCTTATAGAAACGGGCGCTCCTGTGGAGCAGATGGTGACGCACATCTATCCGCTGCGCCAATACCAAGAGGCACTCTCGACCGCCGCTAACCGACGCAAGACTGGTTCTGTCAAAGTGCTCCTGGACCCGCAGAACTGAATCCCTCATCGCGCGGACAAGCTACCCAATGAGCGATCGGCAGCGCGTTATCGTGGTCGGTGGGGGCGTGATCGGAGTCAGCACAGCATACGCACTCGCGCGGCGCGGCGCGGAAGTCGAGCTAGTGGAGCGACGAAAGATCGGTGCCGGAGCGTCAGCCGGGAACGCGGGAACTATAGCGGTGGGCCACCCTCCTCTGAACAGACCGGGACGATTCACTCAGCTTCTGCGATGGATAACGAAATCCTCTAGCCCCTTATACGTAAAGCCACGAGTGGATCCAAGTCTCTGGCGATGGCTTCTGGGTTTCTACCGATACTGCACTCATGAACATGTACAACATGCCATGAGCGTCATGGCGCCCCTAGGCCACGACGCACTCCAAAGCTTCGAACGCCTGCTCTCCGAGGAGCAGATAGAATGTGGATACAGAGCCGGGGGGTATCTCGAAGTCTGCTCAACGGAATCCGCGCTCGACTACGCTCACGACGAAGCTGCACTAATCTCGGAGTACGGGTACAAACCGGAACTCATCGACGGTGACGAGCTTCGACGAAGGGAGCCAGCACTAGGTCCTGACCGAATCGGCGCAGTACACTATCACGAATCGGCGACACTCACCCCCTCTGAGTTCCTCAGCGGCTTAACCAAAGCCAGTCGGCGATACGGCGTACGGTTTCATATCGGCACCGGAGTGGCTCAGATAAATCGAAAAGGGGATAAGATTACGGGTGTAACGCTAGACTCCGGCAAAACACTAAACTGCGACACAGTCGTCCTCGCTACCGGGACGTACAGTAGAGAACTCACCCGAGCCTTTGGGCTTCGTCTCCCCGTCCAGCCGGGCAAAGGTTACCATCGAGAAGTAGCGATTGGGTCAAACGGTGCCCCTAACCTACGCATAGCGTGCGTACTGGCGGAACACGCGGTCTTCTGCACTCCGATGAAAACTTCCGTGCGATTTGCGGGCACAATGGAGTTCTCAGGAGAAAACGATGACCTACGACCTGAGCGACTGAATCAACTCACAACAGCGGCTCGGGAAGCCTTCCCGCATATGGGGACAGCACAACCTCACTCTGAATGGTGTGGGTTGCGCCCGATGTCTATAGACGGCCTTCCAATCATCGGCTTCATTCCAGGCATAGAGGGGCTCGTTCTAGCTACAGGACATGGAATGCTCGGACTCACACTTGGACCTGTAACCGGAGATATCGTAGCGAATCAGGTCCTAGATGGATCAGATCCTCGGGCCATCCACTTATCACCCGAAAGATTTTCTGGTAGGCAAAGGAACTAAAGAGGCTCAACCGCGGGCCGCTAGAGATCTAGCGGAATTACCTCCGGATGCACTCTGCTGTTAGGTGAGACCCCCTCTACTTCTACACCCTCCATTCTGAGCAGCGCAACCTTCCGCCTAAGGCCGCCAGAAAATCCTGTGAGACGACCATCCGACGCAATCACACGATGACACGGGACCACTATCAGGATTGGGTTAGCGCCAATGGCTTGACCGACAGCCCGCGCTTTATCTGGCTTTCCGACAGCCCGCGCGATTTCCCCGTAAGTGGTTACGTGGCCGTGCTTAACCTTGAGCAGTTCCTCATAAACTTCTCTCTGGAAGTCGGAACTCACACCCGAGAAATCCAGCGGCAGCTGGAAAGACGTTCGTTCCTTGGCGAAGTAAGCCTCTATTTGCTCCACCGCCTCTTGGAGCTGACCTGGTCGCTCTGTGCCCGGCTTCATGTGTCGCCCTCGTGGCAAGGGTCCGAACTCAATCCTCCGAACACCTCGCGGGGAGATCCATATAGTGACACCCCCGACCCGAGCATCGGTCAAGTGGGCTGAGTGAACCTCGACCAGGTTGCTCAAGTAGCCCCTTCTTCCACAACTCCAGCTTCCTTCTTGAGTGCCTCCTGCAGGGCATCAAAGCCGAGCAGGGCACATTTGATACGAACCGGAAACTTCGAAACTCCCTGTAGTGCTCTGAGATCGCCAAGCGACTTCTCTTTCACCGCTGATTCGTCGCCGTGCATCATATCGGTGAAACGCTTCGCTAACTCGTCAGCTTGATCAATGCTCGAGCCTTTCAAGCGGATTGTCATCATGCTGACAGAGGCCTGAGAAATCGAGCATCCCGATCCGAGGAACTTCACATCCTCAATCCGGTTTCCTTCAATCCGCAATTGCAATCGGATCTCGTCACCACAAACAGGATTTGCCATATGGATCTCCACCGTCTTTTCCTCGAGCTCCCCTTTGTTACGCGGATTTCGATAATGCTCTAGGATGAGCTGCTGGTAGAGAGAGCTTAGTTGCGGAGTTTCCATCAATTTCTACTCGATTCTAACGGGTCCACAATGTATCGCCGGTTCAGTCGCTAGGCACGTTTGATCCCTGTACACCGGTTTTGAGCAAACAGAGCCCCTCATCTGCTAACTCAGCCGAAAATCGCAGCTACCTGGTCAAGGCCTTTGACCAGTCGATCCACGTCTTCTCGCGTGCTGTACAAGTAGAAGGACGCCCGGGCGGTAGCCGGGACGCCAAAATGCTTCATCACGAGCTGTGCGCAGTGATGTCCAGCACGGATCGCGACTCCTTCCGTGTCCAGAATCGTAGAAATATCGTGAGGATGCGCATCACCCATTGTAAAGGAAATCACTGCGGATCTGTCCTCCAGTGACGACGGGCCAAATATTCTCAATCCAGGAATCAGCGAAAGTTGCTCCATGGCATACGCCATAATCTCATTCTCGTGCATCGAGATGGCTTTGGTACCAATCTTTGACAGGTAGTCAACCGCCGCACCCAGACCTATCGCACCCGCGATATTCGGCGTTCCGGCCTCGAATTTATGAGGGACAGCAGCCCAACTGCTTTGATCGCGCCCCACAATTTGAATCATCTCCCCGCCGCCCTGAAAAGGCGACATAGCCTCGAAGAGTTCTAGGCGGCCCCAGAGTACCCCCACTCCTGTCGGTCCGCACATCTTGTGACCGCCAAACGCATAGAAATCGCAGCCGAGATCCTGTACATCCACCTTTGTGTGGACGACCCCCTGCGCCCCGTCCACCATGACAATTGCTCCCACCGCCCGCGATGCGTCTACGATTTTCTTTACCGGATTGATAGTCCCGAGGCTGTTCGACACGTCCGAGATCGACACGATCTTCGTTCGCTCGGTGAGAAGTGATTCAAGGCCATCGAGGACGAGGCGTCCTTCATCATCAATTTCAATGTACTTCAACGTTGCGCCCGTCCTCGCCGCTAGCAGCTGCCACGGGACGATGTTGGAGTGATGCTCCATAACTGAGATCAGGATTTCATCACCTTCGCCAACATGGTCTAGGCCCCACGCAGTCGCGACTAGGTTGATCGCTTCAGTGGTTCCACGTGTCCAAACGCACTCCGCCGCGCTAGGCGCGTTGATCCAACTGGCGACTTTCTCGCGCGCTGCTTCAAAGGCAACGGTCGCTCGTCTGGATAGCTCATGGATGCCACGATGAACGTTCGCGTTGTCCTTCTCATAGTATTCGCTGAGCACGTCGAGAACCGCGCGCGGCTTCTGCGATGTCGCAGCGTTATCCAGGTATGCAAGTGGTTTACCGTGGACAGTCTGATCTAGCGCTGGGAAGTCTTTTCGGATCCGGATGGGATCAAAGTCTTCAATGCTCATATTTTCGCCTTGGTCATCTTGCTCGACGGCCGATCCGAGCCCAGCTATCCGATATCAACAAAAATCTCTCCGTCCCGAATATCAACCGGAAACGATTGAACAGGCCGGATCGCAGGAAGCGTCTTCCGCGCACCGGAGCACGCATCGAATCGTGCACCATGATACAGGCATACGACGTCGCTACCCTCGAGCTCACCATCCGAAAGTGGGAGGTCTTCGTGAGAGCACTGGTCTTTCAGTGCACAAATCGCACCCTCCACATTCGCGAGCACCACAGGTACCCCGTCTGCCATCACACCCTTCAACATCCCCACAGCGCAATCACCCACCGTTGCGACCTTCACCCAATGAGACATCGTCGACCCGTCACCCGTGTTGGGAAAGTTTTTCTTCAATGGCGTCCGTAACCTTTTCAATCACACCACCGAGAGGGAGCCTTGAGAGCACCTCGCCAAGAAACCCGAGCACAACAAGACGCTCCGCTTGCACTTTATCAAGGCCGCGACTCATAAGATAAAACTTGGCCTCTGTATCAAGCTCTCCTATGGTTGCTCCATGAGAACATTTCACATCGTCAGCTTCGATCTCAAGGTTGGGAAGCGAGTCCGCGCGAGCACCCGATGACAGCAGGAGGTTCCTGTTCGTCTGGTACGCGTCGGTGCGCTGGGCACCCGGCAAAACCCGGATGATACCGCGAAAAACAGCGCGACTGGCCCCGTCCAGAGCCCCCTTATAGAGCAAGTCACTTCCAGTGTTGGGCTCCGTATGATCTTGGCTGGTATTAAAATCGAAGTGCTGGTTTCCATCGCCAAAGTACAATCCCAGCATTTCGGAATTGGCTCCCGGACCGAGCAACTTGGCGTTCAGGTCCACGCGATGGACTGAGCCACCTAATCCGACATTCAGTGTGTCAATCCGTGCATCACGTTCCGCCAGTGTGCGCTGCGCCGAATGAACGAAGACCCCACTACCAGCTCGTTGGACAGTGACGTACTGAAGGACAGCTCCATCTCCGGCGACCAATTCTACCGCAGAGGATTTGAGGGTCTGAGTATCGAAGTCATCCGAGATCACTTCGTCTACATAAGAAACCTGGCTCTGTGCCTCAGCCACTATAAGGACACGACTGAAATACGCTGCCCCCGCCTGGCTTATCCAGCGAGTCACTCGGATCGGTAAATCGAGACGGACAGCCGATGGAACGTAGACGAAAATCCCATCCGCCCACAGGGCCATGTTTAACGCCTCGAGCTTTCCGTCTTCAGCTGAGACCGCGCTGCCTAAATGTTCTTTGACTAGTTCAGGATATAGTGTCAGAGCATCATGAAGTGAATCAAGGATCACACCCTGCTCAGCAAGCGCCGGATCGATGTCAGCGTGCACTACATGTCCGTCAATGAGAACGATGTGGCCGGCCGCTTCGCGATCTTGCTCCGTCGTTTCACGCAACCTATCTGGCCAGGTCGATGCGCTACCTGGCCCGACCTCCACTTCGGGGAGCCGCAATGAGGCCAACTGAAGCAACCTATTCAGGTCCGTATACCGCCACTCTTCGAGTCGGGTGTTAGGCATTGGAGTTTGCTCGTACACCGACCAAGCTCGTTCTCGACCCTCGCGGACCCACGCTGGCTCACCTTTGGTAAGGAGCTCAACCGACGCCGCATTGAAGGCCTCGGTGACCCCCTGCTTCCCTTGCGACTCCGTGATTACCATGTCAGCCATCAGCCTACCGAACCTTCCATTTCGAGCTCAATCAGGCGGTTCAGTTCGACCGCATATTCGAGGGGTAACTCCTTCGCAATCGGCTCAATGAAGCCACGAACAATCATCGCCATGGCCTCGTCTTCGGGAATACCACGGCTCGTAAGGTAGAAGAGTTGCTCTTCACCTATCCTAGAAACAGAGGCTTCATGACCTACGTTCGCATCGTTCTCTTCGATCTCGATGTACGGGTAGGTATCGGTTCGGGAAGTCTCATTAATGAGCAGCGCGTCGCACTCGACATTAGACCGCGCATGGTGTGCACCTTCATGTACCTTCAGAAGGCCTCTATACGTTGACCGCCCATGCCCCTTAGAA
>MDTE01038458.1_pt1 | contig 13518 bp, 8 predicted proteins | sample 811231 | NCBI WGS metagenome assembly MDTE01 (sample SAMN05326651, study PRJNA326480) | marine metagenome | isolation source: seawater | place: Indian Ocean: Red Sea | collected 2010
GCTCCTTCAGCCAGGAGTCGTAGGCGCCAACCGCCTGATAGGCGTGGTCATCCGTGAAGATGAAAAGGATGTTGGGCTTTTGAGCTCCATTCAGGGAAAGAGTTACCCAAGCGAGGACGAAGGGGATGAGTTTCATGATCACGAACCTACGGAACGCAACCGCATGGTCAAGCGCTCAACCGCCCGAGAATCCGCTTTACCGAAACAAGGGGAGCCTGACTGAGAATCAACGCTTCGTCAGACCGCGGAGGAATTCTCGCTTTTCCGAGGCCTTTTCCGAAATCCGATCCACCACTTCGTCGATTTCCAGAAATTGATTCCAGTCGATAACCAGAACGCGGGTGTAGCGGTCCATTTCCTCGATGAAGCGCTCGTATCCATTATGGAGCTTGCGCATGTAGTCGAGCGTGATCCCCGCCTCCGCCTTCCGTCCCCGTTCGGCAACTCTTTGTAGGCTGGTTTCAGGTTCAACCCTAAGGTAAAGAAGCAAATCCGGATAAACGAGGTAGCGTTTCATCAGGTTAAAGTGTCCCAAATAGGTATCATAATCCCGTTGGTCGATGAACCCTGCTTCGTGGAGCATGCGGGCAAAAATAGTATCCTCGTAGATGGTTCGGTCCTGCACCGCTCCCTGATCCGAATTCCAGACGATTTGCTGGTGCTGTTCGAACCTGCGGAAAAGCAGATGGATTTGCATCATCGCGCCCCAGCGATTCATATCGGCATAGAAATCCTCCAAGTAAGGGTTGTCCGTGACCGGTTCGTTGTAGGCCTCGTATGCGAGCCGCTTGGCAAGATTCTGCGCGAGGGTGGATTTGCCCGCCCCGATGATTCCCGAAATCCCTATGAACATGATTACATGAAACTATTGGCTCAAAGCAGTCGGTCAAGCTTCGGAAAATTCATTCAGGTTCCGCAGAAGGTTTGGTGGACTTTCTCGGATGGTTTCGGAGGAACTTGGTAGGGCGCCAGATGATCCGCTTCTTCGTAGGGACTCTCGAGCGCTTTCAAAAGGTTCCGGAATGGATTGAGGTTACCTTCCTCGCCCGCTTGCAAAGCTTCCTCAACCTTATGGTTTCGGGGAATGATGGCCGGGTTGACCGAGCGCATGAGGGATAGCGAGGAATCCAAACTTCGTCCCTCCCCACCAAGTCGTTCCTGCCAGCGACGATGCCAAGTCTCGAAGGTTTCGCTTTGGTAAAGTTGATTCTCGGGCAGGACCTGCCTGCCCAGATCTCGGAAGGTATTGGTGTAGTCGGCACCGTTCGAATGCATCCAGTCCAACAGGTCGGTTACGAGTCGCTCGTCCTGTTTGTCCGCCTCGGCGAGCCCTAATTTGGTTCCCATCATGGCGAGCCACTTGTCTTTGTAGGCGGGTTCGAACGCGTTCAACGACTCTTCCGCCCCTGCGATCGCGTCCTGCCTTTCATCATGGATCAGGGGTAGAAGACTTTCGGCCAGACGGGCGAGGTTCCATTGGGCGACGTAAGGCTGATTGGCGAAGGCGTAGCGTCCTCTGTGATCAATCGAACTGAAGACCGTATCGGGCGAAAAGACGTCCATGAAGGCGCAGGGGCCATAATCGATGGTTTCACCGGAAAGAGCCATGTTGTCGGTGTTCATGACTCCATGGATAAAACCCACTCGCATCCAATGGGTGATGAGGTCGATCTGTTGGTCGATGGCCGCCCGAAGCACGGAGAGAGCTTTGTTTTCCTCTTCCCGGATCTCGGGGAAGTGACGATCAATGAGGTAGTCGAGGAGGGCTTGCGTCATTGCCTTGTCCTCGTGAAGGGAGGCGAACTCGAAGGTTCCCACCCGAATGTGCGAGCCAGCGGTGCGGGTAAGGATGGCTCCGGGCAATTCGGATTCACGGTACACACTCTCTCCCGTCGCAACGACCGCCAAGCTTCGGGTTGTGGGTATGCCTAGGGCATGCATGGCTTCACTGATGAGGTATTCCCTAAGCATCGGCCCAAGGGCGGCTCGTCCGTCCCCACCACGTGAGTAAGGCGTTCTGCCCGAGCCTTTGAACTGCAAATCAAGCCGCTGACCGGAAGGGGTGAGGTGTTCGCCCAGCATTAGGGCCCGCCCATCCCCAAGCATCGTGAAATTTCCGAATTGATGACCGGCATAGGCTTGGGCGAAGGGTTCGATTCCTTTCGGAACGAGGTTGCCGGAGAGTAGTTGGGTTCGTTCTTCCTCACTGAGTACGGAAAGATCCAAGCCGATTTCTTCGGCTAATTTTTGATTGAAGAGCAAAATCTTCGGACTGGAAACCGGAGTCGGTGAAAGTTTGGAGAAAAATACTCCCGGGAGTTTGGAATAAGTGCGTTCGAGTTGAAATCCGAAGACAGTCATTCCATTTGGCGAAAAAGAGGGGAGATCAGTGCAGCTTGAGGTATTCGACCACGTCCCGTATTTGCTGGGCATCGAGTCCGAGCTGAGATGCCGGAGCCATCAGGGAGGAACTCATCTTTTTGCGTGATTTGACGTCTTCTGCCGCAATGACCAGATCCTCTCCCCCGAATACGCGGATCACCAAGGGGTCACCCTCCGCCTGAACGAATCCTTGAATTCGCTTATCTCCCTTCACGATCAATTCGGTGCCCTCGTAACCATGGGCCAAGTCGGCGGATGGATCAAGAATTGCCTTGAGGATGGTCTCACGGTCCTGTCCGCTTCCCCATCCCGCAAGGGTGGGCCCGAATTCCACCCCTACGGACCCGACCTTATGACAGACGTAGCAGCGTCCCACCTGCTGTTTGCCGTTTTGGGCGTCGCCCTTGAGGGCAAGGATTTCCCTTGAGCTCGGGAGTTTGGTTTCCGGACCGAAGGAGGTGGGAGCAAGTCGATCGACGTAGGCGGTTTCGGTGACGGCCCTGCCGTTCAGCATATCCTTGGATTTATAGGCATTCCAAATTCCCTGATCCCGTTTTTCAATGAAAACCTTGGCGAGGGAAGCGGTTTTACCCGTGCCTGACCGAGCTACCTCCACCATGGCCCGGGCAGCCTGAGGAGCCTCGATCAGACTCAGGGCAAAGAGCATGGAGCGTCGGATGGAATCTTCGAGCTTTTCATTCATCGCCCATTCCTTGAGCTCTCGGATCGAGGAGGCGGGGTGCAGTCGCCAGACCAAACCGGCGTAGGCAGCCTCAAAGACTGAGACTTGGCTTCGTTTTTTCAGAATTTGATAAATCTTGGCTTCCTTGTCAGTGCATCCAATACCAAAGGCTTCGAGGTAATAGCGATCCTTCCCATCGTAGCGATCCGCGATTTCGAGCAGAATATCCCGAGAGGTTTCGAATGGGAGGTAACGCATGGCCAAGGCGACTTCACGACGAACCAAGGGAGAGGGATCCCTCGCCAGCTCCTGGGCGTGCTCGAGTATCCGATGTTCCTCATGACGGAGAGCCCGAAAGGCGCAGATTCGGATTTGTGGATCTTTGTCAGTCAGTTGTTCCTCGACGATTTCAAGCCCCTCGGGTCCCAATTTGGCAAGTATCCAAATGGCCCGTCCGCGAATGTAGCGGTTGGGGTCCCGTAGCAAGGCTTTGACGGATGGAATGACTTTTTGTCCTGCTGCCGCCAGACGGGCTCTTCCCAATTCCCTCACGTTCGGGGATGGGTTCTTGAGAGCCTCGATCTGACCCTCGGTTGTGGCGAGGTCGAAGCGGGGGATGGAAAGTTTTGCCCCCTTGGGAGCGATCCGATAAATCGCTCCGGTCTGTCCGACGTCACGGGTTCCGTGTCCGCCTACCCGGGCATCGAACCAATCGGCGACGTAAATCGCTCCATCCGGACCAATCGTTACGTCACTGGGCCGAAACAAATTCATCAGTCCGTTGATGGATCCTCCGCGGGCGAAGTCGGCCCCGGCAAAGTTCTTCTTCGGGTTACTCGTCAGAAAGGTATCTCTTTGAGGAAGCGCCCAACCTGCGCCCTTGGCCTGAGGGTGGTAACCGAAAAGAACGTTACGGGCAGGTTCGCAACTGATGACGTATCCACCGAACCGGTCTTCCATGATTCCGTTTTCGTAAAATGCGATGCCCGTGGGTGAGCCGCCTCCATAGACGTCACCGGCAGGAATCACGCCGGGATCCTCCTGTCTCCATTCGGCGACCGCGGTGGTCTGATCGGGCATTTGATCAGACCTCCAGTTACGCAAGCCGTTTTTGGAAGTGAAACCCAGGTTTCCATATTCCATCAACCAGGTCGTTCGGCAGGCTTGAGGGTCATCATTATCGTTTTGAAAGACGTCTCCGAGTGAACTCACCGCCTGTTCATAGGAATTTCTGAAATTATGACCGATGGGGCGCATTCCTGAGCCATCGGGGTTGACCCGCAGAGCCACACCCCCATTGTAAGTCTGTCCGTCTGAACTGGGTTTGCCGGATACCTGTTTCATACCATAAAAACTACCCGCATTCAGTTGCCAACCTTCCTTGTCGGTGACTTGAGAGCCTTTGTTGCCGTGATTGAAATAATACTGTCCGTTGGGGCCGACGGTCACGGAATGCAAACTGTGGTCGTGGTTGGCTCCGCTGAATCCGGTGAGCAGGATTTCCCTTTCATCCACTCCTTCCTCGAAGCGAGCATTGCGGTTGACGTCGGTGTACACAATAAGATCGGGCGGTTGGGATACGATGATTTTGTTGTCGACCACCGCAACGCCAAGGGGAGAAATGAAGGTTTTTTCCTGAACGAAGAGGTGCGAGTTATCGGCGGTTCCGTCCCCATCCTTGTCTTCCAAAACAACGATTCGGTCTCCATCCGGTTGGGTTCGTTTGCCCCGGTAATTCCTGCCTTCGGCCACCCAGATGCGACCCTTGTAGTCGATGTCCATATTGGTCGGATTGTAAAAAAGCGGAGACTTGGCCCAAAGCTTGACCTCCAGACCTTCGGGCAGAATCAATTCATCGGCAGGGTAATGATCGGCGTCGGGCAGGTTTTGTTGGGTTTTGGCAAGTTTGGGAATATCGATCGGTCGATCCGATACTATGAATACGACACTGCTTGCTTTTCCGGACTTCTGATCGCTTCCTCCATTGTCAATTCCGGCAAGAGCGCGGAATTCAATGAATTCATGCTCTTTGGGCAATTCATAGTGAATCACACTGTTTGCGTGGGTACCAATGCCATATTCGATCTCCTTCCCGTTTATTTTCAAGGCTCCGCCCCCGCAATTCTTATGGAGGTTGACCTTGCCCCATCCGGTTTTGGCGGATTTCCATTTCAAATCGGTTAATTTGGTTTCATTTCCCTTGGCATCGATCAGCCGGGGGTATGCCCAATCCGACCAGTCGCAGGCATAGGAATCACCCCCGTCCGAAACGGTCAGATAGAGGTTTTTCGAACCCTTGATCCGCGCTTTGACTTCCACCGCATGCCCTTTGGTTTGCGAATTGATGAGCTTGCTCGAGAAGAGAGCTTTTTTTACGTCAATGGGTTGGAGTTGCGGAACTTCGGATGAAGGCTTTTTTCGTGTGGTGGGGTTTGAATAGGACTTAACCCCCCCTTGGGGGACTTCCATATTTGCCGTCCAGAGGATCGCATTGAGGACGCAAGTGCGGAAATCGTCGTTGTCCCATGATTTATGGTGGTGGGCTCCGGTAATCCCAAATCCTCTCTGTCCGTTTTCTGCCTCTGATGCCCAGGCAACATGTTGTTTTTCCTTTCTTTCCAGTACGGATTTTCGAACATGCGGGTTGTTGCTGTGAGGCCCATCTCCTCGCTTGAGGGTATCTTCGGGTGGAAGGGCGCTGAGGATTGGCGTAACGCCTTTCAACCCATCCCTGAATCTCATGTGGTAGTACCATTCGTCCCTTAGAGAGAATGGCTGGACTCCCCGGGTTATCGGGTGTTTGGGCAAGCTTTTGAATTCAGCCGTCCAGTGTGGATTGACCGACCAGAAGATTTCGAAGTATCCGCCTAACCATTTTTTCATCATCTCGCCCGGAGTTCCCTTGGGAACTTCAACTGCATAATGAACGCAGACCAATCCTACCCCTTTATCGGCGAGGCTTTCGAATTCCTTGAGGTTCTTGTTAAGGGGATGTCGCCCACCTCCATCGGAAAGAATTACCACGGTTGCGGCATCCTTGAAAATCGAAGAATCCGTCGGCCATCCTCCTTTGAATATTGCAGTTTCGATGGGTAGTCGGGATTCCCTCGTAAGGGCGTTGGAAAGCAAGTCCACGCCTTCCCCCCAATTGTGAGCGTTGCTGCCATGACTGTCTTTCCCTGCGATCAGGACTACCCTCGTCTTACCAGAAAGGGTGTAGCAAAGCAGACCAAGGAGTGAAAAAAGAATCAATTGGCAGAAAGGCGGGAATTTGTTCATCATTTCGTTTTGAAGGGCTTTGGCTTGTGTAACAACGAAAAATCCTGTTCCCCAGAGATTTTCTTTGCAAGCGACTGTTTTTCTCGGAAGAAGAATTTGATTTGTCAGGCAAGTCCCGAATGGCTTTGATCGATTCTCATGGAAATCTTTTCCCAATTGGAATCCTTCATCATCAATACGATCCACAAGAGCTTCGGCGGGGAGCCTCTTTACGCAGAATACGCTTACCTGTTTTTGGCATTTTTGGTTCTTTTGCTTGTCGGGTGGGTGTCGAATTTTTTAGTCAAGCGGTTTCTGCTTGGGGTGGTCCGTTCGCTTGCCAAAAAATCCAAGACCAAATTGGGCGAAAATCTTTTGAGGGAAGGTTTTTTTCTGCGTCTTTCCCATCTTGCTCCGGCTTTTGTAATCGGCGCATTGGCTGATCTCGTCTTTTCGTCTTATCCTGTCATTGACGGTTTGGTCGACGTTTTGATTAATCTTTATCTCGTGGTCATCGCACTCTGGGTGATCGATGCCATGATCGACACCTTCTACATGATTTATGAAGGGAGTTCCATTTCCTCCAAGCTTCCCCTGAAGGGAATTTGTCAGGCCATCAAGATCCTGGTCAACGTGACTGGGGTTATTTTCATCCTCTCGATCTTATTGGATAAGTCTCCGTTGTATTTTTTCTCGGGCTTGGGCGCTCTTACTGCGGTCCTTTTGCTGGTTTTCAAGGATGTGATTCTTGGTTTGGTCGCGGGGGTTCAATTGACCGCCAACAATATGGTCCGTAAGGGCGACTGGGTGGAAATGCCCAAATACGGTGCGGATGGAGACGTCATTGACGTCGCCCTGACCACCGTGAAGATTCAGAATTGGGACAAGACCATCACCACCATTCCCGCTCATGCCCTGGTGAGCGATGCCTTCAAGAACTGGAGGGGAATGAGCGAATCCGGAGGCAGAAGAATCAAGAGAAGCATCAATCTGGATCTTTCCAGCGTTCGTTTCCTCACGAAAAGCGAAATCTCGGAACTCGAAAAAATCGACCTTCTCAAAGGGTACCTTTCTGAAAAGCGCGCGGAAATCGGTAAGGAAGGCCTGCAAGTTGAGGAACACGGATTGGCGGCTCCCTTGCTCAATGGAAGAAACCTGACCAACTCGGGTACTTTCCGCGCCTATTGCATCGAGTACCTCAGGGCCCATCCTTCGATTCACCAGAAGGGCATGACTTTTCTGGTTCGGCAATTGGCTCCGACGGAAAAGGGCTTGCCGATCGAGATATACGTTTTCGTAACCGACGTCCGATGGGTTCATTACGAGGGGATTCAGTCCGATGTCTTTGATCATTTGCTGGCCTCCCTTCCGGTCTTCGGTTTGCGGGCCTTTCAATTACCCAGCGATTCCAGCCTTTCCCGGATGTCTCTTTCCTGATGAATTGGTTCGTTTCGAAAATGAGCTTGGTCTCCGTCGTTTTTTGCCTTCTCGGTTGCAACGAATCCAAGATGGAGTTGGCTGACTTCACCAGCGACGGATGCAGCCTTTTCATCAACGGTACCTTTGCCAATCCGGATCTTTGGGAGGATTGCTGCACCTTGCATGATATGGCCTATTGGAGAGGAGGAACCGAAGAGGAGAGGAAGCAGGCGGATCTTGCCTTCAGGTCTTGCGTGGAAAAGAAAACCGGGAATTCCGAGCTTGCGGAGGTGATGTACCAAGCGGTTCGCACAGGTGGGGAACCTTATTTCCCGACTTGGTATCGCTGGGGATATGGTTGGCCGGTGGGTCGGGGTTACCGCGCGATCTCACCGGAGGAGGAAAAGATGGTGGAGCAAAAACTAAGAAAGTTCAGGCAAGGCAAGTAGTTCTTTGTTCTGACCGCCCCTTTTTGAAAAAAGTTTTGGTTTTCTTTGCATTTCCGAGATCGAGCCCTTGGAGATCTATTCACAGAGACTAAATTCCCCCACAACCCTGCCAGCCATGATTTACCAGACCAAACGTTTCAACCCCGGGGAGTACGTCGTTCGGGAAGGTGAGCTAGGCAACGGCTTTTACATTTTGGATGCAGGTGACTTGGATGGCGCCTTGTCGGACCAAAAGGAGCGATCCGATTTTCGCTTTAGTTGCGTTTCAGCATAGCTTTCGCTCGCAATCCGTTGTCCTCGAAGTTGATCCTGAAATCAACCGCTTCCCAGTCGCCGATCAGGCTCAGTTTTTTGGGGAACTTCGGATCTGCGGGATGACCGAAGGCGGAGGATTCAAAAGTTTGAAATTCTCGGTTCCACAAGTATTCGCCCCCTCCCGGACAGAGTAAATCGGTCTGCCAAACCTTACGATGATAACTCAGGGGGTCCTCCCTCTTGAGATGGATTCTCCATTCGTTAAGAATATGAATATTGTTCCATGACTTCCTTTGCAGTCCATTGCGGGCTTGTTCTCCCGCAGTGAAGTCGAAAATCGAAAGAATGGGGGAGGAAGCCCTAAAGGCCGAACTCATTCCACTCCAGTTGCTGGGGGGTGGGGTGGTGTTTTCTTGGCGCCCGAGAAGAGTACGGTCGATCGTCTGTTTTATCATTTCTTCACTTAGGCTGACCGTAAGCATTTTTGGAGATGGTACGTAGTAGAGGGCGATGGGAGCGGAACCTTCCCTGAGCAAGTCGTCCTCCACGCTTTTCCCCGGGGCGATCCTAACGTATCCCTGGTCCTTGTAGGATTTGTTTGTCCAAAGAGTCATGCTCGGCGCTGTTTGTTCGAGCCAAGCTCGCAGTCCCGCAAGAAAGGCTGTGAGTTTGAATGGATTTCTCACTTCAACGTTAAATCCGAGAGGGATGCGTCCGAGGTTCTTTTCCACAAATTCCTCACCTGCGCGGTATCCCTCCTCACGAAAGACCTTTTGCATTTCCGCGAAAAACGGAGATTCGTCCAGATAGAATGAGAAGGACTCACCGATCCAGCCAAATGCGGTATTTCCAAGAGAGGGTGCCATGATCGCAGCCAGGCTACTTGCCTGTTTGAATTTGCTTGATTGCATGTCTATGGCGCTCGCCCAATGAAAAAGAGCTTCAGGGTGAGGGTCTCCTGATTCGGATTTGAGTTTAACCTGTCCGACGGTTTGGATCATTTGTCTGTAGTCTGTGCCTCCAATCAGAGGCAAAACGGATAGGTCGCCCTCGATTTTGTCTTCTTCGATGATCAATTGGGCCGCGATCGGATCAAAGTAGCTGGACCAGTGGCTCTGGTATCGGTTGCGGAAGAATTCGTAGGCTTTCTTTTCCTCTGCAGTGATTTTCCCAAGATTCAATTCTTCGACTGATTTGAGGAAGGCGAGGTTTCCGTATTTCGAGCTTTGCACCTGACCGTTGACTAAGAAGACCTTGCCTAATCCGGAGAATTCCTTCGCTTTGAGAGGAATTCCGCTTTCATGTCTCGCCTGGAGTTCGGAAAGAGAGGATGCTGCGCGTGTGCGCCTCGATGCGCCGATTCGCCATTCCGGACCGCACCACCTGCGAATGGTTGCGTCGGTGATCATCAGGAAGGCATCCTCTTTCATCTTATCCGTAATCGGATAACGCATGCGAAAGAAATGATATTCTTCCAGAGAGGAAAGACTTTTCTCTTTTTCACTGAAAACCCCCGCGATCCGAGAAAGTTGATTGATCGAATTGGTTACCACTACGAATTTTCCGAAGGAAGCAACGAAACTTCTTATCGAACGATCGGCCGAGGCCAGGCCCTCGTACCTCAAATGATCAAACTTCGGGATTCGACCATTGGCTGGTTTGGCATCCGGGAATTGATTTTGAGCCTCCAACCGACGAACTGCGAGGGCCGCGAGCAAGGCTTTCTTGTTTTTGGCTTCGAACACGATGGTGAGCGAAGTGCCCGTTCGCAAGAATGGATCGCTGCCCGTGATCGCAACCGATGAGATCAGCGTAGATCCAAAGGTGCGCGACAGTTCATCCACGGGCAGGCAAAGTTGTTGCGAGTATTTTTCCTTGGAGCGAGCGCTTTCCGCTCGTTGCTCGCCCAACCGGAGAAGGGGAGTGCCTTGAGCGGTTGCTTGGTCCATGACTTCCAGCATGCTTGAGTAAGATGGAAAGATGATTGCGTGCTGGTCGTGGGGAAGGACCGAGGCGCTCGGGTCGAGCTTGGGTTTGGCGTTACCGATCCATTCCTTCCAAGGCATCTCCTCGATGGTGATCCCTTGAATCGAAGAGAGTGCAATGGTGCGGTTGTGATCGTCCGCATCCAAGCGGAGATCTCGATCAAGCTGAAGGTTTTCGCTGATGGCTCGCCCCCCGGAAAACAAATCCATTTTACGTTCAATGCCAACCTTGCGTGTCGGACGGTTTCCGTTCCTTCCCGAATGAATCGATTCTGCCACTGTTTTACCTTGGAGTTTGTGGAGTTTCGCTTGATCCGAGCTTACCTGATGCCTGTACCATGCCGTACCTGGAACTTGTAAGTCCTGAAGCCATTGATAGCGGGTGATACGGTGATGGAGATAGGTTTCCTCACTTTGCTGCTCGGCTAAAAGATTTTTCCTGTTTTTAAGTTCGAAAGTGAATGGAAATGGTTTCCAACCGTCTTGGTTGTCGTATAAAATAAGTGTCCCTTGAATCTTTGACTTAGGTCCGCGAAAACACAGGATGAGGTCATCGGAAGAAAAACCAGGGTGCCTTCGGGAGGAAATGATTTCTTTTCGAAAGGAAAGAAAAGCTTCGGAAGCGTCCTTGGTTCTCAGGTAAGGCAGATTGCTTGGGAGGTACACTCGCAGGTTTCGAGAAAACTTCAAAGCGTAAGGCATGCTCGAGTCGATTCGTTGGGATGGAGTTTCTCCATCGTCGAACGATAAGTCCGAAACTTTCAGAGATAAATAATTTTCAGCCTGGAGCAATAGGGGGATCAGGGTAAATGCAAGAATCGATTTTTTCATTGTTTGAATAATGGGAGGAAGTGAAAGTCTGAGAATTTGGGATTATCAGGGATAAGACGATTTTATTTTAAGTATATCTTGACGGAAGTTTGCTCACACTTTGTTTGCTTTCTTCATCAGTTCTTCGATCATTTTTTGAGTTTGTGGAATCAGTTTGATCGCTGTGGCAACGTGATTTTGGTCCGCTAAGTTACGAGATTCATCACGGTAGGTCTGAGTCGTGGAGATTTTCCTAGTGTTGAGCGTGGTGCTCGCAGTTCCGTAGGGGTATCCGCTGCGAACGTCCAGCAGGAGAGCGTTGGCATAACCGGTTGTATCGATTTGCCTCGATGGAACAAAATAGCCACCAACGATCGTCCAGTCGGCAACTGCGGAGGAAAGTTTTGTGGTTTTTGTTTTAGAAAAGACTTCATAAATCAAGACCTGCTTAAGATGTTTCCCTGCTGCTCCAAGACGGATTTGACTGAAGATTTCAGAGGAATCCTGACGAACGTTTTTATCTTTGGGTGGGGTGGCATGTACCACAACCATTGAACTTAAGGGCACGAATTCGCCGAAATCTTCACCCAATTCTCTTTTTGCCTGGTTCCATGCCTCGATTTCCTCCGCCGTGAGATTGGTTATTTTACCGTTGTACAATTTGATTAAGCCGATGCAGGCGGGGAATTGCAGCGACGGTTCGACCTTGGCAACCTCCCTGATGTTTTCATCGAGATTCGCTTCCATTAAGGAGGGGTGGTTCGTCTTGGCGTACTTATTCAGGTATTCTTTTCCGGAGGTAGTCTCGATTGATCGAGAGTGACAACCGATGCTTCCAAGGGCAACGCATGTGGTTAGGCAAAGTGGAATTAATTTTGTTCGCATGATGATTTTGTTTTCAAGTTGGTGGTTTGGTTTTCACAACGAATTATCATTTCTCATGCCACCTTTTTCTTTAATTTCATAAATAAATGAATGGCAATTGCATGTGAGGATATTAATTTATTAAATAAGATTTTTATAAATTTTATAATTCCAAATATTGTAATAAATGTGTTACATATATTGTTACATGAACATAGATGATTTGGGGTTTCTGCTTACCAAGATTGATGAAATGGCTTTCACCAATCCATTTGGAGGCAGAAGAGATCAGTTGGAAGCTGAAATCCTGGCAAGATTAGGTCGAGAAAGCTCGGCAAGCGGAGGGAATCAACTTTTCACCCGAGACTTCAATCAGGTTCTTCGGTGGATCAGGATTGGTGAGGAGAGATTGCTTCAGGGCGTATACAAGGAATTCGTGTCGGGTTCGGGGGTCGAGCGTCTTGCTTCTTTGGCGTATTTTTCGCTTTATCATGAATTGGTCGAGGATCTGGATCGTTTGTTTGAGGATCGAGAAGGGAATCCGGTCCTCAATCGTAAGCTATTCGGGAAGATCGAACGGGGAATTCGAAAGCGCGTATCCTTGACCAGCCCGGCAAGGAATCCGCTTTGGGAGAACCCCGCTCATCTCTTTGCCTGTTTTTATCAATTGAGACGTGCCTTTCAGTGTATCTCTCGGGAGATCGTCGGGACCAGCAAACCGGTCCGCGATTTGCGGGTCCGTGTTTGGGAGAGCGTTTTCACCCAGGATATGCTTGGCTATCAACAGTGGATGCATGAATCGGTTGGGAAGTTTCCAACCCTGGTTACCGGACCTACGGGTTCGGGGAAGGAGGTCGTTGCTCGAGCAATCGGGCTTTCGCGCTTCATCCCCTACGACGCCCAATCGGGCCAATTCGCCTCCCAACCCCGAGAGAGCTTCCGACCGGTAAACTTGTCCGCCCTGACCGAAACCTTGATCGAATCCGAACTGTTTGGTCACCGTAAGGGTTCCTTTACCGGAGCGATTCGGGACCGTCCGGGTATCTTTAAGTCGGCGGGCAGATATGGTACGGTCTTTCTCGATGAGATCGGAGAAGTTCCCGAGTCAATTCAAGTGAAACTGCTTCGGATCCTACAGTCCGGAGAATTCCAATCGATCGGGGAGGAAAAGAACTCTTTCTTCGAGGGTAAAATTATCGCCGCGACACACCGCGATATGAAGAGGGAGGTTCGAAAGGGGAGAATCCGGGAGGATTTCTTTTATCGAATTTGCGGAGATCAGGTAAACACCGTTGCGCTCAAGGACATCGTGAAGGCCCAACCGGCTGAAATTGCAAAGTCAGTCCGTTTCATTTGTTCGAAGCTTTTTGGTGATGATGCCGCGGAGGAGTTAAGCCTTCGGGTTGTCGACAGA
>MDTE01018914.1_pt1 | contig 13517 bp, 12 predicted proteins | sample 811231 | NCBI WGS metagenome assembly MDTE01 (sample SAMN05326651, study PRJNA326480) | marine metagenome | isolation source: seawater | place: Indian Ocean: Red Sea | collected 2010
CAGTATCTAAAATTTTAGATATAGAAATTCAGATAGGTAGGACTGGTGCCTTAACGCCGGTTGCAAAAATTAAACCAATTAATATTGGCGGCGTAATAGTTTCAAATGCAACATTACATAATGAAGATGAAATTAATAGAAAAGATATTAGAATTGGCGACACGATAACTATTCAAAGAGCTGGAGATGTGATTCCTCAAGTAGTATCGGTAGATAAGTCCAAAAGAAAAAAAGGTACAGAAAATTATAAGTTTCCTGATAAATGTCTTTGTGGCTCTGCTACTCAAAAGGAAATTAATCTTTCAACCAACAAAGAAGATGCAGTGAGAAGATGTTTAAGAGGTTACAACTGCAGTTATATTGCTAGAGAAAAATTAAAGCATATAGTCTCAAAAGAAGCTTTTAATATAGATGGATTAGGAAAAAAAGTTATCGATCAATTCTGGGATTTGAAATTTGTTCGTGAGCCTTCAGATATATTTACTTTGAATTACGAAAAAATTAAAGTTTTGGAGGGATGGGGTAACACTTCGATCAATAATCTTAAGAAGGCCATAGAAAAAGGTAAAACTATTTCATTAAATCGATTTATTTATTCAATAGGAATTAGACATATAGGGCAAGAAAATGCAAAAATTTTAGCAGGTTTTTTTTCCTCTATTAAAAAATTTTCCTTACTATTTGAAAAAAATAAGAGAAAAGAAATTTTAGTTAATCTTATAGATTTGGATGGAATAGGTGATACACAAATTCAATCAATTGAAAATTTTTTTTCAAACTCAAAGAATTCTGAGGTGGTTAAAAATCTCATTAAAGTTTTGAAAATCGAAGACTTTGAAGCATTAATTAAAAAAGGGAAGTTTAGCAATAAAAACCTTATGTTTACTGGAGGTTTTAAAAAAATTAGTAGATCAGAGGCGAAGACTCTTGCTGAAAAAAATGGAGGAAAGGTTCTAGGAACTGTATCTAAAAAGTTAGACTTTTTAGTAATTGGAGATTCTAAACCAACAAGAAAAAAAATTGATAAAGCAAAGTCTTTAGGTGTTAAGATTTTAAATGAGACAGAATGGTATAAAATATTAAATATTTGAACAATATTGCCTTAGTTGAACTTTCTCTTTTTTATTCATAAATCTTTTTAGATTTTTAAAAACTTTATTATGATAAAAGTTTAGCCAATCCAAATCATTTTTGCTCAAAAGATTTCTTTCGATAAGTGACTTATCAATTGGAACTAAGGTAAGGTTATCAAAAAAATAGGAATTTTTATTTTTTTTTATAGCGATCATGTTTTCAATTCTTATTCCAAACTTACCTTTTTCATAATATCCAGGTTCATTAGAAAGAATCATACCTGGTTTTAGTTTAACTTTATTTCCTTTAGAAATTCCCTGTGGTCCTTCATGAACATTTAAAAAATATCCAACTCCATGACCAGTTCCATGGGGATAATCAAGTTTATATTGTTTAATAAATCGTCTTGCAACAGGATCAATCTCAGAGCCTGTGGTATTTTTTTTTAATTTAAAATTACAAACCGCAATATGTCCCTTAAGTACTTTTGTGAAAATATTTCTTATTCTTTTGTTGTTATTTTTAAGAGAAATAGTTCTAGTCACATCAGTTGTTCCAAATTTATACTGGCCACCAGAGTCAATTAAGTAAATATCACCTTTTTTTAATACCCTGTTTGTTTGTGGGTTTGCTTTATAATGAATAATTGCTCCATTTGGTCCTGACCCTGATATTGTTGGAAAGCTTAGTGAAACAAAAGTTTTATTATTTTTTCTAAACTTAAATAATTTTTCTTGCGCACTTAACTCAGTAATTCTTTTTTTTTGAAAATTATTTTTAACCCAAAATAAAAATTTAGTTAACGCTGCACCATCATAAATATGTGATTTAGTAATATTTTTGATTTCTATCCTATTTTTAATAGATTTTAAATAATAAATTGGATCTTGAGTTTCAGTTAATTTGTTTCTTTTTTTTAAAATACTTTTAAAAAAGATTGAACAAGTATTTTTATCTATCTGAATGCTTTTATTTCTTATTTTAGATATGGAATTTTCAATATTTTTAATATCAACAAAATTAATTTTTTTCATCTTTTTTAAAATTTGATTATCTAACTTTCTTAGATCACAAAAAAAATTTATTTTATTTTTTTTGTCTATCAATAAACAGCCTTTAGGAATTGGAGCAAATTTACTATCATTTCCCCTAATATTTAAAAGCCATGCGATATTTTCAGGTGCGGTCACAAATTGTAAGTCCAACTTATTATATTTTAGATTTTTAAATACTTTGCCGATTTTACTTTTAAAATCTTCACCGGTAGCTTTTTTTGGCAAAAGAAAGAATTTGTTAATTTTATTCTCACTTTTGTTTTTCCACAACATATCAACTAAATTAACTTTTACTGGAATTAACTTACATTTTGTTCTTTCAAAAATTCTAAACAACACTGACTCAGTATGAAGCTTAGGATCGAAACCTAATGAGATATTTTTATTTTTAAATATTTTTGATGGTGCTTGCTTGGGAATTGTTTTGATGTTGAAGTTTTTACCACTTTGAATATTTGCTTGAGTTGAATATCTTCCATCAACAAATAAATAGTTTTTGCTCTTTAAAATTACTGCAAATCCATAGGATCCAGAAAAATTAGAGATAAATTTAAGTCTATCTTCATTAAGGCTAATTTGGTCGCTAAAAAACTCATCATTTTTTGGAACAATATATCCATCCAAATTTAATTTGGAAAGTATTTTTCTAAGATTTTTTATTTTTTCCATTTTAAAACTTTGTTTTTTTTTAATCGTTCCCAGCCAGGACTCCTATACTCTTCATCAAAATTTTCAATTGTATCTTGATTGAATTCAAAATCATCTTTATCCAGACTAATTTCATTTTCATTTTTTTCAAAATTTTCTTCAGGAATTTCATTCAAAAATCTTGATGGAAGCGTATCCATCCAATCACCATGATAAGCTCTTTTAGTTGCGAATGATATAAAAGCTTCTTTTTTAGCTCTGGTAATACCAACGTATGCTAACCTTCTTTCTTCCTCTAAAGCAAAATCTCCTTTTTCTTCAAGAGATTTTTGATGAGGAAATAAACCTTCTTCCCATCCAGGTAAAAAGACTACATCGAACTCTAAACCTTTTGCAGCATGCATAGTCATCAAATTTATTTTTTCTCCTTGCCACTCTTCATCAATAGAAGTTGCAAGGGCCACATGTTCAAGAAAGCTTTGAAGATTATCATAATCACGCATTGCCCTTAAAAGCTCTTTAATATTCTCTAGCCTATTTTCATTGTCTGGATCTTTCTTATTTTTAAGAAGTTCTGAATAACCGGACTCATCCAATACTAATTTTAAAAGATCATAATGTTTATTTGTTTTAAGATCTTTTCTCCATTTATTAAGCATGTTTAAAAATTGATTTAAACTAGTTTTAATTTTTGGTTTAAAACTATCTAATTCTAAAAGTTTTAAAATTGAATCTTCAAGGCACAATTTATTTTTACTAGCATATAAATACATTTGATTAATAGTACTCTCCCCAATGCCTTTTCTAGGCACCCCTAAAGTTCTTTCCAAAGCTAAGTCATCATATTTTTGGTTAATTATTCTTAAATATGATACTGCATCTTTTATTTCAGCCCTTTCATAAAATTTAGTTCCACCAATGACTCTATATCCAATACCAACTTTTAAAAATCTTTCTTCAAATTCTCGGGTTTGGTAAATGGCCCTGACTAAAATAGAAACATTATTAAGTGAATAATTTTTTTTTAATTTATTTTCAATTATATCGCAAACTCCTTGAGACTCTTCTTTTCCTGTTTGATAACAATTAAGCTTAACAAGTTCGCCTTGATTTCCTGATGACCAAAGTTTTTTTCCAACTCGGTTTGCATTATTTGATATTAAGCTAGATGCAGTATTCAGAATATTTTTTGTAGACCTATAGTTTTGTTCAAGTTTAAAAACTTTACAGTTTTCATATATTTTATCAAAAGTTAAAAAATTTTTAATTTCTGCACCTCTCCAACTATAAATGGACTGATCATCGTCACCAACGCAACAAATATTTTGATTTTTATTTACTAATAAATGTAACCATTTATTTTGAATAAAATTTGTATCTTGATATTCATCTACTAATATATATTTAAAATTTTTCGTATAGATTTCTTTTATATCTTTATGATTTTCGAAAAGTTTTACACAAAAAAGGATCAGATCACCAAAATCAAAAGCATTTAAATCTTTTGTTTTTTTTTGATAAATCTCATAAACACGCAATATTGGTTTTTCCAATGAAGAAAATTTCTTTGAATTTACATCAGAAGGCAACCATCCTTTATTTTTCCACTTATCTATAAAGGACATAATTAGTTGAGGAGAAAACTTTTTAGCGTCAAGATCTTCTGCTTTACAAATTTTTCTGATCAATTTTTTTTGATCATCAGTATCTAATATTGTAAAATTACTTTTATAATCTAATGCCTCTGCATGTCTTCGTAAAATTTTAACGCTTATAGAATGAAAAGTTCCTAACCATGGTACTGAATTTGATTTTCCAGCAACATATTTCATCACTCTATTTTGCATTTCTTTAGCAGCTTTGTTAGTAAAAGTTACACAAAGTATTTGATTAGGCCATGCTTTTTTTTCATTTATTATATGAGCCAATCTTGTTGTTAGAACTCTAGTTTTTCCCGACCCGGCACCAGCTACTACCAAATTTGGACCTTCTGTATTCAGTACAGCTTCTTTTTGCTCCTTGTTTAAATTTTCTAATATTTTACTAATTGAATTCATAAAGTGTAATTTGTTACTTATACACTACTTGTATAAAGATAAAAAATGATTAATAAAACTAAATATATTTTTTCTATATTTCCAAAATTTAAAAACAGTAAAACTACTTTAGTATTTAAAAAGTTGTTTAAATCTATTTATTTTCTTAAATACCCCATTCTTATTTTTTTGATTTCAATTACGATTTATTTAATTTTACCCAAATATCTTAATTACGATAAAAAAGAATCAGCCATTAAAATGGCATTTGTAGAAAAATATGGGATAGATTTAAAAGAAATTAACAGTATTACTTATGATTTTTTTCCAAGACCAAGACTTAAGTTAGAGGTGCCAAGCTTTAGTATTAATGGAAATTTAATAAATGGAAAAATAAAAAGTCTTTACATAATACTTAATTATTCAGAACTTTATAATATAAAAAATTTACAATTAAATAAAATAATTTTAGATGACTCAAATTTAAATTTTGAAATAAACAATTATAAGGATGTTTTTAAATATTTTAAAAATTATAAAGATAAAATATTTATTAAAAATTCTTTCTTAATTTTTAAAGATCAAAATAAGGAATTAACAAAGATTAGTAAAGTAAATATAAAAAATACTAATAAAAAAATTTCCGCAAGAGGTTATTTGTTAGAAAAAAAAATATATTTAGATATTTTAGATAACGACGATTCCACTAAAATTGATCTCAAAATTCCTGAGATAGCCTCATTCATAATAATTTCTCTTGATACAAAAAATAATCATCAAAATATACTTGGAGAAGTTAAAACAAAGATTTTAAACAATAATTTGGAATTTGAATTTAAATATGAAAATAAATTTAAAATATACAATTCTCTCTTTAGAAATAGGAATCTTCAAAGTTCTTTTGATGGAGAAATTGAACTAAAGCCTTACTTTAAATTTGATTTAGTTTTTAATTTAATCAATGTAAATTTTGACAAACTCATAGATATAAATTTTATTAAAAAAGTTGATAAAATTTTATTAAATAATAAAAAATTAAATGGAAGGCTGGAGGTATTATATGAAAATAAAAGTTTCTATTTTCATACAATTAAAAAATCTGATATTCTTTTGTTTTTTAATAATGGAGAAATCGATATCAAAAATATATCAATCAAAACTGAAGATGGGATTTTTAATTTTTCTGGCTTTGTAAGTGGGTCAGACTATCAAAAGCTTGATTTTAAAACATTTATTGATGTTGAAAATAAAGGGAAATTCTTAAGAAGAATTGGAGTCGACAAAAAACACAGGGGTAAGTCTGTCAATTTAACCCTAGAGGGATCAATAAATTTATCGGCTAATAAAATATATTTGAAAGAAATTACCTCAAAAAATGGTTACTCAGCTTCAAAAGAGGATATCAAATATTACAAAAAAAACTTTGAGGAGCTGGTAATTAAAGATAGTTATTTGGGTTTATTCGATAAAAAAAAAATTAAAGATTTTATTCAAAAGATTTATTAATTTATTTTGGTTTAGTCATTGACATTGGATTCATTATTTTAATGTAATCCTTTTCACTAATAAATCCCGACTTCAAAGCCTCCTCTTTTAATGTTGTTCCATTTTTATGTGCAAGCTTTGCAATTTTAGCAGCTTTATCATAACCAATTTTTGGAGATAAGGCCGTGACTAACATTAAAGAATTATCAAGAAGAGATTTAATTCTTTTTTTGTCAGCCTTTAAACCTTTAATGCAATAATTTGCAAAAGCTTTTGAGGAGTCAGACATTATATTAATAGATTGTAAAATATTATGTATAATTAAAGGCTTGAAAACATTTAATTCAAAATGACCATGGGAGCCTGCCATCGTTATACCGTTATGATTACCAATGACCTTCACACAAACCATTGTTACTGCTTCACATTGAGTAGGATTAACTTTTCCTGGCATAATTGAAGAACCAGGTTCATTCTCAGGAAGAATTAATTCTCCATAACCTGCTCTTGGTCCAGATCCAAGAAACCTTATATCATTAGCAATTTTCATAAGACAGACCGCTGTTGTGTTCATCGTACCTGAAAAGTTCACAATAGAATCATGAGCTGCCAAAGCTGCAAATTTATTTTTAGTAGGTTTAAATGGTAGTTTTGTTATTTTTTTTATTTCTCTAATTATTTTTTTATCAAAATTTTTTTTAGTATTTAAACCTGTTCCAACAGCAGTTCCACCTTGCGCAAGATAATAAATTTCATTTAAAGCTCTTTCAATTCTTTCAATACATTTTTTTAATTGAGAGTGATATCCAGAGAATTCCTGCCCCAAAGTTAATGGTGTTGCATCTTGCAAATGCGTTCTTCCTAATTTAACTATTTTACTAAATTGTTTTACTTTTTTTTTTAGTTCTTTTTCTAATAATTTTAAGGAAGGTAATAATTTTCTTTGAGCCTTCATTGCAATGGCTATATGCATAGCTGTAGGAAATACATCGTTAGTTGATTGTGATTTATTTACGTGGTCGTTAGGATGTACTGGTTTTTTTGTTCCCATTTTACCACCCATCATTTGTATTGCTCTATTGGCAATAACTTCATTTACATTCATATTAGTTTGTGTACCTGATCCTGTTTGCCAAACTTTTAAAGGAAAGTGACCATCTAGCTTACCTTTAATAACTTCATCTGCTGCCTTAATTATATATTTGCTAACCCTCCTATCTAAATCTTTATTTCTTGTATTAACGATTGCAGCTGCCTTTTTAACTATTGCTATTGACTGAATTAGGATAGGCCTTACAAGAAATTCACCTATATCAAAATACTTGTTTGATCTTTGAGTTGAAGCACCCCAATACTTATCACCAGGAACCTTTATTTTTCCAATGCTGTCAAATTCAGTTCTGTATTTCATTAATGATTCTAAGTTATAATATACCTTATAATTTATATATAATTATGAAAAACTAAATTACAAATGGAGAATTAATGAGTAATTTCGAAAAGGTTAAAAAATTTATGATAACTTTTGGCCAAACAGTTAAAAATAAGGCCGAATTTCCAGAGGAAAAAGTTGTTAAATTAAGAGAGAGCCTTATACTGGAAGAGCTCAATGAACTTAAAAAGGCTATAAAAGCTAAAGATATAGTAGAGGTAGCAGACGCGTTAACTGACATACTTTATGTAACTTATGGGGCCGGAACAGCGTTCGGTATAGATTTAGATAAATGCTTTGATGAAGTACATAACTCGAATATGAGCAAGTTGGGTGATGATGGAAAACCGATATACAACGATCAAGGTAAAGTAATGAAAGGACCAAAATACTTTAAACCTGAGCTGAGTAAGCTTATTAATTAAATATGAAAGAAAACTTGTTTTGGATTGTATCAGGTATTGGCTTGGGTTTACTTATATACCTTGGAGACAAATATATATTTTAAGAAATCTTCAGTTTAGTTAATACGTTTTTTTTTAAAGGATTACCCATTAGCATTTTATACGGTGCTTTTTTTCCAATTAACCTTTCATAATACTTTGGAGGCAAACCGTGACCTGGTCTTATTCTTCTAATATTAGAGAAATCAAATCTTTCTCCTTTTTTGATATCTTGAGCAACAAAAATAGATCTTCTAAAAATTTTACTCTTATTCTCAGTCTTATTTCTATAAAATTTGTTTCTCCCCATTAATTCTTTATAAATTTTAATTAAATCATCTCGATTTTTCTTAAATAATTTTTTTGCAAGAATTAAATTTTCTGCAAAATCATATATTTCATTTCCCTTCAATGAAAATTCTAAATCTAATCCTTTTTTTTGGTTGTGCAAAGCTATATGTTTTTCAATTACTTGTGCTCCAGATGCGACTGCAGCTATAGCAACATTATTATCTTTTGAGTGATCTGATAAACCGACTTTACATTTAAATTTTTTTTTCAAAATTTTAATATTATTTAAATTAAAATCAGTATTTTTTGATGGATAGTTGCTTACACAGTAAAGCAATGTTATATCTTTTGCTCCATATTTTTTAGCAACTTTAAAAGTGGTTTCTATCTCATTTAAATTAGCCATACCAGTTGATATAATTAATGGTTTTTTTGTAGAAGCAATTTTTTTTATTAATGGAATATCTGTCATTTCAAAAGATGAAACTTTATATATAGGACAGTTTAGTTTTTCTAAAAAATCAACGGCAGTTTCATCGAAAGGAGTGCTAAAAACAGTAATTCCAATTTTTTTTCCATACTTAAAAAGTTGTTTGTGCCAACTTAATGGCGTATGTGCTTTTTTATAAAGGCTCCAAAGATCAAATCCTTTCCACAAACCAGCTTTGATTTTAAAAAATTTTTTTTTCGACTTAATCGTCATTGTATCTGGAGTGAATGTCTGAAGCTTCACTGCATCTGCTCCATTATCTTTAGCGCACTTAATTAACTTTTTAGCATTTAAAAACTTACCACAATGATTAGCTGAAATTTCAGCAACAAAGAAAGGGTCTTTTAATTTCATTCTAAAATAATTACTATTATAATTTGTATATTTTTTTTGCGACTTCAGAAATTTTCTTATCATCCGCTACTATTTCTTTTAAAATTTTTGAAGCTTTTTTATGATCTAGTTTAAGGGAAAGCTTTAAAAGATCCATCCAATTTCTATTATTCTTGGACCTAATTTTTTGGATTTTATTCACTAAGCTAATTGCTTTTCTTATTTTAATTTTTTCTTTTTTATTTTTTTTCATATTTATTTATTAAAATAAAAATTAATTCCTTTTATTTTGGCATATTTATTTGAATAGTCAAACAACATTCCATTTGTATTAAATGGATGGTCTAAGACCTTAAATTTATAATTAGACAATTTTTTCCACGAAAACTTTTTATAAAAATTTATTAATCTTTTACCACATATTAAAAAGGAGGGTTTTTTACTCTTTATAATTACATTATTGTTAAACATCATCATAATTGAGGAAAATCTTCTTTTACGAAATTTTTTACTTATGACAAGCGAGTCAAAGAGTAGATATTCCTTTTTCTTTAACGAAATTTTTAATGTTCTTTTTCTTAAAAGTGTATAACCAATGAGTTTTTTTTTTATATAAAAACAGTTATGTAAATCTTTCGTTTTTACATTTTTTTTAAACCAACTTTGTTGAGATTTAATACCGTGCTTCCACTCCTCATCTTTAAGAAAACAAATATTTTTTAGTTCAGACTTTGATAATTTTTTCGAAGATTTAGAAACCAATCTTATCATATTTTTTTAATTTTATTTTATACGCTTAAATAGCTAGAAAATTTTTTTGGTATTTCATCATACAAACAAAATTTTTCATATTTTTTATTAAATTTTAATTTGAATTTATCAATATTTAATTCCTTTTCGTTTTTTGCAGTGTTTTGTTTTAGGTATTCATAAATTGAGCCAATATAAAAATTATTGGATTTATTTTTAACGAATTGAATAGCATTCCATATTGCTTTATCCCCTATATTTTTAACTTCCTTAAAATACTCTCTTAAAGTACAGCTAGAAAAATATATACATGTCTCTTTATTAAAATAGAACAAACTATAAGAAATTATTTTTTTTTTAAAAATTACTTTAATCAAAAATCCATTTCCATCTAGTATCATTTTTTCATTTGCAATCCAGGATTTTTTTGTTCTTGTTTCACGACCTGCAACGCTTACATGTAAATCCCTCATTTTTAGAATCTCATCTTTTTCATAGTTGTTTGCGTTAATAAGAATAAAATCAACTTCTTTATTATTCTTTTTTAATTCATTTCTTAACTTAGGATCAAAGCATTTCTTTATCTCATCTAATTCTAATCCTAGATTTATAAAAATATCACCTCCCATTTTGCAAGAATTTTTATTTGTTAAAGAATTATTTTCATTATTATCTTTAATTTTAAAAAAAAGATTTTGTAAATCATGTTTTTTTTTTAGATTGTTAAAATAATCAATTAAATAACTGTTGATGCCAGAATCTAATATTTTTTTTGAAAAAATCCTAATTGGTTCTCCAAAGAAATTTAAAAAATTTTTATCTCCTCTTTTTTCTAAAGTAAGTGGACAAATAATAATATTATCTCCTTTTTCGATTTTAAAAGTCAAGTTTTTAAAAATAGACTTATCGTAATATTCTTTTTTATATTCAACATAATTTTTTTTAATTTCATGGGATATATGTTTTGAATTATTAAGAAAACTTTTTTCTAAATCTACTAATTCCAAATTATTCAACCTAAAATCATTCATTCATAACCTTTATTCAAAATATTTTTTTAAACTGCCTATATTTACTTTTCCTTTAAAATATTTCGTAAATTTTTTTACTTTTTTAATATTAAAGAAATTAAAGACTTTTTTTAGAAAAGCTATATTTACCTCATCTCCCTTTTCTCTCATATCCCAGTGTGAGAATTTTTTTCCACTATTTTCAATCATTTTATTCTGTGAACATAAATTTCTATTAATATTAAATATAGTGAAGCTTTCATAAAATTGAATGCTATAAATAAATTGATTTAAAGAAAATTTAAATTTTTTTGACTTAAAAAAAGTAAAATTTATGTCATCTATTGTTTTTTTTGAAAAATTAATAAAAGAATAATTTGAAGGATTATTAAACTCAGTCATATAGCTGGTATGTGTATCTTCTACTATAAGCATCCCACCATCATTAATATTATTAACAGTATTTACTGTTGTAGTTATTTGGCTTAAATTAGTATGTCCACCATCATCTAAAACTACATCAACATTTCCAACTTTTGAAAAAAAAGCTTTCCAAAAAGAAGGATCACATTGATTACCAATAAATATTTCCACTCCGTCTTTTTCAAATTTTTTACACTCTGGGTTAAGATCAATCCCAATAATTCTGGAGTTGCTTCCAAAAAATTTCTTCCAAATCTCTAAACTACCTCCATTAAGAACACCAATTTCTACAAAAGTGATATCCTTATTTTTATATTTGGAAAGAATTTCCTCATAAACTCTGAAATATTTTTTACCTTTTATAGATGATTTTTTGCTATCAAAAAAAAGTTTTTCAATACTATTATTATTTTCCATTTTTTAAGAAACCTAACAATTATTTTTCATATTTTCTATGACTTAAAAAATGTTCTGCAGCAGCAGAATTTCCATATGTACTCCAGTGACCATCGCAGGAATGAAAATATTCATTAATATTTTTTATATTAAATACATCATTTAGATCAATTAATTTAAAATCTAGTTTCTGTGACATTAACTCTAATTCTTTAAACCAATAAAGATTTTTATATTTTTTGTTAGACTGATTGAATCTCATATCCTTTTTTGCCGGAATTATTATTAAAGTTTTCTTTTTATTTTTTAATTGCATTACTTTATTTATAAAGCTGAATGTATAATCAATACTCTCTTTATCTTTGTATTGATATGATTGATTGCCGAAAGATTTATCTTTGTTGAAAATTAAAAACTTTACGGTTCTCAAGGTATTAAATGAGTAAGTAAAATTTGTTAAAAAATCTCTAATTTTTTCAAGAGAATTTTTTATTAAATTTCCTTCTTTTTCCTTTTTTTTATTAGAACTTTCTTTTCTAATAAAATCATTTAATGGAAAAAAAAGATAAATAATTTCCTCAAATTTTTTATCCTTAGTAAATTTTTCAAATCTTAAGTGATTATGTTGTGGATCTGAACCACTTGATCCTAAATTAATTACATTTTTTTTTAATTTTTTTTCGATTAATTTTGAAAAGGTTTTTTCTAATTTGACCCCATAGCCCTCTGCGAAACTATCGCCTATTAAAACTATAGATTGTTCATAAGTTTTTGAATAATAATTCTTGTTGTCCCTTGCTCCAATATTATTAGATGAATAGTTAACATCAAAACAAGTTTTTACATGTCTCGTACTAACAGACCTGTTATGCCAGGGCCCTATATCTAAATTTGTATTTCTCCAAATTTCCCCATCATGACTTTTTTTAAAATATATGGGTTTTTCATTAAATATTAATAAATTAAAGCTTGTTAAAACAAATGAAAAAAACTCCAAAGCCATTAATAATATAATTATCTGAATAGAAATTGTTTTTACAAGATTCATAAGCAGCAGTATTATTCTTTACCTTACAACATTATCATTTTTTTGGAATATTAGGTATTCGCCATCGAGAGCCTTCTCTAACAATAAAGCCTACACAATTTTTAGATCCACATTTACAAACATGATCTTTATAATTGCAATCAAAGCTAAATCCATAATCATAAGTTAATTCTTCATTTTTTTTTATATCTTTTATTGCAGTAATCCATAAAACTGGTTTATTTTCTTCAAGAACTTCACAGTTAGGATTACATGAATGATTTATTAGTCGCGCTGTATTAAATTTAAAATCTCCATCTAAGATATATTTTTTATTAAGAATAAATAAATAGGTAATATCATAACCATACTTATCATCTTCTTCTGCTTGTTTATGGGTAATTTTTTTTCCTTTATATTCAATTATTTTTTCACCTTTTTTTATATTACGCGTAGCACAAAGACCCTTAAGATGAATATTAGATTTGATAATTTTATAAGCTTTCATAATATTTAGGGGCGTTCTGTTGCCAGGTGCCCCAAACCCCGTTTACTTAATTAACAAAGTTAATTAAGCAGCAAGTGCATAACTTTCGTTAGCATCTATCATTTAGTCCTTTACGG
>MDTE01006472.1_pt1 | contig 13516 bp, 8 predicted proteins | sample 811231 | NCBI WGS metagenome assembly MDTE01 (sample SAMN05326651, study PRJNA326480) | marine metagenome | isolation source: seawater | place: Indian Ocean: Red Sea | collected 2010
TAAGGGAAGTGACAAAGGTGACGTCGTTCACGTGACCTGTGAGAGCAATGATGAGGTTGCCGCTGCGGGCGTCCCAGAGGCGGACCTGTTTGTCGAGGCACGCGGTCGTGACGATGGGCATGGTGGCGTGCCACTTCAGCGACACTACGGCCGCACCGTGTGCACAAGCCACACGGAGATTGCCGGTGTTTAGGTCCCACACCTTCAGCTGACCGTCCATGCCCCCCGATGCAACAAAAGGAAGCTCGGAGCAGCAAAAGCCGCAGCACTCTACCGCAATTGCATCTATCATAGCCTCCTCATCATCTTCCACGTCGTCCTCCATAGCATCCGTCGGCTCCTGTTCCTCTTCCTGCTGCTGCGGCTGCTGCGGCTGCTGTGGCTGCGAATGCACCAGTGTCTGCAGCATGCGCTTGTTCCCAATGTGACACAGCTTCAAAGTTCCGTCGACCGAACCTAAGAAAATGAATAAAACCACAAAAGAAAGGGTTAGTTCATGGTACGCAGCAATTACCGTCTACAAGCCCGCATCCGAATTAATGTTTGCGTGTGTCGCTCACAGAAATCAGTAGTCTAACATATGATTTGAGAAAAATTGTCTTCATGTGCGGGCATTCGAGAGTGGTTTATACTCTCAGCATTGATGTTTTAGGTCTACCTTGTTGGTGTTGGTGTTTGTGCTCTCGTGCAAACACCACATCGCCGCCTTTAAAAAATCACTCTCACTCGGCTGCGCCTCGTGAGAAAGAAAGAACTCACCTGTCAAGATCAAATCTGTGTCTTTTTGTGATACCTCTAAGCAGCAGATAAGGCCCTCGTGGACACCTTCGAAGATATGCTTGCACTGGCCCGTCTTTGGGGCCCATAAGCGTATCGTGCCGTCTTCGCCACCACTCACAATGAGTTTGCCGTCGCTGGTGAAGGACCCCGTGCTGACGCTGCCCTCGTGGCCGGCAAAGACCTGGAGACATTGTCCATTGTGAGCTAGCCACATCCAGATAGTGCCATCACGACTTCCTGCGATGACGGCATTTCCCTTGCTGTGCCAAGAGGCCCATTCGATTTCCTCGGGCCCGTCAAGAACCTGGAGTAGATCACCATTAATTACATTCCAAATGCGTACTGTGCCGTCATAACTTGCTGTCAATGCCATGGTGCTATCGTAGTTGAATCCCACAGCTGTCACTGAATCAGTGTGCCCTTCCAAAGCCATGCTAGTCTGAATGCTTACTTGATCGTCCGACTCGACAAGTTCAGCCGTAATAGGGAATTGCCATATGTATGCCTTGTCGTCGCCTCCTCCAGATATAACCATGCCTGGGCGCAAAGGATTGATTTCAGCGCAATAGACGCTGTCACTGTGCCCCCGAAACACGACATTGGCCAAGTCGTCTTCCTCGCCGATCGCGTTCATGGTAACACCGTTCTGTCCTGCTGCATCTTTCATCAGCTGCTTCTCCACGTTTTCGTCCTCATCCTCATCTCCCATAATCGTGCTCATGTCGTCGTCATCTTCAGCCATAGAATAATCCGCTACGTCAACCTCCTCGAACACTTCGGGGGTTTGCACCATTTCCTCGCCAGTAGAGGGAATATTCTCAGTAAAATCTGCCATATAAAGAAAATTGTTATCCAATTTGTACCGATAATATATCGAGAAAGCTCTTGCAATCAACGATTGCTAACACAAAGACGATCTCTCCCCTACTCGCTCCTCCTACTTCATTGACTGATTTTTACAATTATAATGCTTACTTCTTAAACATAAACATATGAGAGGGGTGCAAGAGTATGAGTTGGTGCACTTGTCCTCGCGCCACGGGGCAGATAACGCAGAGAGCCTAGAAGAGGAGTTCGAGAGCACGACTACGTCTTGGGTCGACTTCCTGACCTTCTCTTGGGTGAATGGTATCATCAAGATATCACAAGAGCAAGTATTAGACGAGGAGGATGTACCACATTTATCAAAACTCTATCTCGCAAGCTACAATCGACGATTATTGGAACAACAGTGGAAACGCGATAAGACTCAGAGTACAGGGCGGAGCCTCACGATGAGCTTACTGTCTATCTATGGTTGGCGCTACTCATTCGTTGGTCTTTACTTACTTGCTTCCACGCTTGCTCTGTTTATTGGGCCACTTCTTCTGAAAGAGTTGGTGGATCAAGCCGAGATTGGGGTAAACACTCCGGAAGAGCAGATGTACACCTTACAACTGGTGATGATGCTCTTTCTGAGCAAAATTTTGGCAAGTTTCTTCAGTACCCAGTACTCCTACCAGTGTGGTATACTGGCTGTTGGCGTCGGTGCGGCGATTCGTGGGTCATTGTTTGGCAAGATCATACTCTTGTCGACGGAAAGTCGAAGAAAGTTTGCTGCGGGGAGCATCACAAATTTGTATACGACGGACATTTCCCGGATCACTGATTTTGTTCTTCAATTGCATCGCTTTTGGGCTCTGCCTTTGCAGATATTTGTGGCCATGGCGCTGCTGTACGTCTGTGTCGGAGTCGCGTGCTTTGCGGGGGTGCTCGCAATCATTTCGATTCTGCTGGTGAATCACGCGATTTCCACCTTGATCAAAAGGACAACGGACAAAGTGCAAAAGTGCAAGGACGAAAGAATGGAGCACATCAGTTCTTGGCTGAATTCTTCTCTCGTTATCAAACTCAACTGTTGGGAAGAGGAGAACAAGAAGCTCATTTTCGCGGCGAGGGAGAAGGAGCTCACGCACATCTGGACTGTGCTGCTCATCTCTGCCGTGAATATTTGCTTGTTGTGGCTAGCTCCCTGCATCGTCAGCGTCAGTACCATCGCAAGCTACGCAATGATGAGCGACGAAATCACAGCTGCGCGCATCTTCACCGCGGTGTCTCTATTCAAAAGCCTGCAAGACCCCTTCCGAGACCTTCCTGGGATCATCACTCAGTACTTTCAAGCAATGAGCTCCATCGAAAGACTTGACGCCTTTATGGAGGCCGTCGAAGCAGAGCGCCATGGGGCTCGCCTCACCATCGAGGAAATCAGCCACCTACCCCCTTCACCGCCACCGCCGTCGTCATCGACATCGCCATCGCCATCGCCATCATCATCGCCACCATCGCAAGAGAAGCAGAGAAGGGGCATCTTTATCTTGCAGGACTTGAAGCTTGCGTGGATGGAAAATGAAGAACATGACGAAGAGCGGTTTACAATAGAGGTCGAGAAGATGCACATTGGGATTGCAGAGCTGGTTGTGATGAGGGGCCAGACGGGAGCGGGCAAATCAAGCTTTTTGCACGCACTCCTGGGGAACATGTACCCTAGCAATTGCAAGGATGTTGTTGTCGGTGGCACTGTCGCCTATGCAGGCCAGCAAGCCTTTGTACTTAATGGGACGATTCGGCACAACATCGTCCTCGGCAAGCCATTTGACCAGACGAAGTTTGACAAGGTGCTTACGGCCTGCTGCTTGCGCGATGATCTGGACCGCTTTACTCTTGGTGCAGACGAAGTGATTGGCGAAAAGGGAGTTGGTCTCTCGGGCGGGCAAAAGGCACGAGTGGCTCTGGCCAGGGCAGTTTACGCTGATGCCGACATTGTGCTTCTGGATGACGTGTTCGCCGCTCTGGATAGCAAAGTGAGTCGCAGAGTGTTTGATTTGGTAGTGTTGAAGCTTCTCAAGGGCAAAACGAGGGTCATCGTGACGCACAACAACGACATCTTGCATCATCCCTCAGTCAACAAAAGGCTTACCATCGCGCAAGGAGTCGTCACAGTGGAAGATCTTGCTCCACTTGAAATCAAAGAGGTTAGCCTGTCTATCGAAGATGTCGAGCTGTCGCTTCCTAGTGCATCCCTATCTCCAGAAGATTACACTGAGCTTAAAGGACCATCCCAGGAAGAGTTCACAGAGATCGAGTCCGAGACTGAAACTGAAACTAAAATCACGTCCACGACCACAACGATCAATCCAATGCGCAAGAACCACTCGTATCAATATCTGCAGAAAACAGTTTCCAACGATTGTGACGACGATGACAACAACACTGCGGTTGTTGACAGACAGAAGGAGGACAGGGCTACGGGGGAGATTGACAAGGAGGTGTACACGGGATACATCAAAGAGATGGGCGGGCTGCGCACCATTGCCTTCCTATGCGGCATCCAGATCTGGTGGCAGATTCTGAGTGTTGGGGCCGATATTTTCCTTAGTCGCTGGACGGCGGAAGGCGACAGCGAGCAGCGAGAGAATTTGCGCTTCAATATCGCCCTGTACTCTGTCTTATCGATTGGGAGTGGCTTAACGGTCTTCATTCGCACCTATACGATCAGCGCGGGAGGGTACAAGGCGTGCAAGTCACTGTTCGACCGCATGGTGGTGTCTCTTCTATACGCTCCAATGGCGTGGCTCGACAACAACCCAGTGGGGCGTATTCTGAACCGCTTCAGCGATGACATGTCAAAGATCGATCTGAATCTCCCTTTTGCCGTAGGCAGCTGCTTTGCTTGTCTATTTTCCCTAGCAGGGACCTTGGTAGCTGTTGCCGTGATTACGCGTTGGCTCATCTTTGCTGTCATTCCCGTTGGTTACATCTATCTCCATATCATGCGCAAATATTTGCGTGCATCGCGAGAGGTGCAGAGAATGCAGCAAGTGGCACAGAGTCCTGTCTTAAGTTTCATGGCTGAGATTATGAATGGTGGTGTGCCTGTGGTTCGTGCATTTGAGCTCGAGGCCCTCTTTCTCGCGTGGAACGATAGCAAGGTCAATGAGTATAGCAAGATGCAGTTCTTGGTCCAAGCATGCTCCTCCTGGTTTACAATACGCGTACAGTGTGTCGGCGCCGTGATTCTACTCCTCATTTGCACTCTTGCTCTTAGCAGCAACTTTGTTGGGCCCTCTGCCACTGGTCTAGTCATCTCCTACGGCCTTTCCATTTCAGACGAGCTACAGTTCGCCGTGATGATTATCTCGTGGTTCGAGAACTCCATGATTTGCCCTGAGCGCGTGGAACAGTACTGTGCCATCCCTCCTGAAGGCACAGAAGAGGAGAAGGCACGATATCGCGTCCCAGAGCTCACCCTACACTCGTCCCCTTCACCAGAGAGAGTGTCATCGCTCGAGAGAGGAGTCAAAAATGTCGACAAGATCGAGTGGCACATCAGCAAGGGTAAACTGGAGTTCAATAATGTCTACTTTCGGTATCAAGCGACTGATGAGAATTACGTGCTTAGCAATGTGAGCTTTTATATCGAAGCAGGGAGCAAAGTCGGCATTGTGGGGCGCACTGGCTCGGGCAAGTCCAGTCTAGCCATGGCCCTGTTTCGTGTTGCTGAGCTCAGTGGTGGTAGAGTGTGCATTGATGGAACCGACGTCTCAACTGTTGACTTGGTGCAGCTGCGCACTGCCATTGAGATCATCCCACAGAACCCGGTCATCCTCAAAGGCACACTGCGCACCAATCTGGACCCTTTCTGCACGTATACAGACTTGGAGATCGTGCACGTGGTGAAGAAATGTCGCCTGCTGTCAATCATGTCTGTGGAAGGCCCAATGCAGCGTGATACTCCCGAGGTTATAGAAGAGGAGGAAGGAGCACTTCGTCGTCTCATTCACACTGACATTGAGGATGGAGGCGAGAATCTCAGCGTCGGGCAACGTCAGGTCATCATCTTGGCCAGAGCCGTCCTGCGAGGGGCCAAGGTCCTGGTATGCGATGAAGCCACGGCTAACATCGACGAGAGGACAGAGAACCATATTCAGGAGCTCATCAGCACTGAGTTCTCCAAGAGCACGATGATCGTCATCGCACATCGCCTCAAGACCATCCTCTCGTGCGACAAGATCATTGTCATGGAGGCCGGCAAGGTCGCAGAGACTGGCAGCCCCGAGGAGTTGCTTGCAAGAGAAGCCTCCTTCTTCTCCAAGCTCGCGTCGGAGCATGAGTGAGAAATCAGGAAACGCGGTCGATAGAGGTGTACATAGTGTCGCAAATGTTGTATTTTAGTGCAAGAGTGTTGAGTAATGAATGATGACTCTTTGCGTGAACTTGGTGTATGCACGCTCCTTCAGCGTAACACGTGCCTTACGCTTATCTCCTTTTGAGGAGCTCGATCTTGGACTTTGCAGCAGGACTACTACTACTACTACTCGAGGTGAGCTCGCTGCCGGCGGGGATGAGGTAGTGGTCGTTCGTGTCCCTCGCAATGTCGTCGTACCACTCTATGGGGTAGGGGCCATCTCCTACCATGCAGCCGCAGTTGGTGTCGGCATCGTTGGCAGTGATGACATAGCCGTCTCTGTACTTGACGAAGAGCGCACCAAAGAACTCGTTCCACTCCTCAACCAGGGCGTCGCCGATTTTGTCAGACTCTTCAGTGAGGTAATCTACGGCGGCCTTGTAGCCTCCCTGGGACTGCTGGAGCAAATCGCTCGCTTTTTTGTCCCAGACAGGGATCATGTCGCGGTACTGAGCCTCCTTGCGTGTTATCTTGGTCAAGACGTCGGGGTAAATGAGGTTCCACCGCGAGTAGGCCCAGTTTGCGACCAAGTTGAAGGCGTAGAAGGCGCGTTTCATGTCAAACTTCATCATGGGCGAAACTCTCCCATCTTGAGCTCCAACACCAGCAAAGGAAGCTGGGGCGCGTGTGGCTCCGCCGTAAATGGGGAACCGCACGGTGGTGGCAGCATCATCTACGCCGAACCAGAGGATACCAGCCAAAGGGGTACCCAGGAGCCAGGGACGCGTTTGCGCAACGAAGTTCCATCCAGTTTGTTGCGTGGCGACAGGGCGCTCATTCAAATAGGTCTTTTTTCCGCTCTCCCATGTGAGAGGGTGCGCTCTGTAGGCATTGTAGGACTGCGTAGCCCCAATGTCTTTGAATTGCTGCCCAGACATGTCTAAACTTGTCCCCTCGTAGTGGCCGCGCATCATCTCCATCACCTTATCTGTGCTAACTAGGTCACCCGAGGAAGGCGGTGTGACGAACAAAGGCATGCGGTTGGTGAGGTTGTACCCTGTGGCGTAGTCCTCGTACTGGGCCATCCACTCCTTGCCCATGATAGATCCAAATAAAGACCACACGCGGGCCTCGCAGAACCTAGCTCCAGTGAACGTAACAGGGTCGTAGATGTCCGAGAAACTAAAGGCAGCATCGGGGGAACTCTTTGGGTAGTAGCCCTTTAATCTCGCAAAGTCAATCACGTCGGGGGCGTACAGGCAGGTATCAGGGTCGTCCAGAGGGAAAGTCGTGATACGTGCTTGGTTGGCGTGAGAGCAAACAGCTCCTTCTGGGACGCGTTGCGCAACCCAAACAGATCCCTTTTCGCCTTCACCCTTGCCAATAATCTCCATAATCCATGCCTCCTTGCCGTCAGCAATGCTAAATGATTCTCCCTCAGAAGCATATCCATAGTCGTGCATGAGTCCGCTAAGAGTGTGGATGGCCTCACGTGCGTTCTTACTGCGCTGAAGCGTGACCCAGATCAGGGAGCCGTAGTCCATAATTGCTCCACTTTGACTTTGCAAATCCTCGAGACCGCCAAATGTCGTCTCCCCAATCACCAGTCCATGATTGTTCATGTTGCCGATTACATTATAAGTCTTCTCAACCTCTGGGATCTCACCTAAATATTTGCCAGTGTCCCAATCATAAATCTGCCTCATCGCTCCAGCAGGGTGGCTCTTCGCTGCGTAGTGGTACAGCTGCCCGTACAAGTCTCCGCTATCTGCATTGTAGGCAATCAGCGTTGAGCCCTCCTCCGTAGCACCAGAGCTCGCAATGAAGTTTGTGCATGCATATATACGCATAGAATGCTGGACTGTAGCCACAGCGACTACGAAAGCCAAGATCCTCCACATAACTATATCGAAATCTGCCTCAGGTTGTTGAGACTCGATCCTCAGCCAAAAAAAAAAGTCGATTGAGCTTTACATCGCTTCATATCGATATCTTCGTTATCACTGACTGCTAATTACTATTAGTGTGCTTCTAAGATACAGGATTGCCGTCGTTATCAAGCAAAATTCAAAGAAGAGATGAAGTCGATGGGCGCTAGCAGTGGAGGGGCTTTGGACTCGAAGTCGCCCCGCAAGCGTACCACATGCTTGATAAAACCTGGTAGTAGTGCTTTTTTAGATGTATACGGTGGGATGAAACAGTATGATTCCCGCCAGGAAGTGGCCCTTGCTTTTACGGAGGGTCAAGACGATGACGGAGAAATCCCGAACAGACACTTCGAGACGGATGGTGGTGATCAGGGCGAAGTGTTTAGAATGACGGAGCATGATAGTCCTGGTAGACCTCAGAACGATCATGACAGCCTTATTGAAGCTATTGACTCGAGAGGGGCGACTGAGGGTGTACTGTGGGATCGGCGCGAAAAACCTCTGGTTGCACCTGCAAGTATGGTTAGCTCCTCGTCATCATCGGCTCATGGCGATGCTTATTCACTTGCACGATTGCTTGGAGGTATTCTGGGAAAGAGATCGAAGACTCGGTCAGTTTTTACGATGCAGAGACGTGCCGAAGTATTCACGGAGAAGAGTACGAGCCAGGTCTCTGCGTGCCAACGAGCCCTTCTCAGCGTCATCAAGGACTTTAGCGACGATAAATTCATCTCTGGATTGATGACAGTGATTATTTCAGAGAGCCATGCCACGAAGAATGTCAAAGTAGCAATAAAGACGGCCCAGACGCAGGTTGTGGAAGCTCTCGGAGGCGATGGTGTGAACAGCACCAAGGTGATGTATATCGTGTTTGCGGCCCTTGTCGCTTGTATGGAGCACCAATTCACACCAAAATATAGTGTTAATGAGGTGATAGCCAAGTATCGGCCCATGTTCGATAGTAAAAGTAGGCGCCTCTCTCTGAAGGATGGTGAGAAAGAGTGGGCGAACATCCATCGCATCACCAACTTGATCGATGTCGCCTCCTCATTAGTAACTCCTACGACCTACAAGACGGCCATCTTCTTCGCCTGTACATATCTTGGTGGCGATGGCAACAACTATTCCACAGGTGGGGCGATGAACCCGAAAAGTCAGCGCATCTACAATTTTGTCCTGCTCTCCGAGTGCCAGAGCAAATCGAAGAAATCGCTTCAACCGATCTCACGCAATTTGGAAACCAGTCAATCCTCCCGTATGACTAGTTCATCGTCCAACAAACGCAACAGAGTCACACGCAGTAATGGCGGCGGCCACAGTAGCAGCGCAATGAGACAGACGGACAGAAGTCTATCCAAGAGTTTCGGCAAGAAGAGATTGAATGAGTACAGTGACTCCAAAGATCCCGAAGCCAATGCGCGCTTTCGAAGTAAGATCAGACGCAATGCGAAGAGCACTGGCCTAGACTCTGACCAACTCTTTGCCGTCCGCAACCGCCCTCCTAGGGCCGCGGCTGAGGTGGGCATCATGAAAAGACTCAAGATGGACACCCTCCTTCTGAGCTCACCTGAAGAAGACTCCCCTCCTCATCAGGGGCTCGAGGGTTTTAAGATGGGTTCTAGTGATGATGTACCGCAGAAGGGTGCCACCGCAAGGATGCCGTTGCCTCAGATTAGCCCGCATGGTCTCGAGAGTGTGATCGGCAGCATCGGCAGTCTCGCTTCCCCGCCAGCTCTGACCCAACTTCCCGTCCACGACGATACCCTGTTTGACGATTTTACGGAGGACCAGCTCCAGCAAGAACTCCTCACCACCAGCCCCAATGAGCTCTTCACTGACACTAGCACCAGTGAGTGGAGACACCACTTTTAGTTTGAGAGATCGAGAGGAAGGAGAGAGTGAGCGAGCATCACTACTGTGTAGATAACAAAACGCACACTTGATAACAGCCCAATACACTAGTATCACCAGTTACGACCTTAGTCCTCGTCAGAGTCTGCGTTGTTGCTCTGCTCTCGCAGACCCTTGACTTCGGCGGCGAATTCAGAGGGAGGGGCACCGGGGCGCGTCTTTCCGAAGACCACCTTCTCTCCTGACACCTGCTGCTTGATAACGTCCTTTGTGTCACTCTCAGTGGACTCCGTCTTGTTCTTTAACTCGTCTACTTGACTCTGAAGGCCCTCCAGCACATCGCGTAGTCCCTGGTTCTGATCGTCGAGCTTCTTCACTTCCTCCTCTGTGGCAAAGATGCGGGCTTCTGTGTCTTCAATTTGACCGCGCAAATTGTCAATCTTGTCTTCACTCATGGCCACGGACTTCTCCGTCAAAGCAATCTTGTTCTGCGACGCAGCCAGCTTGCTCTCCAGCTTTTTCAGGTTCTGCCGGAGCTCGTTATTCTCCGAGTTGAGATCACCAAGCTTCTCACGACGAGAGACACACTCTGGTCGCTGGCAGATCTTCACCTCTACAGGCTTCTTCGGTCTCTTTTTCTTTGGGCTCACAGGACGCTCCTTGTGGACGGACAAGGGCAACATGCGCCGAATGATCTCATCTGGATCCTCTGCTCGCAGGCCGACCGCAAAGGTCAGCTGCCCTATAGCCGACGTGTTCGCTACGTGCGCATACTCACTGAACGAAGGGTAAGTCTCTTTCTCCTCATCTCTGCCTGGACTGGGTGATCTGTCTGCCATCACCTCTTATCGCTCTCAACACACCTCAAAACGTCTTCTTGCCTCGAAACACTTCCCCCGCGGTTTCCTCTGATGTTAAGGCCAGAATGGAGATCAAGAAGAAAGGACAGGCGCTAAGAGCCAAACCAGGTCTCTTGTGCAAACACTCTCAGCGCTTAGTGGCACTCGTTGAGAATGAGGCTCTCGTTTTGTAAAAGTTTACCACCATTTTTCAGGCTTTTTCAGTTGGTTCTCAAACGAGCTCTCGATCCAGGCGCTCGTGCAGTAGTTGTCTCGCGAGTATTACTCAGCACTTGTATTATATATAAATATGGCTGGGCGTGGAGCGAAATCAGGCAAGAAGGCGGCCAAGACCTACGAACGGCCAGGTCTTTCGGACGAAGAGATTGAGGAGATCAAAGAAGCCTTCAACCTGTTCGACACAGACGGATCCGGTACGTTTCGCCGATGGCACTGGCAGGCCTCTGTACTGTGGGAGCCTCTGCGTGTCTTGACGCCCACCATCACAGGGGGACAATGTATCTTCCAGGACGGCCATTCTAACTTAAATCTGTCCCTTCCCCTTCTCCTCCAACTATCGCCTTGAATGCGCCATGATTCACTTCATTTTTGTCGATTGTAGGTACCATTGATCCTAAGGAATTAAAGGCGGCCATGCAATCTCTTGGATTCGAGGCCAAGAACCAAACAATTTATCAAATGATAGCAGATATCGATAAGGACAATAGCGGCACCATCGACTTTGAGGAATTTCTCGACATGATGACGGCCAAGATGAGTGACAAGGACACACGAGAGGACATCCAAAAGGTTTTCAACCTGTTTGATGACGACCAGACCGGAAAGATTAGTTTAAGAAATCTGAAGAGAGTAGCCAAGGAGCTTGGCGAGACCATGAGTGACGCCGAGCTGCTGGAGATGATCGAGAGGGCTGACACGGATACTGACGGCGAGATTAGTGTCGACGAATTCTACACCATCATGACGAAGAAGACTTTCACGTAAGTACCTAACTCAGCTAAAACTACAAAAATAAACGTCATTTCTCTCGCATGACAATCAGTTTAGGCTGTCTCTTGGGGCGCGTCGATCTCGTCCTCGTCCTCCTCCTCGTCCCCATCGCCTTCCTCGTCTTCGCTCACGGCAAAGATGACGCCCATGAAGGCCGTCGTCTGCACCACGGCATCGACGCGGCCGGGAATGGTGTCGTCTTCGTCGTCCTGCCACGCGCTGAAGCCGTCCTCGTTGATGATTTCCAACTGGTAGTAGAGTGTGAAGAAGCGCTCGAACAGGGACTTCATAGTGCCCTTGACGTCCACCTTGGGAAACTTGAGGCTGTGACAGTAGCGCTGCGTCTCGTTGAGGGCAGCCACTTGCTGCTTCGTGTCGGTGCCTATAAGGTGGCTGAGGAGGGCGCCATACTCGTCCTTTGTGCACCATTTCAAGCTCTTTACGTCGTCGTAGTTGGCAAAGATCTCCACTAGCATCGTGGCACCCGTGGGCTTCTCTGCGAGGCCTGCGACGTGCTCCACGATGGCATTCCCCTTGAGACCGGTCGAGTACACCTGCTTGGCGACCTGCTTGGCCTGCTCTACTTTCTCCTGCTCAGCCTGCTTTGCTGCCTCTTCTGCGGCAGCAGCAGCCTCTCTAGCCTCCTTCTCCTTTCGCTTAGTCTCCTCGTTCTCCTTCTTCTTGGCAGCCTTCGCCTCAGCAGCCTCCCTCTCGCGAGCAATCTCGGCGGGGTCCTGCGCCCATGCGGCTTCCGTCTCAGGAGAAGTACGAGAGCGACCATATCCACCACCGCCACCGCCGCCACCACCAAAACTGTTAGCAAAGCGAGCATCACCACCACTGCCACTGCCACCGCCCCTCATGCCTGTACCCATGCCTGCCTGTCCAAAAGTCATGCCGGCATTCTTCTTTGAGAACACATTACTCCACTTGTCACCATCATCGGCTCTACTGCTATTATCAGATGATCCACTAACAAAACTGCTCGATGTGGGCGCACGGGAAGGAGCGGCGAGATTGAGCCTCAAGTGTGCGGGTCTTTCTCCCCCACCACCTCCACCGCCGAAGCCGCCGCCTCCTCCTCCTCTATCGCCGTAACTATCGCCGTAGCCACCTCCGCCACCACGAGGAGGCCAATCTCTGTCACTACCTCTGCCACCGCCACGTCCACCACGCCTATCGTCGCGCCTCTCATTGGGACTGGAAGGGAGAAAAGTGGAGCGAGGTTCAGGGTCAAAAGCAAGTGCATCAAGAGCAGAAAAGATCACAGCAGGTGAACAGAGCACATTTCAGAGCCATGACAGAGCCAAGAAATGCACGTAGCGTGTAGAAAGGGAGCGGGAAGAGGTTAGAATCGCGCGGCAAAGGGGTCCACACATCACCCCAGCGAGGCAACCAAAGTGCACCTACTCTCTGTTCATATCGGGCGCAGATGGTAGTCTCGCGAAGATATCATCTTGGGCCGGAGCCAATGCGGCAATATTGATCTTAGTACCCTTCTTGCTCATTGTGCTTTACAAGCGATTCTCCGAGTCTCATCTTTCAAAGCCTTTCGCTTTTGACGACGGCGTTGGTACAAGTCGCAAGGTGATAGAGGCCTCACTTGTTTCTCAGTAAGATTTTGATAGGTACTGTAAATCCTGGTCACCTTGGAAGCCTTATCTCACCCACAAGGAAGCAGAGATGGAAATTACTCTACCGTGTAGCAGTCGATTTCGGTCGCATGCGTGCGAGACGGTGTACAGAGAGTCGTGTCTGGTGGATGGTATACCACCATTGGTGGGCTCCGCCACTGTAGCGGGGGCCCAAACGGGGTCCATGACACAACAAAGCAGGTTATTCCACTGGAGGGCAAACCAGGGACTCATCTTCGTGCAAGAAGAAAGCTTTGATCAAGACCTCGTGGACAACTTGGCATGTTTTCGCTATGGAGGTGCGTACTA
>MDTE01028961.1_pt1 | contig 13515 bp, 14 predicted proteins | sample 811231 | NCBI WGS metagenome assembly MDTE01 (sample SAMN05326651, study PRJNA326480) | marine metagenome | isolation source: seawater | place: Indian Ocean: Red Sea | collected 2010
CGCGAAGCATGTCCTCCGGCAGGGCTACGACCACAGGGCCTGCCCGGCCGTTGACCGCGGTGTGAAACGCGCGGCTCACCACTTCGGGGATCCGGTCCGGGTCAATGACCTGTTCAACCCGTTTGGCGATGTCGCCGTACATTGCGGCGTAATCAATCTCCTGGAAGGCTTCACGGCCAATGGTTTCGCGCGCGATCTGTCCCACGAACAGCACCAGTGGTGTGGAATCCTGGGCAGCGATGTGGATTCCCGATGCGGCATTACTTGCACCGGGGCCACGGCTGACAAAACAGACCCCGGGCCGGTGCGTCAGCTTACCGTAGGCGTCGGCCATCATCGCCGCACCGCCTTCCTGGCGGCAGACCACGGTACGAATTGACTGATCCTCGTGAAGCCCGTCCAGTGCAACCAGGAAACTCTCGCCCGGCACACAGAAAACATGGTCGGTGCCCTGAGCACGCAGGGCTTCAATCAGCAGGTGACCACCGCTTCGGGTCCGGGTCATACAGAGGTTCTCCTTGAAAGGTTCAGCGACGAGCGCCGTCGACAGGACCCGGACTTTGTCCCGAACTTAAAGAAAGCATCAATAGAGCAGCAATCAGGCAGCAGGGTACCCCTCATGGACGTTTGGACACTTTCAGCCAGAGCGCTTTCAGGCCCATGTCCCGCAGTTGACGATTGGCCTTTTCCAATCCCTTCACGGTATTAAACGGACCCACCTGTACCCGGTAGAACTGGCCCTGCCCCTGGATGGTGACGCGCTGAATGCTGGGCTCGAAACCGCCAAGCGCAAGGCGAGCCTTCATCTGATCGGCCTTGGACTGCTGATTGTAGGACGCCACCTGCAGCATGTAGTGACCCGAGGATGACGTCTTCTGGGCCGGCTCCGCCGCTGGCGTTGCCGGGGAAGAATCAACTGGGACCGGAACATCCTCAGGAATCACTCGCTCGATCTCCGGCAGTACCGTATAGAAATCAAAACTCGTGCGTACCGGTCGCGCCTCCGAATCCCCTCCGGCAGCTGCCAGTTGCGGCTTGTCGGCCTGTTCGCGCGATGCGACCATCAGCTGCTTGAGTCCCGCACCCATACGACTAGGGTCACCGCTTTGCATCCCGTTGTACAGCAGTGTGGCTCCCGACCCGACCACTATGCCCACCAGCAGAATGACAAAGCCCGACATCGACCGGCCGCGCCGGTTTGCCGATTGTCTGCGCCCGGAAGCCATTGCGCTGTTACATGGCCTCCGGCGCACTCACACCCAGAATATCCAGCGCATTGGCCAAAACCACCCGGGTGGCTGCGATGAGGGACAGGCGGGCGTTGCGCATAGCTTCGTCAGCGGCGATAAACGGATGGGCGTTGTAGTACGCGTGGAAATCGTTGGCCAGCTCACGCAGATAATACGCGACGAGATGCGGTTCATAACTACGCGCAGCGGCTTCGACCACTTCAGGATAGCGCGACAGCTCCCGTAGCAGGTCGAGTTCGCGCTTCTCGCCGAGCAGGCTGTGATCCGCGCCTTCAAGGTCCGGCGTAAGGCCTTTTTCTTCCAGCTGCCGGAAGACACTGCAGATCCTGGCGTGGGCGTACTGGATATAGTAGACCGGATTTTCGCTTGACTTAGAAGTCGCCAGGTCCAGGTCGAAGTCCATGTGCTGCTCGGGCTTGCGCAAGGCGTAGAAATACCTGCCGGCATCTGCACCGACCTCCTGCCGAAGTTCCCGCAGTGTCACGAACTGACCGCTGCGAGTGGACATCGGGATCTTTTCGTCACCGCGATAAAGGGTCGCGAACTGCACCAGCAGCACGGTCAGCGCATCCGGGTCATGGCCCAGAGCCGCGAGCGCAGCCTTGACCCGTTTGATGTATCCGTGGTGGTCCGCACCCCATATATTGATGACCTGCTCGAAACCCCGCTCGAACTTGTTCAGGTGGTAGGCAATGTCGGTCGCAAAATAGGTGTGGTTGCCGTTGGCCCGCAGAACGACACGGTCTTTCTCATCCCCGAAATCGGTCGTCCGCAGCCACCAGGCCCCGTCTTTCAGGTACAGATGCTCACTGTCTTTCAGGGTCTTTACGGCACGATCAACCGCCCCATCGGTGACCAGGTGGTTTTCGGAAAACCAGCAGTCGAACTCGACCCCGAATCGGACCAGGTCATTGCGGATATCGTCAACCAGCGTGTCGTTGCCCAACCGATGAATCGTGTTGAAACCGTCTTCACCCAGCCAGTCCCTGGCACGGCTGATCAGGATGTCGAGCAGCGGATCGGTGTCTGCTGGCAGTGAATCCATCAGCTCGACCGCCGGGTGTTGAAATGCTGTACCGTGATCGCGATGCAGCGTCGCGGCAATGTCGAACACATAATCGCCCTGGTAAGCACCTGGCGGAAAGTCGATCTCCTCTCCACACAGTTCCAGGTAACGCAGCCAGACACTGACCGCCAGGATTTCCATCTGGCGCCCTGCATCGTTGATGTAGTACTCGCTGTCAGCCGTGTAACCGGCCTTGCGTAGCACCCTGACCAGTGCATCACCGTAAGCTGCGCCGCGGCCGTGACCGACATGCAGCGGTCCGGTCGGGTTGGCCGAGACAAATTCGACCATGATACGGCGGCCTTGGCCGGCATCACTCATGCCGTAAGCCGTACCCGCCCGGCGTATCGCAGTGATCAACCGGTAGTAAGCCTCCGGCGCCAGGAAAATATTCATAAACCCCGGCCCTGCGATCTCGGTCCGGTCGATCAGTTCAGAATCGGGTAGTCGGGACTGCAGCAGGGCCGCCAGGTCCCGGGGTTTCATCCGCGCCGTCTTCGCCAGGACCATCGCGATGTTGCAGGCGAAATCACCATGGTCCGGTTGACGCGTGCGCTCCAGCATGATGTCGGCTTCACTGCCGACCGGGATCACGCCATCGTCGGCCAGTGCCGAAACGGCAACAGCCAAAAGGTCGCGGAGCTCGTGACGCATTTAGGTTTCGAAACCTGGAGAGTGAAAAACCTTCGGCGAAGTCCGGCACAGTTCTGGGACGGTTCGCCTACAGATCAGGATTCTAACCGTACTGAGTCCACCGCCAAAGTACGCCTCTGCGCACTGTAGTACCCTTGATGTTCATAATAGCCGTTCGACGGGCACGAAAACCTATGGACCATCTGCAACGCAGCCGCCTTAATCTCTTTTCCAGCCGCACTCTGGACCGGGCTGTTTTTTTGCGCCCGGCAGAAGTCCAGCTCGCTGAGATTATCAATGGCCCCAGCAGCCGTTTCGTGCCCGTCCTCGACACCAACGTTCTGGTCAACCCGGAGAACGCCCGCTGCTCGGCGGGACTGCTCGCCGCCTGGGAACTACGCGAATGCTTCGGCCACTGCGACGAACCCATCTACCTGGGGCAGGGCGACGGCACCCACTACTTCGCCGTAGTCGTGGACAACGAGTCGGCGAGGGCCGGTGAGTTCGCGGACCTTCGCACCTATGCTGCAATGCTGGACGAGTATCAGGCTGCACTTTTGAGTTACGCCCGGGCTATGGTCATCTGGCGGAAAAATCATCGTTACTGCGGCGCCTGTGGTGCACCGACCCGACCCCGCCTAGGTGGCCATGTGCTCGAGTGTAGTCAGAGCGGTTGCGGCCGGGAACACTACCCGCGTACCGACCCCGCGATTATCGTGCTCGTGGAAAAAGGCGAGCAGGCGCTTTTCGGGCGCAAGGCCGAATGGCCTGAAAACCGCTACTCGACCATTGCGGGCTTTGTAGAGCCCGGCGAAAGTGCCGAGCAGGCCGTCGTCCGGGAAGTCGCCGAGGAAACCGGAGTAGAGGTGACCGCCATGCACTATCACTCCTCGCAGCCGTGGCCTTTTCCGGGTTCGCTGATGCTCGGTTACACCGCTACCGCAGGTGACGACGCGATCTCGCTGAATGACAAGGAACTGGAAGACGCCCGCTGGCTGACCCGCACACAGATCACTGAAAAACTGGCGCGCGGTGAGTTCCAACTGCCGACCAGTATTTCGATTTCATCCCGCCTGATAGAAGACTGGTTCAACAGAAAAAGTGATCTTCCACTCGGTGCTTTACGCGACCGTTACCCACAATCCGGCTGAATAAACATTTGCGTTCAAACACAAGGCCGTTACAATGCGGTGCAGGGTGGCCGGGTTTTCCGATCTGTACACCTGGTTTTTGAAGTAACCTAGTTTGGAGGAGTTATGTCGGAACGACATGTAGGAACCGTCAAGTGGTTCAATGAGCGCAAGGGCTATGGTTTCATTGCGCAGGAAAACGGGGACGATGTTTTTGTTCACTACCGCGAAATCCGGGGCGAAGGTTTCAAGACCCTGACCGAAGGTCAGCGGGTTGAATTCAACCTGACCACCCGGGACAAAGGCCCGGCCGCTGAAGACGTCGCACCAGCGGACTGACTGATTGTCCACCGGCCTTCCCGGCCGGCTGGCTGTTACCCGTCTAGATCTGGGCTTCGTATATGCTGTGCTGTGAGCACGGCAATGGCGGCGTTTGGCTGCACCGGGGTCGGCGCCATTGAAATTTCTGCCGTGGCTGTTTCTGCTCTGCGGTGTCGTGTCTTCAGCTGTAGCCGCTGGACTGGTTATCTTGAAAATCGTTGCGGCCAACGATACTACTCTGCCGGCAGCCACCTTTTCAGCCGTATTGACGATCCTGGTTTTTGCCCAGGTTCTGGGACTGACCGGAGTCCTCGGTCTGGCCAGGCGTCCCGCGGCTGCGCCCGTTCAGCCCCTTAAGCCATCGTTACAACCGGGCTGGCGGAGCCCGGCCCTCCACCTCAGCACACTGGGCATCTACGCAGGCCTGCCGCTGGGTCAGCTGTGGCTGCCGCTGCTGCTGTGGCAGCGCTGGCGTGGGCGCTCACTGCGACTGGACGCCGACGGGCGCGCAGCGTTGAACTTCGCGCTCAGTACGACACTCTATTTTCTGGTCGCGATGCTGCTCGTTCTGGTACTGGTCGGATTTATCCTGCTGGCGATTCTCGTGATTTTCCACATCGCTATGGCCGTTAACAACGCGTGGCGAGCCAGGCGCGGCGCGCCGCCACGCTATCTTCTGTCGTTCAATTTTCTCGACTGATCGACAACAGGACCTGGCCCGCGGCTTCGATCGTTTTCTGGATCTCCGCATCGCTGTGGGCATCAGAGACGAACCCTGCCTCGAACGCAGAGGGAGCGAGATAAACACCCGAACGCAACATGCCATGGAAGAATCGGCCAAAGAGTGCGCTGTCACACGCCATCACCTCGCTGAAATTCGTGACCGACTGGGCATCGGTAAAAAACAGACCGAACATCGCACCTACACGATTGGTGGCGAGCCCCACTCCGGCAGTCGCGGCGGCATCGCGCAGTCCGCTGACCAACGAATCGGTCTTCGCACCAACGCGTTCAAAGAAGCCGTCCGTCAGCACCTTGCGCAGGGTCGCAAGACCCGCGGCCATAGCCAGGGGATTACCCGATAAGGTGCCTGCCTGATAAACCGCGCCCGTGGGTGCGAGGTGAGCCATGATGTCCGCTCGACCGCCGAATGCACCGACAGGCATCCCGCCACCGACCACTTTACCCAGCGTGGTGAGGTCAGGCACTACGCCGTACAGAGCCTGAGCGCCGCCGGCAGCGACCCGAAAGCCCGTCATCACCTCGTCGAAGATCAGCAACGCGCCTGCGCTTGTACACAATTCCTTAAGACCTTCAAGAAAGCCCTCAGCCGGTGGAACACAGTTCATATTTCCCGCCACCGGTTCGACGATCACCGCCGCCAGCTGGTCGCCGAAGGCGGTGAACGCTTCAGCAACCTGGTCAAGGTCATTGTATTCCAGCGTCAGTGTGTGCTCGGCCATGCTGGCGGGTACCCCGGGTGACGTGGGTACTCCCAGGGTCAGGGCACCGGAACCGGCCTTGACCAGCAGCCCGTCTGCGTGCCCGTGATAACAACCCTCGAATTTGATCACCTTGTCCCGGCCGGTGAACCCGCGAGCGAGTCGGATCGCACTCATCGTGGCCTCAGTACCGGAGTTCACCATTCTGACCTGTTCCACGGACGGTACGCTGGCACACACGAGTTCGGCCAGTTCCGTTTCCATCGTCGTCGGTGTGCCGAAACTCAAACCGCGCGCAGCTGCTTCCTGGACCGCTGCCACCACATCCGAATCAGCGTGGCCCAGAATCATCGGACCCCACGAACCGACATAATCGATGTAGGCTTTGCCCTGCGTGTCGTGGATTAACGGTCCCCTGGCGTGTTCAATAAACACCGGAGCCCCGCCGACGGCCTTGAATGCGCGGACCGGCGAATTGACGCCGCCGGGAATGGATTTCAACGCCCTGTCGAACAGGTCCTGGTTGGCGTTTTTCATCTGGTCTCTCCGTATCTTAAAAGTCGAGGTGCCTGCACCGCTGGCGACATTCGATCATTTCATTGTGTCCTTAGTACGATCCCTTTGCGTTAGAATCCCGCGCTTTGAGTTCTGAGAAGACCCGGCATGGAATACAAAACCTATATGTGTGTCATCTGTGGCTTTATCTATGATGAGGAAGCCGGGCTTCCGGAGGAAGGCCTGGCCCCTGGGACCCGCTGGGAAGACATCCCTGATACTTGGCAGTGTCCGGACTGTGACGCCACCAAGGCCGACTTCGAAATGATCGAAATCTGAGCGACAGGATCCTCAACCTCACTGAAACTGACCAGCGTAGTGATCCAATTCATCGGCGGTCAGAACCAGAACCGCCGGCTCAGCGTGGGTCGATGCCAACCACGTAAACGGAACCTCCGGCCAAGTGCTCTCGACCGCAGCCGCTGCGCTGCCAACCTCCATCACCAGTGTGCCACTGTCCGCCAGAAACCGGCGGGCTTTCGACAGCAGCTGTCGAACTATACCAAGCCCATCGCTGCCCGCAGCAAATGCCTGCGCCGGCTCGTGCAGGTACTCAGGCGGCAGGTCTGGAATCAGACTGTCGCTGACGTAGGGCGGGTTGCAGACGATGAGATCGTAGCAACGGTCTTTAAGTTCCTCAAACAGGTCAGAACACCCCAGCCGTACCCGGTCCTCCACTTTGTGGCGCGCAACATTAATAGATGCGACTTCGAGCGCCGCAACCGAGAGATCTGCAGCATCCACCTGTGACCCGGGGAACGCCAGGGCAAGCGCTACGGCAATACAACCGCTGCCGGTGCAAAGATCAAGGACTCGGTTGACTCCCGTCGCATCCAGCCAGGGCTCGAACTGGTCGGGCAGCCATTCGCCGATGTGTGAACGCGGAACGATGGCCCGCTCATCGATGTAAAACTCGTGGCCGGCGAACCAGGCCCGGTTCACCAGATACGCCAGCGGTCGGCGGCTGCTGATCCGCTCTTTTGCCAGTTCACGGACCTCCCGCAGCTGGGACCGCCTCAGCGTCTGCTGCCAGTCCCCTTTGAAGCCCCCGACATCGATACCCGCAGCCGTCATGACCAGCCACGCGGCCTCGTCACGGGCGTTGTCGGTACCGTGTCCGAAGTAAAGACCGGCCCGATCGAGCTGTTGTTCTACCGCAGCGACACACGCCTGGAGCGACATCTCCCGGTCTGGCAACAGCGGGTCAGCTGGACAGGGCATCGCGGATGGCGTGCACCATCTCACCGACCGTCGGTGTGCGCATCAATCCCTGAACAAGACCATCCCGTCCGATCAGATAGATGGTCGCCGAGTGGTCCACGGTGTAGTCCGACACACCCTTGGCAGCTGGCGCTTTCTGGTACAGGGCAAAATAACGTTTAGCCACGGCGGAAATCTCCTCGGCACTGCCCGACAACCCGATGATCCGTTCGTGGAAAAATGCCGCATAATCACTCGCCGTCTGCGGCGTATCCCGGTCAGTGTCCACGCTGATAAAGATTCCGGAGACCTGTTCGGCTTCTCTTTTTTTCAGTGTATCGAAGGTGGCCCGCATTTTCGCGAGCTCAGTCGGGCACACATCCGGGCAATGGGTGTAGCCGAAAAACAGCAGTACCACTTTGCCATTGAATGCCGACAGCGAAACGGGCCCTGATTTAGAAGCCAGTGTGAAGTCACCGCCAATGTGCGCATACGGGTTTTCTGCTTCCCGGCCCTGGTGCCGGACCCACAGACTGGTCGCCAGAACAACCATTGCGGCCACCATCAGCAACGCCACCGGGATTAACAGTCTCTGAATGTTCAAACGCACTCCTGCTGTATAACGCCAGCCTTCAGCCACCGGCGCGGGGCTAATTATGCAGCATCAGCCACAAAGCGCTGCGTCATCAGTCTCCGGCAAGGCTCGGCGTGCTGTACGCTCTGGACACAGGACGACCGGGTCGCTGCCGCAGCGCTCGAGCATGAACGCATGTTTGATGACGAGCCGGCTCCGCTTACCCCGGGTTGAGACCCAGCCCCTGACTGCAATCTGCGAGCGGTCCAGACTGCACGGGGGATATTCGAAATAGTGTGCCCAGTCGCTACGCGGAACCAGGACAACAAAGTGTTTGGCGAGACTGAACGCATACCAGCGGTCCCCGATCTCGATGCGTTGGACCTTGCCGTAGACAAAGGCGTAACCCCCGCGACCGGCAGCTTTTGATGTCGCGGGCAAAGTTCGGTAGTAGGACAGACCCCAAATGCCGCGCTTTTCAGCCAGTGCTCGGCGTTCGGTTTCCGCATAGCGTTGTAGATGACGCACGTTGGGAGACACCGCGACTGCACTGGCGAGGCCCTCACGAAGCAGCTGGGCCTGGATGCTCCTGCCGTCGGTTGTCGTCAGGTAGGCCAGAGTGCGTCCGTGACGGTCCTCCCGCTCCATCGCCTCCTCGACCACCACGGTGCCTGCACCGACCAACTCACGAAGTGCGCGGGTTGCTTCCGCAGCCAGCGGCTGGTCCGGCTGACCCTTCTGCCCCAGCTCCGGTGCGTTGATCCCTGCCAGGCGGACGGTCTCGCCATTATCCAGAACCAGCGTATCACCATCGACCACATGTCTTACCTGGGCCTGCCGGACGTGAGCAGACTGGGCCAGACTGGACACGCACAGTACCAAGTACAGCGCGAAGCCCGCCAGACAAGAACCGATGCAGCCCGCGGAGCGCCTGGCTGCGGCGTTGGGGCGGTGAAGCAAAGAGCCTAGGGGGAGTTTACCTGCCGTACTTCTTCTGGAATTTGCCGACTCGGCCTGCTGTGTCGATGATCTTCTGCTGGCCGGTATAAAACGGATGACAAGCCGAACAGATCTCAACGTGCAGATCGTTGCCCAGTGTGGAACGCGTCGAGAATGTGTTGCCACACTGGCAGGTGACCTTGATGGCCTCGTAGGCAGGGTGGATGTCAGCCTTCATGGCACTGATCTCCGGAATATTGCAGAGCACAAATCGGGGGCGAGATAATATTCCAATCACCGGCGCCCGGCAAGCCGGCTCAGCGGTTCATGGATTTGAAAAACTCCGCGTTGCTCTTGGTCGCACGCAGCTTGTCGAGCAGGAACTCGATTGCCTCCAGATCATCCATCGGATGCAGCAACTTCAGCAGCAGCCAGATCTTCTGCAGTTCCGTCGGATCGGTCAGGAGTTCTTCACGGCGTGTTCCGGACCGGCTGATGACCATGGCCGGGTAGACCCGTTTTTCAGCAATACGGCGATCCAGGTGAATCTCCATATTACCGGTACCTTTGAACTCCTCATAAATCACGTCATCCATCTTCGAGCCGGTATCGATGAGGGCCGTCGCGATGATGGTCAGGCTGCCGCCTTCTTCGATGTTTCGCGCGGCACCGAAAAAACGTTTCGGCTTCTGCAGCGCATTGGCATCCACGCCACCGGTCAGCACCTTGCCCGATGCCGGCTGCACCGTGTTGTAGGCCCGGGCTAAGCGGGTAATCGAATCGAGCAGAATGACGACATCTTTCTTGTGCTCCACCAGCCGCTTGGCTTTTTCGATCACCATCTCCGCAACCTGAACATGGCGTGAAGCTGGTTCGTCGAAGGTCGAGGAAATGACTTCACCGCGGACGGTGCGCTCCATCTCCGTAACCTCTTCCGGCCGCTCGTCGATCAGCAAGACCATCAGAATACAATCCGGTTCCGAGGCCGTGATCGAATGGGCAATCTGTTGCAGCATGACTGTCTTGCCGGTTTTCGGTGCCGACACCAGCAACCCCCGCTGACCCTTGCCGATCGGCGAGACCAGGTCGATGACCCGCGCCGTCAGTGCCTCCGAAGAGCTGTTCTCCCCCTTTTCCTGCTCAAGACGCATACGCTCGTCCGGATGCAGCGGCGTCAGGTTTTCAAACAGGATCTTGTTCTTGGCTTCCTCGGGTGCCTGATAGTTGATCGTCTCCACTTTGAGCAGCGCAAAATAGCGCTCGGAATCCTTCGGCGGTCGGATCAGGCCGGTCAGGGTGTCACCCGTCCGCAAACTGAAACGCCTGATCTGGCTGGGCGAGACGTAGATGTCATCGGGACCTGCGAGGTAGGAACTGCCGGCAGAGCGCAGAAACCCGAAACCATCCTGAAGGATTTCCACCACACCTTCACCCTTGATTTTCTCTCCCCGCTTGGCCTGGGACTTCAAAATGGCGAATATCTGGTCTTGCTTTCGCAGCCGCGTGACATTGTCGAGCTTGAGCGAACGGGCCACTTCGGCCAGTTCAGTCGGTGTTTTCTCTTTCAGTTCGGTGAGGCTTAAGGACATGGGTCTGATCTCAGGGTTGCCGGTCTGGCCGATACGGCTGTGGTACCGCCCCGGTCGCACGGTTCCGGGCTGGGAACTTGCCGCCGGAGTCGGGGAAATTCAGTTGGAAGGCAGTGTTGGGGTAAGCAGGTAAGGCTTTTGGCCTGTTGGTTTCAATCTAACACTATCACCGGTCTCGCGTCCAGACAGCCGGAACAGCGACGCACCGGTGGATTTACTGAGTCAAAGGTTCTCATCGATCAGAGTGGTCAGTTGCACTTTGGACAGAGCACCGACCCGCGTTTCCTGAACGTTTCCGTTTTTGAACAACATCAGGGTAGGTATAGAGCGGATAGCATACTCTGCAGCCTTTTCGCCGTAGTCGTCGACATTCAGTTTGGCCACCTTTATTTTTCCCTGATATTCGTCAGCCACTTGTTCCAGTACCGGCGCGATCGACTTGCACGGACCACACCACTCGGCCCAGTAATCAATCAAAACGGGCAAATCCGATTGGAGCACTTCCTGTTCAAAGGATTCATTGGTGACGTGTACGATGTTGTTATTGTCGGACATAAAACCTGTGCTCCTGGTCGTTAAATTAACGGGAAGAATTTTTGTCTTGGAAAGGGATGCAGGGGCACTGTGTTACACTCACGCGTTCGCCCTGTCTTGCTACCCGCCGGGTACTCAGCATTCAGCCTCTCAGAGGCCGCTGGTTTAAACCCGATAACAGCTTTTTACCAGAATTCCGCCCCCATAAGCAAGAAGCAATTTTACGCACTTTCCGTTGCTACAACCCGATATCGCGCTCAATCTGCCCGGAGATTCAGTGCGAACACCCCTGGTCAGACCACTTGCCACGACACTAATTTTATGGGAATAAGCCGCATGTGAGCTGACATCGCGGTTCAGGGTTGTTCACAGCACGCCACATCTCAACAACAAGGCAACATGAAAAACGCCTCCCATTTAACCCAGAAAAAATTCTCCGAATTTAACCTGCACACTACGCTATTCCTCGGGCTTGAAGAAGCAGGATTTGAGTACTGCACGCCGATCCAGGCCGAATCACTGCCGCTACTGCTGGCAGGACAGGACGTTGCCGGACAAGCCCAGACCGGCACCGGTAAAACGGCCGCTTTTCTACTGGCCACATTCAGCCGACTGCTGACAAATCCGCCGCTGGATAGCCACACGTCAACCAGTGTACGGGCGGTTATCCTGGCTCCAACGCGGGAGCTCGCCATACAGATCTACCGGGATGCCAGCGTGCTGGGTAAACACAATGACCTGAAACTCGGGTTGGTCTACGGCGGTACGGGTTATCACTCGCAGCGAGAAACCCTCAATAAAGGCGTAGACATTCTTATCGGCACACCGGGCCGGCTGATCGACTATTTCAAACAGGGTGTTTTTGATCTCAAAGGCGTGGAGGTTGTGGTCCTGGATGAAGCCGACCGGATGTTCGATCTTGGATTTATAAAGGACATCCGCTATGTACTACGCAGAATGCCGGCACCGTCGACGCGGCTGAACATGCTGTTTTCGGCAACACTCTCCCTGCGGGTTAACGAGCTGGCCTACGAGCACATGAACAATCCCGCAGAGGTCAAAATCGAAACCGACACCCCGGTCGCTGATCGCCTGATCGAAGAGGTGTACTACCCTGCGAACAACGAGAAACTCCCCTTGCTGCTTGGACTCATGGCCAAGACCAAGGGCGAACGGATACTGGTATTTGCAAATACCCGCGTCGCATGTGACCGGCTGGGACGACATCTTCAGCGCCACGGATATTCCACCGGCGTTCAATCCGGCGACGTACCGCAACCCAAACGGGAAAAGCTGCTCAAAGCGTTTACCGAGGGTCGTTGCCAGGTGCTGGTCGCAACGGACGTTGCAGCCCGAGGTCTGCACATTCCGAGTGTCAGTCACGTGTTCAACTACGATCTGCCACAGGACCCCGAGGACTATGTCCATCGGGCGGGCCGCACTGCCCGGGCCGGAGCCAGCGGCCATGCGATCTCTTTCGCTTGTGAAGACTACGCCTTCTCATTGATGGACATAGAGGCCTATATCGGTCACAGCCTGACCCGAAAAGACATCTCAGACGCGGTGATGGTGCAGCCCCAAACCACGATGGCCGGCGCAGAGCATCGGGAAGGAAACGGCAAGCCCAACGCCCGGTCTCCCCGCCAGCACAGCAGAAGATCCAAACGGGGAGAGAGCGCAGGATCAGAACGGCCGCCAGCCGCCGACCGTGCATCGCCAGACACTGCGCAGACACCCGCGAAGCGGGACAAACGTCCCGAAGCCGGTCGCGAGACCGCGCCCCGTCCCACGACAGCATCAGGGCTCACCAGCGGGCAACCCACGCGGCCGCCGACCCGGCGGAACGATTTTGAGACGCCGGCTGTCGGCTGAAGAAGAAACACAGCAGGCTTGACCCACCCGGCTTTACTTGCTTTACACCCGGCCATTGATCCCGTCCAGGACAATAACGTGAATCAGGAACCCGCCGGTTCGCAGCGTCCACCCCGGAAAACCCACGAGGCTGTGACCGCCGATGGTTCGGGACTAAGGAAATATCAAGATGTGATGGTCGGCTCCAAACGGCTACTAACCACCCTGTACTACGAATTTTGTGTCTGGCTGGCACCGGTTCCTGGTGCACTGGGCCTGGTTCTTCGCAAATTTTTTTGGCGACGGCTGTTTGAACACTGTGGTGAGGGTGTGGTGTTTGGGGTGAATATGATTCTGCGCCATCCAGGCCGTATATCTCTGGGGGACCGCGTGGTGCTTAGCGACGGCGTCGTGCTTGACGCCAGAAATGA
>MDTE01119529.1_pt1 | contig 13515 bp, 6 predicted proteins | sample 811231 | NCBI WGS metagenome assembly MDTE01 (sample SAMN05326651, study PRJNA326480) | marine metagenome | isolation source: seawater | place: Indian Ocean: Red Sea | collected 2010
GCCTCCCTCGGCGGCGCCTCCTCGTCCGAGCGCTCAACCTCATTCGGCTCGGGCTCCTCGGTCTCGGCGGCCTCCTCGGGCTCGGTGGGCTCCTCGGGCTCGGCGGGCTCCTCGGGCTCGGCGGGCTCCTCGGGCTCGATATTGTCCTCGCCCTCCTCGGGCTCGTCGACTTCGATCCGTCCCTCCTCGGCCAACACCATGCTGCTTCCGTACCTGCTACCGTGCCTCGGCGTGTCCATCGGAGTGTTGGTCACCGAGCTCCTGGGCGTCGCGCCCCGCACCGTCCGTTCGTATTCCTGCACGAGCTGGTGCGGCTCGGGTCGGAAAAGCCGCCGCAACGTCCTGTAGAGGAGGTCCGGGAGCAGCCCGATGACCACGATGAGCGGCGTCGCCATCCAGAACTTTGGGGTGGGCGCGATGGTGGGTATGAAGATCTTGTACGAGTACGTGGACAGGTATGGGTCGGTGTTGCTGAGGATGCAGTTGGCGATGTACCAGAACGCGATGGATCCCCAAATGCACACGTGCTGGATCCACGTCCAAAAGTTGATCATCTGAGCCATCTGCAGGTTGATGGTGATGACGATGCCCGTGTACAGCGACGTGCCAACCTCCCACAGGCCAAACACGTGGCCCTTGGGGTGGTCTGCCTCGCCGCCGTGCACCGCGTAGAACACCACAAAGAACGTCACCATGGCGATGTAAATGCCGTTCAGCGCCCAACCCGCCTGCACCCTGTGCTCGAAGCACGCGTTCTGCTGGCCCTGCCTGTACAGCTGAGGGAACTGCAGGCACGATCGTTGATTCACGTCCTGGTCCAAGATACCCAGCGCGATGACCGGGAACGCGACGAAGAAGATGTTGAACGCGGACATGAGCCAGTCGTTGTACACAACCTGTCCGGAAGCCGCGGCGTGGAGGTTGTACATGAACAGAGTCAGGCCAAAGGCCAAGTTCTTGTAGAAGAAGTACGTCACCATCTTGCTGATCCGCTTATAGTTGTACCTCCCGTGCACCAGCAGGAGCCGCTCCAGGAACCTGAACTGCGCAAACGCAAAGTCCGAGGCCATGACCGCCTGCATCCCCTCCTGACCCGAGATGCCGACGCCAATGTGCGCTGACTGGATCATGCCCACGTCGTTGGCGCCGTCGCCGATGGCCAGCGTGATCTTACCGCTGTCTTTGACCAGCTTGGTCACGAGCGCCTTCTGCAGCGGGGAAACTCGGCAGCACACGACAGACGTGCACCCGCTGCCGAGCTGCAGGAATCTCGGCGCCAGATCCTGCTCCAGGGCGAATGACAGAGAACGGCCGTCGATGACCAGGCAGGTTTCCATCCCCTTCTTCGCGGTCGCAGCCTCCTTCTCGATGCCCGCCTCGATAAGGGCCGCCGCCTGCGCCTTACCCTGCTCGTTGAACTGGGCGCGGGTGATCTCCCTGTCGTGCTCCTGCTTCACCAGCTCCTCGATGTTCACGATGTGAACGTCCATGTCATCCCGGATCAGAGCGCACGCCTGCGCGATGTTAATCGCCGTGTCCTGCTTGTCGCCGGTGAGCACCCACACCGCGATGCCTCCGCGCATCATCTGCTCGATCGTGCCCGGCACCCCGTCCTGGAGCTTGTCCTCGATGGCCGTGGCGCCAACGAGGAAGAGGTCCTTCTCGATGATCTCCGCCGCCGCCTGAAGTTTCTCGTCTCGCTTCTCCAGGCTCCGCGCAGCCTCAGTGTATGTGACATTCCACGCGTCGTACTCCGACTGGGAAATCTCCCTGACAGACAGGCACAACGTTCGTAGGCCGCACTTGGCGTACTCGTCCATGTGCTGCTGGGTCACGTCGGTGTACTTCTGGTTCCCGTGGGAGAGCCGATCGTAGATGACGGAATCGGCTCCCTTGCAGTAGAGCATGATCTTGTCCTCGGGGGTGCGAACGATGACGCTCATGCGCTTGCGCGTGGAGTTGAACTCGAGCACGTTGAGCAACTCGTAGTCAACCGTGCTTATCTCGCCGCTGCTGGGAAAAGAGGGTTCCTCGAGCTCCATGCCGCTGGTGGTGCGGCTCTTGAAAAAGAATCCAAACCGTTTCGCGGCGACGACGAAAGCGCTCTCGTCAGGGGACTCCGCCTGGTAGCATATGGTCTCTCTCGTGGCCTCGCCCTCGGGTATGACGGTGTGACACACGCCGAGGATGCGGAAGAAGTCCCGGACGTGTTCGGCGTCCGGCAGGGACCGCCACTTGTCGCCCTCGAGCCTCGCATCCTTGAAGTTGAAACCCGGCTCAATCGGCTTGGTGGGCTTGGTGAGAATGGGTCGGCCCTGTCGCTTCGCGATGGACCGCTCGATCTCCGTAACGCCCTCGCCGTAGCTAACGCCCGCGATGGAGCACTTGAAGAACTCCATGCTGTTGCACGTGAGCGTCCCGGTCTTGTCCGAGAGCACCGTGTGAACCATGCCGAGCTCCTCGTTGAGATTGCTGGTCCGCGCTCGCATCGGCGTGTCCGTCTCCTCGTGGTACATCTGCCGGTCGCTGTTCAAAAACACCATCGCCTGGCACACCTTGACGAACTCGAGCGAGACGTACAGGGAGATGGGTATGAGGTAGCCGTACAGGACGTACGAGGTGAGGAACGCGACGACGCCCACCTTGGGGGCGTTTTTTGGGTCGAACACCATATCCGTATCGCTGGTGTCCATGTACCAGTGCTTGGGGGAAACGTTCTTGATCCACGAGCCGCAGATGATGCCCGTGATGGTTCCCATGAGGCACAGCAAACCGAGCATGGATATGACGATCTTGTCCATCCCTTTTTCGATGGTGGACCGCTTCGACGGAGCCGCGCTGCTGTTCATCTGCGAAAAGTGAGACGGAAGGTCAGTGACGAAAACACAGCAGCGAGAGCGGGGAAAGGAGATGGGGGCCGGGAAGTACTTGCCATAATTTTGGAGTCATGCCCCGTGTAGATGGCCAGACCGATGACCCACTCGGTGTTCCTCAGCGAGCTGCCTCGGAGGAGGATGTTGGACGGAACCAGAGAGATCTTCTCGCTCCCCGTCCGATCCTCGGCGGCAGCGGCGAGGTTGCGGCTGCTCCCGTGGACGGAAACCTCCCTCGTCCTCGACGGGACGTCCAGGTTCCCCGTGAACGTGTACAGCGAGTTATTCGGGTGTTCGCACTCCACGTAAGCGTCGTGTCCGTCGCCGCACAGCTCGCGCATCTTCGCCGGGCCGGTGCCCAAGCCTCCCATGCCCTCGACGCCCCTCTTGATCTTCAGGTTCGTCTCGCCGTCCAAGTTTTTGGTCTCGACGTAGCACACGCTGTCGTCCAGGCTGGACGCGAGGAGCACCAGATCGCACGGGAACGCCTGGTCCCGCACGACCCGCACCAAATCTCCCGTCTTCACCTCCCGCCACTCGCACTGCACCAGCGAGGTGCCGTTGAAACGCTCCGTCAGCGACATGTTCTGCTCGTGGTCCTGCTTGTGCCTGGCATAATCCTCCACAGCCTCCTTCGCCATGGACAGCCCGACGACCAGCACGAGCGGCGACCAGATGGTGTACGGCTTGATCGGGGAGATGGCTTCGAAGAGCGAGATTATCGCGACGGAGAGGAAGTAAAGGTTGGCGACCCGCCGGAACTGTTCGTACAGGCCCTTTGGGAAGAAGGTGATGGGCGAGTACTTGCCGGTGGAGATGGCGTTGCCCTTGAACCGGAACCCCGCGTTGGGGCCGTGCGCGCTGGCATCCGCGGTGACGTAAACCACCCGAGACTCCGAGTGCTTGGCGTGCCCGAAGCGGAACGTGTCCATCCGGGACGGCATCTCTTCGTCGTCCCCCGCGTCCTCGCCCGCGTTATTCTTATTGGAACCCGCCCGCTGCGGCCTCGCGGGTGCGACCCGCCGGTGCAGGACACGCGCGTACCCTACGGCGGCCGCCCAACCGGCCGCGAACGGCCTGGACTTTCGAGGCGCGGATCCCTCGATCGGTGTTTCGCTCACGCCGACGACACGCCCGCGCGGGGGCTGCGCACGCCCTAGCTGCTAGTGCCGATCTCGGCGGTAATCTCGTTATGTCTCGCCGCTTGCGAAGCGCGCGGGTCGGCAGCCCTCTCACGAACTGGATGATTCAAAAAACGCGGGACAGCCCCGATGATGACATTCACACGTCGGCGATCGCCATGTTCGCCGGGGAGGAGGAGGCCCTCATGGCCGACCCGAACGGGCTCAGCGAGTATGAGCTCGAACGCATCGAACGCATCCGCCGTAACCGCGAGATCATGAAGCGCCTCGGCTTGGGCGACCACGACATCGTCTCCGCGGCGAGGCAACGATGCGGCGTTGAGGAGGGCAAGGAGAACGCATCTGGAGCGACCGAGAACAAGAAGCGCAAGGCTCCGGCCGCGAAGAAGAAGCACGAGATTCCCGCGGAGGAGCGCGCCACGCGTCGCTCGCGTCGTATCGCCACCAAGGACGCCGAGCACGCGGGCCTCGGCGACGACCACGAGGAGACCGATACGTACATCGTGGGAAGGGGCGAATACGCGGTGGAGGTTGATGGCGCACACGAGGCGGAGGCGGAGGCGTACCGGCTGAGAAACGCGGGGATCCAGGAGCGGGTCAGCGTGGTGGGCACCGCGAGCTACCAGCACACGCTGATGAGGGTGAGGACCATGTCGGAGCCCGCGCTGGGGAACAGGATCAAGGCCATCGAGCGTGCCAAGGGGAAACACGCCGTCGTCAAGATGAAACTGTTCGCCAGGGTTCTGTTCCTGGAGGGATACGAGGAGCTGAGCACGCTGGCGACGGAGAGTCTGGAGAGGCTCGTCGCCGAGCTGGGGGACCCGGACGTCGATGGCGAGGACGGGGTCGCGGAGTGAACGCGATAGCGTGGATGGAAGGAACGGGCGGCGGATCGCGGCGAGGAACACGTATCCCGTATTATGAGTAAGCACATCGACAATAAAAAATTAGCAGCGAGCGTACAGCGTTTTACTTCCTTCCCTCCCTCGCTCGTCACTCCTCCTTGAGTGGGTTTCCCTCGGCGTCAACGCAGGTCCACCCCGCCTTCTTCACGTCGGGAACAGACGCGGGGTTACCCACGATCGCGAGCGCGGGGGTCTTGCCCACCAGGTACTTCTCTGCGCACTCGCGCATCCTCTCCGGCGTGCAGTCCAGGAGTCTGTCCCTGAAGAGCTGCCTGCTCTCGTCGTCCATCAGGTTGGTGAAGAGCGAGGCACCGCGGGACTGGGGCGCGAGCGGCGCGTCGATCGCCTTGAACGCCTTGAGCCACGCCTCCTCCAGGATCTCCTGCGTGAGGTTACCCTCCTTCGCCGCCCACGCGGCAGCCTTCTCGAAGGTTTCCACCGTGGCGAGGGTGTTGGGGTCGCGGTAGGAGGAGAGCACGAAGACACCCTCGACGGGAGCCGCGGACGCTCCGCCACCGTAAGCGCCGCCCTTCTCCCTGATCTCCCTGTGGAGGAACGATGTGGACATGGCCTGGCCGAGCAGGAAGAGCGGCGCGGAGTCCGGGTGGGAGTAAGGCACGGTTAAGTAAGACGCGGCGCAGTAGTTGGTCTGCGTGGGCGTCGCCACGAAAGTCTTGGACGGCGCACCCGCAAACGACGCCAGCGACTGAGCGAGCGTGAGCTCGTCGCCGACCGCGTCGGCGCCGCGCAGCGGGAGCGCGTCGATGAACGCCTCCATCTGCTTCACCGCGGGATCGCAAGCCTCGGGCTTGGCGCTGATCCTGCACCGCATCACCCGGTTTCTCGCGAGCGCAAAGGCGGCGATTTCGGCGAGGGCGGCGGACACCTCCTCGACGCCAGCCTCCTTTTCCCTCGCCAGCCTCTGGAGCAACGCGACGTGGGGCAAGCCCGCGGTGCGGTAGTCCAACGCGGCGACCGGGTCGATGGAGGCGTTCGCGAGGCCCTTGGCGTAGGAGAGTCCGTTCTGTGACACGCCCGCGCCCGCGCTCGCGGCGCGGCGAGAGAGGAGGAGGCCGAGCCTGGCGTCCTCGCCAACCCACTTGGCGCCCGTCGCGACGTCCGCCATGAGTTGGAACATGGCCGGGACGTTACGGTCGAGAGCGCTGCCGCTGAGTGAGACGTACACGCGGGGCGGGGCGGACGCGTCGAGGGACTGCTGCACGTCGACGCCCGCGCCGATGCCGCCCGTCTTGAGCTTCTCCTCCTGCGCCAGAGCCTTGTAGTCCATCGTCTTCGTGCCGAGCTCGGTGATGAAATAGGCGAAGAGGTCGAGGTAGGGCACGAGTCTGTCGGGCAGATCGGAGACGTCCAGGAGCAGGTTGGCGAACGTGATCCCGTTCGTGGGCTGCGCGTCGATCTGCAGGTCAAACCCGCCGGACGTCTTGGTGATTGAGCTGTTCCAGTGCTTGATCTCGCGCGGCACTGCCTCGCTCACCTTGAGAGTGGGGAGGATATCCGCGTTCTGGTCGCCGTCCTGGCTCGCGCGCAGCGCCACCGCCTCCTTGACGATGGCGTCCTTCTGTTCCTCGGTGAGGGACTTTTCGATCTCGGCCACCTTCTTCTTCTCCGCCTCCTCCAGCTTGGCATCGTAGTCCTTGTCGGCGACGCCCACCACCGTGACCCTGTGGGAGTTGTCGAGGAATCGACGCTGGATGAGCTTCTGCCAGTACTTGGAGTCGGCGTCGATCGCAGCCTGGAGTTTGGCGGCCAGCACCGGGATCTTGAGGGGCTTCATGCCGTCGCCGCCGTGCACCCACGTCCCCATCGCCCCGAAAGCCACTCCCAGGCCAAAGTTGGTGCTCACCTTCGCGGCGCCGAGCTCAACCTGGTGCATGACCGCGTCGACGCGCTCCTTGGGGAAGCCCTCCTTCGCGATCCTCTCCAGCGTGCCCTGGATCTTGGCCTCCACCTCGGGCACGTCCGCCTCGGCCACGCCCTTCAGACCCACCGCGAACGACGTTTCCCTCCTGGACGACGAGTATCCGGTCCCCGGGGCGAATCCCGAGCCCAGCCCCGACTCGAGCAGAGTCTCGTGGAAGTACGCCTGGGGTCCGTTGAGCAAGAGGTCGGACGCGACGGTGAGCGCGAAGTTCTCGAGCTCCGCCTCCTTCTCCTTTATCTGGTTGACCATGAGGTAGGCCACCGAGACGACGCTCTGCTTGTTCGGGTCCGGGACGACGGGATCCGCCGGGACGGGTACCTCCACCTTCACCGGCGCGGTCAGCCTCCGCTCGTCCGCGACGTCCAGCGCGCTGACGTCGATGCGGTCGAACTTACCGAGCGCGAGCTCCTGGGACTTGGCGAGGGTCCGCTCCAGCGGGAGGTCCCCGTAGGTGAACACCCTCGCGTTGCTGGGGTGGTAGTGCGTGGCGTGGAATCTGGTAAGGTCCTCGTGGGTCAGGGTCGGGATGGACACCGGATCGCCGCCGCTGTTGTGGTGGTAGGTGCTCGTGGGGAACAGCGTGGCGCCCAGGGCGCGATTGAATCGCGCCGCCTGACTGCCCATGGCGCCCTTCATCTCGTTGAAGACCACGCCCTTGAGCTCAAGCTGCGTGTTCTTATCCTCCATGTCCTTGAACTCGAGGCGGTGTCCCTCCTGGAGGAAATCCTCCCTGGAGAGCTTGGGGAAGAAGGCGGCGTCGAGGTAGACGCCCAGCAGGTTGTAGTAATCCGTCTCGTTCATCGTGGAGAAAGGGTAGCAGGTGAAATCCGCGGCGGTCATGGCGTTCATGAACGTGCTCAGCGACCGGCGGAGCATGTTGAAGAACGGATCGCGGATGGGGTACCGATCGCTGCCGCAGAGTGCGGTGTGCTCGAGGATGTGCGCCACGCCCGTGTCGTCCGTGGGGGTGGTGCGGAATGCGACGTTAAACACGTTGTTCGGGTCGTCCGCGCCGCAGTGCATCCACCGCGCGCCCGTCTTGAGATGCACGAGCTCGACGCACGCGACGTTGTACTCGGGGACCTCGTTCACGGCGAGCACCTCGAAGGCGCCGTCCGCGAGCTTGGCGCCGGGCTTGAGCGCGGCGATCGCGGCGACGGCGGGGGCCATCGCGGCGGTGTCAGGCACGGGAGTGGCCTCCACGGCGCGGGCCTGCTGGTTCCCAAGGTTGCCCATCTGCGCGGTGGTGACCCCAGCGACGCCACCGATGAGGATCGGTCTGCGACCGATTCCGTTGGCCTTTCCCGACGCGAGCGCCCTCACGGTGTTACCTCGCTGAAATCGAGGGGAGATGCGGGAGGCGAGTGTCGATGCGGCACAGACGAGAGTCTTCGAGGCGATCATCGTGTTCCGCGCCACGTGTTGTGGCGGGCGCGGCGTCGAACGGCACCGCTTCGAAACTCGATCTTGCCAGCTGGCGCGGGCAGCGCGGGACCGAGAGAAGAAGCGAGACGTGGAGACGTGGACGCGCGAACACTTCGAAATCGTCGATTGGTCCTCGCGAATCGGGCGCGGGGCTCTCAGACGAAAAAGTGCCGAGAGGCGGGCGCCGGCACTGCGACTGGCGCGGCTAACGATGCTGACCGCTCACACGGTGCATCAGGCGAGGGAGACGACGATGCTGCGACGGCTGTGCAGCAGGGCCAACCCGAGCCGCGCGCGATGGTACCCGACGACGGTGCCCTCGGGGTGGGCTCCGGCGATTGCCGCCGCGCTCGTGAAAGCCGGGCTCGGCGTCAACCCCCGCGGAGGAGCGACGCGCGTCGCCGCCGCGGGCGGTCGAGCGCCTCTCGTCGCGGCGTGCACCAGCGGACGCGACCCCGCGTTCACCCCGAGCGCCGGCCCGCTCGCGCCGGCGTTCGCGCGAACCCTCTCCGGCTGGACCCCCGCGAGCGGCGGGGGAAGGGCATCCCCGACCGCCGCCGCCGCCGCGAAGGGCCAACCCAAATCCCACGGAGCGGAGATTGACGTCCGCGAGGTGCTCAAGGGACTCCCGTCCATCTGCCCCGGCTGCGGCGTGGGGCTTCAGTGCGAGGACAAGAACGGGCCCGGTTACTTCATCGTGCCCAAGCGCCTGCTCGAGCCCGAACGCGACGCCGACGCCGAAAGGGGATTCGTCGATGACCCGAGAGCCGCAGCCGCCGCGGATGACGCGCTCAACTTCGACGAGGACGAGGACGACGACGATCTGGAAGACGAGGACGGGTCGGACGGGATGGTTTCGTTCGCCGTGGAGGGCCTCGGCGACGACGACCTGGACGACGAGGACGACGACGACCTCCCGGACTTTGACGGCGTCGACTTTGACGGCGACGACGCCGCCGGGGATCCTACCCCGTCCGAGGCTGACGCGCTCGCCGCCCTGGACGCCCTCTTCGACGGCGACGGCGACGACGGGGCGGACGTCGACGGCGACGACTGGGAGTCTATCGCGGCGAGGAAGCGCAGGGAGCGCGAGGCGAGGCGTCGCGATTCCCCCGAGACGGTGGTGTGCGCTCGATGCTACTCGCTGCGAAACTACGGCAAGGTGAAGAACGAGGCTGCGGAGATTTTGATGCCGTCGTTTGACTTTGGCCGCGTCGTGGGCGACAGGTTGTCTCGCGTGGGTCCCGGCGGCGCGGTGGTGTTGTGTCTCGTGGATCTCATCGACTTCGACGGTTCGTTCCCCGTGGACGCGGTGGATATCTTATCGCCTTACGTCGCGAACGAGTCGGTGGATGTGCTGCTGGTGGGCACCAAGGTGGACCTGCTCCCCACGCAGTGCACGCGAGCGAGGGTGACCAGCTTCGTGCGCAGGCGCGCTAAAGACCTGGGCCTGAAACGCGCGAGCGGCGTGCATCTGGTGTCGGCGCACACCGGCATGGGCGTCAACATCCTCTCGGAACAGCTGGAGACGCTCCTGGACGAGGGGAGGGAGGTTTGGGTCGTCGGCGCTCAAAACGCGGGCAAGTCGAGCCTCATCAACCGGCTCAGCAAAAAGTATGGGGGTCCCGGGCCCGAGGACGGCGGACCCCTCGCGTCGCACCTGCCGGGAACCACGCTCGGCGTCGTCAAGCTCCCGGGTCTGCTGCCCAACGGCTCGGACGTCTACGACACTCCCGGTCTGTTGCAGCCGTTTCAGGTCTCCGGTCGGCTCACCAACGAGGAGGCTCGCGCGGTTCTGCCCCGCAAGCGACTCGCCCCGCGAACGTACCGAGCGGAGATTGGAAGCTCCGTCCACATCGGCGGGTTGGCGCGCATCGACGTCGTGGACGGCCCGCAGCGCACTTTATACCTCACCGTGTGGGCGTCGCACGACGTGCCCACGCACTACATGGTGCGGGGCGAAGGCGGCAAGGCGGACGCGTTTTACGAGAAGCACGCCGGGGGCAAGCTGTCGCCGCCCTGCGGCGAGAACCGGGTGGCGCAGCTCGGCGAGTGGGGGTGCAGGACGGTGACGGTGTACGGGGAGTCGTGGCAGAGGAGCGACAGGGACATCAGCATCGGCGGTTTGGGCTGGGTCGGCGTCGGCGTGAACGGGAACGCGTCCTTCCGGGTGTGGACGCACGAGGGGGTTCAGGTTGAGACGCGCGAGGCTCTGGTGCCGGACATGAGCCGAGACCTGTGCAGGCCGGGGTTCAGCGACGAGCAGCAGCCGGGCGGCGGCGGGGACAGGGCGAGACCGAGCAAGAGGATCATGCGGAAAGGGGGATACCGCGCGCCGAAGAAGAGCGAACGCAAGTTCAAGTTGTGACAACAGCGCTCGTGCGATGTTTATTTAGGCTAATAAGTCAACCTCTCCACGCCTCGGCGCCCACCTCGTCCGAAGAGAACATCTCCACCGCCTTCAGGAGCTCCAACGGCGCGACCGATATCATCTCTCGCGCCTCCTCCGTGCCCCGCGCGAACTCCATCTCCTGCCTCGCCGCCGCCACGTCCTCAGGGTCGCACAGGAGCAGACCCGGAGCTTGCGTCAATGCTCTGCCACCAAGTTCAGGAGCGATTCGCTTGAGCTCCACCACCCTGCGGACCACGTCGTTCGCCTCCCACAACAGCAGCTCCGGCTCCTTGGTCAGCACCCTCGGGACGTCCAGCCCGCTCGTCTCCGTGTCGAACACCTTAGCCAGCGCCCGCACCCTGCTCTCCAGTAGTGGCGCGTTGCGATAAGGGCTGTCGCGTCCCGCCGAGGTGAGCGCTGCTCGACAGTGAGGCGTGCTGCCGAAGAGGTGCCAAAAGTGAACGACAGCCTTGTCCTCCTGCGGAACACCCTCGATACCGTCGCCGGATGAGCCAATCCTGGACGCGTCGCGAACCCGACGCGGCCCGGCGGGCGCCCAGCGAGGGCACGCTGCCGAGCAAGCGCTCATCGCGTGTGACGGGAGCCGAGAAAAGAAATCGCCAGGCACACGTGCGGCCAGTTTCGTTTCTCGAGCGCGAAGATAAAGCCGGATGACGCGCTCCCGGGCCACCACTCTGGGAAGGGAACGGTGGGCCCTTCGAACCCGATCCAACCCGCTTCGTGCCCGACCACACGCGCGCACGATGTCCGCGCTCATCATCGCCGCCGCGCGTCGCTCGTCTGGGGCGTTCTCGCGCGCGCTCGCCGCGTCGCCATGGGCGGTGACTCACGGCGCCTCGGCAACCCCGAGGGAGCCGGCGTGGACCCGTCCCTCATCCTCCTCCGCGACGTCGTCGTCCGCGGCGCAGTCGGAGGCTATGGCGGCGTTTAGGGAGAGGCTCGCCGAAGGTCCCGACTTCGGGGACTTCGTCCGGGGAGACGAGCTCCCGGGCACCGCGTACTCGCTCGCCGCGCCAAAAAACCTGCGCGACAAGTCCGTGCGCAAGCCCCCGTGGATGAAGCGGACGATCCCGGGCGGCGACAGGTACACCGAGATCAAGGCCAAGCTGCGGGAGCTCAAGCTGAGCACGGTGTGCGAGGAGGCGAGGTGCCCCAACCTGGGCGAGTGCTGGGGCGGCGGCGACGGCCACACCGCCACCGCCACCATCATGATCATGGGCGACACGTGCACCCGCGCGTGCCGTTTCTGCGCGGTGAAAACGTCCAAGACGCCGCCGCCGCTCGACCCGGAGGAACCCGAGAACGTCGCCAAGGCCATCGCCGCGTGGGGTTTGGACTACGTTGTGCTCACCAGCGTGGACAGGGACGAGCTGCCCGATCAGGGTGCCGGTCACGTCGCCGAGACAATCCGCCGCCTGAAGTCATCCGCACCGGATCTTTTGGTCGAGGCGCTCACGCCGGATTTCAGGGGCGAGGCGGAGCTGGTGAGGGAGGTGGCGGCGTCGGGCCTCGACGTTTTCGCGCACAACGTTGAGACGGTGCCGGAGCTGCAGACGGAGGTCAGGGACCGACGCGCGAATTGGGATCAGAGCGTCGGGGTGCTGCGGGACGCGAAGCGGTTCACGCCGAGTTTGATCACGAAGACCTCGCTCATGTTGGGCCTGGGCGAGACCAGGCCGCAGGTTGTGAACGCGCTCAAGCTGTTGCGCGAGGCTGGGGTGGACGTGGTGACGTTCGGGCAGTACATGCGACCGACGAAGAGGCACCTCGCGGTGAAGGAGTACCTCACCCCCGAGGCTTTCGAGGCGTATAAAAAAATTGCGGAGGATATGGGCTTTTTGTACGTGGCGTCGGGGCCCATGGTCAGGTCCAGCTACCGCGCGGGCGAGTACTTCCTGGAGAACGTGCTGAAGCAGAGGAAGGCGGAGGCGGCCAAGGCGACGGCGTGATGGACGGCTGGGGGTGTGATGACATTCATTGAAATTGCAATCCAATTTGCGAACAAGCTCATGCAGGTCAACGCTTCGCTCACGGTGAGTCCACCGCGACCCAAGCGACGCGCTTCCCGGTCGGAGAGATCCGTCCCACCCTCGACTTAGCGCGCCTCAGTCGCGCCTCGTCCGAATTTTTCCCCGGGTTTGGCGCCGGCGTGACGAGCGCAAAGTTCGGCCGGCGCCTCATCCTCCGCATCTGCCGCGAAAGCTCGTCGTCCGAGTCGGCGCCCGGCGTTTCCGGGATCCCCGTCACGGACCCCACGATCCTCGGGGCGATGACGTCCCAGTCGAGGCCGCCTCCGGCCGCGTCGCTCGCGGGTGAGCTCCCGGCGCTGTCCGCCTCGAGGGACCCGGATTCGTCCACCGCCGCCTTCAGCCGTTTGGTCAGGTCGCCAATCTTCCTCTCCTTCTCCTTGAGCGTCATGCGCAGGTACCGCAGCTCCCTCGCCTGAAACCCGACGGTTCGATCGAGGTCCGCGACAGCCTTGGCGTCGGATAACCCGCCCATCGTCGTCAAAAGAGCCTGGTCGTTCTCCGGGGACGCGTTCGCAGAGTCCAGGTTCGCCGCGCCCTTACCCGGGGTGGCGCCGGGGCTAAATAAGGAGGGACGCTTCTTCTTCCCTTGCGGGGTGAGCAGGTCCCGCACCCGCGCGACCGCGGCCCTGGTGCGCAAACTCACGTCCACCGCGAGGTCGATGGGCGAGCTCTTTCGAGCGGGTTGGTCCGCCGCCTCGCGGGCGTCGCCGCCGAACGGGCTCCGCCGTCTCCGCCGCTTGCGCTCCTCGAGCTCCTTCAACGCGTCGTCGCGTTCCGTCACGAGC
>MDTE01065825.1_pt1 | contig 13514 bp, 8 predicted proteins | sample 811231 | NCBI WGS metagenome assembly MDTE01 (sample SAMN05326651, study PRJNA326480) | marine metagenome | isolation source: seawater | place: Indian Ocean: Red Sea | collected 2010
AAGATTAAAATAGATTTTATGAAAGCCATAATTGGGATATTTATTTTATGGTATCTTTATCTAAAACCGAAAAAAACCCAGAAAAAAACACTGTCATTTTTGGGGGTAGGGGGCATAAGTGGAATTAGCTCAATATTTGTAGGGGCGACAGGGCCTTTAATTGCACCATTTTTTTTAAGTGGAGGGTTAAAAAAAGAGAATATTATTGCGAACAAAGCTGCATGCCAGGTGATATCGCATATTGGAAAAATTCCAATATTTATTCTTCTTTTTGATGTTGATTATATGCAGGAATATGAAATATTGATTCCGTTAATTATGGCTGTATATATTGGAACACATATTGGCAAAAAGATACTAAGTTTCATTCCTGAAAAAACCTTTAAACTTATATTTAAAATTTGCCTGACGGCAATTGCAATAAGATTAATTTCAGGTGAACTTTTATTTCTCTTTTAAAATCAAATAGATAGTTAGGTTTAAAAATAAAAAACAATCAAGATAATCCACTAGTAAGCATAATATTTAATATTGTGATCCCCGTTATTCTTTTGAAAAATGGAGATGAATTATTAAATAAAATAGATTTTAAAATAGATTTTAATTATTCGATTCTAGTTTTAATCGTGGCATTATCCTTTCCTGTGGTATATTTTTTTCTTGATTTAAGCTCAAAAAAACGTGTCAACTTTATTTCGATTTTGGGATTTATAAACGTGCTGTTAACTGGAGGAATTGGTGTTTTTGGGGCGATGTATGGACTGTCCAGGTTATGGTTTATACTTAAAGAAGGTCTAATGCCATTAGTGATTGGGGTGATTGTATTGTTGTCTATCAAGAGGGGCAACCCATTAATCCGCACCTTCATTTATAATGAAGCAATTTTTAAAACAGATATAATTAACCAAAATCTTGAGAACACTGATCAGTTAGAGGCTTTCGATATAATGTTAGCGAGATCATCTTATCTTATTGTATTAGCATTTTTTTTTAGTTCTATTATTCAATTTGTTTTAGCTGGAGTCATTGTTACCGTAGATCCGGGGCATCCTGATTTTAACGATCAGGTTGGTACTATGACTTGGGTTAGTTATTTTGTCGTAATGGTCCCATCTTTATCAATGTTTGGACTGTCACTATGGAAATTAGTGTCGGGTATAAAAGATCTAACTGACCTCGAGAGCAAAGAGTTTTTAAAAAACTGATTTTTTAAAGGTGAAAATATTATTATTACAGATAAGCTAGTTTATAGTTCTTTCTTATATATAAATACAGTTTCCATTGCATAATAATCGTCCGACTCTTTTTCATACTTATTAATGGTCAAAATATTTCCACTGACTGAATATTTTGTAAATGTATCTATCCTATTTACCACGGTAGTTAATTCTGAGCCATCAACACTATATGTGCCATTACCGACCAAATCATTGCCATCAGATTTTCCCTTAAAACTAAATTGGCCTGAAGGTAAAAAGACAATACTCTCATAATACCTATCACTTTTTTTTATTTCTTTTTTCTCTACTGGTTCGCTGAAATAATTAGTTGAGAGTGATTGAAATTCCCATCTACCAACAATTGGATTATATTCATTTTGTGGGTGAATGAATAAAGGGCAAACTAAAATAGCAAAGACAATTCTAATATATTGCTTAATATGGATCTTATAAAAATTCATAATTTTATTAGTACCAGAATATTTTTCTGATATCAGTTGGAAGTTAAATATTTCTCCAAACATATTTAATCAAAAAGATTATCTTGCTATCGTTTTTCCGCTTGATCCTAAATCAGAAAATGCCTCATCTAATCTTTGAACCATACTTAACTCTGCTGATCTAAGGAATTTCCTAGGATCATAATACTTTTTGTATGGAGTATCATTCTCAGGGTCTATCTGATATAAAAAAGCTTTAGGGTTATCGGTTACATATTTTCCAATCTCCTTTGCAAATGCAAATTGAGTGTCAGTGTCAATGTTCATTTTGAATACGCCATACGAAATAGCTTCAGATATTTGCTGCTTATCCGAACCAGATCCACCATGGAATACTAAATCTAGTGGTAATGAATTAGTTGAGCATTTTTTTTCAATTAGCGACTGAGAATTTTTCAGTATTTCTGGACGAAGTTTTACATTTCCTGGTTTGTAAACACCATGTACGTTTCCAAAAGAGGCTGCCAAGCTAAAATGTCCAACTGGAGATAACAATTCCCAAGCTTTTAAACAATCCTCTGGCTGTGTATAGAGTAGCGGATTGTCTAATCCAATATCGTCATCCGATCCAACCCCGTCCTCTTCTCCACCCGTAACACCAAGCTCAATTTCCAGACTCATTCCAAGTGGTACTAATTTTCCCAGAATACGTTTGCTCTCTGATAGATTAAAATCTATGTCCTCAGCAGAAAGGTCTAACATGTGGGAGCTGAACAAAGGTTTTCCTGTTTTTTTGAAATTAGTTTCGCTGTGGGTGATTAATCCTTCTACCCATGGGATTAATCCCTTATTTGCATGGTCAGTATGAAGCACAACGCAGATTCCATACTTCTGGGCTAGGAGATTGACATGTTGAGCGGCAGAGACGGTTCCAAGGATTTTTGCCTCTAGACTGTCTTTTATTCCATATCCTCCATAGAATTGTCCGCCACTATTTGAAAACTGAATAATTATGTCCGACCTGTTTTTAGCCGCTGCTTCCATTGCCGCATTAACTGAGTTAGTCCCTACTACATTTACAGCAGGAAGAGCATAACCTCCATTTTTTGCGGCCTTAATTAATGTTCTATAATCATCTCCAGTAGCTACGCCTGGATTAATTGAGTGTGCCATTAAATATCTCCTTTTATTGAAAATTCTTTTATCATCCTTTGGCCTATATCGTTGCCTTGATCCCATTGCTCGGCATGAGTATTGTTTTATCTAAACCTTTGAAAATAGAGTGCAAAAATATATATATAAACACAGCTCGGGCTTGTGTTTTAATAGAAAGATTAAATTTTTTAAAATGTTTGGGAAGAAATCTGGGTAGTTCCATATGCTTAAGTCATTTACTATTCAGTGTAGTTGCTAAGCTCTCTAGCTGAAGGATCAGTAGTATTTGACCAACGAGGCATCCAAAAATGGGGAATAAGTTTTCCTCTTTTACCAAAGAAAGAATCAAATATTTTTCGATAATAATAGCTTTCTTTTGTCAAAGGTCTACAGTGAGATATGTTTTTTGACTCTTTGATAAATTCATTATCAGATATTTCATTTTCTACAAAATCTTTGATTTTATGATGCCAGGAATTTGAGGTTGTACTTACTCCATCAGAAAATGCACACTTTCTTCTCCACAATACTGAATCTGGTAGTATACCTGTCCCGTAAAAAGCCTCGCGTAGCAAACGTTTTTCTATTATTTCTTTTCCGTCAAAGATTTTTTTTTCAGGAGGAATCGATAAATAGTATTGGACAAATTTTTTATCTAAGAAGGGTGTCCTTGCTTCGAGTCCATTTGAACTAATACTTCTGTCTGATCTTAAGACATCAAAAAAATATAATTCATTGACTAGTCTCTCGCATTCCTCTTGAAATGCCTCAGGGTTTGGAGCGTCTCTCATATATAAATAACCACCGCATACTTCATCACTTCCGTCACCATTAAAAATCACTTTGCAATCAGAATTATCCCGAATGAATTTTGAAACCAGATAGTTTCCTACACTCGCTCTTACGGTTGTGGTATCAAATGACTCAATATTATAAATCACTTTTTCAATTGAATTCAAAAAATTTTTGGTAGATATCTCAATGTTATAATGATCTGTATTTAGGTGCTTTGCAACCACCTGTGCATATTGAAGGTCTATGCTGTCTGGCATTCCGATTGAAAAAGTTTTGAGTTTTTTGTTACTAAACTTATTAACTAATGCTGATATCAGGCTCGAATCAAGCCCCCCGGATAAAAGGCTACCTACTTCACGGTCGGCCATCATTCTTTTTTTAACAGCCTCCGTGAGTCTTTTGTTTATTCCCTCGGTTAGATCCTTTTCAGACGTTTTATTTAGCGACCTAGGATTTGGAAGGTAATATTGGTAGAATTTATTTTCTTCATGATTCCATATATTTCCAGGAGGGAAGGGGGTTATTTTTTCGCATAATAGCGATAAAGATTTTGCTTCAGAGGCTAAAAAAATACCATCATCTGAATAGCCAATAAATCCTGGCCGAACTCCGTAAGGATCTCTCGCTGCAAACAGTTTGTTTTTCTTTTTATCAAAAAGGACAAGCATAAAAACGCCATCAAGATATTCGATCGTTTTTCTAATGCCAAATTTTCTATATAAATGAAGAATAATTTCACAGTCTGAACCGGATTCTAATTTGAAACCAAATTTTTCTCCTAATTTTTTATAATTATATATTTCACCATTGCAAATAATTGAGATATCTTTTTCTTCAGGATGAAAGAGTGGTTGGTCGCCTTTTTTGCTTACTCCCATTATGGCTAATCTGTGAAAAGAAAATAAAACATTTTCACCAACATGTTTCATGTTAGAGTTATCTGGACCACGATACTTTATTTTGTTTGATTCTTTTTCCAGATTCGACCAGTCTAGTGAATCACCGATATATGCAAAAATACCACACATACAATTTTCTTGGTTAATTATTTGTTATTTATAGTTTTGTTTTCTTAAATATATTATTTAATAAATAAATAGAATTAAATATTATTAAATTTTTTTATCTTATAACATTATTTATTTAAATTTTATGCGCAAATATAAATTTGGCTAGAATTGAATATATATCTCTTGTAAAATTGCGACTGACTTATATAAGAAAAAATACATTGAGATTAACAAATAAGCTACTAGCTCTTCCCATATTAATTTTTATTTATTCCTGTTCCATTGACCTGCCAGATGAGGGGGAATACTTAAGGTGGACTACTACTTTTCAAGTGCCACTTATTGAGGATAAGATAACACTTGAAACTTTGGCTGAGGATTCACTGATTTCTGTTGAAGGATTAGCTGAATATTTCCAGGATGGAACTATTAATGATTCTATTTTTGTGTACCACAAGAAAATTAATATTGAAAAAGTTGAAGTTGGGGATAGGCTTGAGATTGATCCAATATCAACTAATTTTAGCCAAAATATTGATGATGTGACTGTTTCCGGTGTAGAAAAAAACATTTCTTCTTCGGTCGGTATCATTTCTCTTGGAAATATTGAACCTGCTGGAACAGATCCATTTATTTTTAGTGATATTTATCCAGATATTATTGACGTGCCTAATGGCCAATCTGTTGCTATACCTGCTTTTGAAATAGATCCAATAATAAATCCATTTTCATTCGAAGATTTTGGATATGCAGAATTTTCTGGAGGAATCCTTGATATCACTATTACAAATAATATGGTTATTCCCCTAGGCCCTCCAATATTAATCCAGCTTCGGCAAGTAGCTGATGGAGATACCACCGATATACCAGGAGCTACAATTGAGTTTGATGAGCTTATTAATGCGAATGATGGATCAGCAACAGGTTCATTAGATCTCTCAGGAGTCACTCTGCCCGGGAGTATACTTGTACAGGTTTCTGGAAATTGTTTGGGCACATCAGGAATACCAATACTAATAGATGAATCGGCTAAAAATTCTAGTTTTACGGTTACAATCGGAGGTTCAGATCTCGAGGTTACATCCGCAACTGCAAAAATCCCAGAGCAATTAATTCAAGAATCTGGAGTTATGAATTTAGAACCGGATTCTAATAAAGTTGTTCGAGCCACAATTAACAGTGGAAACTTGATTATTGAAGTTGATAATTACATGGAATTATCAAGCACACTAAATATTTCAATACCAAACCTTTTATCACCGAATGAAGATATATTTACAACCGAGATTGATATAACAGGAGGAACCAGTGACATAGTTGATGCAACTGATATGGCTAACTATTCACTAGCTATGGACGCAGACAGTCAGTCAATTAGTTACAGCTACAGTGTTTTAACATTAGATACGGGTGATGATTTAGTCCCGATAACCTCTACTGACAGCATTAATGTCCAAATTAGACTGGAGGGCGCTCAAACAGGATCGGATATAACTTTTTCAGAGTTTACAGGCTTCCTCAATCAGGATGCTATGGTAGATTCAAATAAGATTAATCTTGAAACAGCAACCAGAGTTGATCAGGCCACACTCAATTCAGGGAATTTAAAATTATCTATTGTTAATAATATTGGCATTGAGGCACTGATTAATTTTTCTCTTACCGAATTCACCAAAGATGGAGAAACCTTAGATACAACCTTTTCTATGTCATCAGATCCTTTAGATGTCTTGATTGATCTTTCTGGCTATTTATTAAACCTGGATATTGATTCAAATCCACAAATAATTAACTATGTTTCTACAATAAATATTCCCTCTGAAGAAGAAATGTCCTTGACTTTTGGGCAAAATATTTCGATTGGTGTAAACATAGATAGTCTTTCATTTTCAGAGCTTAGTGGCTATGTTGATCCGGTGGAAGTAGACATAGACCCTATTGAGCAAAGTATTGACCTACCTGAGCAGGTTGATGATCTTGATTTTGCTAAATTGATTATGGACTTTTCTTTTCAATCCAGCATTGCCTTGCCTGTATTTCTTAATCTTGAACTAACATCTTATAATGATAAAACTGAAGAAAGTTTTTCAAGATTAATAGAAAATGTAAATATTACGGAGACCCCAGAATTTTCGGTAGACAGCGTTGAACAATTAATCAATATTAAACCAGACCGGATTGTTGCTTCTGGTAATGCTCGGGTTGGTTCTATGTTTGAGTATGGATCCGTATCTGTGCAAGATACCATAAGCGGAAACCTTACCATTGCTGCGCCTCTTGCTTTTGAAATTACAGATGAGAGTAAAATTGATATTGACCCCTCTGAATTAGACAGTATTTCAGCTGAGAATCTCGTTTCTGTTAAGGTTTTTCTAGATTATAATAATAGTTTAGAGATTGGTGCTGATGTTTCTGTATTGTTAGCTACAGACACAACATTTTTTGAGAATGGTTTATCAGACACGCTCGCTAAATTAACGTTGCAGCCTTCAGCACCAGGACTCGATAGTCTTTTCTTAGATGAATCCTCCTTTGATCTGCTCTCGCGAGGCGGAAACTATAGTAAGGCAGTACTAAATCTATTGCCCAGGGCAGATGGGCCTACTAGATTTTTGTCTACAGACACCTTAGACTTTTTTATCTATTTAAGTACTGAGGTCATTATCGATCCAAACTCAGGATCAGACAAATAATGAATAAAATTAAATATTTCACCTCAAGTTTTTTACTCTTTTGTTTTGGACACTCTCAGCATTTTTATTCTTCTGTTGATGCTGCCTCCGCAGGCGCATTTTTAGGTGGTAGAATGGGCACCCATGCTATTCACACCAACCCTGCTCTTCTTGGGGTTAAGCCTGGTCAGATAACGGAGGTAATTCCTATTGATACATTTGATATTTCATACAGAGTGATGCTTGCGACTGCTGATAGTGAGGATGATTTGATTGAAATGGAAGGCAGGCTCGTTCGTGATGGATTCGAGCGCGATTATTTTATCCTAGAGGAGGACACATTATTCTCACTAAATGCTGCCGGGTTCCAAGACTCCTTCTCTGCTTATAATTTTTCTAGTAACCTCCCTAGTTTGTTTTCAGGTTATAAGATTTTGACAGATACGACTTGGAAGATTATTGAAAGGCCAAAAATTGAGTTTAGAGTCCAGGTTCTTGCAACCAGTATAAAGGACACCTTAAAATCATTTCAGAAAAATACAAAGGCACAGTTAAAGGGGTTTGAGACAAAGGTTTTGTTTTCTGACTCCCTATATAGATATTTTGTTGGTCTTATGGATACTGAAGAGGATGCTAATTCTTTAAAAAACAGTCCCATGATCCAGAGCATATCTAGTGATGCCTTTGTCGTGTCTGATACGGCTAAAGTATCAAAAAAAAATGTTCCCCGCTTTAGTATTACGTTTCCTATCAGAATTGCCTTAAATGTGAAAAGTAATCTAATTAGTGCTGATTGGATAAACAGTTATATAGATGCTGATATGGTTGATAATCCTAGCATTAAAGGAGACCTTTTAGGGAGTATCCCAAATTCTGGGATGAGCGGTTACTTTGGCCTAAATGCTGGAACTTTAGACATGACATTCGGGAGCTACGGTATTTCCTTATTAAATGTAGATCTTTTTTCTAGGGTAAATATTCCAAAGCCATTCACAAAATTGATTTTTGACGGGATTCGCTTTAATGAGCCACAAAATATTTCAGACTTTGATTCCAGATTGTTAGTAGTCAATTCTACCACATTTTCTTATGGTACTAAGATAAAGATACCCCAGGTTTCCTTTCCAACTTACGTGGGGGTAGGTCTTCGTTATCTTAATGGGTTTTTTTCATATGTAGACTCTTATGAAGGAGAGATCATTTCAAAACCGGATAGTGTTAATATTTTTTCAGATTTAAGTGTAGCCTATTTAGATTTAGAACAAAATAAAATTGCCTCCGGGTTTGCTTTTGACCTTGGTTTTTCCACTAGCATAAATGAAAAACTTTCAGCCCAATTTTCATTGATTGGCCTTGGCGGAACTTTGAGTAGTACTGAGACTAATGTTTGGACAAGTACCAAAGACATCCGCTTATCTAATAAAGATATATCTGATATTGCTGATTATAATGAGTCACAGATTGATTCAATCAGTAATACATTTTCAGTATTAGATGAAACAAAGACCGTTGAAGGCAAATCTGTATCGGTGCCATCTCGGTTAAATATTGGGGCTGGTTATATTTTTTCTAATAATATTCATTTTAAAGCATCTATACAGCATTTAATGAAAACCGATTTTATTGGGTCTGTTGATCCCAGATTTTCTATAGGAATGGAACTTTTCCCAGAGAAATTTTATCCAATTTTATTTGGAATTTCTTTTGGAGGGATTAGTGGGAATACCGTTGGCGCAGGCTTTGGTTTAAAATTAAAAAAATTCCATATGAATTTTTCAGGTTCTCATTCTGGGGGTATAGGTAATTCTGCAACTGGTTTTAGTTTTTCTACTGAAATGCGACTATACTTCTGGTAAATAATATAGATTTATATACCCTATTTAGTTCATACTTTAATAAAAACTGGTCCCCGCTTGAGTTTCTCAAAAATTAAGATCCTGGATACAACCAGGTATCTTTTTTCCCTGATTCTGGTTATACTTTTTTCCAGTTTTTTTGCGTCAATGATTCAGTCATCATGGGGGAGGGTTGATGTCAATAGTATCATTTTACCCACCCAAAATGGACAGATACTTGCTGCGGACATTTTTAAGCCAAAGTCTGCTAAAGAGCAAAACCCGGCTCCGTTAGTTGTTGTAGTCCCAGGGTTTCAGCGTTCAAAAGAGAGTTTATCCAATCTGTCAATTGAGTTTTCTAGGAGAGGAATTAGTGTTATTTCTATTGACCCATACGCGCAAGGAGCGTCTAGCTCTTCCTTGAGCCGGATGGCAGCTACAGATGAAGGATATGGTATGTTTGCGGTTATAGATTATGTATACAATTCAGGAGTTTTAAATTATGTTGACAGGAATAGAATAGGAGTCACAGGCCATTCATCTGGAGGTAATGCAGCACTCAAGGGAGCTAGTAAGTTTGGTAAAATTGCAGATAGTATGGGGGTAGAAAGTAGGATAAACTCTGTTTTTATATCAGGCTACGTTCTTACATTGAAAAAAGAAATCCTGGATCCTGTTAGGTCTAATATGGGGCTAAGTTATGCACTTTTTGATGAGGGAGCATTTCGAAATGAACTTGGACACGCAGATATGAGACATGCCCCTGAGGCTTTAAGGTTTGTCAACTCCGGGAAGGCGGATTTACCTTTTGAAGATTCAGTGCTTATCGACCACTACTATGGTAATATTGAAGATAGGAGCTTTAGAGTAGTTCACAATGAAAAAGTTCTCCATCCTTTTCAGCCATACGACTCTATTTGCTTAGCAAATCAGATACGGTTTTTTGAGAACGTATTTAGATGGGACAGCCAGATAGATCCTTTTGATCAGGTCTGGAAGTGGAAAGAGCTTTTTACATTGATTTCATTTATTTGTTCTTTTTTTATTTTACTACCTCTAGCGCAAATATTTTTAAAGACGGCGTTTTTTTCTAGTCTGGTTCAAAATATTTCTGACCCATTACCGAGGCCGCAGAAAAATATTAAATATTTTTATTGGATTTTAATTTTAATAAGTGGTTTGGTGGCTTGCGTTTCATATATACCTATGGCTGAGTTATCTAAAGCCCTATTTGTTAAAGCTTCTTCAAGGCTTCAGACGTGGTTTTTTCCTCAAAGAATGAATAATGCGATAATGCTATGGGCTTTTTTAAATGGTCTGATTGGGATGGGACTGTTTTATTTTGGTTATAATTTTTTGAAAAACAGGAAAATCATAGATATATATATGCTGGGGCTAGATATTTCAAAAAGAAATTTGCTTAAGACTGGTTTTCTTTCACTAATTATTTTTTCCTGTTATTATACCCTACTATTTTTTATCTACTTTGTTTTTCATGTAGACTATCGGTTTCTTTTTGTTGGGGTCAGGGTTTTTAATCCTGAGATGTTATTTCTTCTGTTTATGTATGTTCCATTTTTTTTCATTTTCTTTTTATCAAACTCGCTAAGGGTAAACGGTTTAATGCGCTTTAGAAATGATAATAGTTTTAGGAGTCTAGTTTTTGGAGGTTTTGTTTCAACAATTGGTTTGATAATGATTTTAATTGTTCAATATTCTGTCTTTATGTTTACTGGTACTGTGTTTTGGGATACAAGCAACCACTGGCTATATGTAAACCTGCTTTTTGGGGTCATTCCAATGATTTTTATTCTTCCGGCATTTAATAAATCTTTTTTTCTTATTACTGGCAGAATATACCTTGGGCCGATTACAGTGTGCCTGATATTCATTATGGTTTTATTATCAAATACAGTATGCTACATACCACTCTAAAGTAAAAAAGTGATTGAAATATACAGTTCATTTAGTCTTGATTTTTACGAATGGGTGCAGCTTCTCTTTTGTGCAATTGGCATCGGTATGGCTAAAACGGGACTTGGGGGTATTGGGCTCTTGATTGTGCCCGTAATGGCAGGAATTTTTGGAGCTAAATCTTCTACAGGCATTGTACTAATTTTATTGATTATGGCTGATATTTTTGGTGTGGCTTATTATCATCAGCACGCTGATTTAAAAAAGATTCTGCGTCTAGCTCCGAGCACCTTGGCAGGGATTTTTATTGGAGTATTCGTTGGTGATAGCATCGATGAACAGAATTTTAAAATAATATTGAGCGTAACTGTCTTATTGGGTGCATTATTAATGGTATTTCAAAGGACCGATAAGGATTCAGATATTGCCAATCCTTTCTTTACAATTTTTGTTGGACTTTTAGGAGGGTTCTCAACTATGGTTGGTAATGCGGCTGGTCCAATTATGACTATCTATTTTATATCTATGGGGTTTAAAAAAAATAAATTTATTGGAACAGCGGCTTGGTTTTTTTTCTTGGTAAATCTGTTTAAGGTTCCTTTTCAGATATTTGTTTGGAGGACCATTGATCTTAATATAATTATTTTTGATCTTTCTTTATTCCCTTTTGTATATGTTGGCGCAATAGCAGGGGTCTGGATAGTAAAAAAAATTCCTGAACGTCCTTACCAACTTTTTTTAATTGTTTCTGTATTTTTATCTACCCTTAGGCTTTTGTTTTTATAAAAATAAAGTAAAGATTATTTATGAGGTTTTCTAATAAGAAAGAAAAAAGGCTATTAATTTATATTTTATTTTTTAATTTATTATTCCCTGCTGATTTTTCAGTTGACACACTGATATTAAATCCGATCACTTTTAAAACTCCAGGCCCAGGTCCTGGTTGGAACACTCAATATAAAACGAAAGTTTTTTTCCCGGACAGTCTTGTTTTTTGGTCAAAGATTCTAATGGTCCAAACTCTTAAGTGTGATTCTTCAACTGAGGCTGATGAATTTGACTGTGGAGCCTGGGATTATATATGGGACGCATCTGTTGTTGTTCCAGCTGTAAAAGGATTTGAAAGATTTAAGCTTGGTAGTTTTGTTACTCCGTATGGAAAGCGCTTAAGCTTAGGAAAAAATAATAGTTGGACATGGACATACGATATTACTGATTATGCGCCCATACTGACAGGAGATTTAGAGTTAATAATAGGAAATAATCAAGAGCTGCTTGATCTTAAATTTTTATTCATATCTGGGACTCCAACCCGAAATGTTATTGAAGTAAAAAACATTTTTCCTTCTGGAGATAAATCCGACCACTCTTTAAATGATATGTATCAGTCTATGTACAGGTATAGTGCTCTGTCTTCCGACTCGGTTTTACAGGCTGCTGAAATTATTCTAAGGGATGATGCCTCTGGCTTTAAGATTAAGTCTATTATCTCCGGTCACGGGCACTCCGGGCCTAATTACTGTTGTGAGTGGATAGAAAAGTGGCACGCTCTTTGGATTAATGGGAAAGAAGAATTCAGGTGGCAGGTATGGAAAGATTGCGGATACAATCCGATTTATCCTCAAGGCGGGACATGGCCCTATGATCGCGCAGGATGGTGCCCAGGAACAAAAGTTGACGAGTACTCGTTCGAAATCACTGATATTGTTAGCCCCGGTGATAGGATACTAGTAGATTATGAGATCGAGCCAATGATCGATGAGAGAGAGGGTTCTGGTAGCTATTTAATGGCTCATCAAATTTTTTCATATGGCCCACCAAACTTCAATTCGAATGTTGAGATCTTGGAAGTCGTTAGGCCAACCCTTGATGATAAATATTCTAGGATCAATCCCAGCCTATACGGACCAAAGATTATTGTTCAAAATAGTGGGTCAGATTTAGTTAAAAATATGAGGATCGTTTACGGGCTCTTTTATGGACAAAAATCTACTTACAGATGGAGAGGTTCGCTTGCGTTTCTTGAAAAGGTTGAGATTATTTTACCTGCTCCTAATTGGGAGGGACTATTTGAGAATAATGAATTTTTTGTAGATATAGGTTCTGTTAATGGAAGAAAAGATCAATTTATTAACAATAATGTTGTTAGAACTCTGGTTCCGATTCCTAGAGAATTACCTGCAGTTTTTACTGTTGTTTTAAATACAAATAATCTTGGTAGGGCAAAAGAAAATAAACTGGAGATTATTAACCATGAAAGAATATCACTTTTCAGTAAAAAGAATTTTCAGGATGACAAAATTCACAGGATCCCGGTTAGATTAGATCCTGGATATTATGAGCTAATATTTACTGACTCGCTTGAGAATGGAATAGACCGTCTCTGGTGGAAGAGCAATAAAGATTCTATCGGGATAAGGGGGCAGCTACGTATTCTAGGAGAATATGATTCAATTATCGTTGATTTTACTCC
>MDTE01042175.1_pt1 | contig 13513 bp, 14 predicted proteins | sample 811231 | NCBI WGS metagenome assembly MDTE01 (sample SAMN05326651, study PRJNA326480) | marine metagenome | isolation source: seawater | place: Indian Ocean: Red Sea | collected 2010
CGAATTGATCAAACATGTCGTCGAAACCAATTGAAAATGGTCTTAATGAGTTGAATATAGATAGATCCTTACTTGTCATATATCCTCCTTTTTTAAGCAAGTTTATTTGTGCAAATCCCTTTAGGCGACTTGCAGGATATATTTAGTAATGAATTTTAGATTTTCAACCAGTTAAAATTAGATTTTGTCAGAGATTTTTAATGCAAACGCGTAGTCTAATGCAACTTCCTCTATAGCACTATCTCTTCCAGTTTTACCACCGTGACCAGCATTCATTTCTGTTTTCAACAACAGTAAATTATTATCAGTTTTATAATCTCTTAATTTAGCTGTAAATTTTGCAGGCTCATCAAACAATACTCTATTATCGCTTAAACTAGTGGTGATAAAAATATGCGGATAATCCATTTTTTTAATATTATGATATGGTGCGTAAGAGTAAATGTAATCAAAGTGTTCTTGGTTTTCTTTTGCATTTCCAAATTCATCAAATTCACCGACTGTTAATGGTAAAGAATGATCTAGGTTGGTAGTTAAAGAATCTACAAAAGGAACTGCCATTATAACTCCTAAAAATAATTCTGGAGCCTCATTTACTACAGCCCCCATTAACAATCCTCCGGCAGATCCTCCCATTCCAATAATCTTTCCTTTTGAAGTATAATTTTTATCAATTAAAAATTTTGCGGCTGCAGTGTAGTCTTTAAAGGTATTTTTTTTATTTAGTAATTTACCTTCTTTCCACCACTTCATCCCTCTTTCCATTCCACCTCTAATGTGCGCCGTAACCCAAATTATATCTCTATCAAGTAAACTAAGTCTTGTTGATGAAAACCCTGGAGACATTGAGCTTCCATAAGATCCGTAACCATATAAAAGCACGTTTGCATTTCCATCTATCTTTGTTTTTTTATGTCTCGTAATTGTTATTGGAACCAATCTTCCGTCATGAGATGGACACTCTAATCTTTCAACAATATAATCATCTGGATTATGCCCTGAAGGTATTTCTTGTTCTTTGACAAGTTTTTTATTATTAGTTTTTAAATTATATTTATAAGCCCTACCAGGAGTTTTTGGAGAGGAATAAGAAAGATATACTTCATCAGTATCTTTATTTCTTTGTTTTAAAGAAATGCTAGGTACTATAACTTTTTCATCTACAAAATTTAAATCATGTTCTTCGCCAGTCTTAGGATTTCTTACAATTAATTTTCCAAGAGCATTTGAAGTTTCAGATCTTATTATCCAATTTTTTAAAAAAACTAGACCACCAATTAGAACCTCGTCTTTGGCAGGAATAAAAGTTTTCCAGTTTTGTTTCTTTAAATCTTCGCAAATATCAATTTTAAAATCTTCAGCTCCTTCATTAGTATGTAAATAAAATTTATCATTCCAAGAATTGACTGAATAAATTATTCCTCTTTTTCTCTCTTTTATTAATTTCGGTTTAGGATTTTCTTCGTCAATACTAAAATAATATTGTTCTGAGGTATTATGATCGGATGTAGAAATAAAGTAATATTTTTCATCTGAACTTAATCCAATACCACAGGTAAAGGCCTCACTTTTTTCTTCAAAAACTAATTGATCATCTTTAGTGGAAGTTCCCAACTTATGTCTAAAGATTTTTCTAGGTCTATGATGCTCATCTAATTTCGAATAGAAAATAAATTTATCATCTAAACTAAAAGTTACGCTGCCACTCGTATCCTCAATTTTATCAGTAACAAGTTTATTATTTTCAATATCTCTAATGTAAATTGTATAATACTCAGAACCTTTTAAATCTAAAGAGTATCCTAGATATTTATCATTATAACTTACCTCTAAATCACCAACACCAAAATATTCAGTTTTTAATTTTTCTTTTTCACTGTCTCCATTCCAAATCTCTTCTACTATATTTGTCCCAATTTTTTTTCTAAGCTTAATTGAATAATTTCCTTTTGCTGTTGTTTTAGTCCAATATTCAAAAATCCTATCTTTATATGGCAGAGACTCATCATCCAATTTAATTCTACCTTTAATCTCATCAAATAATTTTTTTTGAATATCTTTTGTATCTTTTAGGTGATGTTCAGCATATGCATTTTCATCCTCCAGGTATTTTCTAACATCTGGTAAAAGTTTAGAACTATCCCTCAAAACTTCTAAAATATTATTTTGATGTATCCAACTATAGTTATCCTCCCAGTCAACATTGTGACAAGATTTTAATTCGGGTTTCTTAGTTAATTGTGGTATTTTCATTTAAGATGAATATTATAATTTTTACTTTAATTGCCTTTGTGATTATTTATTTACTCTTAAGGATTATTGCAAGAGCACCAGCAAAAAAAATATCCAAAGCATTTAGAGTATTTATTTTCGTAGGATCAATACTTCTGGCAATTTTATTAGCTTTTGGAGGAAGATTTCTATTTTCCTTACCACTTATTTTATTAAGTCTTGGAATAATCAAACTTAAAGGATTAACTCTTTATCAGATAATTGGATTATTCAGACTTTTACAATATTTAAGGTCATCGAATAGATTTTCATTTAAACAAAACGCTGGAATGAATAATGCCTCTTTAAGTGTAGATGAGGCTTACAAAATCTTAAATTTAGATAGAAATAAAAAAATTACAAAAGATGATGTTAAAAAAGCACATGCAAAAATTCAAAAAAAAATTCATCCAGATATTTCTCCAGATACAACAAGATTGTCTAGTTTAGTGAATGAAGCTAAAGAAATAGTTTTGCAAGATATATCTTAATAAGAAACTGAATTAATTTTGTTAAATACATCATCAACTGAAATATCTTTTGGATTAACTCTTGTATCATGATCTATAATATCAGCATCAATGTTATCTGGTAATATTTTATACTGATTTACACTGTAATCTGTGTAAGCTCTAGGTGTATCAAGCATTATTATAAAACAAGGTTTGCTTGATTGAGACATTACATGATGGCCAAATGAGTCATTACCAATATAAATATCACATTGTGAGATTATAGGAACCAAATCAGATATTGAAAGTGAACTTAGTGAATTGCAATTTTCATTTCCAATTTCATTTATAAATTCATCAGCAAGTTGTGACTCTGTTGGTCCACATAAAATATGAAAATAAGATTCTGAGTTATTAATTATTTTTTTTGCTAAATTGATATAATTTTTAACACCCCATTTAGTTGTAGGTCCAGAAGATCCAATTCCTAAGACTATATTTTTACAACCAACTTTTAATTTTTGAGATGCAAAATTTTTTATTTTTTTATCTATATATAATTTAGTTTCAGTTTTACAGTTTTTAATATTTAACCATTTTTCAGTATAAAACTTTGCAGTTTTTACCAAGTGTAAATTTTTTTTAACCTGTACAGGATAATAATTTACTTCTTTAATTGATGCTAATTTTGCTGCAAGTTGTGTCCTATAACTTGGATAATAAATAAAAATTTTATCAAAGTTATTACTCTTCAGGATTTTAGAAATTTTAAATATACCAAAAAACGTCTTATTTTTTTGATCAAGTGTGACTACAGATTTAATTTTTGGATCTCCATTTAATGCTTGTTGAAGATTTTTACAAAGTGTAATTATAGTTATTGGTCCATGTTTATCAGCAATTTGATGACAATATGCTAAATGAAGAAGATTTGAACCTAATCCAACATAATTCAAGTAAACAGCAGTATTCATAAAATATATCTTAAAATTGGTTCAGTGATTTTTTTTTAAATTTATAATACAAATATCAATATTATGGAAAAAATTAGAGGCATTTATGCGGCCAGTATGTCAATATTAGATGAAAATCTTGCATTAGACGTAAAAAAAACAATCAAACACGCAGAAAATTTAATAGACACTGGCTGCCATGGAGTTGCAATCTTTGGAAGCACAGGCCAAGCTCAATTGCTATCTGTGTCTGAGAAAATCAGTTTATTAAACGATTTATCGAAAAGTAAATATAAAGATTATTATTTGATTGGAACTGGTTTTAATTCTTTGACTGAAACAATTAATTTTATTTCAATTTCTAAATCATTGGGTTTTACTAAATATTTAATTATGCCACCTGCCTATTATAAATATGGTCATGAAGAAGTTTTTAATTTTTATTCAAAAATAATAAATACTCATAAAGATATTAAAATTATTTTATATAACTTTGAAAAACTTTGTGGTTATAAATTTAGCCCTGAAAGTGTTCAAAAAATTGTGAGCAAGTTTCCGTCTCAAGTTGTTGGAGTAAAAGATAGCTCATATAATTTATTTGAAAGTTTAAAAATTGATGGCTTTTCTTTGTTGCCTGGATCAGAGTCAAAATTATTAAAAGGTTTAGAGCTAGGATGTTCTGGAATCATAACAGCCACTTGTAATGTAACTAGCAGTATGGCTAGAAAAGTTTTTGATGATTTTCATAATAAAAAAGAGCAAACAGAAAATGAAAAACTATGCAAAGTAAGGGCAATATTTGATCAGTATAATTTAATCTCAGCACTTCATACTTTTCTAGGCAAAAGAGAAAGTTTTTATAATAATATTTTACCACCTTTAAGTATTTTAAATGAGGAAAAAAAAGAAAAACTTATTCTTGAATTAAATTCAATAGATTTTAAACTTTAATTTTATGAAATTAATTGAGTTTTTAAATACTTTAATTAAAGATGATGGGTTTCTATTGATAGATGCCAATTTGAATAAACATTTAATCGGTCATCCAAAAAAAGAAAAACCATTGACACTAAAAATTTTAGATAAAAGCTTACATAAAAAACTTCTATTATTACCAGATTTATATTTTGGTGAAGCTTACACAAATGGATCGGTAATTATTGAAAATGGCACATTGACTGAATTTCTAGATATAGCTTTAAGAAACATTGGTAGATCAGAAACCAATTCCTACAATGCATTAATAAATAAAATTAGAGGAACTTATAGATTTTTAACAAATTTTAATTTAAAAAAAAAATCTAAATCTAATGTTGCACATCATTACGATATATCTGAAAAATTATATGATTTGTTTTTAGATGAAAAAAGACAATATTCTTGTGCTTATTTTAAAAATGAAAACGATACTTTAGAACAAGCTCAAAATAATAAAATTGATCACATAATTAAAAAATTAAATTTAAAACCTAATCAGAAAGTTTTAGATATAGGTTCTGGCTGGGGAACTCTTGCTCTTGAAATAGCAAAAAAATCCAAATGCGAAGTACTTGGAGTAACTTTATCTGAAAACCAACTTAAATATAGTATTGATAAGGCAAAAGAAAATGGTTTAGAAAATCAAGTTCAGTTTAGATTAATGGATTATAGGGATTTAAATGAAAAATTTGATAGAATTGTTAGTGTAGGTATGTTTGAACATGTTGGAAGAAAGTTTTACAATACTTACTTTAATTCAGTTTCAAAACTACTAAATGAGGAAGGTGTAGCTCTAATACATACTATAGGTTCTGTTAACCCTCCAAGAGACCCTCATCCGTGGATTACAAAATATATTTTTCCAGGCGGTTATACTCCGAGCTTAAGTGAAGTTGCAAAACCTATTGAAAAATCGGGCCTAATCATCTCAGATTTAGAAGTTTGGAGAATGCACTATTGCCATACATTAAGAAATTGGAAAGAAAGATTTTTAGATAAAAGAGAGCAGGTACTAGAGATGTTTGATGAAAAATTCTTAAGAATGTGGGAGTTTTATCTCGCTGGTTGTGAAATGGCATTCAGATGGGGTGATCAGGTTGTATTTCAAATGCAACTTATAAAAAAACATTCGGCAGTTCCTAATACTAGAGACTATATTTATCGATAATTTGTTGGTAGTAAATAATTGACCAATGAAAAAAAAGAAAAAAAAAAAATACTTTAAACGTTACCCCAAAAAAAAAGTAAAAAGATCAACAAATTATAAAAAAAAAAATAAAATAAAAAGAAAAAAAAGTAAAGTTTTAAAAAGAAAATTTAAAATAAAAAAAAAATTTGAAAAAAATAAAAGTCTTCAAATTAGAAAAATTTCTAAGACCAAAGATGAACTAATTCTTAAAGTAGTAAGAATACAAAATAAAATTTCTACTTTTCCAAAAATAAATTTTAACTTCTTTTCTAAATTAGAAAAAAAAATAGAAAGTTTTTTTCAGGGAATTGAGAAAAGAATTATTTCATACAAAGTTCTGAGAGAGGAAGAGAAGAAAAGAAGTATTATTCAAAAATTAGAGAGAGAAGAGAAAGAAAAACAAAAAAGAATTAAAGAGGAACAAGATGAAGAAATAAGAACTTTAAAATTGAAGGAGAAGCAAATTAAAGAGGAGCAAAGATTAGAAAAAGAACGAGCCAAGGATTTAAAATTATTCCTAAGAAGAGAGCAAGCAATAATTAGAAAAGAACAAGCAGAAAGACAAAAGAGATTCCTTCAAGAAATAAAATTAGAAAAGCAAATTGAGAAATTTAGAATTAGAGAAATAAAGGAACTTGAAAAACTTGAAAAAATATCCCTTCAAGAGCAAAGAGAAGATTATGACGGACTTCAAGATAGAATTGCTAAATTAAAAGAAAAATATCAGCAAATAAGAGATCAAAAAATTAGAGAAAGAGTCGAGGCTCTTGGAGTGGAAATTCAAGATGGTGATAGCCGTGAAATATTACTAGAAAAAGAAAAGCAATATAATCTTGATAGACAAAAAATAGAACTTGCACTCGAAAGTTTTTACAGGAGCGCCAACAGTCTCGTTTTTCAATTAAATAAGAGATATATAACGCGACAAATGTCAATTTTTAGATGTATAGATAAAAGATTTGAAAGTGGTGAAATTTTTATCAAATGGGATGAATCAGAGGATGAAGAATGGTTAATATTGATTTACATAAAAGACAATTCACCAAATCAAGGTATAGTGATAGAAGATAAAACCAACCCAGAAAAAAATATTTCTAATGAATTTCAGCCGAACGAAATTTTTAAAGCATCAGATATGATGGTGGACTCTCTTACACAATTGATATCTAGAATTAGATCAAAAAAACAGAATTAAATTTGTTCAATATTTAAAATTTTCTCAAGCTTGGGTATCACCTTGTTTCCTCTTGATAAAGGATAAATCTCTCTAGTTTGAATAAGATTATCCAAGGCTTTTTGATATTCTGCTTTGTCAATATATATTTGCGCCCTTCCTGACAAAGCACCAAAATGACGGGGCTCTAGATCTAAGGTCTTTTCAATATCAATTAACGATAAATCGTACTCCTTCATTAAAAAAAGTACTGTTGCTCTTTTATTCCACGCTTCAGACCAATTAGGATCCTCAAATATTATATTAGAAAATATTTTATAAGCATATTTATGTTGACCATTTTCCATAAGTTCAGTTCCTAATTCTAATTTATTTGTTAAGAATTGATTTTTAGGATGTAAGTTCCATAAATTCCAAATATTTTTCTCTATAACAATTGCCTCGTCTAAATTTTTAGAATTTTTTAAATCTACAAAATATTTTTTTAATTCGCTATTATGATAAATTTCTGATGCATTAACATTAACTAATAAGTATTGTAAAAATATATTTAATAATAAAATTATTTTAAAAATTTTTTTCATCAATTAGTCTTTTTTAATTTTTGTATTTGATCCCAAGCACTATTTATTGCTCTCATTTTATTTTTACTTTCTTCTATAACCTCTTCTGGTACACCTTTACTTAATAACAAATCTGGATGATGTTGTTTGCTTAAATCAAGATACTTTTTTCTTATTGTTTGTAGATCATCATCCGGTTTACTTTCTAAAACCACATATGGATTTAATTTATCTGATCCTTTTCTGCTTTCTTTAATACTTAAATACTGTGCTTCGCTTAAACCAAAAATTTTTGAAATATTTTCTATCATTTCAAGTTCAGAGGAACTGACTTTTCCATCTGACTCAGCAATATAAAATAAAATATTTATTACTTCTTCTAATACATTTATATTTCCACCATAAAATTGTGCAATTTGTTTAGCGTATGGTTCGTATCCAGTACTTTCTTGTTTTGCTTTGTTAAATATTTTTCCTACTTGATCTAATTCATTTTCTGGTATCTTTAATTTATCTTTTACAGCAATCAGCTCTTCCTTGCTTACTTGTCCATCTGCCTTACTTAGTTTCGCTGAAAGAATGATTAACGATAAAGCAAACATTCTTTGTCCTTGAGCAGCGTCATAATAACCTGCCCGAGATCTTGCTCTTGAGATTTTTCCACCCAAAAGTGAACCTAAAAGCATTCCAAAAGGCCCACCGAGTGAAAAACCAATCATTCCTCCAATTAAACTTCCCCAGATAGACATACTTCAATTTTTTAATATAATTAAAAAATTAATGATAACAACTTTTTTAACATTAGTAATAATATTTATTATTTTGTTGTGGATTGTTTCTTGGATAAATTATTATAACAAACTTGATAATAGATTGGGCAATTCTATTTGGAGATGGAGTTATGATTATCCAGTACTTGGAAAAAGGGATATATCTGTATTAGATGATAAAAAATTTATAATCCTTAGAAGAAAAAAAAACAAAATTATAACCTATATGTATTTGGTTGTTTTTTTAGGTTTTTTAGTATTAATGTCTTTTGTAAGTCAAATTCTTTTAATTATTCAAAGCTAATTTTTTAGTTGATTTCTGTTTTTTAGATATAAAAAGAAAGCGACAATTTCATACGTTAATGAAAAAATATGAAAAATTACTGGCATTGATAATATTTTACCAAGCAGTTTAAATTTCGGCATTTTATTCCACAAGATTATAAATGCCTCTGCTCCAGAGTAAATTTTGTCGTCAGATTTTACATGCAACCTTCTCAATAGATCTTTGCTCGTTTTTTGAGTATCTTTTTCAGCATTCTTATTATTTGTTATATCAACCCATTCTAACTGTTTTATTCCTTGTTTCTTGTATATATTAATTTCAGACCTACAAATGGAGCATGAATCATTGAAAAATATCTTCATACAATAGGCATATACCCTTTTTAATGAATATTTAAATAAGCAAAAACGCCTAATTGAAAAATTTTTACAGTCACTTAAATTAATATTATGTCTAAAATTTTAAAAAATTCTGAATTAGATATTTCTACAGCAAGTAGTATTGTCTCAGACACACTTAATAAATGTGACGATGGTGAATTATTCTTGGAGGACTCAAAATCAGAGTCAATAATATTAGATGATAATCAGATTAAATCCTCTTCTTATAAATCTGATTTAGGATATGGTTTGAGAGCAATTACTGGAGAAGTAGTTGCATACTCTCATTCTAGTGACCTATCAAAAAAATCTTTAAACGAGTCTAGTAAAAATCTTAAATCAACTCTATCATCCGCAAGTGGTACATATAACTTCGAAATTAAAAGAACAAATAAGAAATATTATTCTGAAAAAGATCCAATAGAGGCAAAAAATTTTAAGTCGAAAATAGAAATATTAAACAAAGTAAACGATTATGTTAGAAATAAAAATCAGTCCGTAAGACAAGTGACCGCAACTTTGTTGGGTGAGCATAGAGCTATAGAAATATTAAGAAGTGGCGGAGAACTTTTAACAGATGATAGACCTCTTGTTAGATTTAATGTTTCAGTCATGCTTGAAAAAAATGGAAGAAAAGAGTCGGCTGTTTATGGAGTCGGTGGTAGGCAAAATTACGATGCATATCTAAATGAAAAAAATTGGAAGAGTGTTTGTGATGAAGCTTTAAGAATTGCAGATGTTAACTTAAATAGTAAACCAGCACCAGCTGGAGAGATGCAAGTTGTTTTAGGCCCTGGTTGGCCAGCAATTTTAATTCATGAAGCAATAGGGCATGGACTTGAGGGAGATTTTAATCGAAAAAAAACTTCAGCATTTCATGACTTAGTTGGTTTAAGGGTTGCTAGTGAAGGAGTTACAATAATAGACGATGGTACTTTAGAAAACAAAAGAGGCAGTTTAACAATTGATGACGAAGGAACTCCTACAGAAAAAACAGTATTAATTGAAAATGGAATTCTAAAAAATTTTATGCAAGACAGATTGAACGCAAGGTTAATGAATACAAGATCAACAGGAAATGGAAGAAGAGAAAGCTACAGGCATGTTGTTATGCCAAGAATGAGAAATACAATAATGTTAAATGGAAATCACTCGCAAGAGGAAATGATTAAATCAGTTAAAAAAGGAATATTTGCAGTTAGTTTTGGTGGAGGACAAGTAGATATCACTTCTGGTAAATTTGTTTTTAATTGTACAGAGGCTTATGAAATTATAAATGGAAAAGTAGGGTCTCCTATAAAAGGTGCGACTTTAATTGGTGATGGTCCATCGGCGCTTAAAGAAGTTTCAATGGTAGGAAATGATATGATGTTAGACCCAGGTATTGGAACCTGTGGAAAAGCGGGACAAGGTGTGCCAGTTGGAGTAGGTCAACCATCATTGTTAATCAATAAAATGACTGTAGGTGGCACTCAACTATAAAATGTTGGAATATAATGTTAAATTAAGTGATATTATTGATCATTGTATCTCTAATGCTAAAAAAAAAGGTGCAACTGATGTTGAAGTTGGAATTGTAAAAAGTACTGCTGAAACAGTTAGTTTTAGAAATAAAAAATTAGATGAATCTGACAGAGCTGAAAACATAGGTTTGTCAATAACTGCTTATATAAATAAAAAAAAAACTTCAGTTTCATCAACTAATTTAAAAACTGAGAATTTAGAAAAGTTGATCGAAAGATGTGTAGAAGCTGCAAAAATAACTCCTGAAGACGAGCACAACTCTCTACCAGATGAAAAACTATTTTTTAAAAATTCTGGAGAGTTAGACTTATTCGATAGAACTCATTTAGAAAATAATGATAAAATTGATTATCTTAGAGAGGCAGAGCAAATAGCTTTTGAAAATCCAGAGATAGTTAATACCAATGGCTCATCCTTTAGTGAGAAAAAAACTGAAGTATTACTTGGAAATAGCAAAGGTTTCAAAAATGGATATAAAACTTCAAATTATATTGCTTATTGCGAAGTAGTTTCAAAAAATAACGGAAGCATGGAAAGAGATTATGAATATACTTCAAAACGACATTTCGAGGATTTACTTAAACCATCAGAACTTGGTTCAAACGCGGCAAAGTTTGCTATAAGAAAACTTAAACCTCAAAAAATAAAAAGTGGAAAATTTGATATAATTTTCGACAAAAGAATTTCAAAAAGTTTTTTAAATTATTTTAGTAGCGCGATTTCAGGTTCATCTATTTATAGAGGTACATCTTTTCTTAAAGATAAGTTAAACAAAAAAATATTTTCAGATAGTATAAATATAGTAGATAGAGCAGACATCAAAAGAGGAAATGGATCAAAATATTTTGACAATGAAGGAGTTAAAATTCAAAATCTTTCATTAGTGAAGAATGGTTTATTAAATGATTATTTAATGGATACATATTATGGAAGAAAACTTAATATTTACTCTAATGGAAGAAGTGGAGGCACAACAAACCTATATTTCGAAAATGGCAAACAAGATCTTAATCACTTAATGAATTCAAACAAAAAAATTTTTTACGTCACCGAAACTATTGGACATGGAACAAATATAGTAACAGGAGATTATTCACTTGGGGCAGGAGGTATAATGATAGAAAATGGTGAGTTTACATATCCAATTAGTGAAGTAACAATTGCAGGCAATTTAAATCAAATGTTTTTGAAAATGGTATTGGCAAATGATTTAGAATTTAATTATTCAACAAATTCTCCATCAATATTGATAGAAAATATGACTGTTGCTGGAAAATAATTAAGTATTTTATTCAATTTTTTTTAAAATATATTGCCATTTTCCAAGTCTCTTATACTCAACTTTAACAATAATATTATTTTTACTGTCATACCAAATATCAAAATCTAATTTTTTATCAGCTTCTAAACTATCATCTGTAGATTGTAATTTAAAATGATCAACTTCAATAGTATTTCCATTAATTTCTAAAGTTTCTTTTGAAATAAAATTTACCTCTTGTCTTTTTATACTTCCTGAAAGAGGGCTAATTTGACTATCACTTGTTAATATTTTATGGTTCCACCAATTTCCTATTATATTTTCTTTATTTGCGTTACCTTTATAAGAGGAGCCGTCTATTATAAAAATATCTTTTGACTTATCGAAAATTAATTTAACGAATTTTTTCTTGTCATTTTGCATTGTTTCTGAATTAAACTCAATTAATTGACCGTTTTGATACCTCTCTTTACTAATACTTTTAATAGAGAATAACTTTACTCCAGCTATTTTCACTTCAAACTTAGTTTCATTGATAACTTCAAAAATATTCTCATAATTTTTAAATAAATAGTTGCTGTATCCTATAATCTCACCGTTTCTATAAACATCCATTTCTATAACCTTAATGTTTTTGTAATGGCCTGTGTGTGAATACAAATTTGAAAAAGCGCAAATTGAAATAATTAATCCTATTACAATATGATGAAATTTAATTTTCATTCTTAAATTTTATATTAATTATTTATTTTAAGATATATAAGAAATTAATATTTTATGTTTTTATCTATAAAAAAAATACCCAGAACTAATTGGAGTTCTGAATATCCATTTAATTTTAAACCAAAAATTTCAACTTTTTTATTTTTGTGTTTTGGCTTAATACTTTTTGGATTAGGTGAGGGCTTGCTGATTGTTTCTTTAAGTGGAGCTTCTCCATGGAGTGTTCTTGCACAAGGTATTTCTTTAAATGTAAATTATTCTATTGGAGTAATAACTTTTATTATCAGTATTATTGTTTTAATTATTTGGATACCATTAAAACAAAAACCCGGCATGGGTACAATTTTGAATGCATTAATTATTGCTACAATGATTGATTTGTGTATAAATTTTGTTCCATCTCCTGAAAGTTATATTTCACAAATAATTTTAGCTTTAATAGCTGTTTTAACTGTAGGTATAGGTGGAGGCATATATTTAGTTGCTAATTTAGGACCAGGTCCAAGAGATGGTCTTATGATTGGTTTACAAAAAGTGTCAAATTTACCAATTGCTGCTGTAAGAGCATTTATCGAAATTAGTGTTGTTTCCATCGGGTGGTATCTAGGTGGCACAGTTGGAATTGGAACATTACTATTTGCATTTGGAATAGGACCTGCTGTAGCGTTAGGTTTATATCTAGTTGATAAAATTTTTAATAATTAATTAGGTAAAAAAAAACCCCCAGCATGTGGGGGTTTTTTTAGAATTTATTTTTTTAAATGGGTTTACATCATACCACCCATGCCGCCCATGCCGCCCATTCCACCTGGAGGCATTCCACCAGCTGGGCCCGCATCTTTTGGCTCTGGTTTATCCGCAACCATTGCTTCAGTAGTAACTAATAATCCAGAAATTGAAGCTGCATCTTGTAAGGCAGTTCTGACAACTTTTACTGGGTCAATAATACCTTCTTTAAACATATCAACATATTGTTCAGATTGTGCGTC
>MDTE01192168.1_pt1 | contig 13513 bp, 13 predicted proteins | sample 811231 | NCBI WGS metagenome assembly MDTE01 (sample SAMN05326651, study PRJNA326480) | marine metagenome | isolation source: seawater | place: Indian Ocean: Red Sea | collected 2010
ACGATTTTATTTACAAGGCCATTTGCCATAGAATAACCAACTGCAGTATCAGGAATTAAACTAACATCAATTCCATCATGTTTTAATTCAAATGCAGTTAATCGAGAACCTTGTTGAATGGGTCTAGTTTCAGTTGCAATGACTTTGATTTTTTTACCACTATCTTTTGTTGCACGAATAACTCCTAGTGCAGTACCATAACCAACTGTTGCTAATGCCCCAGCATTACAATGAGTCATTATAGTATCATTATCATCAAACAAGTCAGAACCATTTTTGCCCATTGACATATTGATTTGTATGTCTTCATCGGCCATTTTTTTGGCATATTCAACAACATCAGTTCGTATCTGTTCAACAGAATTTGCATTATTTGCAACTTCCATAATTTTATCTAATCCCCATGCCAAATTTACTGCCGTGGGTCTTGTTTCAAATAGAATTTTTTTGGCATTCTCAAGATAACTAATTAAATCATCTTTTTCGGTAGCGTCGCTTTGTAATGCAGCTAATGCAAGACCAAATGCACCAGATACACCAATTGCAGGAGCACCTCGAACTACTAAAGTACGAATAGCATCAGCAACTTGATTAAAATCGGTATAAGTTACATATTCAAGAACATTTGGTAGTTTTGTTTGATCAATCATTATAACAGAATTGTCCTTCCATGCAACCGTTCTTAAGCTCATAGAGATACATTGAAACACCCATTATTAATTGTCAAGGAAAGGATTTAGGAGGAATATTTTTACTGTCTTAAAAGGTCAAAGAGAAAATGGAACTAGAAGATTTACAAAAAATTGATCGTGGCAGGATGTATGAATATTATGATAGATGGCCAGACATAGCTAAACAGAGTTATGAAAAAGAATTTGTGATTCCTGAATTTTCTGATGTTGATCATATAGTATTTGCAGGTATGGGAGGTTCAGGAAGTATTGGAGATGTAATATCATCAATTCTTTCAAAGAAGAATATTCATGTTTCTGTAATTAAAGGCTATACTTTACCAAAAACGGTAGACAAGAATACAGTAATTGTAATTACAAGTATTTCAGGTAATACTGATGAGACTATTTCAATACTTAGAGATTCGATAAATTCTAATGCCAAAGTATTAGTTTTTTCGTCAGGTGGAAAATTAGAAGATATTTGTAAATCTAATAACATAGATCATTTTAAAATTGAAAAAGATCATTCGCCACGCGTTTCACTACTAGTATTCTTATATTCAATATTAAAGATCATGAAAGAAATTCTTCCTATTAACGAAGATGAGATTATTGAATCATTAAAAAAATTAAAAGAATTACAGCGGAATGTTTGTTCAAGTAATTTGAATGAAGAAAATTCAGCATTAAGATTAGCAGAATGGATTACAGATATACCTGTGATTTATTATCCCTTAGGATTAAAAGCATCTGCAATTAGATTTAAAAATTCATTGCAAGAAAATGCTAAGATGCACGTAATTGTTGAGGATGTCATTGAGGCATGTCATAATGGCATTGTTTCTTGGTCAATGGATAAAAAATTAAAACCAATATTTATTCAAGGCATTGATGATCATATTAAAACAAAAGAGAGATGGACAATTCTGCAAGATTTTTTTAATGAAGAAAATATAGAGTATATGAAAATAGAATCAGTTAGTGGCGGAATTTTATCAAAACTAGTATGTTTAAGTTATGAATTAGATTATGTAAGTCTGTATAAAGCAGTTTTAAATAATATTGATCCAGGACCAGTGTTACCAATTGATTTTATCAAAAGTAAATTAAGAGATTGATTCATAGAAGAGATTAATTACTAACCATGTATAAAAAATAGAATGTATGACAAAAATATCTTAACTTATAGATTAGAAACTCATGAAACAAAGGATATTCTTGATAATCATACAAATGGAAAACTAACGGTAATTTGGAGAGATTGGGATAAAATAATTGAGTATCAACCTAAGATGGCATACATATCATATGTTAATTCTGGCGAGATAAAAGGACCACACATTCATACAAAACGTACTAGTCATTTTGTTTGTATTCAAGGTAAAGTTGTATTTATTGTTAAAGATGATAATGGGAAATATAATGAGATCGAATCAGGAGAAGATGATCCTGTTTTAGTTAGAATTCCAAAGAATATTCCGTCAGCTCACATTAATTTATCTAAAAATGCATCTGCAATACTTGCTTTGGCAGATATTGCATGGAAACCTAACGATAATGAAATGGAAAATACCACATTTGATGATTATAATTGGAATAAATGGGATCAATAAGAGCTAAAAATTTTAAACATATGTTTTGCAATTTGAAATTCATAATTGGTATCAATCATTAAGCCTGTTTCAATTGGTATTTCATATGGCAATATCTTAGGCATATACCACGTTTTATGTTTTAGAAAGCTAGTTTTTTGTAAGACATGAAAACCACTCATTTGATATACGGTGGGTGCACTTTGTCTACTTCTAGGTAGAACTTTTGGTTTTTTTACCAATTGTAAAAAGCCTTTTGAGTTTTTTTCTACAATATTAAAATATGGATTCAAGTGTTGATTATAGACTCCAAAAACTGCATCACATTTTTTTTTCTTCAATAACAGCAATGCACCTTTAATATCATTAGTTCTAATGAATGGAGAAGTGATATCTAAATTAACAATAACATCAAATTTGTAACCCAATCTTTCTAATTTTTTGTTTGCGTGTAGGATTACATCAATGGTAGTTGCAGCATCAGTTGCTAATTTCTTTGGTCTAATAAATGGCACATCCGCACCAGATCGTTTTGCAAGTGAAGCAATTTTTTTGTCTTCAGTTGAGACAATTACATGACTAAAAAGTTTAGATTTTATTACTTTATGAATTCCATGAACAAGTAACGGTTTTCCACCTATATTTTTTAGATTCTTTCCAGGTACTCCTTTTGATCCACCACGTACAGCAATTAAGCAAATTGGTTTTAATTCCATCTAGTTCTCATCTCTCTCAATTTCTAAAATCAATTTATTGGTATAAACACATCTATCAAAATAATCTATATCAAATTTTTTAGAGTTTTTTAGGTTTTGCAGAAAGTAAAACATCGCTTTTTTTAAAGAGTCAGATCCATTTGATTGAAAATCAAATTGGATTTCTTGTTTAATTCTAGGTTTAGAAAAAAATCCATTTTCATCAAATGTATCTCTTGGAGAAAAGATTTCAACTTTTTGATCTTTTATTAACATAAACCCATTTGTACCAATAATAACAATATTTTCAAGAAGTGGAGTTGCATAAGAATTAAAGATTGATGCCACCATACCATTTTCAAATAATAGATTTATAGAATTAGTATCATAAGACGTACCATTTCCAGAGACTAATCTTGGATAATAATTTGTTTTCAAAACTTTTCCAAAATTAAAAATTAATAGATCAATCCAATGTATTGAATTATTTTCAATTACATTATGAAGATTTTGACTTCCATCTGATCTCCAATCAGAAATATAACTTTCTTTGAATGCAAGTCCCTGTGATCCAACGATGTTAATTTGTATTATTTTTCCAAGCTCATCAGAATTTGAGAATTTTTTTAATATGTCATCAAATTTGCTATAACGTAAATTAAAACCAAAAAATATACGTTCTTTATTTTCAGGTGTTAATTCTTCCAGATATTTTATACCTTCAGACGTTGTTACAGGAGGTTTTTCACAGTAAATTATACAATCAGAGTTTTGAATTATTTCTTTTAAATATTTAAAATGTGTGTTGTTTGGAGATGCAATGACTATTCCATCACATTCATACAAATCTTCTAGATTATTTGTAATTCTTTTATCATCAATATTTTTTGTTGGATGAAATATATGAGAAGCAAAAAAATCTTGATTTTCTTCTACTATGTTTAATAATCGCTTAGCATGTTTTCTATATCCAATGAAACCAATTTTATACATAAAACACACCAATCATATATAATATTTCGAGCTTTATCATCTTTCTTGTTTGTCAGAATTTAAAAAATAAATTTTAAACTAATTCTAATATTTTATGAATAAACAATATATCCAACACATCAAAAATTAAGTTGATTATTAGAAAAATGGAAAAAAGTATTTGTGTTGTTGAAAACTTGAATGATATCAAAATAATACAAAAACAATTGGGGAATAATCCGGAACTAAGAATATTTACATTAAATTATAATTCTCATAAACTACTAGAGAAAAATAATATTGAACATGAAATTGGCGAGAATTATCTTACAGCAGATGATAAAAATTGCATTAATCATTTAGCAATTGACATCACGTTAAATTGGTGGAAAAATAGAAAAATAGAAAAAATACTTACTGTAAACAACATTGCCATTCCTGAATTTATTGAAATGGAATTGTTTCAATATATTATGACTATTTTGAAGAATGCAAAAATAATTCTTAGAATAATTGATAATGTTTCACCAAATGAAGTGTTTTCCATATCAAATCTTAATTCATTTATCCAATCCTTATGTACCAAAGAGGGAATTAAGTTTCAGGGTTCATCAGAGGGTGAAATTTTGTCTCTTCATTACGACAAGATCAATATAAAATACAATATTGGACCTGTGCCACTTTCATTTACTACATCTAGAAAAAATTATAAAAAAATCAAGAATCTTACTGAGAAAATTTCTCAAAAATCTTTTAGATTAAGTCCTGGAAAAGATAAGTCACAAAATGATGCCGTTTTGTTGTTAGAATTTAATCCAATAATATATGAGAAATTAATTTTAGAATTGGGAAACCTAGGAAAAAATATTTTCTTGCTTAACCAACGACGTCCTGCCATCTTAAATAAAAAAAGTTTAGACATAATTAAAAAATCTAATTGTAAGATAATTGATCTAACAAATTTTGAAAAAAACATAAAAATACAGATTTCATCTAAGACTGAATCACTTACTAGAAATCTTGAAGAATTATGGAAAGATGATTCCATATTTAAAAATATTTTTTCTATTGATTCACAAACATTATGGTATTCAATTAAACCGATTTTTAGTAAAATGTGTAATGAAAGATTTACTGAATCTTTGAGAAGAGTTTTACTTTTAAATGAATTTTTTTCTCAGTTTAAAATTTCAGAGGTTTTAGAATGGGCAGAAACTGGACAAGAAGAAAAAGAAGTTCTTGCCGTATCTAAAAAATATGGAATAAGATCCATAATGTTACAACATTCAATGTTTCCAATTGGGGATATTTGGAAACCTTTTGGTAAATTTTTGTCGCTTTTCTCACAAGAACATCAGAGTGATTATCAAGCTGTATGGGGAAATCTTACTCATCAATATTCTATATTGAATAATCATGATAAAGAAAAATTACTAATCACCGGTAGTCCAAAACATGATTCATTTTTTTCTAAGGAGAAAAATTATAAAAATACAGGAAAAATACTATTAGCAACTACTAGTCCAGCTGCAATTTTTGCAGAAGATTCAACAACAGATATTTTTTTAAAACATGATCAATATATTAAAGAAATATTTAGAGTTATAAAGAAAAATCATCCTGAAAAAGAACTAATTGTAAAACCTCATCCTCAGTCTGATTTTATAAATAATGCACTGTCTTTAATTAAAGAAACTGATTCTAATGCGAAGATAGTTCTTGATGCAGATTTACCTGAATTGATTAATGATTGTGATCTACTAATTAGTTTTAACACTTCGAGTATATTACTAGAATCATTAATTATGGAAAAACCAACTATTTCATGTATTACAGATGACTGGGCAAAAGAAAATGAAATTTTTAAAATGAATGCAATAATGCCTATAGACAATGTTGAGAATGTAGAATCAAGTATTTCAAAAATTATTGAAAATGATGGTTATAAAATTGAGCTTAAGTCTAATGCTAAAAAATTTTTAGAGGATTATCTCTCAAATCATGGTACCGCATCAAAAAGATTTGTTGAAATAATTAAGAACATTTAATTTATTTTCAATTACCAAGATGTGAATCCACCATCAATAACAAATGTGGAACCTGTAGAATAGCTAGAATTTTCACTACATAAAAATTCCATTAAATGATTTAATTCATTTTTTTTCATCATTCTTTTCATTGGAGTATGTTTCGAATATTCATTAACAAATTTTTTTTTCTGTCTATGTTCAACACCACCAGGGATAACACAATTAACTCGAATGTCAGGTGCCAAATGTACTGCAAGATATTTTGACATGTTTATAACAGCAGATTTTGATACCCCATATCCAATATCTTTGTGACTTCCTTCATACATATCTGGACGGGGAGAGACTAATCCATATGTTGATGAAAAATTTATTATTCCAGATTTTTGATTATTTCTTGCAAATTCTCTACATACAGAAAATAATGTAGTAACATTAGTTTGTAGATATTCATTAAATGTCTCTAAAGGGAAATTAAAGAGATTACTTTTTCTTTTATTTTTCGATACATGATCATTTATAGCAAAACAATTTATCAGATAGTTTGATCGATTTTCCTTAAACCATTTTTTAACAAACGTTTCATCATTTAGATCGTGACCCAATTGAAGATCTAATTTATAGATCTTATTTTTCTTTTGAAGAAATTTTGTAATTTCTTTTCCTAATAGCCCCTCAGATCCAGTTATTGTGATTTTTTTCATTTTATTAACTCTGTATTACGAATTCAACAGAAGATCTGCCTCAATTTTTTTTGATTAGGTATTTCAGTAGGCCAAATTTTCTTTTTGCCATTTCCTTTAATTTTGTCCAATACTCTAATGTCTCGAATTAATTTTTGTAATCCTTCAGGTTCAAGAGATGCTGCTTGATCATGACCATACCAAGTTCTATTCAAAGTTATATGCCGTTCAATTGAACTTGCACCTAACATAACGGCAGGAATTGAGACATTTGTTGCACCAATTTCATGACCACTATATCCTACTTTACAATTGAATTTATTTTGTAGTGTAGGAATCAGGTTAAGATTAGCTTCATTTGTAGGCATCGGATATGCACTATGACAATGCATTAATTCAAAAGGACATTTGTATTTTCTAAAAATTTTTACTGCATTTTCAATATTTTTTATTGTACTCATTCCAGTTGAAATAAAAGTATATTTTTTTTCTTTTGCAATTAATTCTAATAGTTTTGTATGAGTAAGCATGGCTGAAGCAACTTTATTGTATTTTGTCTTGAATTTTCTCATAGAAATTTGACTTTCTGTATCCCAACAAGATACAAACCATTCTATTTTTTTCTTTTTACAATATTTGTTAATCATTTCATATTGTTTAATTGTGAATTCCCTATGCACTCTCATTTGACGTTGAGTTGTACCCCATGGACTATCGATAGGAGAATCTAGAAATTCTTTTGTGTATATTTTTTCTACATTTTTTTTTTGGAATTTTACTGCATCACATCCTGCATCTTTTGCTACATCTATAATTTTTTTAGCAATTTTAAGATCACCTAGATGATTTGTACCAATTTCTCCGATGATGAATACCATATTTCTATCAAATTTTTATCAAATAAATCTCTTAAAATGACTTTCTAAGAATTGATAACATTATCTAACAAGATGTTGGCAAATTCCCTAAATACACCATTTCCTCCACTTTTTTTACACTTATAATCTGAAATTAATTGAATTTCTTTTTCTGCATTAGAAGGACAAGCTGTAAACCCAACTAAATTCATTATTTTTAGATCATTTAGATCATCTCCAATATAGGCAACATCAGATGGTAGAACATTGAATTTTTTACAGATCTTAGGAAAAATTTTCTCTTTTTGTTTGATATTAATATAACAAGCATCAGCGTTAACTTTTTTGGCCCTTCTTTCTACAATGTTTGAATTCTCTCCGGTCAGAAATACAGTCTTTATCGATGCTTTGTGTAATAATTCAATTCCCATACCATCTTTTGTGTTAAATTTTTTCATAATTTCTCCTTTTTCAGAATAATACATACCACCATCAGTTAGTACACCATCAACATCAGTTATTACTAATTTGATGGATTTACCTTTATTGAGTATTTTTTTTGTTATCATTTTAGATCAATAATTTTATTTTGTTTTGATGATTTTTTCATCGCTAATGCTATATTCAATGTTTTTATTCCATCATTCAATGTATTGATAGTTTTGGTTCTATTTTTTACACAATTTAGAAAATGTTTTAATTCATCAACATACATTTTGTTTCTTTGATAGTTTTTTAATTTGTATATTACACACCATTGTTTTTTTCTATTATTATAAAATTTAATTTCATTATCTATTGAATTCCATGAGAGAATTCCATCAGTACCTTTAATTTTAAAACTTCTAAATTCAGGACCTTGAAAGAAATCTAAATGAAGTTCAGTTGTAATTTTTTTTGGAAATTTTATAATACTTGCACAATAATCTTCTGCACTTATTTTTAGATTACTAAATTTTCCACTAGTAGAAAAAACATGATTTGGATTTTTGAAAAACCAATATAGATAATCAATATCATGTATTTGGGTAAGAATGATTCCACCACCCAATGTTTTTTTTCCAGCATAGCTTCTTCGATAATCTTCATATGGATGCCAATCAGGAAAAAACGAGCCATTTTCTGCCTGAACAGATATCACTTTACCAATTTTTTCTTGTTCCAATAATTTTTTGGTTTTAATTAAACAATCGTGAAATCTAAGATTGTATCCCATTTGTGTAATTAATTTTTTTTGTTTAACAATTTTTTCAAGACGTTTAATACCATTTAGAGAGTTTGACAAAGGTTTTTCAATAAATAAATCTAATCCAAATTTAGCTAGCTTGATTGCGGTTTCAATATGATATGCGGTTTCATTTGTAACAAATCCAATATGAGGTTTATGATAGAGGCATTCTTTCAAATTATTATAAATTTTTATTCTTTTATTATCAATTGGGAGATTATCTTTTCTGTTAGTAAGAATGATTATGTCATGTGAGGTATGAGATAGAATATTTTTTGTGTGTCGTTTGCCAATTGAACCATATCCTACAATTAGAATTTTTTTCATAAAGCGTTATTATCAAAAAAAATAATTATAAAAATATTTTTGATAAATTAGAGTATTACTTCATATATTAATGAGTGATATGAATAGTCGTTGTTTACTGCAATAATTCAATGTAGGATGAATTCATCCAGATATCAAGGTAAAGTAATGAAAATCATTAATGGTAAACCATTACTCCATTTTTTAATTAAACAATTAAGGGCTTCAGAGAAAATTGATAATATTGTAATAGCTACTACAACATCAAATAAAGACGATATTATTGAAAAATTTGCTAAAACCAACTCTATAGATTGTTTTAGAGGAGATGAATTTGATGTACTAGATAGATTTTACAAATGTGCTAAGAGATTTCAAATGGATAATATTGTTAGAATAACAGGCGATAATCCATTAATTGATCCAAAAATTATTGATCAGTGTATTAAAGAATTTTCTAAAAAAGATGTAGATTATCTAAGTAACGGTATAAAATTTGAAGACTCTAAATGGGTACATAATCTAAATGGCTTTCCAAGCGGGGTTTCATGCGAAGTTTTTTCATTCAAAACACTTGAGAAAATATTTTTTAATGCAAAAAAGAATTCTGAAAGAGAACATGTAACAAGTTTTATCATTAATAATCATAATAATTTTCAGATTACAAATATTTCAAGTAACATAGATTATTCATCTTTTAGATTTACCGTAGACTATGAAGAGGACTTTAGAGTGATAAAAAAAATTTTAAAGGTTTTTCAAGAAAATGAGTTTATTAGTATTCAAGAAATTATTTCATTTCTTAATAATAATAAAGATATATTAAAAATTAATTCTGAATTTTTATTTAATGAAGGATATCTGGAATCAGTTAGAGATGAAGATTAGAGTACATTTTTTGATTAATACTTAGTTTTCAATTCATGTTCTTCCAATTTTTTTATATGTTCAACAGCTAAATAGTCAAATGATTGAGAGTGTTTTTTAAGGAAGTTTTTTATTTCAAGTTCATTCATAGGTGTATCGGCAAAAAATCCATTATGATGAAATTGATTTGCAAAGTCAAGGTAGATTTTACTATAATTAAATTCAAATGAATATTTTTTCATTAATGTAACATACTTGTTTAGTTCATCAAGATCAACTTCTGTATTTAATGCAGTTCTAATTGCATTTGGGAGAAATTCAAGATTTTTAACTTTTGTAATTGAATTAAGATTTAGATAACCAACATTAGAAAACACTATAGCTGGTTTTCCATAGAATGCACATTCGATAGCAGATGAGCCTTTTATAGATATCACGAGGGAGCATTTTTTCATTATGTCTTTTGATGGAATAGACCAATGAACTAGTTTTACGTTTGGTAATTCAATAATTTTTTTTAATTCAGATATACTTCTCCAACCACGTGTGATTTGGATTGGAGGATCTTTGATAATTAGATTATAGCCAATAGGTAATGATTTTACAATATGTTTAATCATTTCTAGTTGATTAGTAGAATATGGTGCGCCAAGAAGTAATGTTCGTTCTTGCTCTTGATGTAATGGGAAATATATGAAAGGTTTTGACGTATCAACTGATTTTGCAAGATTTTTATTCATAAATGACTCTCGTAGTTTCATTCTTAGTGTATATGCAAATAATTTGAACATTACACGAAATTTATTTCGGCCATAGTATGAAAAATGAGTTTTTTGATTTGTCTCAGATTTAAATAAATAATGAAATGCAGCACGTATGTAAGAAAATGTTGAACTTTGAAAATTTTTGATATAATTGCCTACCATATTCGACATGTTATACGAATCGTGGAATTTTTGCAACTCTTCAAAAGAAAATTTTTCAGTTTCGATGGATTCATTTTCATCAATATAATCAATTTTATCAAGAACTTGAGATATGATTTGTCTATTTCCAAATCTGGTCGAACCCATCATGAGCATTTTAATTCCTTTTGAACGAGAAATTATTGAAAAAAGTTCATTATGTTGAGCAGTTGTGCTAGGCATAATTATAAAATCAGGAGAAATTTCATCTAGTATTTTTTCAAACATTTTACATTCTTGTTCTAAAATTAATAGTATCTCATCTTCACTAAAATTATAATATTCATTATAGGTGTATAGATATCGATCATTGTATGCAAGTAACCAAAGATTAGTATTGTATTTTTCTTCAAATGATTTTAGATATTCTATATCAGGAGTTTTATTTTTTAGATTTATAAAATTATGATAAAACCAGATTTTTTTAAAATCTACAATATTTTGTTCTTGATAAAATTTTTTTGGTTCATCTGTAATGTCGAATATTGCATATAATTCATCATTAGTTTTTCTTTTTAGTGCTTCGGCTAATCCAAAATGTACAAAATTTGCATCTAACCAAAAGATAATTTTTCGAGTCATTTTTTATTATTTCTTATATTAATTATAAAATTTACTTCTAATAAGTTAGATAATTTATTTATTTGAATTTTTTATTTTTTCAATTATTCGTATATGCTTAATTAGTTGTTTTAATTCAGATGTATCGATTGATGTAGATGCATCTGGTCCTTTAGAATTAGGTAATTTTACGTGTTTTTCAATAAATAATGGATTAGTATTTGAGGTATTTTTCATACTTGAAAAAATCAAAGGGGCGATAATTCCTTCAGTATGATCTGAGAATCCTTGATATCTGAGTGCCTTATTCCATACAATTTTTTTAATATCTAATGGATACTCCGAAATACAGTAACAGAATAATTTTTTATTTTTATGAAAGATTTTTTGAATTTTTTTCTTATTTCCACCCATACCCATGCTTATGATCACAGGTTTTCCAGTTTTAGAAATTTCTCTTAATGTTTCCATAGAGTGTGGATCTTTAAAGAGACAAGTTCTTGAAGCAATTTTATAACGTTTAACATCAAGTTTTTCAAGAAATTCTACTGTTTCAGGATAAAATACGCTACAAAAAAATTCAATGTTTTGCTTATCAGAAAATTCTTTAAGTGTTTTTACTTGTTTAAAACTAAGCTCAGATTTTTTAATTATTTTCCAAGAAGAATGTTTTGGATTGTATAGATCATGTGCCCTCCACATCTGAAACTTTACAGCATCAGCACCTGCTTTTTTACATTCAGAAATAATTTTTTTAGCAGTCAATATATTACCTTCCCAATTAGAACCAATTTCAGCAATTATTTCTGCTTTCATAGATAGATGGAGTTTTTTAAAATATTTATTCTTTAGAAAGAAATTATTTCACACATGAGTAGAAACTAAATACAAAGAGTAGAAATGACTACAATATTTTATTAGTTAATAAAAAAACCGATCTATATGAAATTATTAGTAACGGGTGGATTAGGGTTTATTGGCAGTAATTTTATTTTAAAATGTTTAGAACAAGATGATTTTGAGATAACAAATGTTGATGCAGAACTGTATGGGTCAGATCATAAAAATCTCTCAAATATTGAGAATTCGGATAGATATAATTTTGTTAAGGGCAATATTTCAAATAAAAAATTAATGGAAGAAGAGATTGGAAAGTGTGATGCAGTAGTAAATTTTGCTGCTGAGTCACATGTGGATCGAAGTATCAACGATGCAAATCCTTTTCTGGTATCAAATATTCGTGGTGCATTTACTATTTTAGATATAATTACAAAACAAAAGAAGCGAATGATTCAGATATCTACAGATGAGGTTTTTGGAAGTTTAGAGTCAGGTACTGCTGATGAACAATCAAAATTTAACCCATCAAGTCCATACGCAGCTACTAAAGCTGCTGCAGAACTTTTGATTAAATCTTATTTTACTACATTTGCTTCAGACGTCGTAATAACTAGATGTACAAATAATTTTGGTCCCAGACAGTTTGTTGAGAAATTAATCCCAAAAATAATAATTTTAGCAAATAAAAATTTGCCAATTCCAATTTATGGCAAAGGAAATAATATTCGAGATTGGATTTATGTAGATGATCATTGTGATGCAGTGAGAACAGCACTGTTAAATGGAAAACCAGGTGAATCATACAATATTTCAGCAAATAATGAAATAGATAATTTAACAATAGTTAAAAAAATTCTGAAAATAATGGATAAATCAGAAGATTTAATCAAATTTGTTGAAGATAGACCAGGTCATGATTTTAGATATAGTATGACATCACAAAAGATCTCAAATGAATTAAATTGGAACAAAAAAATAGAATTTGAACAAGGTTTGCAAAAAACAATTAAGTGGTATTTAGATAATCCAGGAATTTTAGATAATATTTCACAAACAGTATTGGATGCAACTCCATGGAAAACGAAATAAGTTAAGATGAAAGGAATAATTTTACATGGAGGACATGGAACACGTCTTAGACCACTAACCCATACAGGTCCAAAACAACTATTACCAATTGCAAATAAACCAATGTCACAGTTTTGTCTAGAAGCAATTGCAGATACAGGTATCACTGAAATTG
>MDTE01015059.1_pt1 | contig 13512 bp, 11 predicted proteins | sample 811231 | NCBI WGS metagenome assembly MDTE01 (sample SAMN05326651, study PRJNA326480) | marine metagenome | isolation source: seawater | place: Indian Ocean: Red Sea | collected 2010
AGACAATATTCCTCCTTTAATAAGTGTTGCTCAACAAAATAAAAAAAGTGGTTTAGATTTACTAAGAGGAATCATAACTGCATATGAAGTTCAAGTAAATTTAGTCAAAGGAATTTGTTTACATAAACATAAAATTGATCACATTGCTCATTTAGGACCTAGTGTAGCTGCAGGCATAGGTTCACTGTTAAGACTTAATACAGAAACAATTTATCAAGCTGTACAACAAGCACTCCACACTACAATATCAACGAGACAATCGAGGAAAGGTGAAATTTCAAGTTGGAAAGCATACGCTCCCGCACATGCAGGAAAACTTGCAATAGAAGCTGTTGATAGAGTTATGCGTGGTGAAGGTGCTCCTAGCCCAATTTACGAAGGTGAAGATAGTGTTATAGCAAGAATTTTAGATGGCAAGAAAGCATTATATAAGATTCCTCTTCCAAAAAAAAATGAATCTAAAAAAGCAATACTTGAAACTTATACAAAAGAATATTCTGCTGAATATCAATCTCAAGCTTTAATTGATTTAGCAAAAAAACTTAGAAACAAGGTTCAAAATTTAAATCAAATTAAAAAAATTGATATTTACACTAGTCACCATACTCATTTTGTAATTGGTACAGGAGCAAATGATCCACAAAAAATGGATCCTAACGCAAGTAGAGAAACTTTAGATCATTCAATAATGTATATATTTGCTGTGGCATTAGAAGATGGAACTTGGCATCATATAAAATCTTATAGTAAAACAAGGGCTAAAAGAAAAAGTACACTTAAGATTTGGAGGTCAATTAAGACTCATGAGGATAAAAAATGGACAAAAAAATATCACGATCCCAACCCAAGAAAAAAAGCATTTGGTGCGAAAGTAACAATTACTCTTAATAATGGTAAAAAAATTTCTGAGGAACAAGATGTTGCTGACGCCCATACATATGGATCTCGTCCTTTTAAAAGAAAAAACTATATAAATAAATTTTTAACTTTAACTGAAAATATATTAAGTAAAAAAGAGAGTGATAGATTTTTAAAAGTTGTGCAGAGCCTTAAGAAACTTAAACCAGGTCAACTAAATAAACTAAATATAGAGGTGAAAAAAAGTAAACTTAAAAGAAATTTAAAAAAAGGAATTTTTTAATGCACTTTGTAGAGAAAGAGCCTAAACAAAAAAGAGTAGATTTCGTAAAAAAATTAAAATCTAACAAAATTCTTAGAGTGCCAGGTGCATACAACCCTCTGACTGCAAAATTAATTGAAGAAATAGGCTATGATGCAGTTTATGTTTCAGGGGGTGTAATGGCAAATGATTTAGGCTTTCCTGACATCGGTTTGACAACATTACAAGATGTAAGTACACGCTCATATTTAATTTCTAGAGTAACAAATCTTCCAACGATTGTTGATATAGATACTGGTTTTAAATCGTGTAAAGAAACAATAGAAACCTTTGAAGAATTTGGAATTTCAGCCGTACATTTAGAAGATCAAATAGAGAGAAAAAGATGTGGGCATTTAGATAATAAAGAATTAATTTCAATAGATGCAATGGTTAAAAAAATTAAAGAATGTATGTCTGCAAAAAAAGATGAAAATTTCAAAATTATTGCTCGATCTGATGCAAAAAGTGTAGAGGGAATTGATAAAATGATTGATAGATGTAAAGCCTACATTGATGCAGGTGCTGAAATAATTTTTCCTGAAGCATTGCATGACGAAAGAGATTTCGAAAAAGTTAGAAAAGAACTCTCATGCTATTTATTAGCTAACATGACTGAGTTTGGTAAAACAAAATTATTTAATTTTAAAGAATTAGAGAAATTTGGTTATAATATAGTTATATATCCAGTTACAACTCAAAGATTAGCAATGAAAAATGTTGAAGATGGACTAAGAGACATTTATGCAAATGGACATCAAAACAATATTATTGATAAAATGCAGTCCAGAAAGCGTTTATACGAGCTTGTTGATTACGAAAAATATAATAGTTTAGATGAAAAAATTTATAATTTTAGCACTGAAGGCCACGACTAATGACTGATGAGATTAAGAAAGGCTTGCTAGGTATAGTTGTTGATGAGACAGAAGTTTCGAAGGTTATGCCTGAAATTAATTCTCTTACTTATAGAGGATATGCTGCACAAGATCTTTGTGAATATTGTAGATTTGAAGAGGTTGCATATTTGATTTTAAATAAAGATCTGCCAAACACTTTAGAGCTAAGAAAATTTGAGAAAGAAGAAAAAAATAATAGAGAATTATCTAAAGATCTTTATTCAATTTTAAAAAAAATGCCCAAAAAATCTCATCCTATGGATGTAGCTAGAACTGCTGTAAGTATAATGGGTCTTGAAGATAAAGAAACAACAGATTCTTCACCAGAAGCTAACATGCGAAAAGCAATAAGAATTTTAGCAAAAACACCGACGGCTTTGGCTGCTTTTTATAGAGTAAGGAAAGGTAAAAAAATTATCAAACCTAAGAAAAACTTAAATATGGCAGAAAATTTTTTCTATATGTGTTTTGGAAAAGTACCTCAAAAAGAAATAGTAAAAGCTTTTGATGTTTCTTTAATATTATATGCAGAACATAGTTTTAACGTATCTACATTTACAGCTAGGACAATTACAAGTAGTTTATCAGATATTCATGGGGCCATTACTGGAGCAATAGCTAGTTTAAAAGGACCACTTCATGGTGGTGCCAACGAGGAAGTTATGCATATGATGAATAAGATTAAAACACCTGCAAATGCTCTTAATTGGATTAATAATGCATTAGACAAAAAAGAGGTTGTTATGGGTTTTGGTCACAGAGTTTATAAGTCTGGTGACTCAAGAGTTCCAACTATGAGAAAATATTTTGCAAAAGTTGCAAAAATTAAAAAAGACAAAAAATACGAAAAAATTTATGACATTGTAGAAAAAGTAATGATAGATAGAAAAAATATATATCCAAATGTTGATTACCCCACTGGACCTACATATCATTTAATGGGTTTTGATACAGATTTCTTCACTCCTATTTTTGTTATTTCTAGAATAACTGGCTGGTCAGCACATATAATGGAACAACATGCTGCAAATAAATTAATAAGACCATTAGCAAGTTATAAAGGCAATAAGCACAGAAAAGTATTAGAATTAAATCAGAGATAATTATTTTTCCGCTAAAATATTTTCTTTATCAAGTTGAGTTAATTTATAATTATTTTCTTTTAATTTATCTTTTATCAATTCTAATTTTGGACCCTCTTTAAAAGTTCCATCAAAATGCTTTGACTCAAATTGAATTGATTTAATATTTATTTTTTTAAAGTCTATAGATTTTAAAATTTCATACTCTGCTCCCTCTACATCGATTTGAAGATTATCAATCGATTTAATTTGATATTCTTCAATTAAATTATCAAAAGTAATAAAATCTATTTCTATTTTTTCGATATCATCTTCCTGAATTTTAAATCTTTTACTTTTATGATTTAAAATATGTTGTTTGTCAAAAGATCCTATTCCACTAGCCCAATGTTTTCCTAGCTTTGGTATTGACTTCTCTTTAACAAAATAAAAATTTTTTTTTGATTGTTCTGAATAGACTGCGCTTTTACATATAAATATATTTTTAATCTCAGAAAATTTATTCTGTAAAATTTTATAATTATAGGGAACTGGTTCTACTAAAAGAATGTTTGTATTTTTATATTCAGAAATTTTCTCAGTGAGCCAAACACCAAAGTGGGCGCCAATTACTACTAATCCGAAATCTTCCACTAAATTTTAGCTAAATGCCTCTGCCCAAGTTCCTTGTGTTGAAGCTTTAGAATATTCAGTTGCACGGCCTTCAAAGAAATTCATATGTTCAACAGCATTCAACATAGTGTCTAACCAACCCAAAGGATTTTTTTCGACTTTGTATATTGGCTCTAATCCGAGTTGAACTAATCTTCTATTAGCAATAAATCTAATATAATCTTTAACTTCTTGTGCTGTTAAACCTTCCATAGGTCCCATTTCAAAAGCCAAATCGATAAAAGCGTCCTCATGTTCAACTATTATTCTACAAGCCTCATAAAGCTCTTTCTTTAATTTTGGAGTCCAAATTTCAGGATTTTCTTTAATAAACTCTTTAAAAATTCTAATCATAGAATTACAATGAAGTGTTTCATCACGAACAGACCACGTAACAATCTGTCCCATACCTTTCATTTTATTATGTCTAGGAAAGTTCAAAAGGATCGCAAAACTTGCAAATAACTGGAGACCTTCTGTAAAAGCGCTAAATACAGCAACTGTTTTAGCAATATCCTCTTTAGAATTTACATTAAATCCTTGCATGTAATCATATTTATCTTTCATTTCTTTATATTTCATAAATGCTGAATATTCAGACTCAGGCATCCCAATAGTATCTAATAAATGTGAATAAGCAGCAACATGAACAGTTTCCATTGCAGCAAAAGCAGTCATCATCATTAATACCTCTGTAGGTTTGAATACAGTAGTATAATGTCTCAAATAACAATTATTAACCTCAACATCTGCTTGTGTAAAAAATCTAAAAATTTGCGTTAGTAAGTTCTTTTCAGGTTGAGATAAATTTTTCTGCCAATCCCTAACATCATCTCCCAAAGGGACCTCTTCTGGTAACCAGTGGATTCTTTGTTGGGTGAGCCATGCATCATAACACCAAGGGTATCTAAACGGTTTATAAACTGGATTTTCAGTTAATAAGCCCATTTTTTTTGGTTTAACTAGCTCTTTTTGGTCTATTTTTATTTTTTCTGCTACTGACATGATAAACACTCCTCATACTCTGTTTGTTCATTTGATTGTTGATGATTTGATTTATATACATTAGCTGTAATATCAGTTGATTTAGCATCATTAATATTCTCAGCTCTTTGAATTGATTTTGATCTGCAGTAATAGAGGCTTTTTAAACCCTTTTTCCAAGCGTCAAAATGAATTTTGTGTAACTCTTTTTTATGAACATCTGCAGGTAAAAATAAATTTACTGATTGAGCTTGAGATATAAAAGGAGTTCGATCTCCACTCAATTCAATTATCCAATTTTGATTAATTTCAAATGCTGTTTTAAATACATCTTTTTCCAAATCTGTTAAAAAGTCTAGGTGGCTTACAGATCCTTGATTAGTCGTGATAGTAGACCATGTTTCGTCATCATTTTTACCATGCGATTGAAGTATTTCTTCTAAATATCTATTCCTTACGTTAAAAGAACCAGAAAGAGTTTTGTGAGTATAACTGTTAGCTGCAATAGGTTCTACACCAGGTGAGGCACCACCACAAATTATTGAGATAGATGCTGTTGGTGCTATTGCAGTTTTGTTAGAAAATCTTTCTTTAAAGCCATACTCAGCTGCATCTGGACAAGCACCTCTTTCTTCTGCCAAATCTTTAGAGGCTAGATTAACTTTTTCATTAATGTTCTTAAATATTTTTTTGTTCCAAGATTTAGCCATTACGGACTCTAGAGGAATTCTTTTTTTTTGTAAGAAAGAATGAAAACCCATAACACCAAGTCCAACACTTCTTTCCCTCTCTGCTGAATATTTTGCATCTTTAAATTGCTCTGGTGCCTTATTAATAAAATCTGATAAAACGTTATCTAAAAATCTCATTACATCACTAATCATATTAGGATCATCTTTCCATTCATCATATTTTTCTAAATTTAACGAAGATAGACAACATACTGCTGTCCTGTCTCTACCATCTTTATCAATTCCGGTGGGCAAAGTTATTTCACTACATAAATTAGAAGTCTTAACTGTTAAATTTGCCAATTTGTGGTATTGTGGAATTTGTCTGTTAACTGTATCAATATAAATAATATAAGGCTCTCCCGTTTCTATTCTAGCAGTTAACAATCTTATCCATAAATTTCTAGCAGAGATAGTTTGTTGAATGCTTCCATCAGCAGGACTTTTTAAAGCCCACTGTTCATCTGTCTCTACTGCTCTCATGAAAGCATCAGATATTAAAACTCCATGATGTAAATTTAATGCTTTTCTATTTGGATCTCCTCCTGTTGGTCTTCTCATTTCAATAAATTCCTCTATCTCTGGATGATCAATTGGAAGATAACAAGCCGCAGAACCTCTTCTTAATGAACCTTGACTGATTGCCATTGTTAATGAGTCCATAACTTTTATAAAGGGAATAATACCGGATGTTTTTCCAACTCTACCTATTTTTTCTCCTATAGATCTTAAATTTCCCCAATAGCTTCCTATACCTCCTCCTTTAGCAGCAAGCCAAACATTTTCACTCCAAAGATCGAGTATACCTCCTAAGCTATCTGATGCTTCGTTTAAAAAACAAGAGATTGGCAAGCCCCTTTTCGTTCCACCATTTGACAAGACAGGTGTTGCTGGCATAAACCATAAATTACTAATGTAATTATAAATTCTTTGTGCATGCAAATTATCATCAGCATATGTGCTTGCTACTCTAGCAAATAAATCTTGGAACGACTCATTCATGCCTAAGTATCTATCTTTTAAAGTTGCTTTACCAAAATCAGTAAGATTAACATCTTTAGAACGATCAATCTTAATTATGATACCTTTGTCATTTTGAAAAAGTTCAGTTTCGTTATTTAAGGAAAAAAGATCTGGTTTATTCGATTTTGAAACTTCTTTAACCTTAGGGGTATATTCAGAGACAGCTTTCTTTAATGCCTGAGACAATATTTTGTTCATTTTTTATAAATATAAATTGTTATTAGTACGAAAACAACTATATGTTGTGTACGCTTACCATTGATACACTATATAACAAGTAAATCAATAGAACATTTATAGAACATTTCAAAAATAATTCAACTATAAAAACAAAAAAAAGGTAAGTAATTAACAGCATGATACATTCAACAAAAATAGATCCTTTCGGTTTTAGAGAATATGACGCACGATGGATTTATAATAAAGGTATCAGTAAAGAGGGAATCATAGACCTAGGTAAAGGTCTAGGTACTCAAATAAAGAAACACACAAAAAAAGATAATCCAAGAGTGGTTGTTGGACATGATTATAGATCTTATAGTGAACAAATAAAAAGCAACTTAAAAAAAGGATTAATATCAACAGGGTGTTTCATTGAAGATATAGGATTATCCTTATCACCAATGGTTTACTTTGCTCAATTTAATTTAAATGCTGATGCTGTTGCTATGATCACAGCCAGTCATAACGAGAATGGTTGGACTGGAGTTAAAATGGGAATTAAAAAAGGATTAACACATACTCCAGAGGAAATGGTGGAGCTAAAAGAAATAACTTTAAATCAAAATTTTTCTCTAGGAACGGGGAATGATAAAAAAATCAAAAATTTCAGTGAAATTTATAAAAATGATTTAATAAAAAATAATAAAATTAAAAAAAAATTAAAAGTAGTAGTTGCATGTGGTAACGGAACAGCAAGTATTTTTGCTCCAGAAATCCTTAAAGGTATAGGCTGTGAAGTGGTTGAACTAGATTGTAATCTAGATTGGACTTTTCCTAAATATAATCCAAACCCAGAAGATTTAAAAATGCTCAATGAAATTTCAAAAACTGTAATAAAAAATAATGCAGATATTGGTTTTGGCTTTGATGGTGATGGTGATCGCGTAGGTGTAATCGATGATAAAGGAAAAGAAATATTTTCAGATAAAATTGGTTTATTAATTGCTAGAGATTTATCTAAAACACATAAAAATTCGAAGTTTGTTGTAGATGTAAAATCAACAGGGCTTTTTTCTTACGATGAAGTACTAAATAAAAATATGTGTGAAACTATCTATTGGAAAACTGGGCACTCACATATTAAAAGAAAAGTTCATAATGAAAAAGCTTTAGCAGGTTTTGAAAAAAGTGGTCATTTTTTTTTCAATCAGCCATTAGGATACGGTTATGATGACGGAATAAATTCTGCAATACAAGTTTGTCATCTATTAAAAAATCAAAATAGAAAAATGAGCGAAATCATAAATGATCTTCCAAAAACTTTTCAATCTCCGACAATGGCTCCTTACTGTAAGGATGAAGAAAAGTATAATTTAGTTGAAAAAATTGTCAAAAATATAAAAAAAATTAAAAGTGAAAAAATTAAAATTGATAATCAGGAGATTAAAGAAATTTTAACTGTGAATGGTGTTAGATTTTCTTTTGAGGATGGATCTTGGGGACTCATTAGAGCTTCATCGAATAAGCCATCGTTAGTTGTGGTAACTGAAAGTACAACATCAGATGAAAGAAAAAAAAAAAATTTTTGAATTTATTGATCAACTACTCCAACAAACTGGCAAAATTGGAGAATACGATCAAAAAATTTAATTAACTTTTATCTGTTTCATCAAAATTTTCACCTAAGTTTTTATTTGTATCTTCTTCGATAGTTGATGTTTGGTTGTTACTATAAAATTTTCTAATTAACTCCTCTTCCCTAATTTTTTGTTCTTGATCAAATTTATCTTCCCATTCTTTTATTCTTTGATTTTCTTGTTTAATTCTTTCTTCTTCTTCAGCTTTTTGTTTTAATACTCTTTGTTTTTCTTCCTCAATTCTTTTCTGTTTTTCCTCTTCTTTTCTAATTTCCGCCTCTCTTTCGGCTCTTTCTTTTTCTCTTAACAGTCTTTCTTGCTCTTCAGCTTTAATTTTTTCCTCTTTTTCTCTTAACTCATCTTCTTTAGCTCTCTGTTCGGCTTGTTCTTTTAAAACTTGTCTTTGTATCTCTTGTTGTCTCTCAATCTCCAGATTTCTAATTCTGTTTTCTGTTTCTCTTAACTTTTCTTCTTCATATTTCAATTTTCTGGCTGCCTCTCTAAGTTTTTGTTCTTCATCAAGCCTGTTATTTCTTTCTATCTCTTTTATTCTATTTTGTTCCTGTCTTTCTTTTTCTTTTTCCTCTCTTTTTTTCTGAACTTCTATTTCTTTAGCTTTTATAGCTTCCTCTTTAATCCTAATTTTTTCTTCTCTGACCCTTTGTCTTTCAAGCATTTTTAATCTTAGTTCTTCCTCTTTTAGTCTTAAAGCATCTTCTCTTATTTTTCTTTTTTCCTCATCTTGTATCTTTTGTTGTTCTAACTTTATTCTTTTAGCCTCAACTTTTTTCCTAATCTCTTCGTTTTTTTTTAATTGTTTTTCATTTTCAATTACTAATTTTTTTTGAGCTTGAATTTGACGCTTTTCCTCTTTAATTTGATTAAGTTTATTTTTTTGAGCTTCTTTTTTTTCTCTAATTAGTTCCCTTTTTTCCTCTAATTTTTTTTTCTTTTCAGATCTTATTATTGCTTTTTCCTTTTCTTTTTTATAATTCTCTAAAAAATTTGATATTTTAGCTTTGGTTTCATTAATTTTTTGTAAGGGACTCAAATTAATAAATTTTAAGAATTTATTACTTTTTTTATTTTTTCTGTGAACCATATTTATGGTTATCAATATATATGATCCCACAACAACTTTCATATATTTATATTCAGTCTGAGAACTTAGAAATATATCGTATTTTTACTGATTCAATTTTTACGTGTAGATAATTCAAATTTAACAGATCTAAAATTCAAAGAATCGTGTACTAGCAAAACTATGTTTAAAATTTTTAAATATATTTTTTTATTTTTGATTTTGAGTAATTGTACATCCCCAGGCACCGCACTCTTAGGTCCAGCATTTACTGGTTTAACCTCAAAAAGTATTGCTAAAACAGGCCTTTCTTACAGTACTAATCAGATAATAAAAGGCATAGATATAATACCAGAAAAAAATAAAGATCTATTTAAATTTCAAAATTAAATTATTTCAACCATTAAGTGTTATTTAAAAAATCAAGAATCGTTTATTTTGATTTTGTGAGGTGATGGAGGGAGACTGAAATCACCTCCTTTTTTTTATAAGCTTGAATATCTAAAAACAAAAATTGTTCCCACGATATATAAAAATAATCCAAAAAAGACCTGAAGTTTTGTTTTGTCAATTTTATGAGCTTTGTTGGCACCAATCTTTGCCATAAACATTGTAATTGGAATAAAAATTAAAAATGCAGGTATATTTATAAAACCAATGCTTAAAGGTAATTTTACATCTAAAATAAAACCTGAGTACCAAAATCCAAAAGATCCAAATAAGGCGATTATGAAACCAATTGTTGCAGCACTTCCAATAGCTTTTTTAATTGGGTAACCAAAGTATTTCAATATTGGTACGTTCATTACTGCACCACCAATCCCCATAGGGGCTGATATAAACCCCGAAATTAATCCAAAAATAATACGAAAATGTATTTTAAATTTTTTTGTATTTATATTTTGTTGATTTGAATTGATTAATAAATAAGTTCCTAAACAAAATACTACAAGAGTAAAAAAAATTACTAAAGATTTAGTTTTCATTATTGCAGCAAATGTAGTTCCAAGCAAAACACCAATTATTACAAATAAGCCATATGTTTTGACTATACTTTTATCAACTGAATTATGCTTATTATGTGTATAAACAGATACCATTGAAGTTGGTATAATAATTGCAAAAGATGTGCCAACAGCTAAATGCATTAAATAATTTTTATCTATATTTAGAGTTTCAAATATAAAAAAAAGAAAGGGAACAGTTATTAAGCCTCCACCTATGCCAAATAATCCTGCAAAGAATCCGACTGGAAAAGCAGTAACTATCATTAAAAGTACATAGTATGTAAATTGATTAGATAAAATAGAGTTTAACAGTTTAGCCTACTCTTCTTTCAAAATTATTGTATTTAATTTTATCCATGATGTGGTCAATTTTATGAATATCTGCATCACGAACACACATATTTTCACTTAGATATCTTTTCCACATACTTGCACCTGCCTGTCCATGAAATAGACCTAGAGTGTGTCTCATAATTTGATTGAGTCTTGTTCCTTTCTTTATTTCATCTTTTACATAAAGTAACAGTTTTTTTATTATTTCCTGTCTGGAAAGAATTTTATCATTTTTGAAAATTTCTTTTTCAATATCGGCTAAGATATATGGAGAATGGTATGCAGCTCTTCCAATCATTACTCCATCAGTTTTTTTGAGATGCGTTTTTATTTCTTCAACAGATGTAATACCACCATTGATTATAATTTCTTCATTAGGAAAATCTTTCTTCAATCTGTAAACATAATCATATTTAAGAGGTGGAATATTCAAATTTTGTTTTGGTGTAAATTTTCCTAGCATAGCTTTTCTAGCATGAATAATAAATGTTTTGACGCCCGTCGATTTTAAAATTGAAATAAAATTATAAAAATTTTCATAACTCTCTACATTATCGTATCCAATTCTAGTTTTAATTGTAATAGGAATATTTGTAATTGATTTCATTTTAATTAAGCATTCAGCTACTAAATTTGGTTCTTTCATTAGACACGCACCAAATCTATTTTTCTCAACTTTTCTACTTGGACATCCTAAATTAAGGTTTATTTCATCATAACCAAAATCTTCACCAATTTTTGCGGCATCTGCTAAAAGTTTTGGAGAAGAGCCACCTAATTGTAAAGCGACTGGTTTTTCATCTATATTAAATTCAAGTAATTTTTTTTTATCTCCCCTGTTTATAGCTTCATCTACTATCATTTCAGTATAAAGAAGAGTATTTTTAGAAATTAATCTTAAAAAATAACGCTCATGACGGTCTGTACAATCCATCATAGGAGCAACAGATACTTTCCTATTCATAATGAACTTTATATATTATTTCTTTAAGTGTTGGAGTCGTCTGTGTTGACTGAAATTTCATCTGTTTCTAAATTTTCCGTCTCTTTTACTTCATCTAATGAAATTTCATTTTGATCATTAGCGATATCATCTTGAGAAGTAGTGTCGACCTCTGGTTTTGCTGTTTCTGATAATTCTGCTAGGTCTTCTTTAGAAACTTGAATTTTTTCAGGAGCTTTTCGTGCTCTTTTTGAAGGTAGAATAGGTGTTCCACTTTTTGATATTTCACCTTTATATAAACTTTCAAAGTCATCACCTATTTCCTCATCTTCTTCAGAACCTTCATCAACTTGTTCAACATGTTTTCTAAGTTTATAAACTGCACTTTCGGTTAGATCTGAAACTTTTATTTTTTCTTCTGCTATTTCTCTTAGTGCAATAACAGTGTTTTTATCATTATCTTTATCCAATGTTGGTTCAATACCTGAATTAAGTTGTGTGGCTCTCTCTTTAGACACTAAAACTAATTCATAGGGACTTTCAACTTTGTCTATACAATCTTCCACTGTTACTCTTGCCATAAGCGGTTGTTTATACCTCGCTTGTTAAAAAATCAAGTTTTTTTCTATATTTCAGTTGGAATGAGTTTTTTTTTTTATAAAAAACAAAAATATTAAAGAAATGAATATATAAATTGCTGAAATAAGAGCAATTTTTTCAATAGAAAAACCAAAATCAATTAATACACCAAAAAAAGCAGTCCCAAAAGCAGTTGCAAAAACCATTAAGGCTGTTGATAAAGCTTTAATAGAACCAATATATTTTACACCATAAATTTCTGCCCAAGTAGCAGATCCTAAAACGTTAGCAAATCCGTTAGATATTCCAATTAAACCTAGAAAAAAAAATGCCGCCAAAGGTGTATCAAATATAATAATTATAAAGGTAGAAATTAATAAAGGTAAGTTCATAAAAACCAAAAGTTTTTTGCTACTAAATTTATCTACTAAAAAACCTGTCAATAAAAGCGTAATGACTGTTAAAATTGAATAAACCATAAATGACTGGGCAATAACAAATTCTCCCCACCCTTTTGAACTTGCAACATATGATTGATATACAAATATACCGGTTGCTATCCATGGCATAGCAATCATGTTTAAAACAATAATATAAAATCTGTAATCTTTTAAAACTTCAACTCTTCTCCATTGTTTTATATTTTTATTAATTTGACTTTCATCATTATCTACTTCTCTAGTATCCAAATTTAAATTTTTAATTAGTAAGTATGAAGAAATTGGTAAAAATATTATAGTAATAACTGATATTGATAACCAGATATTTTGCCAGGCATATAAAGAGAGTAAATAAACAATTAAGACTGGAAGTATAAACTCCCCACATGATAAACCAAACCATCCTATACTAAGGGCTTTACCTCTTGATTTTGTAAAAAATCTTGAAATAGTTGTGGTACCTGTATGTGACATCAATCCTTGGCCTGAAAATCTTATAAGAAAAATAGCAAAAAATAAAAAAACCACTGAAAAAATTTTAGAAAATAGAAAACAAGAGAATGATAAAAAAATTATAACAAATATAGAAAATTTAAAAATATTCATTTCATCAATTTTTTTTCCAAGCCAAATAAGTATTATACTACTTAGTAATGTTGCTGAGGCATAAATTGAGCCAAATTGTCCATGAGTGATTGAAAGTGTTTCTCTAATACTCGAATTAAACAAACCAAGAAAAAAACTCTGTCCAAAACTAGAAAAAAATGTAAAAATAAATCCAAATATAATTACTTTTAAACT
>MDTE01025727.1_pt1 | contig 13512 bp, 6 predicted proteins | sample 811231 | NCBI WGS metagenome assembly MDTE01 (sample SAMN05326651, study PRJNA326480) | marine metagenome | isolation source: seawater | place: Indian Ocean: Red Sea | collected 2010
AAGGCGGTTTGTTTTCTGTTGCACTTTCCATGACCTGCAAAAGCAGGCCTCACCTCGTTAAGGAGCATCCTATTCTGCGGTGCCCGGACTTTCCTCTCTGGGGTTATAGCAACAAGCCCAGAGCAACCATCCAATCGACTCAATTATAAATTTAGTAATTAATTATTATAGAGAAATCTACCGCACACACCGCAATTGTGAACAGCTGTTTTAGCTCTAACTTCTGATGCCGTTTGTGGAGGAATGTGTGCACCGCATCCACCACACGCAGATCCCTGTAAAGGAACTACTGCAAGTCCTCCTCTATGCTCAATTACTCTATTATATATCTTTAAAGTGTTTTGATCAATATTCTTAATTTTTTGATCACGTTCTTTCTGAAGTAAAGTTTTTTCTTCAGCAGATTCTTCAATAACTGACTCAAGTTTTTTTCGTCTTACATTTAAATCCTCAGATAAATTTTGCAGTTCAGATTCCATCGATTCAATTGATTGATTGTTTAATTCTTTTTCTTCCATTAATTCAATTAATTCGTTTTCAAAATTTGTTTTTTCACCTTTTACATGATCAATTTCAGCCATTAATGCATCATATTGTTTATTATTTGTAACTAAAAATAGTTGGTCTTTTAGTTTCCCTACCTTGTCACTTGAATCAGATATGTCCAGCTCCATTTTACTAATTTCTAAATCTAATTCTTTTGACCTTGTTTTCTTGCTACTTATTAAATTTTTTGTTGATTCTTCTTGATTATTCAAATCTTCAACTTTCGATGGTAAGTCTCCAAGAAGATCATTCAAATCTTTGAGCTTCGTATCAATATTTTGCAAATTTATTAATTGTTCCATTTAACTTTTCCTTAAGATAAAAAAAATGCACCTTCGCGGTGCATCAAATTATGTTATGTTTCTGGTGAATAATCCGAAACTTTTGTACTAAAAACAAGCCTCATATCTTATGTTAATCTTTTATTATTATTTAATTTCAATATACTAATTTATTTACATTACTTGATAATTAGAACGATAAAATTATTCTTAAAATCATATTAGTATTTCAATGTATTTTTTTTTTAATGTTAGATTGACAAATCTTTAAAAAATTAATACTTATGCCTATTCCATTTTCCCAACGCCACGTAGGTCCTGATGAAGAGCAAATAAAAAATATGCTTTCCCATCTAGGTTTTTCATCTCTTGATGAATTTATTAATGAAACAATTCCAAAAGATATACTATCTAATTTTAGCGATAAATTTTTCGAAAGTATTAGTGAAGTTGAAGCTCTTGCAGAGCTAAGAAAGTTTGGAAAAACTAATAAAGTTTTATCATCTTACATAGGACAAGGTTATTACAACACATACACACCTGGAGTAATTAAGCGTAATATCTTAGAAAATCCTGGTTGGTACACTCAGTACACTCCTTACCAAGCTGAAATTAGCCAAGGACGACTTGAAGCTTTGTTAAACTTTCAAACTATGATTTCAGACCTAACAAACCTTCCTGTAGCAAACGCATCCTTACTAGATGAAGCTACTGCAGCTGCAGAAGCTATGACTATGTTCTTTAATTCTTCAAAAACATCTTCTAATGTTAACTTCCTCATCTCTGATAAATGTCATCCCCAAACCATTGATGTTCTAAGAACAAGGTCGAATCCGATAGGGATTAAGCTAAAAATTAAGAATATTGTTGACTCTGATCTTGATGATAGCGTTTTTGGTATTCTAGTGCAAAATCCTGATACAGAAGGAAAGATTTTAGATTTTACAAATCTTTGTCAAAAAGCTCACGAAAATAATATCTTTGTATGTATGGCCACAGATCTCCAAGCTCTTACTCTTTTAAAATCACCTGGAGAAATGGGTGCAGATGTTGCAATTGGGAATGCCCAAAGGTTTGGAGTCCCTATGGGGTTTGGTGGTCCTCATGCAGCATTCTTTGCAACTACTGAAGCATTTAAACGAAAAATTCCAGGAAGAATTATTGGCGTTTCACAAGACTCGGGCGGTAATAAAGCACTGCGCATGGCTCTGCAAACCAGAGAACAACATATTAGGAGAGAAAAAGCTACTTCTAATATCTGTACTGCCCAGGTACTCTTAGCAATTATTTCTGGAATGTATGGAATCTATCATGGGCCAAAAGGTCTAAAGCAAATTGGAGAGCGAATCCATATCCTTACATCTACTCTTGCTTGTTCACTTGAGAAACATGGATATGAAATGCTTCACAAAACATTTTTTGATACTCTTTGCTTTCGAGCAAAAGAGTGGGAAACAAAAGCAAAAAAATTAAAATTGAACCTCAGGGACTTTAAAGATGGAAGAGTTGGAGTTTCACTTGATGAGACAACAACAATAGATGATGTCAAAATAATTTTGAGTGTGTTTGATGCTCAGCTTCACAAAGCAACAGGAACCAAACTAGCAAATGATTTATTGCGTTCAACAAGTTATATGGGACATCCAGTGTTTAATAGTTACCAATCTGAAACAAAGATGCTAAGGTATATTCATACTTTAGAATCTAAAGATTTAAGTTTAAATACTAGTATGATACCGCTCGGTTCCTGCACGATGAAATTAAACTCCACTACTGAAATGGAGGCGGTAACTTGGAATGAATATGCTAATATCCATCCCTTTTGTCCAAGCGATCAAGTCGAGGGTTACACTCATTTATTAAAAGAACTAGAAAATTACCTTACTTATCTGACTGGTTTTGATGCTATTTCTCTCCAACCCAATTCTGGAGCCCAAGGCGAATATGCAGGATTGATGATCATCAGGGCATATCATCAAAGTAGGAAGGATCATAACCGTAATATTTGTTTAATACCCTCTTCAGCGCATGGAACAAATCCTGCTTCAGCTATCATGGCTGGAATGAAAGTTGTAGTTGTCAACTGTGATAAATATGGGAATATTGATGAAAAAGACTTTAAAACTAAAGTACATGAACACAAAGATTCGCTTGCTGCATTTATGGCTACCTACCCATCAACACATGGAGTTTTTGAACATACTATTAAAAACTTATGTGAGTATATACATAACTTTGGTGGCCAAGTGTATTTGGATGGAGCAAACTTAAATGCACTAGTTGGTATTTCTAAGCCTGGCGACTTTGGAGCTGATGTTATGCACATCAATTTACATAAAACGTTTTGCATACCTCATGGTGGTGGTGGACCGGGTATGGGACCCATAGTTTGTAAAACCCATCTTGCAGAATTTCTGCCAAGACATATTTCTTTAAAGAATAATAATCGCAAATCAATTTCTGCTATATCTGCCGCTCCATATGGTAGCAGTAGCATTTTACCAATTTCTTGGGCTTATATAAAAATGATGGGAAGCGAAGGACTAAAACATGCAACTGAAGTTGCTATACTAAATGCTAATTATATGGCTAAAAGACTCGAAAATTATTATCCTGTCCTTTATAAAGGAATCAACGGATATGTTGCTCATGAATTCATTATAGATATTAGGCCAATAAAAGAAACATCAGGTATAACAGAGGAAGATATTGCAAAAAGATTAATGGACTACGGATTTCATGCACCAACGATGTCCTGGCCTGTTCCTGGAACGATGATGATCGAACCTACTGAAAGTGAATCCAAAGATGAGCTCGATCGATTTTGCGAAGCTATGATATCAATAAGAAATGAGATTCATGAAGTTGAAAAAGGTAATATCGATAAAAATAATAACCCACTAAAGAACGCACCGCATACATCAGAATACTCATTGTCTGAAAATTGGGATCACCCATATTCAAGAAAAGATGCTTGTTTCCCTGGAGCGTGGCAAAAAGAATATAAATACTGGCCACCTGTGAATAGAATTGATAATGCATATGGGGATAGGAACCTTATTTGCTCCTGCCCTCCGATTGAAGAGTATTCTTAGAATTAGGACCACTTTTTTAATTGGTACTTTATAGAGATTATAGTTTTACATAATTATTCCCATTAGTAAAAAGGCCAATCTTCCTTGAAAAATAATGGAATAATTTTATAACCTATTCAAATTCTTAAATATCACTTCTTACAATATTTGGAGTAATAAAAATTAGCAACTGCCGTTGCTTTCTATATTTGCCTTTATAGTTGATCAACTGTTTTATAAGTGGTAGGCTTTCTAGGAGACGTACCTTTGAATTTAATTCATCAGCAGAATTAAAGATCAACCCTCCTATTAGCAATGTCTCTCCATTATTTACCCTTACTCGAGTATTGGTTGATCGAGTCGAAACCATAGGCCGTTGGTCATGCCCAACAAAACCAATAAGCTCTTGTACAGATGCATCAATTTTCATACGAATCACATCTGAATTGTTGACTCTAGGTAAAACGTCTAAGGAGACATTGACTTGTTTATCTTCATAGATATAGGAATTATCACTATTCGTACTTGCTTTTCTTCTTGGTCCAGGGACTGGTATGCTTTTGCCAATAAAAACACGAGCTGGTGAATTATTTTCAGTAGTTATTTGAGGGTCTTGAATTAGTTTTGTACTTTTATCATTTGCCAGCAGCGATAAAAGGGCAGATGCATTAGGGCGACTCAGAGTCGCAAAATTGATGGTTTGCCCTTTTAAGCCAAGATCCAATAGTTTTAAACTATCAGTATCCAAGTTTTTATCTAAATGCATCTCTTCTCTAAGTTCCCAATTAATACCTAGCACCTCATTATGCCTTAAAGATGTTTCAACAAATTTCACTGCTATATTAATTTGATCACTTTCAACATCGAGAGACTTGATTACCCCATCAATAAGATCAAAATTATCTGGTAAATCTGTCACTATAACTATATCCTTTTCACCAGGCTCAAAGTTTGCGCTAGCCGTTGAAGAGATCGCTCTGATTTTTCCCCTTGATGACAAAACTTCTCGAACGGCATCAGAAGCCATATTTCCATTTATATAATTCAATCTAAACATTCTTGTTAACAATTCTCCACTCAAAGTCTTTTTCGATGTCATCGGCTGGACAATTATGATGTTATCTTGAACAAACCAATCATAGTTGTTTACATATAAGATAGCATCTAAAGCAGTTTCTAAACTAACATCTTCTAGATTAACTGTGACACGTCCATCAATATTATCACCCATTATCAAATTTAAATTATCCTGAGATACGAGGATTCTTAATGCATTATCTAATTTTGCGTCCTGGAGATTTATGCTTATTCTGCTTTCAGGTAACCTTTGAGATATATTTTGATATTTTGATATTTTTTTCTTAGGGCTATTTTTACTCCAGCTTATCTTAAAAATATGTTGCCCATTCCCTTTTGCAGGAATCATTTGTATTCTATATTCCGGAACTCGTGTAAAGTCCATTTTGATTTTAATTTTCTCTTTCTCTTCTTTTTGGTTAGCATCACTTAAAATTTGTAGAGAATATTGATATAGAGGACTTTGGTCACTCTTTTTCGAGAAATTACCTCTATCCCATTTAACGTTATTAAATAAAATAGTTAAGCTTGGAGGTGTCAATGTTTCATTTGCTATGTATTCAAAATTTGAGTTCGAAAACTCTATCATAAGAGCAAGAGAATCTTCTTGATCTATGATATATAACCGTTCTAACTCCGGAATCCCAGGATAAAGTTTATTTCTAAATGAACTTGATTGCCCAATCAAGAATGAAACCAAAAAAAGATATAAATATATTTTAGTGATACAGAGATAATTTTTCATTTATTGTTCCAAGTTAAGGGTTACTTGATGTTTATTTTTTGTTAGTAACACTTGATTAACCGATATGTCTGCAACGGTAAATCCTTTTTCTTTTTCTCCAACTCGAAGTATTTTTTCGTTAATTATTACCTTTCTTTCGTTATCAAATTCAATAATACCTGTAAGAGAAAACCGATGATCGTAGATGCTACTTCGATCGTAAAAAATATCTTTACTCCAGCCAGAGACATTCAATGTAGGTGGTTTCGATTTAACTTCTTTTTCTTTTATCTCCTCTAACTGTGCATTAATTCTGGTGTGTTTTTCAGAAGTATTTTTTATAGGCCTTGGAAGAAACATAAAAAATGTTTCTATAAAAACAATGCCCAAAACTATAAGGAAGGCAACGATTATAATCTTTTCTCTTCTCATGATTATATTCCAGTGTACATTGATAAATATAACCGGGCTATGACCCCTTTTGGATCTAAACTATCTAATGATATTGCACATGATTGGACCTTCAATGGCGCATTTATTTTTTCATAGCTTTCTAAAAATTTTCCAATATCAAGAAAATGGCCTGTCAGGTTTAAGCTTAATGTCTGCCTTTTGAGTTTAGTATCGATTTTAGAGCTTATCCGAAATTTACCAGGGAAAGAATTCTTAGGGTCTATCTCTAGTTGAGAGATTGATATGTTTAACTCTTTTGCTAATCGCTTCATGCGATTAATTTCATGTTTCAACTGACTATCCGTTATATTTTGTGATTCGATAGTGTTAATTATAGATTCAAAGTAGTTCTTCGAATCATCTATATTATCTATTAAAACGTCATTACTAATTAATTCTTTTTCAATCAAGGCAATATCTGATTTATAGCCATTGATTCTTTTTTTTATTTGAGAACGGTCCAATAAGTAAAGTGAAAGTAATAGAATTGTTACAGCCCACAATGCATAATATTTATTTTTTTGATTCTTTATCATTGGTAAACAATTTTGATTGAAAAATGAGTTCTTGTTTCTTCGGTTCCTTTGCCTTGAATGAAAGAAACACTTTTGAAACTTCCAGTCCTTTCCAAAATCTTCTGAAGCTTTTTTACTTTTTTTAATGATTTTTCAGAACCTTCCTCATAGAAGCCCTCTAGGTTTATATTGAACTTTGTTGATTTTGAATCAAAAGGAAAATCCAAAATAGTTATGTTATTATTTTTTATTTTAAGATCTGTCACGTGGAAATCTTTTGGTATTTCTTTACTGAAGTATTGCAATAACTCTACAATTTTCTTTGACACATATTTATCATTATCAATAAAACTTTTAAGGCTGCTTGCTACTAAAATTTTATCGTCAACTTTAGTTTCCATTTCTTTTCGCATTGTCATGAGATTTAACTCTGATTCTTTAATAGGTAATTGATCCGTCAAGGGTTTTATTTCAAGCCTATTCGCAAACGCCCCCAAAGATAAAGCCATGACAATGCCCAATAAAACTTTTTGAAGTATTTGATTAGGCCTAAAGTATTGCAAGTCAATTTTGCGATTTCTCGGTATAAGGTTCAATTTTAGATTTGAATCCATTAAAAGACCCAAATTTGCTATATAATCTAACGATATTGAGTTTACATTAATGTTATTGCGAGCTTTTAAAATTCTTTGTGACTTTTCCTGAATAGTTGCCATAGATCGATCTAAGTCACGTAAGGCCAATTCATATTCAGCTTCTTGTTCTTTAAATCTTTTTAGTTCATTTTTAAGCTTATTTGCTCTCTCTGCTTGGTTTACAGGTATTTGCTCAAGGTCAAATACCTGCTTTTTTATATCATCTAAATCTCTTTTGTCCTGAGAAATTTGAATTTCTAGCCTGGTACATCTTTTCTCCATCTTTTTTATCTTTGCTAAATTGATTTTTTCAGATTCAAACAAGACGTTCTCCATGGATGAATAATCATTTTTCAACTTCCCAACTGATTTCTCTGTCTCAATTATTTCATCAAACAGTTCTTTGGATCTTAATTTTAGTTGAGCTACATCCATATAGCTTTTCATCTTGCGGTTATTTATCTCCCATTTCCAAACATTATTCTTTTCATTTTCTCTGTTAAATAATGAATTTTCTAAAGATTCTTTCATCTCACCATGAATCTTTGAAATTTCTTTATCAAGCATGGCCATTTCTATTCTTTTATTTTTAAGGTTTTGATTAATATTGTCAAGTTCAGTTTGTATTTCATCCTTTTCTTTAATTTTAATATCTATTAGAGAGTATAGATTTGCTATTCGTTCATTAATCATAATCCTATAAGAAGGATATAGACTTTTTATTTTTAAAAAGTTATGTAGTGTGGCGTGATAGTCCGTTGAAAGACGCTTTAAATGCCCCTGATTATCATATAATAAAGTGTCATATCTCTTGAGATCTCTTTCATGCAACTCTTTATCATGCTTAATAAGACTTACTTCACTTTCTAATTCCACTTGGTCATTCTGTAAAGAATCGATAAAACGGCTCATTTCAGTAATAACTTGCTCTAATCTTTGAATATTGACTTTTAAATCTTTTTCAAACTGGAATAAAATCTTTCTTCTTTCACTAGTGCGAATACTTTTGGAGGTGGTACGATCTTTAATCTTCAAAATTTTTTCTTGGTCTGAAATTTTCTTTTGGAGACTTTTTTGATTTTTATTAGAGGTAATCAGTTCATGTTCAATTTTTTGTAAGTCATCTCTTATTTCTAAGCTTTTCTTTTTTAAACTCTCTAAATTCTTTTCTAAGTTTGTCAGGGCTTTTTGTTCGGGGTTGAGTCCTTGTTGATTATCAATAGATTTATGATTCGAACTGTCATCATAAATTCCATATTTTTGTATGATTTTTTCGATATTTTTTGAAATTTTATCTACTTTTAATTCTAATGATGATTTAGAAATTTTAATCTTTTTCAAGGACGAATTATAATTTTTGATTTCGATATTGGTTTGGTCAATTTGTTTCAGACAAGTTAAAATTTTATCTTCTGTTTTATTGAGTTTTACGGTCAACTCATGATTGGCTAATTCTACGTCAAACCCATGTAAAGCCTCTTCTTTTTCCAAAACTAATGCTGACTTTTCTGTACCTATATCTTTCGTAATTTGAATTAATTCCAATTCAGCTTCTTCTATTGAACGTCTTTTTTTATCAGGAATACTTTGAATTTGAGAGTTAAGATTTCTTACTTGGTTTTCTGTGTCAACTTTAATCCTAGAAAATTCTTCTTCAATCTGTACGAGTTCTTCATTTTTTCTTTCAAATTTTCCTACCCATTTTTCAATTATCAACTCTTCCTGATTTACTTTATTATGTAGAGAACGTATTTTCTTTAGTATGTTTTTTTTCTTCCCACCATAAGGCCTGAGCTTGATTAATATTTCTTTAGAACCTTTCCTATAACGGGCCAGAAAAAGATCATATTTTTTTTTAAACCGCATAAAAGTTTTATCAAGATCTTCTATTTCATCTACATCTATGGATATACTATCTTTTATCATATTGAGTGCCGCTTCTTCAGTATTCCCATCATTTTCAAAACGATCTAATCCCGTTTTTACAAAGGAATAATATTCTTTTGAGTTTTTTCTTAAAATAGATTTTTGCAAAACCGCTACGGATTGGTCTCTTAGCAATCCTTCTGACTGCAATTGAAGATCCCAATCTTTCTTTTTCAATTCTAATTTATCTAATCTGTCTTGAAGCCGACTGCTTAGCTTTAAATCTTTCTCCAATGAGCTGATTTGTTTTTTAAAGCCTAAAACTTTGGGGAGTTTGTCTTTTTTAATTCTTTCTAAAGACTTACGAATTGAGAGCCTTTCCTTTATAATTCTTTCTCTTTCTCGTTTAATTTTTTGGAACTCTTTCTTATAGATAGAAACATCTTTTTTTAAGTTATTTTCTTCTTTTTTAAAAAAGGTTTTTATACCTACAGTTATTGTTTTTTTGACTTTGGCAATTTTTAGCCCTTCTTCTGTATTTAGATACCTTAACCTAATATCAAAATCATTTAATATTTTTTCTTTCCTTTTTTTACTTTGCTCAATAATCGGAACCAACTGTTGTTTAAGTTTATCAGACTCTTCTTTTTTAGATATACATTTTTCTTCTATCTGAGTAATGCTTGACTTTAACCTGAGAATAGCTCCCCGAGCATCCTCTTCTTCTTGTTCTAGAAGAGCGATTTGGCTCATAATCTCATTTTGATTTTGAGAATATTTTTCATGTGTTTGGATTGCTTTTTCGAGAATCTGAGTTTTTAAAGAAATCTCCTTAAGCATATCTTCCTTAAGTTTTTTTCTTGGCATCAATTCTTTCAAGATATTATTATGGTGATCAAGCTCATCATTCATTTCAATAGATTCCCGAACATAATTCAACAGGTTAAGGTTTCTTAATCGTAGATCCTCTTTTCCTTTTAAATCTTTTTCTTGTAAATCTATATTGTTTTTTACAGCTATAATTGCTTGTTTCTTTTCCCTTTTTAACATTTTTGATTTATTTAATTCATCACTTATTTTATCTCTGTCTAAGCGAATTCTATTTATGTCATTGTTGATTTTTAGAATTACATCTGATTGGTTCTTCAGATGAATAAGGTTTTCGGGAGTTGTTTTTATTAGATTTAATATTTTGAGGATTTTTTCTTTTATTTCAAACCCCTTATCGCCATCTATAGAATCGTTTTCTACGTCATTTTCATTATTAGCGACTGATAATTTAAAAGAATCTTTAATCTGGTCTATCCTCTTTGTATTTTTTGATATTAAATATTTTGCTTGTTGTAAAGTAAGGATATCCTCTTTTTTGATAGATTCAACCTGCTTCATTTTATTTAAAAAGGATTGTTTAAAAACTCTTGCAATACCTTTCAATGATTCTTGTAAATACTGGAATTCTTCAACTTCTTCATAACTATAAGCAAGGTTTTGTCCACATTTTTGCTCCATTTTATGCAGTTTTAAGGATCGGGTTTCAAGAGCATCTACTTCAGCTTCAAAAGATTCTTTTTTATCATTTAAAACTGCTCTTTGATGGGCAGATAACTGCAAACCTCGACCTTGATCTATTTGTGATGCAACCTTTTTGCTATTTATCTTTTTCTTATAATTATCAGATTCAAAATCTAATTCTGAAATACGTTGATTTATTTCTTCGTGTTCTTGATACTGGTTGAATAATTTTTCTTTTTGAACATCAAGTTTTGATTTAGTTGCTTCTAAATTAAAATTTAATTCTTTTTGATCTTTTTCAAATTCTTTTTTTAGGGCTTTAAACTCTTTAGAGGTTTTGATAAGGTTTTTGTTCGCTAATTCAATAGACTTTATTTTTCGACTTTTTTCGATCCTCAGCCTTGCGATACTATATTTTGCACTTTCTGGGCTTATATTATTCTCTATGTCCTGTTCTAAACTTGTTATCCTCTTTTTCAATTTATTAAGCCTTGCTGTAGAATTTTCTTTCTTACTGAGTAAGGTATTCCTTTTAAAAAACCCCAAGCTAATTTTTTTTGAAGTTTTCCTTTCTATAAGGTGACTTTCAACAATGGTAGATAAGTTCTCAGTCTCAATTTTCATCCTATTTGAAAGTTCCAAAGCTAAACCCTTTATGTGACTACCAGGCCCTGATATAAATATTTTTTGGATATCGACTTTAAATTCGTGTTTTTGTTTGACAGAATTCTCAAAGCGAAAAATTGCATCTTTTAGATCCAGACTAAAACCTTCAATTACATTTTCCAAAACTGGCTTAGCATCTTTAGATAGTAGGTTATTATATGATAATTCGTGACTGAAATTTTCAAAACCATAAAAAGATAAATAGTGCAGAGCCTCTTTGAATTTCTCCCCAACATCTATTTTATTTTTATTTAATTGTTGAATACTATTTGTAAAAAAAAGAAGTCCTTTTGGAATATCAATAGAATCTAATATTTTGCTCTGTGAACAAAAAACAACGTGTGTTTTTAACTGTCCTATATGTATAAGGAGTGAAAATTCACTTTTAACTTTTATATTATAATACTGATAAATATTGAATAAAATTTTAGGAACCGTTGTAACATACCGAAGTTGTATATCTGATTTACTTAATATCTTATAATGGCTATCAATCTTTTTCCTATCGGTTGTGAAAGAAACTGTTGCATTATTTAGTCCGCCCTCATGTCTTTCATAATCAAAGATAGTTTCACCCTTGCGAGCATTATATGCTTGGCTGAGATTCTCGAATAAGTTCTTTTCAAACAGCCTCTGACTTTTACCTTTTATATTTAAATAAGTCATTTCACATTTATACAAATCTGAATGTATAGCTAGATAGACAGATTTTTTATCGCGTTCTTTGAAATCTTGGTAAAAAACATTTATAATTAACTCAGGAAGGGATCTGATAACATAATCTTTAACTCTTATTGGGAGCTGAAATGAACTAGCTCTTTTTATAGAGAATCCAAGAGTATCTAATGAACAGCATAAATAAGTAACGTGATTACCAGATTGAACAAAGGTCATTGCCTCTTGAACTCCATTTAGTCTTAACAATGTATTCTGAATTTCTTTTGACAGGACCTTTTTAGGAGAGGTAAATAGTTTCTTAGCATTTTTCTTATTTGAAGATTTTGTAAGTAATTGATTGATTCTCCTTTCTACTAATAATCTGCGATTAAAAGCATTGCGTCTATCTAAGCTACTCCTACGATCTTTATTATTTCGCTTCTCCTTTTGAATATTCTGTATCTTATTTTTTCTCCTTTTATGGAAAGACCGTCTAACCAACACTCTACGATCAATTTCCCTCCTACGATCGCTAGTTTTACGTACAGTGAAAGGATCTTTTTTATTTATAGCTTGACCTTGAAAGGAAGCATGGTTTGATAGGGAAGGATTCTTATCGATATTACCATCCACCCCCGGATGAACATTTTCACTAAGCCCATCAAAAGAAAATATTTTAGCGGTTGGCAAGAACCTCTTTTGCTCTATGCCCTTCACCATTTTTTTTTCAGCAACATAGAGAAGATCTAGAGATATGAGGTTTTTTATATGGTAATAAATTTTTTCTTTAGGAAATGAAATTAGGTTAGCGATTTGAGAGGCAGTTTTAGGTTCATCATCAAAACAACTTAAAAGCCTCTTGGTAATATCTTTTTTGAGGATTTTAATAGCCTTAGGGTTGAGTACTATAATTTTATCTTTTGTTCGTAAAACCATCTTTTACCAAGCTAAACAGAAAATAAAATTCTAAACCTAATAAAGATTGCAGAAATATGGGACTTTCTACAAATATATTTTGATGCCGCATCTTGTATTACCTCGGGAAGAGCAATTAAGCTAATTTATTGTATAACAAGTGTTATTTACAAGAGATGTTTGTAATTCCAGAATTTAATATTTGTTTAAATAAAGAGTATTTGGAAGTTGTTTTTAGAACTAAATATTTTTTACAAACTTTTTATAAAGGTTTGTATTTAATATTTTACAGAATTTTTTTTTACAGTTTATCAACTAATCAAAAAAAGTTAAATCGCTATATATTATCATTATTTCGTTATAATTATAATTTATGATAGTTAAACTCTGATTCTCAACTGCATATATTTTAATTACAGACAAAAATAATTTACGTAAAATTATTAACCTGTAATTTTTTTTACAGTATCTTTATTTTATGTTTACGATTTAATAAATACTATATTTTGTAATATTTAAATTTTACTTCGAATTATTTCCCTTTCTTCTAACAACTCTAAATATTCATTTTCTAGACTATCGATTCGTTCT
>MDTE01041015.1_pt1 | contig 13511 bp, 7 predicted proteins | sample 811231 | NCBI WGS metagenome assembly MDTE01 (sample SAMN05326651, study PRJNA326480) | marine metagenome | isolation source: seawater | place: Indian Ocean: Red Sea | collected 2010
CAAATGCCACACCGATGTGGTCATCACTTCCGAGGCTACCCGGAGCAATAACTAGCGGCTGTTTAACGGCATAATCGAGAACGTCCTCCAAATTCTTGAAACGCTCGTCATCCCAACGAACAAGCCAAAGGCCAGGGTCGTATGAATGCCACGCTAGGAAGTTAAACGATTCCAGAGTTTCTTTTCTCTTCATAGCCGGATTCAGCATCGAAAAAATGTGGGGAATGTTCACAACAGCCAGTTTGTGATCATCTTTTTTCTTGTTCCACTGATTTGTTACTTGGCCCCAAGAAACCCATCCACCTCCACCGGAGACATTCGTGACCTTAACCGGCACCCCGAGCTCTTCTGAAAGGTATGGAGCAAAGAGACGGAATGTCCGATCTGCTCCCCCGCCGGGCTTAAAGGGAACCTGAAGTTGTACGGGTTTGCTTGGAAAATCTTTGGCGACCGAAGCGCTGGGCGCGACAGATGCAAAGCCGATAACGGCTGCTGCCGCGACGGCAATTGACGTAAAGCGATTCATGACTGTTAAACCCCCTGATAGAATTTTAGTTATTGATCCCTAAAGACTATAGTTTTAGGCAGACGCGCGGCAAACTTTTTTTGATTAGGAAAATGGTTTGCATTTTTCCAGACTAAGTTATTGGAATGAATTGAAATTAATGTGAGCCCTCCCTAGGGCATGGGGTGCGCGTCAATTAAGACAGCGGCGAGCAGGCAAGGTTCCTCCGTTCGGTTCGACCATGCGTGTAAGGTCCCGCGCTGGACACAGGTGTCGCCGGTTTTTAGGCAAACCTCATCCTCATCTAGGATCAACCAGACCTCACCGGAAATGACGACTAGGTAGTCGACCGAGCTGGTCTTGTGCATCCCCGGATGCTTTCGCCCGTCTAGACGCTCGCCAGCGCCCATTTCCTCAAAGTATTTTTCCATCGTGCTATAGTTGCGCTGCGAATCGGGCGGAATCTCGACAACTCGGAAGACCGTGCCACCGGCTGGCGGCTGCAATCTGACCGTATTTCTTACCGTGTCGCTAATGCCAACATTACTCGCGGGGGTGTGCTCGGAAAGCCACACATCCGACAGGCGAACATTCGACTGACCCTCCGGCGTTAGCACATGGCCCATCTCAGCGGTCATCGTCTCGTCGATCACGACGACAGCGTTACCTTTTCTGTCATGTCCTGTGATCACCCGGCGTATATCACGTGGCACCTTATTCTCCTCAATTTTGATCAGGGCTCTCGCGGTCTCGCCAATCGGCTGGTTTGGTGATCCTTGTAGTTAGCACCCCAATGCTCCCGACTTCGAGCTCGATCACATCGCCGTCCTCGAGATAACGGTTGTGCTCAATCCCGCAGCCCGTCGGAACGGTTCCGGACCCAAACACCTCACCGGCATGGACCGTTTGGTTCTTGCTGAGATGAGCCAGAACATCTTCAAAGCGATGATCCATCATGCCGGAGTTGCCGCGGCTCCACTCTTCACCGTTGACTCGGGCGCACATGGCGAGATCGTAGGGGTTCTTAATTTCGTCAGCGGTGATTATGCAGGGACCAAATACATTACCCGCGTCAAAGTCCTTTCCCGGGCCGCCCATTCCTGCGCCGCTGCGAATTTCGATGGCCTGAATGTCGCGGGCAGAAATGTCATTGAAAATGGTGTAACCGAAGATGTAAGAGCGTGCGTCCGCGGTCGTGATATTCGTGCCGGCGCGGCCCGTGATCATTGCCCATTCTAGCTCGTAGTCCATCCGCCGCGCGCCATGGGGCCAGACGGCTTCATCATCGGGGCCTATCACGCTTAAATGATTGCTGTTTAGATAGACTGGCGCGGCTACCCACTCGTCGGGTACATCGAGGGCGCCGGCGGCGCGGTAGCGTTCGAGCGCGGCCTCGGGATCGTCCTCGCGAGCCGCGAGGCGGGTGTGACGGACTAGCCGCGCATTGCGCAGATGCTGCAGGAAGCAAGCGCAGTCGCGCAGGCGGCGCGGATTGGGAAGAGGCGCCTCGAGGCGCACGGCGGTGCGCGCATGTAGTGCCCTGTCGACGCCCCAAGTGATGGCCCGATCGCATAGTTCGTAGGCGCGCGCAAGTGCGGCTTCGCCGCCATCGATGAGCGCTAGCATGGAGACGAAGTCCGAGGCGTCGTCGTTAGGAAATATTTCCGCCGCTGCGGCCGCGAGGTCGACGATCGTCTTATCATTGTTGGAGAAGGCGCCGACCCGTGGCGGTGAGCTTGGTGGTGTGAACGTGACAAGGCGCAAGGCGATTTCCCGTGGACGGATTGAGCAGAGTCAAAGGCTCTCGCAATTTGTTGTTCGAAACAAGGCCCGGCGTGATTCGGTTTCAGCGAATGGGACGCACCGGCGGTGCGTAGTTCATAGCTGGAAGAGGGAGCAGCCAACAGCGACGTTGCCATCGGCATGAAAAGGCATGGTTAACGAATGCTTTCCGGTGTTAACCATGTTCTGCCAATTGGTTCGTATGGTTGGCGCAAATCAGACAAGACCGGCGGCGGAACACGGATGTCGCTCGTCCGGACATAGGCGATCAAAGGAAACGCTCGATGGCAACGCGCAAGGACACGCGGAAGAAGACCCTGATAACCAAGGCGGCGCAACTCGCCAGTAAACGAGTAGCCGGAGCCGCTGGTGCGGCCTGTGCGGATTTTCTGCGCGCCTATTACGCCAATGTGCCGCCGGCCGATATCGAATCCGTCGACGCGGAGACCCTGTTCGCGGTGGCCAACTCCCACTTCCGTTTCGCCCAGAAGCGGCTTTCCAAGGACCCGCTGATCCGCGTGTTCAACCCGCGTCAGGCCGACCATGGTTGGAACGGGAATCATACGGTTATCGAGATCGTTACAGAGGACACGCCCTTTTTGGTCGATTCGATCATGGCAGAGCTGATCTACCAGGGCCTGACCGTACATATGGTGATCCACCCGATCTTCGAGGTGACGCGAACCGCAGCGGGTAAGATGAAAACCTGCGAACCTCGCACGGCAGACGGGACCGGCGCGGAGAGCTTCATGCATTTTCAGGTGAACGAGCAGACCGATCCCAAGACCCTCGCCCACCTGACGAGCCGGCTCGGGCAGGTGCTGCAAGATGTCGGCGCCTCGGTCGAGGACTGGCAGCCCATGCGGGGGCGGGTCGCCGCGATTCTTGATGACTTGGAGAAGAGCCCGCCGAAGATGGCCAAGGCCGAGGTCGAAGAGACGTGCGCCTTCATCGAGTGGATGCTCGACGATCATTTTACCTTCCTAGGTTATCGCGAGTATGACCATGTCGGAACGGGCGCGAAGCAGAAGCTGAAGGCGCAGCCGGGCGGTCTCGGCCTGCTGCGCGACACCAATCGCGCGATCTTCGAAAACTGGGCCGACAATGCGCCGCTACCCGATGAGGTGCGCTCCTTCATCCGCCAACCCCATCTTATGATGGTGACTAAGGCGAACCAACGCGCCACCGTGCACCGTCGCGTGCATATGGACGTAGTTGGGGTGAAGAAATTTGATTCTGCTGGCAAGGTGATTGGTGAGCGCATGATCGTTGGTCTGTTCACCTCAACCGCCTACAGCCTGTCCCCAGCACGCATCCCAATGCTGCGTAAGAAGGTCGAGAAGACGATGAAAGGAGCGGGTTTCCCGTCTTCGAGCCATGATTCGAAGGCGCTCGCGCATATTCTCGAAACCTATCCGCGGGATGAGCTGCTGCAGATCGACGAGGAGCTGCTGCTGGATCACACGATGGGCATCCTGCATCTGCAGGAACGTCAGCAAACCGCTTTGTTTGTCCGGGAGGATCCGTTTCAGCGCTATGTCACCGGGTTGGTGTTTGTGCCACGGGATCGATACGACACCGAGCTGCGCGAGAAACTCGCTGCGATTCTCGAGGCTGCGTTCGACGGCAACTGCGTTGCTTTCTTTCCCGAGTTCGGAACCGAGTCTGTCCTCGCGCGGGTTCTATTTATTATCAAGACCAAGGCCGGGAAAATTCCAGCCTATCGGGTTGAGACGATCGAGACCGCCCTGAGTGAAGCGACCCGGTCCTGGGCGGACCGGTTACGCGCCGCGCTCGTCGCGGCGCACGGCGAGGAAGTAGGTGCGGCCATGTATCAGCGATACGGCCACGCCTTTACTGCCGCCTATCGCGATCGTTATCGACCGGAAGATGCCGTCACGGACATTGCCTCTATCGATGACGCGCGGGTCGGCGATCCCCTGCAGTTGAACCTCTATCGCCCCCAGGGGGACGCGCCGGAGACGGTGCATCTCAAGCTCTATCATGCCGGACACGCACTGCCGCTATCGGACGTGATCCCGATGCTCGAGAACATGGGCTTAAGGGTCATTGGCGAAGAACCGTTCAAAGTCGAGTATCAGCATGGCGAGGAGACCGGCAGCGTTTGGGTGCATGATTTCCAGATGGGGTCGCGAAGCGGCGCTAGGATCAATCTGGATGCAGTACGGGATTCTTTTCACGATGGCTTCGCACGGGTCTTCGATCAGGCAATCGCCGACGACGGTTTCAACAACCTGATTCTGGGCGCCGGGCTTGAATGGCGTGAGATACTGATCTTGCGGACCTACTCCAAGTTCCTGTTGCAGAGCCGGATCGCCTATTCACAATCCTATATGGAGGAGACCCTCGCCAAAAATCCCGCCCTCGCGCGGATTTTGGTCGAACTGTTCTTCGCTCGCTTCGACCCAGCCGTCGCGGGAGCCCCGGCTTCCTTACGCCGAAGCAAAAAGCTGCAAGGAAAGCTGAAAGCCGGCCTCGATGCAGTGTCCAATCTGGACGAGGATCGGATCATCCGGCGTTTTGCGAATGCGATCGAGGTGACCCTGCGCACCAACTTCTTCACCCGGGACGACGACGGAAACTTCAAGTACTACGTGTCCTTCAAGATTGATAGCGCAAGTGTGGATGACCTGCCCGAGCCGCGCCCTAAGAAGGAGATCTTTGTCTACAGCCCGCGCATGGAGGGCTGTCATTTGCGTGGCGGCGATGTGGCGCGCGGCGGCATCCGTTGGTCGGACCGCCGCGAGGACTTTCGGACCGAGATTCTTGGGCTGCAGAAGGCGCAGATGGTCAAGAATTCGGTGATCGTTCCGGTCGGCGCAAAGGGCGGGTTTGTGTGCAAGAACCTGCCAGCGCCTACCGGCGATCCCCAGGCGGATCGGCAGGCGACTCAGGAAGAGGTCATCGCCTGCTACAGCACGCTCATCCGGGGCCTACTCGACGTAACTGACAATCTTGTGGGTGGTAAGGTTGTGCCGCCGGATAAGGTCGTGCGCCATGACAACGACGACCCATATCTGGTGGTCGCGGCTGACAAGGGTACCGCCACCTTCTCGGACATCGCCAACGGCATTAGCGGCGACTATGGCTTCTGGTTGGGCGACGCCTTCGCGTCTGGCGGGTCGGTTGGCTACGACCACAAGAAGATGGGAATCACGGCCAAGGGCGCGTGGGAATCGGTAAAGCGGCATTTCCGCGAGATTGACCATGATACTCAGCGCATGGATTTCGAGGTGGTCGGTGTCGGCGACATGTCCGGCGACGTCTTCGGCAACGGTATGCTGCTGTCGAAGCACATCAAGCTCGTGGCCGCCTTCAACCATATGCACATCTTCCTCGACCCCGACCCCGACCCGGTTGGGAGCTTCGCCGAGCGCAAGCGCCTGTTCGCGCTGCCGCGCTCCAGCTGGGCCGACTATGAAACCAATTTGATATCGAAGGGCGGCGGTATCTTCGAGCGCTCTGCCAAGTCCATCAAACTTAGCCCCGAGATCAAGAAGCTCTTGGGTGTTACCCGCGATCGGATGACTCCGAATGAGCTTATCCGGACGATCCTTGTGGCCGAGATCGACCTGCTTTGGTTCGGTGGGATCGGCACCTACGTCAAGGCGACAAGCGAGAGTCAGGCCGATGCGGACGATCGCTCGAACGACGCGGTGCGCGTCGATGCCAAAGCTCTTCGCTGCAAGGTGATTGGTGAGGGCGCCAATCTCGGCGTGACCCAGCGTGGTCGGATCGAGTATGCCCGCGCCGGCGGCCGCATCAATACGGATTTCATCGACAACTCGGCCGGCGTCGACTGCTCGGACCATGAGGTGAATATCAAGATCGCTTTGGACGATGTTGTAGCCGTGGGCGGTATGAACCTGAAGCAGCGCGACGCACTGCTGGAACAGATGACCGACGAGGTGTCGGACTTGGTGCTGAACGACAACTATCTTCAGACTCAGGCGATCTCCCAAGCGGAAAGCCGGGCGCCCGAACTGCTTGAGGCGCAGTGGCGCGTCATGCGAGCACTTGAGCGCCGCGGCTTTTTGGATCGCGCTATAGAGGAACTGCCAGACGATGAGTGCATGGCTGACCTGCAGGCCGACGGTCTGGGCTTGACCCGCCCGGAGTATGCGGTGTTGTTCTCGCACGCTAAGATCGCTCTATATGGCGACCTGCTGCCGACGGACGTGCCGGACGACACCTACCTTGTGGAGACTTTAGCTCGCTACTTCCCGGAGCCGTTGCGCAAGCGTTTTGGCGACGAGGTGGCGCGCCATCGCCTGCGCCGCGAGATCGTTGCCACCTATGTAACGAACTCGCTGATTAATCGCGTAGGCGCGACATTTGTACAAGGCTTGACCGAACGATCAGGTGCAGATCCGGCTGACATTGCACGCGCCTTTTTCATTGCCCGGGAGGTCTTCGACCTGCGGCCATTGTGGCGGGATATCGAGGCGCTCGATCTCAAGGTGCCCGCCAACACCCAGAACGATATGGCCCACGAACTCGAGGAGTTGGTCGAACGCATGACAATCTGGTTCCTAGCGAACGCGCGCCGGCCGCTCAACATCGCCGCGACCATAGAGCGCTACGCGCCTGGAATCCGCGCACTGGCGAATAGACTTTCGGACATCGTCGCAGCCGAGGACCGCCAGGGAATTGCCGCACGTGCCGCAAGGCTGAGCGAGGCGCGTGTACCCAATGCCCTTGCCCAGCGTATCGCCAGCCTCGGCGTATTGGCAGCCGGTGGCGATGTCGTGCGCATCGCGCGAGATTCCGGTGTGCCTGTCCTCGACACGGGCCGTGTCTATTTCGAACTCGGTGCTCGGCTTGGCATCGACTGGGTGCGTCGCGTCTCCAAGACGATTGAGCCGGAGACAGAGTGGGAGAAGCTCGCAATTGACGCGATTATAGACGACAGCTATCGCCACCAGTCCGCGCTGACTAAACGGGTGCTGGATGTTGCGGGCGGCGGCAAGCATGGGCCAAAGGTCGCCGAGGGTGTGATCGAGGCCTGGGTCAGCTCGAACAATGGCGCCGTAGAACGCACCTGCCAACTGCTCGACGATCTCCGCGCAGCCGAGGATATTGATCTGGCCATGCTCTCAGTCGCGAACGCACAGCTTCGGAATCTGCTTGCCGGGTGATTGTTCACGGGTCCATGGTCTTGTGCTGCACCGGTCATCCCGTCCGGCGCAATTCCTGCCGTGACCTCGACCGGATTCCACGTGAGCCGATTCTTCTTAACCCCTGCTGGTAATCTCGCGATTCTCGCGGCTCTTGCGGCCTGTTTGTCGACGGCGCTCGGCGGTACGGCGTTCGTCGCGATGCGATTCCTTGTGACGGAAGCCGAACCGGTGACGGTGGCCTTCCTGCGCAACGTCATCGCTGCGTTCATCCTCACCGGGATCGCACTGGTAATCATTCGCCGCTGGCCGTCGCCTCGTGAGCTTCTGATCATGGGTTTCATGGGTGCTGTTTTCTTCGGCGGATTACAGTTCATTTTCGCCAATGCTCTGACCTTCACAACCGCTTCGCGCGGCGCGCTGGCCTATATGACCGCACCTTTCATGACACTTCTAATTGCGGCGGCGTTCGGGATCGAACGACCCACACGGCATAAGCTCGCCGGGATTGTGCTGGCCACGCTGGGCGTGGTCGTTGCGCTCGGGCAGGGTACTGGCGCACCGCCGGACTCCTGGATTGGCGACGGACTGATCCTGGTCGGGGCACTGATCACAGCAATCTATGGGGTCTGGTCAAACCGCTGGCTACGTCGCCATCCTCCGCTGGTCGCAGTGGTGTGCGGTGTCGTGCCCGGCTCGACCTTCCTGTATGTGGTGGCGATGGCGACGGACGCGCCGGCATTTACGCCGGAACTGTCGCGGGCGGGCTGGATAGCGATCGCCTATCTGGGCATCGGTGCGGCCGCCATCTCCTACACGCTCTGGCTGTGGGCCCTAAGACACACAACGCCGACCCTGGTCGCGGTCGCGCTGCCGGTGAACCCGCTGATGGCGCTGATCTGGGGCGCGCTGTTGCTAGGCGAGCAGATCACGCTCGCGATTCTGGTTGGTTTTGCGCTTGTGATAGCGGGCATCGCCGTCGCTAACTGGCCGCGCCGGGACGCGGCAGCCGCCATATGATCGCATCGATCGACCGTAAATCCGTTGCTGGATGGTGTATTTACGATTGGGCTAATTCACCTTTTCCGGCGATCGTACTGACCTTCGTGATTCCGGCCTATTTCGTCGAAGCCGTGATGGGGAACGCCGCGCAGGCGACTACTTGGTGGGCGATCATGACGGGCACCGCGGCATTCGCGATCACCGTTCTGAGCCCAATTCTCGGCGCGATTGCAGACCAGGGACGCGGGCGCAAAATCTGGCTCGCCGTCTTTACCACCATTATAGCGCTGGGCTCTGCCTGTCTGTGGTTCGTTCTGCCGGCCGCGGGTTACGCAATCCTGCTACTCATCCTCGTCGGCGTTTCGGTCGTCGCCTTCGAGCTGTCGATGGTGTTCTATAACGCGCTTTTGCCGGGCCTAGTACCCCGGGCGTGGGTTGGGCGGGTCTCCGGCTGGGCTTGGGGGCTGGGCTATTTCGGTGGTGTCGGAGGCCTTTTGATTGTCCTCTTCGGCTTTGTGCTGGCGGACCCACCGCCCTTCGGTATGGATGCCGGGGACGGGGCTCTGGAACATGTACGAATCGCCGGTCCGATCGTCGCGCTGTGGCTGTTGATGTTCTGCCTGCCATTGTTCGTCTGGACCCACGATTCGCGCGGCCGGGGCCTTTCGCCTTGCCCCGCTGTCCGAGCCGGTCTAGCTGAGTTGCGAATGACCTTGATGACCTTGCGCACGCATCCGCAGCTCTGGCGTTTCTTGCTTGCGCGGATGATCTTCACGGATGGGCTGAACACGCTCTTTGTATTTGGCGGGGTATTTGCGGCGGGTACCTTTGGCATGCCGGTCGCCGAAGTTATAATGTTTGGCTTGGTCCTGAACGTGACTGCAGGGGTCGGCGCGTTTGCCTTCGGCTGGGTGGACGACTGGCTCGGCGCCAAGCAAACGATCCTTCTGGGCCTATGCGGATTAGTTTTACTCGGTTTGCCACTTCTGCTGATCGAATCGAAGCTTGTATTTGTGATCCTTGGCGCGGGCCTAGGTGTCTTCTTTGGACCAGTTCAGGCGGCGAGCCGTTCGCTGATGGCGCGTATCACGCCGCCGGATGCGACGGGGGAGAGGTTCGGACTTTATGCCCTATCGGGCAGAGCGACTGCCTTCGTCGGTCCTTGGGTCGTCGCCGCAATCACCACCGCTACTGGTAGCCAGCGCTGGGGGATGGCCAGCGTGCTACCCTTCTTGGTGGTCGGCGGACTGCTGCTCTGGCTTACCGTGCATGACGTGCCGCCTGGCTCCGACTGAGCCGGTTACCCGGTATCCTAGTGCCGGAAGTGGCGCATGCTCGTAAAAATCATCGCAATACCCGCTTCGTCGGCCGCCGCAATCACCTCCTTATCACGTACCGAGCCGCCGGGCTGGATGACGGCGCTCGCGCCGGCCTCGACGGTGGTCAGGAGCCCGTCTGGAAAGGGGAAAAACGCATCCGATGCGGCGACGGAGCCTGTGGTCAGGCGTTCGCTCTCACCCGCGGCCTCTGCCGCTTCGCCGGACTTTTGGGCGGCAATCCGCGCGGCATCGACTCGGCTCATTTGGCCGGCGCCGATACCAACCGTTGCGCCGTTCTTCGCATAGACGATGCTATTGGATTTTACATGCTTGCCGACGGTGAAGGCGAACAGCATGTCGGCAATCTCTTGGTCGTTGGGCTGGCGCGCACTGACAATCTTCAGGTCTTCGCGGGTAATGTGCCCGGTGTCGCGGTCCTGCAGCAGGAAGCCGCCGGCCAGCGGTTTCACGAACCGTCCTGCCGCATTAGGATCTGGAATCTCGCCGGTGAGTAGCAGGCGGAGGTTCTCCTTGCCAGCGAAGACCGCGCGGGCATCCGCATCAGCATCCGGCGCGATCACCACCTCAGTAAATATCTCGGTGATCGCCTCGGCTAATGTGCCATCGAGGGGCCGGTTCGCGGCGACGATGCCGCCGAAGGCGCTGACCGGATCGCATTTGCGTGCGGCGCGGTAGGTTGCGACGAGATCCGCGCCTGTTGCCACGCCGCTGGGATTGGCATGCTTGATGATGGCGATCGCGGGTTCGTCGAACTCTGCCACCAGCTCGAAGGCCGCATCTGCGTCACCGAGATTGTTGTAGCTGAGCTCCTTGCCCTGAATCTGTTCGGCCTGAGCGACGCCGGGTCGCGTCGGACCGCCGATGTAGAGCGCTGCTTCCTGATGGGGGTTCTCGCCATAACGCAGGATTGCGGCGCGGCGGCCGGAGGTGACATGGGTTTCAGGGAAGGACTCGCCGAGCTCACCTGAAAGCCAGGCGGTGATCGCGCCGTCGTAGGCGGCGGTGCGCGCATAGGCCTTAGCAGCCAGAGCGCGACGAAAGTTGGTGGGCAATGCGCCATCGTTGGCGTTCAATGCCGCGATCACTTCTTCATAGTCCGACGGATCGGTCACGACCGCGACATGGGCGTGGTTCTTGGCTGCTGCGCGAATCATCGCTGGGCCGCCGATATCGATATTCTCGACGCAGTCGTTATAGCCGGCGCCGGAGGCGACGGTGGCCTCGAACGGGTACAGATTGATGACAATCAGATCGATCGGGCCGATGTCATGCTCGGCCATCGCCGCCTGGTCGTCGGGATGATCGCGTCGCGCAAGGATTCCGCCATGGATAGTGGGGTGCAGGGTTTTGACGCGGCCATCCATGATCTCGGGGAATCCGGTATGGGTGGCGACCTCGGTCACTGGAATTCCCGCCTTGGCGAGCGCCTTCGCGGAGCCGCCCGTGGAGAGAATTTCAACGTCATGTTCGGCGAGCACCTGGCCGAGTTCGGTAAGCCGGGTCTTGTCGGAAACGGAAATGATTGCACGCGTGATCGGCGTGTCGTGATTGGTTGGCACCGGTCTGTTCGTCCTTCATCAAGTGCTGGAGTGGGGGTTCTGTCCGGGCTAGGGGTGAACCTATGAAGCGGTCGCACTGGTCGCGTCGGCGGTGCCGGATTGGAACTCCGGCACTAGGCCGGTCAGCAGGCTGCGACAAGTGTCGTTGTTGTCTTCGTTGGCGGCGGCGCAGATCTCGTCGATGGCGCGCACCAGCACCTCGTGGTCGGCGACCCGTGGGGTCGCCAGTCGAATCGCGGCATTGTCGGTGGGCGCGAGGCTCTCGGCATCATGGAACAGCTCTTCGTAGAGCTTCTCGCCGGGCCGAAGACCAACAATCGAAATGTCGATATCCTCATAGGGGCGCTTGCCGGCCAGGCGAATCATCTGCTCAGCCAAGTCGATGATCTTCACCGGCTCGCCCATGTCGAGCACCATGATCCCGCCGGCCGCGGTGTTCGCCGCGGTGGCCAGGGTTGACGCCTGGAGCACAAGCTCGACCGCCTCGCGGGTGGTCATGAAATAGCGGGTGATGTCCCGGTGGGTGACCGTAAGTGGCCCGCCGGCCGCGAGCTGGCGCTCGAACAGGGGGACCACCGATCCGGTCGAGCCCAGAACGTTGCCGAAGCGTACAGTCAAGAAACGGCAGCCATTATCATCGCGTGCCCGGTCGAGGGACTGGCAGTAGCTCTCCGCCACCCGCTTGGTGGCCCCCATGACATTGGTTGGGTTGACCGCTTTGTCGGTCGAGATCAGGATCATGATTCGGGCGCCATGCTCGCGACACAGGTCGGCAACATTACGTGAACCCGCGATGTTGGTCTGTACCCCCGCCGCAACATGGTCCTCGACGATTGGCACATGCTTGAGGGCGGCAGCGTGGAAGACGAGCTCGGGCTTAAGCCCTGCAAAAACCGACGCCATCGCCTGCGGATCGCGTATATCCGCCAGATAGGCTTGGCGCGCGATGTCGGGCGCATGCTCGGCGATCTCGAGGTCGATCGAATAGAGGTTGTACTCTGAACTGTCGACTAGGCCGATCTCCGACGGGCCGAGGGCGGCAATCTGGCGCGCGAGCTCGCCGCCGATTGTACCGCCGGCACCGGTGACAAGCACTCGGCGCCGGGCGATTAGTGCCTGCATGGCCGGCCGGTCGAGCACCGCCTGGGGTCGCCCGAGAAGGTCCTCGACCGCAACAGGCTTGACCTCGATTTCGTCTCCGACGCCGGTCTGAAAAGCGGTGAGCCCCGGCAGCCGTGCAATGGTCATGCCCTGGGCCTCGGCTAGGTCGAGCAGCCTGCGCATCAGTCCGGGGTCGAGCCCGGGCTTGGTGACGATCATGCGCTGCGGTCGATCAGCGGCGAGGCGTCGCATTATAATGTCGAGCTGCTCAGGGGTTCCGAGAACCGGGACATCGCGAATGTGGCGGCCAACCCGTCGGCCCTTCTCGTCGAGCACGCCGACGATGCGGTAGGCGGCGCCCGGCTGCCGGCGAATGGCGCGAATAAAGGTCTCCGCCTCGTCGCCCGCCCCCATCAGTAGCACGGGAATGCCGGGCTTCTCCTTCGTGTCGGTGCCCAGCTCGAGATGCCGGTCCTTGACCAGGCGGTAGACGAAACGCGGGCCGCCGAGAAGCGCCATCAGGACGAACCAGTTGATGATCGGCAGTGAGCGCGGCAGGAACTCGGCGCGGGAGACGACGAACAGGATCAGCGCGAAGACCAGAACCGTCAAGGTGACCGCTTTGGTGATCTGGATCAGATCGTTCATCGACGCGTAGCGCCAGATGCCCTTGTACAGGCCCATCGGCAGGAACAGAGCTGCGGCGATGATCGCGAACAGCACAGTGCTTTGAATGATAAAGTTGCTGGGAACCGATCCGATCGACGAGCCCATGCGCAGCCACAGTGACAAGGGCAGCGAAATCGCCGCCATGAAGATGTCGTGCGCGTAAGCTACATTCGCGCGACTCAGTTGTATTTTTCCGCGCATGGATGGGTCCCGTTGGAGACCCCGGTTATACCATTGCGAGGACCCGGACCAAGAGTCCCTTCGGCAATCGGCGTTGGGAAAACCGTCGAATTCTATGCCGAAGTACGCGGGCCGACGAGCCAGCGCAGGAAGAGCGCCACGAGGGCTACTGCGGCGCCCAACGCCAACCATGGCACCCAGCTTCTAGAGCTTTCGTTACCGCCTGCCACGCTTG
>MDTE01139477.1_pt1 | contig 13509 bp, 12 predicted proteins | sample 811231 | NCBI WGS metagenome assembly MDTE01 (sample SAMN05326651, study PRJNA326480) | marine metagenome | isolation source: seawater | place: Indian Ocean: Red Sea | collected 2010
TCGAGTGCATCAAGACCAATGTTCATGGTGCGGAAAATTTGGTCATGGCGGCAATCCGAACCGGTGTCAAAAAGGTCGTCGCCTTGAGCACCGATAAAGCTGCGAATCCAGTTAACCTTTATGGCGCGAGCAAACTCGCTGCTGACAAGATATTCGTTTCGGCGAACGGTCTCGCCGGTGATGATGGCCCTCGATTCGCGGTTGCCCGCTACGGCAACGTGGTCGGTTCGCGAGGCAGTATTGTTCCTCTGTTCCGTAAGTTGATTGCTGACGGGGCAGAGTCTTTGCCTATTACGGATCCGAGAATGACCCGCTTCTGGATTACGTTGCAGCAGGGGGTGGATTTCGTTTTCTCATGTCTCGCCATGATGAAGCGTGGCGAAATATTCGTTCCCAAAATCCCAAGCATGGCGATCGTGGATTTGGCAAAGCTTATGGCACCGGATTTGCCTCATGAGATCGTGGGTATTCGACCCGGTGAGAAATTGCATGAAGTATTGGTAACAGAGGATGATGCGCGGAACGCGATCGAGCTTCCCGATAGATATGTGATTCGCCCGACCCTATACCCCGAATGGGCGGGAGGTTATCACCCGGATGAACGCCCGCTCAGCGATGGCTTCCGTTACTCAAGCGACAACAATCCTCAATGGCTGGACACCGAAAGCATGCGACAGATCCTAGAATTGTCTCAACCGAAATAAGCGGTGACCAATCTGCGTACACCGGGATTGATGCGGAGGTTCGGCAAACCCAGCGGTCCTTTGCTCCGTCACAAAAAGGATTTCCTGACGGAGAACGACACTCTGGCCGCCCGTGCAAAAGAACTGTGCGGGTTGTACGCGGACCAGCCAAGACGCGAGCGATGCAAGATTTGTAGTACCCCGCTTGGGGAAATCGCGTTTTCGAAACTCGGGATCGACTACATTTCGTGTCACCATTGCGGCCATCTCAACGGTGCTCATGAAGACACCGACGCGTTTTGTCATGCGGTTTACACTCAGGACGATGGCGAAGCATACGGACAAGTTTATGAGACATCGGATCGAAAGATGTACGAAAACCGCGTCCGTGACATCTATACACCGAAGGCTAGTTTTCTTATCGATGCCTTATGTCACGTGGGTGAAACACCCGAAGAACTTGGCTATGCGGACCTGGGGGCGGGGTCGGGATACTTTGTTGCTGCCCTTGCTTGCGAGGGACTGCGGCGAGTTTCCGGATACGAAGCCTCCGCGCATCAGGTCGCATTCGCTCGTGCAATGAATGGTGATCTTGACCTAATTCATCATGGGCTGGAGGAAACGATTTCAATAGCGGAATCCGTCGAGTCAGACGTTGTTTCGATGATTGGCGTGCTCGAGCATCTTCAATTCCCGCGCGAGACTTTGGCAGCGCTCTCCGCAAATCCCAGAGTTCGCTATATCTACCTTTCTGTGCCGCTATACAGTCCGTGTGTATTTTTGGAAATTGCTTTTCCGGACGTGTTTCCACGGCAACTCTCAGGTGGACATACCCACCTATTCACTGAGCGATCAATTGATTGGATCTGTGAGGATTTTGGTATTGAGCGGGTTGCGGAGTGGTGGTTCGGAACGGATATGGTGGATTTCTTTCGTAATATCCACGTGACACTTGAGGCGAAGAAGGTACCAGTTGAAACGCGAGAGCACTGGTCGAATTTCTTGCTTCCCGCATTGGATGCCATGCAGCATGCACTGGACGAGCAGCAAAGTTCCTCGGAGGTACATATGCTCTTGAGAAAATGCGAATGAATTCAACTCTCTGAGTGGTGTCCAAACAGACAATTTTGATAACCGGTGCAACTGGTCTCCTCGGCCCGTTTCTTGTCGAGGCAGCGACCGGTCGGGGAAGCGTTCTCACCCTTGCCTGAAAGAGTGGTGATTTTCAGGGTGATCTTGGAGATGCAGAGTTTGCCCATGACACTATCCGCTCCGCAGCACCAGACATTGTAATCCACGCCGCTGCCATGACCGACGTCGACGGGTGTGAACGCTGTCCGAGTCAGGCGGACAGGGCAAACCATCGAGCCGCTGCAAACATCAGCCGAGTCCTCTCCAAGGACGCAAGGTTCGTTTATATTTCGACCGATCAGGTTTACCCTGACGTGGCGGGCCCACATGTCGAGGAAAGCGAGGCCCCTGCAAATGAATACGGGAAATCCAAGCTTTCCGGAGAGAAAGCTGTTCTATCCCATAGCGGAGGGGTCGTGGCGCGAGCCAATTTTTTCGCGACTTCGAGAACGCCGGATCGAAACAGTTTAAGCGATTTTTTCATTGAAAGTTTTAGCAATGGACGTCCAGTTACTCTGTTTCAGGATGTCCTCTTCTCTCCACTTCACGCAACAACTCTGGCCGGAATAATCATGGAGTTGGTAGACCGCAGGGCAGTAGGTACCTACAACGTTGCGTCGCGGGAGGGGTGTTCAAAAGCCGAGTTTGCTCTCCAGGTAGCCGACCATCTTGTCCTTGAGACGGCCTTCGTAAATTTTGGCGTTTCGTCGTCTATGCCAAGCCGGGCACCACGCGCGAATGATCTACGTATGGATCCTGGGAAGTTAGAGTCGCTGTTAGGCCGAAGAATGCCGACGCTTGAGGAGGAAATTCGAAAGCTATGACCCAAGAAATCCGCTTGGGCCGTCACTTGATTGGTCCGGCACATCCCACATATTTCATTGCTGATATTGCCGCCAATCATGACGGTGATTTGGAACGTGCAAAGTCCTTAATCCACTTGTGCGCGGAAGCCGGCGCCAGTGCAGCAAAATTCCAGAATTTTAAGGCCGAAACCATTGTATCCGACTTCGGATTTAGATCTCTGGGAGGACAGCAATCCCATCAGGCGAGCTGGGATAAGAGTGTGTTCGAGGTTTATGCCGACGCCTCGATACCGATGACTTGGACGAAGGTTCTTGCGGAGGAGTGCGACAAGGCTGGCATAGATTACTTCACTGCCCCATACGATCTTGACCTGATCTCAGAACTCTCTGGATTCGTTTGCGCTTGGAAAGTGGGGTCAGGCGATATTACCTGGCACGAGAATATCGAAATGCTCGCCGCTGACGGGAAACCCATCGTCATTGCCACCGGTGCCGCTAACATGGAAGAGGTGAAACTCGCCATGAATGCGGCTCGCCGACACACTGATGAAGTCGTTCTGTTGCAGTGCAATACGAACTACACGGCCTCTCTGGAAAACTTTCGACATATTTCGCTCAATGTCTTGAAGACCTATGCACGAGAGTTTCCGGACGTCGTTCTTGGACTTTCTGATCATACGCCTGGCCACGCGACCGTGCTCGGGGCGGTTGCACTCGGCGGAAGTGTGGTTGAGAAGCATTTTACGGATGACGTCAACCGCAATGGGCCGGACCACAAGTTCTCGATGGATCCCAAGTCATGGCGTGACATGGTTGACCGAACTCGGGAGCTCGAGTTGGCGCTAGGTAGCGAGAAAAAGGATGTCATGGAGAATGAGGAAGAAACAGTGGTGTTGCAAAGACGTGCGATACGCGCGCAACAACGGCTAACCGTGGGCTCGGTACTCACGATGGACAACCTCACGTATTTGCGCCCTTGCCCGACTGATGCGCTTCCGCCTTATCGAAATGATGAACTGATTGGAAGATCCGTCACACGCGAAATCGAAAAGGGAGACTGCGTTCGCTTGGGGGACGTGGAATAGGAGGTTGCCGCGGCAAGGATCGTGAAAATCGCGATTGTTATTCCCGCATACAATGAAGCTGCAAGTATTGGCGAGATCGTCGGTGCAGTATCGAAGTTCGGTATCCCAATTGTCGTGGACGACGGGTCAACTGACGGGACCGCCGAGATTGCAGAAGCTGCCGGCGCGACCATCGTTCGACTTGAAATCAACTCTGGCTATGACGGCGCACTCGAGCGTGGATTTTCGGAGGCTTCGGAAATTGGAGCAGATATTGCGATCACCTTCGACGCAGACGGTCAGCACGATCCCAATTCGCTTCCAGATTTCGTAAGTTTACTTGAGCGACGTGTCGCCGATTTGGTCATCGGAGTTCGTCCCAAGCCGGCAAGGCTCATGGAAGCGATGTTCGGCTACTACACTCGTATTCGATATGGCGTGCCGGATGTTTTGTGTGGTCTCAAAGGCTACCGGATGGAACTTTATCGCAACCACGGTTGTTTCGATTCAACCAACTCAATTGGAACGGAGCTCACGCTGGCTACGCTACGGGGCGGGGGTAGAGTGATGACAGTTCCCGTTCCCATCTCAGGGCGTGACGGTTCGCCTCGGCTCGGCCGGACCTTGCGGGCCAATTTCAAGATCCTACGTGCAATGGCAATCGGAATCTGTCGAGATCTCATGCCTTTATCGAGGGCCAATTGAATTCCGGCGCTGGAAGTTTGGGTAAGCGCTATGCTCGATCTTTGGAGGACTTTGACCGGGCAAAGGCAGCAGTCCCCTCTCAAACACAGACCTTCTCAAAGGGATGGACCCAATTCCCGTTTGGTGTGGCACCAATTTTTGCTGAACGTGCTCACGGGGGGTACATCTGGGATGTCGACGGAAACAGGTACATTGATTGGCCTATGGCGATCGGGCCGCTATTGCTTGGTCACAATCATCCAAATGTGAACCGGGAGGTCGCTGGACAGCTTGAGCACGGAATTGCTTTTTCATTGCCGAATAGAGGTGAGCTGGATCTTGCTGAGCGCTTGATCAACTGGTTCCCTTATGCCGAGCAAGTCCGATTCGGAAAGAATGGCTCAGACGCAACCTCGGGTGCTGTTCGGGCTGCCCGTGCGTTCACGGGTAGGGAGCTCGTCCTCTGCTGTGGTTATCATGGGTGGCAGGATTGGTTTATTGGAACGACGACACGTAGCGCTGGCGTTCCCAAAGCCGTTCGTGAGCTGACCATTCCATTCCCATACAACGATGCAGAAGCACTGGATCGCGTTCTCGCAGATCACCGCGGGAAAGTTGCTGCCATCATTATGGAGCCAATGGGATTGGATGATCCCTTGCCGGGATACCTCGAGACGGTGCGCCGCCTCGCAACGGATCACGGTGCTGTATTGATATTTGACGAGTGCTGGACCGGATTTCGCATTCATCTTCAAGGCGCATACGGAAAGTTTGATGTTGCTCCCGATCTCGCATGCTTTGGGAAGGCATTGGGAAATGGCGTTCCCATCTCCGTCATCGTGGGTTGTCGGGAGATTATGCAACTGTTCGACGAAGTCTTTTATTCATTTACCTTTGGTGGGGATATGTTGGGTATCGCTGCTGCAAATGCTGTTCTAGATGTTCTCGAACGGGAGCCGGTACTCAGTCATGTTGAAAGAGTTGGGAACCAGCTGCTCGAAGGTCTGACTGAACTGATTGCCCAGCACCAACTTCAACAGTTTGTGGAAACCGCTGGTTATCCGGCGAGGCACTTTCTGAATTTCAAGGGAGATGGGGAAGACGGCCTGTTGATGAAGAGTATCTTTCAGCAGGAAGCTCTTCGGGAAGGCGTGCTCGCTGCGGGATACCACGCTCCGTCCTACGCGCACTCCAGCGAAGACGTTAGTCATACGCTCGAAGTCTACGACCAGACACTGTCCACGATTGCGGAATCTCTCGCCGAAGGGACGCTATCTGACTGCCTTCTGGGCAACCAGGTTCGACCGGTGTTCCGTAGAGCCTGACAGTTTAGCATGGCAGCACAACTACCGTGGAACCGAAATCTTCGCGAGCAGTTTGCGGCGCTTCCGGCGACCTATGTCGATCGCTACGATCCCGACAAGATCATGGTGATTGATGAGTACCCGGCGGAGTACTTTCGACTTGAAATCATCAAGCGGCGCGTCGCGGGCTCAGGTGGTACGCGTATCCTCGATGTTGGTGTTGGGTCGGGCATTCCCGCGGTTGAAATCGCGCGTCAACAAAATAGCCAGCATGTTGTTGCCTTTGACGCGACGCCTGAAATGGTCGAGTTCGCCCAAAATCAATTCGCGGCGGCGGGACTAAGCCCAGAACGCGTGTTCCTAGGAGATGCCAACGCGACAGATCCGTTTTCCCGCGCGCAGTTGGATGCGCCATTCGACATCATTCTCGTACTGGGTCTGGCCCATCATATCGAGAACCAAGACCTTTTCCTGCGCAAGCTTTGCGACTTACTCAGTCCGAATGGAAGAGTGTTTATCTCATTCCGAAACAAGTTGTTCTCTCTTGTCACAATGAACAGGTTCACACATGCCTTGGTGTGCAGTGAACTGCTCGGCGACGACGTTCCCGTTAACATTGTCGGTGTTGTCGATAACGACCTTCAGAACCGACTTCGGATGGACAAACCGGACCTTCCCGAACTTGAGGCATATTCGGAAGCGAGCTACGAAACAATACAGGCCCGCAAACACAATCCGTTGGAAGTGGATCCTTGGTTTAGGGCGTTGGGCTACTCAAATACAAGACTGCACTTTTACCATTATCATCCGTGTACGCCTTATCTTGAGCATAGCCAGGTACCACGTGAGCAATTCCGGCGGGCTGCGATGAAGTTGGAAGGCAGTGCCGCTGATTGGCGCGGACACTTTCTTTGCTCCGCCTTCATGGTTGAAGCGACGGTGTGATGGACTCGTCGCAGAGCGGCCTCTGATATCAGTTTCCAATTCCAACAGAGATGATGTCGAAAAGATGAAATCGAATGACGACCTGCGCGATGTGCGCGATCACTATGCATCCATGGCACAGTATTACGTTGACCGGTACGAACCAGATCAATTCGATTCGTTGCCGGACTATCCGGCGGAATATTTTCGGCTGGAACTCATTCGCAAGCGGGTCGTTGATTGTGAGGGCTCACGCTTGCTGGATGCCGGTGTTGGTTCTGGTATTCCTATAATCAAGTTGGCGGAACAAATTCAAACTAAGGATGTCGTCGCCTTCGATTACACCCCGGAAATGGTGGAATTTGCCAAGTTGCAGTTCGAGGCAGCGGGCCTTGACCCTGACAAGGTCAACGTTGGCGATATCAATGATGCTAATTCCTTCGCGCTCTCGGCGGCGGATGGACATTTCGATATCGCGTTGATGCTGGGCGTAATACCTCACGTGGAAGATGAAACGATGCCGCTGAGCAATCTAAGGACAGCGATGAAGCCGGGGGGACGTGCTTTCGTGTCGTTTCGAAACAAGTTGTTCTCGGCGTTCACGATGAACCGATATACCCATGCCTTTGTCTTGAACGAGTTGTTGAAGGACGTTGACGAGTCCATTCGCGCTGTAGCCGATGCTCAACTGAAATCGCAGCTACGAATGGACATGCCTCCCACCAGGGATGTCAGTTCAACTGGCGGCGTTGGTTACGATTTGATCCTGGCCCGAATGCACAATCCGCTAGAAATGCGTGAAACGTTTGAAGCGGCCGGTTTCGCAGACATCAGAATCCATTTCTATCATTACCATCCATGCTTTCCTTACTTGGAGGGTGATGGTGTGTCGCCCGATGAATTCCGGCGAGCGGCTATGGCGTTGGAGGGAGAGAAGAGCGGCTGGCGTGGGTATTTCTTGTGCTCGGCCTTTGTTGTTGAGGCAACTGCATGATGTCCGTCGCGGAAAATCTGGATGGCTTCGGCAGCGGAAGGCGCATGCGTGATTTTTTGGTCGAACTCTGGCCGCTGCACCGAACGCTAAATTCCGATGATATGGATCGAGCATTCGACATGTGTGCCGAATATCTCGAAGGCAATCCTTTCGCCATCCATCGGTTCGAGCCACGAAGTGACGCCTACACCTGGTGGATTCCTGAGCGCTATCAGGTCAATGAGGCTTGGCTTGAGATCAACGGCGAGCGTATTGCCGATTTTGCGGAGAACCCGCTTCACCTTCTGTCTTATTCGCTGCCCCAGAAAATTGACTGCCGACTCGGGGATATTCGGGAACATCTGTGGACTCGGGCCGACCGACCCGACGCCATCCCGTGGGAGTTTAAGTACTACGAGAGATCCTGGGGTTTCTGTCTGCGCCATCGTGATCTCATCCGATTTGATGATGATGCACGCGTGCGCGGCATTATTGATGTCGATTTTACCGAAGCGCCTCTCGGTGTAGGGGATCTATACCTGCCGGGCGACACGAACGACGATCTCCTCTTCCTAACAAACATTTGTCATCCCATGCAAGTCAATGACTCATTGTCCGGTCTTGTCGTCGGACTTGAGATGGCGCGGGAACTTGCTCGGCGTGATCGCCGTCGTTTCGGATTCCGGCTTCTCGTCGTTCCCGAGACGATCGGAACGGTCGCTTGGTTCGCAAGTCGCGAGCAGGAAGCCGCCCGGTTACGGTTTGCTTGGTTTTGCGAAATGGTTGGGCACGATAATTCATTCGTATTGCAAAATTCGCGTCAAGGATCCGAAAGCCTAATAGATCGTGCCTTCAGTACCGTGCTCCCGCAGCACCGCAGGCACGGAGAAGAACGCTTTGGTGAGTTCCGTCAAGTAGTAGCTAGCGATGAAATTGTCACCAACGGCCCGGGATACGACATTCCGACCCCGTCTCTGACCCGCTGGCCATATGACGAGTACCACACCAGCGACGACAATCCGGGAATCATTAGCGAAGAGAATCTTGAGGAGGCATTGGCTGTGATGCTGGGCGTTTGGGACGCGCTTGAGCAGAATTACTATCCTCGGCGCAAATTCAAAGGCCCAATTATGTTGTCCCGGTACGATCTATGGATCGACTGGCGCGAGGACTGGCCGTTGAACTTGGCTACCGAAAAAATCATGCTCTTGTTAGAGGGTGACCGCTCAGTCATCGATATCGCCTTTGAAACGAAGCTTCCCTTTCACACTGTGTTTAGTTATCTGGAGCGCTTCCACAGCGCTGGGTTAACTGACAAGCTTTTGGCGCCAATTGTCAGAGAATGACCAAACGACTCAATTGCTAAGCGAGATCAAACGTTGCCAAAGATACGGTTCACCGTTTCGAGGAATATACTAGATGCCTAACTTGCTGATTACCTCGATGGGAGGCGCCGGCAGTCGGAACATCGTCGATACGTTGCGGCTGTTCGATGCTCACGACGAGTATTCAATCGTGGGAACTCATTTCGATGTCATGGAGTTGGCAAAGTCCGATCTCGAGCACCTGTTTCTCGTGCCACGCGCGAGCGATGAAGAGGATTACATTGCTGTTCATGCAGAGCTGATTGAACGCTTCGATATTGATTTCCTGATCCCGAACAGCGATGCCGAGGCTGCCACGTTTTCTCGCAATGAGGACAAGGTGACCTGTAATCACATGCTGCCGGACTCAAAGCAGATTTCTAAAGTCCAGGATAAGTACGAGTTTCACACGATACTTAGCCGCCATGGCTGTGCCACGGTTCCGAATGTGCCGGTGCGGTCGATCGAAAAGCTGGATGAAGATTTTGCGATGATCCCTGCTGCTGACCAAATTTGGGTCCGTCTGCGGCAGGGATCTGGATCAGCTGGTGCAACATGGCTCTCGACTGCGGATCAAGCGCAGAGGTGGATCGGGCTGTGGTGTGAACTCCGCGGTTACACGCCGCAGGATTTCGTGCTGTCGAGTTTCTTGCCCGGCCGCGATTTCTGCACATGTGTTATTATGCAAGACGGAGAGTTCGCGGTAGGAAAAATTTACGAAAGGTTGGGCTATTGGCACAGCGATGTCTCCATGAGTGGAATGGGGTCGACTCCGAAATCGAGTCGCACCGTTTCGGATACCCTTCCAATCGATGAAACTGTTAAAGCGGTCAGAGCGATTTCAGAGGAGTTTGGACTGGTACCTCATGGTCTGTACCAGGCGGACCTCAAATGCGATCCCGACGGTCGTCCGTGCGTGACGGAGATAAATGGGGGCCGCCTGCCGATGACGTCACCTCAATTCGACCGAATAGGCGAACATATCCTGTTTGAATTGTATCTGTCGTTGATCTTCGATCCGGAACGCAAGTTGCCCAGAAACGTCTACGATCTTGAACCGGGCACTGTATTTCTGCGCGGCCCAGACTTGCCCATGCTATTCGTCAAGCAGTCCCGTATTGACGAATTGGAGCGCACTCGGCTTTGACGTCGAGTGAACTGCGTGCGCCGACCGGTTCGGAGCCGAACCATCTCTTGCGGGCGCAAGTCATGATGGCCAGCTTGCGCGGGCGGAGTGTTCTGAGGTTGCTACCATAGCTGCCGACTCATCGATTGCTGGGCGCGCCAGTCGATCGGTTCCGTTCGACTTCCCCGCCGCTGAAGGCATGCCTGACTGGCGGAAAGGTTTGGCAACTAGCCTCGCGCCTATGGAATTGGCCGCGGTGTTTTCCGCCTTGTTCGCACAATTTCTGGAGTTTGCGGGCGCATGTGAGCCACGCGAGCGGGATGTCTTGTTGGCCGGCGGCGGGATTGTTATGACGTCGGTTCTGCCAACGGTTGAGGCAGCCCTCGCGATCAGCGCGGAATCGCGCACGGGGTTGGTCATTGAGAGTGCCGAACCCGAAGTCACGTACCTAAGAGGAAGCTCATCCGAATCACCCGAGTCCAGAGGAATAGCAGCATTTCGCAACATTCCTGCAGCAAGGTTGCCAATTCGGCGCCACGCTCAGGTTACTAGATGGTGGACACCTGTTTGGCGTGTGCCCTCGCATTTGATGCGTCCTGACATTGTAGCGATCTCGGAAAACTCCCTCTTGGTCTCGTCCGCGCAGAGCAGCAACGCACGGATTGGATTTCGGCACGGGGGAAACATACTTCGCAGGGTACGCGGAGGATATTCTGGAGTTCGACATCAAGTCGACGTCATGTCGTTGGCGGATACGTTCGTCCGCCGAATTCTCGAGATTCCAGGTCTAATCGAACCAATCAGATCTCGGCTCCGCGATGTCCTGATGACGCATGTCTCCACATGTTTCGAATTCGCGGCGAAGGACCTTGCAGCGCTCGCCCGCTATCCGCGGCTACCAAACGCTATTTGGTCGGGAACCGGAGGAACCTACGCTGGTAGAGCGATCGGCCTCGAAGTGCTGAAGCGTGGCGGAACCGTTGTCCGATTTGATCATGGGGGAACGGTGCCCATGATAGACGCGCCTGCAATCGTGAGTTTCATCGAGCTTTCGGTTTCGTCAAAGTTTGTTGTTGCCACGAATGCTTTAGCTTCGACCCTCAGGTTTACCAAGCCGAACGGCCCGACGGCGTCCTGGCATGTATCTGAAATCGACGGAGAGATTGGCGATCCATCAATGCGCGGTCTGGCGCTGGATGCGCCGCGCCGTGGGGCTCAGCGGCGCCGAGTTCTTTACGTTCCGATGTTTCTCAGAGGCTTCAGCAAGCATGCCCTGTATCCGTTTACTGACCCAGTTTATCTCGATTGGCAACTCCGCCTTGCCGACGTTTTGCTGCAGATGCCTGTCGACTTGCTTTGTAAGCCGCATCCCGACGGCGTTCTCAAGGATCGCAGACACCCTCTGTCGCTCGTCGCAAAGTGCAGTAATGCCTCATTCGAGTCGGAGATGGCTGACGCGGATGTGTTTGTATTTGATCGCTGTACTTCGACCACATTTTGGCGTGCTGTTTGTACAAACAGGCCAGTAATACTTGTGAGGCTTGGCCCTCCAGGTTTCAACGAGCCTGCATCCATGGTCCTCGAGCGGCGCTGTAAAATCCTGGAAGTTACCTACGATGAGAACAATCTGCCCCACGTGGACACAAATGAGCTAAGGGAGGCAGTCCTTGGGGGCCCCGATCGAACAGATCCAAGTGAGATTCGGGAGCTCATTTTGGGCCGTTTTGCTCCTTAATCCTTTCTCGCGAATTTGGGCTCGCTTGGAGAGCGGCTGATCCGTATTGAAAAATAGAGGTGGTCGACTTGCGGGAGGTGGGGCGGACGACGGATTTGGGTTCGTGCTCCGCTCGACTGATCGGGATACTCGTCATCCAATTGTTTCGTCGCCATTGGTTTCCTGATGGATCTGGGAATCGGAACCGCTCAATTTGGATTTAGCTACGGCGTTTCCAACGCCGGCGGGAAGGTTGACCCGAAACAGGCTAAGCAAATACTGGCGCTTTGCACGCAAAGATGCGTCAGCGTGGTGGACACGGCTTATAGTTACGGTGAAAGCGAAAACGTTATCGGTTCAGGGTTGCCATCAAATCATGGCCTTAAGATCGTCACTAAAATACCTCCGCTAAAAGATCTGCCCCCGCGTAATTCGTCGTACCAAGGCGTGAGAGAAATTGTTGCGACATCGCTGTCGCGACTCAACCAGTCTTCAATTTACGGTTTGCTCGTACATGACGTGAATGACCTGTATGCACCATACGGGGCTGATCTTTATAGGGCGATGCAAGATCTTCAATCGGAGGGCCGGGTCAGCAGGATTGGTGTTTCAATTTATAGCGATGACGAGATAGATCGTGTCCTCGAGAATTTCGACATTCATTTGCTTCAAGCACCTGTAAGTATTTTCGATCAGCGATTGGTGACAGGTGGCCACCTCGAGCGACTTAAGGATCACAGTGTCGAGATTCACGCCCGTTCTATCTTCCTTCAGGGATTGTTGCTGATGAGACCTGAAGAACTGCCGGGGCATTTCGATCGAGTTCGGCCGCTCTTGCTCAAATATCAAGAAACGGTACGAAATTCTGGTTTGACGCTGATCCAAGCCGCGTTGAACTACGTGAAGAATGTGGAGGCGGTCGATTGTGCGATTGTTGGGGTTACCTCACCCACGGAATTTGAAGAAGTGTGTGCGGCTTGGGCCGGCTCTCGTGCATTGACGTTCGAGCCTGCTCGCTTTTCCTTGAATGACGTTCAAATCATCAACCCGACATTCTGGCCGGCCGATGCATGATGCTAGGAATTTTGCAGGCCCGTATGAGTTCCACCCGTTTGCCTGGCAAGGTCGTCAAGCCTCTGCTCGGTCGCCCAATGCTTCTCCGTCAATTAGAGCGGATAATGCGAGCTGATCGTCTGGATGGGCTAGTTGTCGCGACGAGTGTTGATCCCAGTGACGATGAAATTGAGCAGGTTTGCGAGGAGGCGGGATTCTCAGTTTTTCGTGGTTCGCTCGATGACGTCCTGGATCGATACTACTGTGCCGCGCTTCACTTTGGTGCGAACGACATTGTGCGTCTGACCGGAGATTGTCCGTTGAGTGATCCCGAGCTAATCGACGCGATCATCACCTATTACAAAAACGGCAATTATGATTACGCGAGTAATACGATTTCACCGACATATCCAGATGGCCTGTATGTCGAAGTATTTGGATTTGCGCCGCTCGAACGCACCTGGAAAGAGGCTCAACTTCCTTCGGAACGCGAGCATGTCACTCCATATATGAAGAAGGGTGAGTTGTTTGCCGTCAGCAATTTCGCCGATGCCGTCAATCGATCGCACATGAGGTGGACCGTTGACGAGCCCGAGGATCTCGCTTTCGTTCAGGCGGTCTATGAGAATCTTTACCACGTCGATCCGCATTTTACGTCGGAAGACGTTTTCCAGTTCCTAGAA
>MDTE01111234.1_pt1 | contig 13508 bp, 8 predicted proteins | sample 811231 | NCBI WGS metagenome assembly MDTE01 (sample SAMN05326651, study PRJNA326480) | marine metagenome | isolation source: seawater | place: Indian Ocean: Red Sea | collected 2010
CCACTCGGATCGGTTTGCATCCATTGGTGCGTTCAGTGTGGCGACCCCGTCGAACGACGTGATTACAGCGGGGTTCAAAAGGGTGAATCGGTTGAATCAACAGCTCGACCTCTTGTGGATTGCTTGTGGTGATAAGGACTTCTTGTTTGGGCGAAACGAGTCCCTGCATGCCCGGTTCGAAGTGGCGGGAATGAAGCATGACTATGTGGTCACCCAGGGGGACAATCACAGTTGGCCGGTCTGGCGCCGGTATTTGTCCACCTTCCTTCCGAAACTTTTTCACTAGAGGATCGGGCTTGTCCTGTTTCGCCCCCTCGCTGGTGGGGTGGTCAGGCCCTGGTTGCGGGGTTCTGGTCGGATGATAAGAGTTGTAATTCCTAACGGCCGACTTACGCTCTGACTACTCCTTGGGAAGCGACCCCGTTAGCCGCCATGACCGATCGAAGAAAGAGTCCGATGACGACTTCAAGCCGCAGGAGACTCGGGTTCACCTTAATCGAGCTCTTGGTCGTGATCGCGATCATTGCGATTCTCGCGGGAATGCTTCTACCTGCCTTGTCGCGTGCGAAAGGAAAGGCGAACACGACAAAGTGCTTCAATAATCTGAGGCAGCTTGGCATCGGCGTGCAGATGTATGCCATGGATTTTGACGACTCGGTTCCAGGAGACACCTATGGAGGAGGATACTTCTTCGCCAATCTCCTGGCCCCTTATGTGGATCAAAAGATTGACCCCAGCCAATTTCAAAAGGGTGACGTGCTTTACGAGGCCTATCGTCGAATCGAAATCTACCACTGTCCTTCGGTGCGAAAGAAACCGACTCAAATACGCCCCTTCGCCCTTCACTACACGATCAACTCCATCGATTTCAATCGATTTCGCAGCTCGGGGACTTACGAGGCGGTCCCCTATCAAAAAATCACCAGTATTCCGGGATATGTGAACACGGCCTATCTGATGGAAATCAACGATGATGGTCAATTACAGCCACAGGGTTATGGCGGCTGGAACATATGGAACGTGGATCAAACGACCTACCATCCCAACGAGAAACCCAACAAGAGCCCCCGGATGATTCGTTGGGACGATCAACGACACGGCGGGCAAACGACGTTCGTGTTTCTCGATGGTCACACCGAGACGCGTTCCCTCAAGGATGCCCGGAGTGATCGAGGGGTTCCCTTTCGATTATTCAATCCATTGGTCGAGTCGATTGCCCAGCGCTGAGCCTAGGCACTGAAGACCGGTTCACAGTCCCATGCGGCGTCCCTCTTGGGGAGGTACGAAAGGCTCTGGGGCGTTCAGTCGAGGGTCTTTCACGGACGCCCCCTCCGACGCCCAAGAATCCAAGGGTTTGGACTCGACGCTTTGGACTCGACGCTTTGGGCTTGCATCTTAGTCTCCGGTGCCCGTTCCATAAGGAAGTACCCATGAACAGGATTCTTAGACTCATTGCTTGTACTGTCTTTGCGCTTTCCTCCCGGGGCGCCGAGCCCTCTGCCCCTTCCCAGGAATCCCCCTTCCAATACCGGGAAGCGAGGCTGCCCAACTATCTTTCCGGTCACCGTTGGGGGGCCGAAGGGAGCCCGTTGACGCAGATGCAATTGCCGGTGGCGCCGGCCGAGTCGATGCAACATATGGTCGTTCCCGAGGGGTTCGAGGTTCAACTCTTCGCGGCCGAGCCCGATATTCGGCCTCCTCTGGCGATGGCATGGGACGAACGGGGGCGGCTTTGGCTCTGTGAATCGATTGACTATCCCAACGAACCCCAGGAGCCCGGCAAGGGGCGCGATACGATTCGAATTTGTGAAGATACCGATGGGGATGGGCTCGCAGATCGTTTCACGGTCTTTGCCGATCAACTCAGCATCCCGACGAGTCTGGCATTTAGCCAGGGAGGCGTGATCGTGCATCAGGCACCGGACACACTCTTCCTGAAGGATACCGACGGTGATGACCGGGCGGATGTTCGCCAGGTCTTGTTCACCGGTTGGTCGCTGAGCGACACCCACGCGGGGCCCAGCAACCTGCGCTACGGACTCGACAATCATTTCTGGGGCTTGGTGGGGTATTCCGGATTTGAAGGGGAAATTGCCGGCACACCGCGAACCTTTCGGTCGGGGTTCTACCGGTTTCGGCCCGACGCCAGTGCCTTCGAGTTTATTCGTTCCAACAACAACAATAACTGGGGCCTGGGCTTCAGCGAGGAAGGATTGGTGTTCGGATCGACGGCAAATCGGAATCCAAGCGTCTTCATGGCGATTCCCAATCGCTACTATGAGCAGGTTCGCGGGTGGTCTGGGGGCACGTTGACGGGAATTGCGGAAACCTTTCTATTTCAACCCATTTCCGATCGGGTCCGTCAGGTCGACCACCACGGAGGCTACACGGCGGCGGCGGGGCATGCGCTCTACACGGCGCGAAGCTATCCTCGGGAGTATTGGAATCGCAAGGCCTTTGTGACGGGTCCGACGGGCAAGTTGATTGGGACCTTCAGTTTGAACCGGGATGGAGGATCCTTTAGGGCTTCTAACGAGAGCAATCTTTTGGCAAGCGTCGATGAATGGACGGCGCCGATCGCGGCGGAGGTGGGACCCGACGGGCAGGTCTGGTTCATTGACTGGTATAACTACATTGTCCAGCACAATCCGACACCGGTGGGCCACCAGCGGGGGAAAGGAAATGCCTATGTGACGGCATTGAGAGACAAGCGCCACGGGCGGATCTATCGGATTGAGTTCCAGGGCGGTCGGTCGACTCGATTGAATTCATTGGCCGGGGCATCCCCTGACCGGTTGGTGCGAACCTTAACCGACGACAACATGTTCTGGCGATCCCATGCGCAGCGGCTTTTGGTGGAGCGGGGGAACGGTGATGTTGTCGGTGCGTTGATCGACCTGATCGACGATCAAAACGTGGATGCCCTGGAGCTCAACCCGGGGGCGATCCATGCGCTTTGGACCCTGGAAGGATTGGGGCTTTTGGCGGATCCCGAAGTGGGTGTCTACGATAGCGTGGTGGGAGCCTTGTCTCACCCTTCTGCGGGAGTGCGGCGGAATGCTGTCATGGTCCTGCCTCGGGGGGGGGCTTCCAGCGCGGCGATTCTGAGGGCGCATTTGCTTGACGATCAGGATGCACAGGTTCGGATCGCCGCCCTTCTGGCACTGGCGGATTCGCCCGCGGACTCTTCCATCGCTTATCGGACAGCCCAGTTCTTGATGCAGCCGGGTAATGCGGACGATCGCTACCTCCGGGAAGCTGCGACCATGGTGGCCGCGAGGAACGCCATGAATTTTCTCCGGAATGCATTGACGGGGGTCAGTGGCACTCCCTCAGCGGGCTTGCTCGAGGTCGTTGAGCGGGTCGCCACCCACTGGGCCTCCGGAACGGAGTCGGGCCAGTTGGGGAGCCTGTTGAGGCTAGCGGGGCAGGCGGATGGTTCGGTGTTGCTGGCTCTGTTGGATGGGTTGTTGGCGGGGGGGCGTGAGACGGTGCGGCCCGAGTTGACGGCGGGGGATCGACGCTACTTGAAGCAACTGATGGAGGGTTTGGAGTTTGCTGCTCAGGACGCGATGGTGGCGTTGGCGCAGAGTTGGGGAGAGACCGATTTATTTGCAGGAAGCCTTGAATCCGTCCTTCGGGAACTCCGAATTCGTGTGGGTGATTCGTCGATGGCGCCGAACGAGCAAGTGCGGGCCGCGGCCCGTTTGATTCGATTGGCCGACAATGAGGATTCGTTGGCCCATGTGATCGATCAGATTCAATGGCAGACCCCCTCGGACTTGGCGGTCGGGTTGATTCGCGAGCTGGGGGGGAGCGACTCGGAGGCTGTGGTGTCGATCTTGTCGGCGGCTTGGAAACGGTTTACGCCGGCAAGTCGACGAGCGGCCGTCAATGTCCTGTTGATGCGGTTTGATTGGACCATGGGCTTGCTCGGGGCGATCGGTCGGGGGGACATTCCCAAATCCGAGCTCAGTGCCTCCGAGTGGCAGCAATTGATCTACCACAAGAACACCACGATTCAGTTGAGAGCGGGAAACATGGGGATTGGGGCAGGGGATCCCGACCGGGAGGCGGTTTTCCAACGAAAGCGTAGCGCGCTCACGAGGGAAGGTGATCTGGATCGAGGGAGGGAGCTCTATACCCTGTTGTGTGCCCAATGCCATAAACTGGGCACGGAAGGAGGTGCCGTGGGCCCCGAACTGACGGGCGTCGGAAGCCGCGCTCCGGAGGAAATCCTGATTGAAATCGTGGACCCCAACCGGTCGCTCGAGGCCAATTACCGGGCGTGGTCCCTCGAAACTAAAGACGGACGCAATCTTTCCGGTCGACTGGATAGCGAGGACCAATCATCTGTCGAGCTGCTCGACGTCTCGGGCCAACGTCATGTCGTTCCTCGAAACCAGATCGCTGTCTTGGAAGCGGGAGATCTCTCGCTCATGCCGGTTGGTCTGATTGATGATCTCAGCGACGCCGATGTGGCTTCGTTGGTTCGGTTCCTCAGTGCCTCCAAGGAGACCGGACATCCGTAAGCGGTCTCTAAAGCCGGCGTGGGGTTGAGGGTTCGCCCGTGAGGCATCAGACGCGTTTGCCATTCATGATTGGGGTTTCGCCGACGGGCCGGCCCCAGGCCAAAGGGGCTGGGGAAAAGGGAGATATTGGCGCAACGTCATGATCGGATCGTGCTCGAAAAGAGTTGGTCAGGGCAACGGGAACAGGATAGGATCGGGGATCACGACAACTCCTTTTCAGGTATTCCTATGAAGAAAACAAGTCGACGAAAATTCCTGCAGCATTCGGCGGTTGGAACGGGGGCGCTGACCTTGCCGTTGTTCTCAATCACTCGATCGAGTCTGGCCGCTCATCACAAGGTGAACATGGCCGTCGTGGGGGCGGGGGGGATGGGGGGCTACGCCGTCAAGGTGGCTGAGAGTGAGAATCTGGTTGCTTTTTGTGATGTCGACGATGCCCGAGCCGCTGGGGCGTTCAAGAGGAATCCCCGAGCCCGGCGGTTCAAGGATTTTCGGGTCATGTTGGACCAAATGTGGAAGGAGATTGATGCGGTGGCCATCTCGACACCCGACCATACCCATTTTCCGATCGCCATGGCCGCGATGGAGCGAGGCAAGCATGTGTTTGTTCAAAAACCCCTCGCTCACAACATATGGGAACTCCGGACGCTTCAAAAGGCGGCCAAGCACTACAACGTCATCACCCAAATGGGGAACCAGGGGCATACCTTTCCCGGGATGCGCCGGATCAAGGAATGGGTCGGGGCGGGAATCGTTGGCGATGTGACCGAGGTGATTTCGTGGACCAATCGGCCCAACGCGCCATGGTTCGTCCCGCCGGAGAAGTTTCCGCCTCCGACCAGCGCGCCGCCGGAGGGCCTAGATTGGGACTTATGGCAGGGCCCGGTCCGGGAAAAGGAATACAGCCCGGAATATGTGCCGACCCGATGGCGGGGTTGGTGGGACTACGGGTGTGGCGCGCTGGGAGACATCGGCTGCCATACCTTTGATGCGCCCTTTGCCGTACTGGATTTGGGATCTCCGAGCAAAGTCGAGGTGGTTCGTCAAGTTCCCCCGGGGCCCGGCTTCATCCCCATGGGGGCGGTGGTGACCTATCATTTTCCCGCCCGAGGGAGTAAACCGCCGGTTGTCCTGAAATGGTATGAAGCCGGATTTGATGTTCCCAAGCCGCGTCGCTGGGATCCCGCCGACGAACTGCCCTCGGGGGGCGGCATGTACATGGAGGGAACCAAGGAGACGCTCTACCACGAGGGGATGCGCCCAACCAGGCCGCGTCTGACGCCAAGCGCGCGATATGAGGCGCGAAAGGATGAGTTGGATCAAATCGATCGGTTGCCGGAGGTCGGTGCCGGGCCGATTGAGGAGTGGATCCGCGCCATCAAGGGTGAAGGACCGATGCCACTTTCCAACTTTGACTATGCGGTTCCATTGACCGAGATGGTGCTTCTGGGTGCCATGGCGCAACGCACCGGACGGACCATTGAATGGGATGCCGAAAATATGAAAGTCATTGGGCAACCGGAGATGGACGCGCTCGTGAAGGAACCTGTTCGTTCCGGTTGGGAATACGGGATCTCTTTGTGATCAAGCGCCGGAGTTTTCTGGCGAGGACGGGGCTGAGCCTCTCAGCCCTGTCGATCCCCTCGGTGTTGAGGGGGGCGGTGGGCGCGCGGTGGGGGGATCAGCCCATCGCGATCTTCGAAAAGGTCTTTGAAGGGCTCAGTTACGAGGAGCTGGCCTCGGCAATGGCCGCCATTGGGGCGAGCGGTCCCGAGGCGACCATTCGTCCGGGTGGGCACATTGAACCGGCAACGGCTGCTGAGGAAGTGCCCAAGATGTCCGCCGCGCTGCGGGCCAAGGGATGCCGGATTGTCATCGCTGCGACTCACATACGGCGGGCCGACGAGCCCCATTCGGAGCGCCTGCTTCGAGTCTTGAGGGAAGAGGGGGTAACCCACTATCGAATGGGGCATTATTATTTTGACCCCTCTCGCTCGCTGAAACAGCAGGTCTCCGAATATGCGGCTCAGGCCAGGGAATTGGCTGTCCTCAATGCAGAACTCGGCATTCAGGGACTCTACCAGAATCACTCGGGCGCTCGTTTTCTCGGGGCCTTGGGCTGGGATGCCGCCCTCCTGTTGGATGGAATCGACCCCCGCCATTTGGGCATCGCACTGGATCTCCGGCATCTCAGAGCGGACTCCGGCACGGCTTGGAAGACGATGGTGAGGGTGCTCAAGGCACATGTTCGTTCGATCTATATCAAGGATGCGACCTGGTCGGGGGCTCGTGGCAATCGACTAAAAGACGTTCCGGTCGATACGGGCTTTGTCGATGAGGAGACCTTTGAATTCGTGCGGGAGGGATTGCCCCCGATGCCACTGTGCCTGCATATGGAGCACATGGGGTATCGGGTCTTCGAGAAACATGAGATTCCGGGAGCCATCACGGCTCACCAAAAGGACATCGCCGCCATCAAACGATGGTTAGGCGACTAGCGAGGCGAACGATTGATGATGGCAGAGGTCCAAGTGAGCGGGATCATTCCCAAGCCGGTCGAAACCGTTTGGGAGCGGATCCGTGATTTCAATGGGCTTCCGGTTTGGCATCCGGCCATTCTGGAGAGCCGGATTGAAGAAGAGCGGTCCAGTGACTCCGTGGGCTGTGTTCGAAACTTCGTTCTCGAGCCGGATACGCGCATTCGCGAGCGTCTGCTCGCGCTGAGCGATCGGGAACACTATGTGACCTACACCATGATTGAATCTCCGGTTCCGGTGGAGAAGTACGTGGCCACGCTTCGCCTGCGACCCGTGACGATTGGCGATCAGACGATGGGTGAGTGGATCGCTCATTTCGACTGCGCGCCCGATCAACACGATCACTTGACGGGGCTGGTGCGGGAGCTTGTCTTCGAGGCTGGGCTCAAGGCCTTGGCTGGGGCGGAATAGAGTCCGGACTCCGTTCCAAACCGTCTTTCGCTCATCGCCAAACAGGCGGCTTGTCCGACGCCCTTCAGACGACTCGCGTGGCGAACCGGTGATGAGATTGAGGCTGGAAACCGGTTATGCGATGAGGGGTTTGAGGGTTTGGCCCCCGATGTCGGTCAGGCGTCGAACCCGGCCCGCGTGGGTGTAGGTCAGCCGCTCGTCGTCGAGTCCCATGAGGTCAAGGATGGTCGCGTGAACGTCTCGAATGTGGATGGGAGCGCCCACGGACCGGAGACTGTATTCGTCGGTTTGGCCGGCCGTCGCCCCCCCTCGGACATTGCCGCCCGCCATCCACATGCAGAGGCCGTAGGAATTGTGCTCCCGCCCGGGGGTCTTTCCGACCGTGGTGGCATTCCGGAACGGCGTTCGTCCCATCTCCGAGGCCCAAACCACCAGGGTTTCGTCGAGAAGCCCGTTTTGTTTTAGATCCTCCAGGAGACCGGCCACCGGGCGATCGACTTCGCTGCAGTGCCGGATCATCCCGCCACCGACGTCCCCATGGTCATCCCAACTGTGTTTTCCGATTTGGACCCCGTGAACCAGGAGTGTGAACCGGACCCCGCGCTCGACCAGGCGACGGGCAAGAAGGCACTGCCGACCGAATCCATGAGTCTTGGCGGAATCCAAGCCGTAGAGTTTGCGGACCGATTCCGGTTCGTCTCCGAGATCGACAATCTCGGGCGCCGCGGTCTGCATTCGAAAGGCGAGCTCGTAGGAGGCGATCCGCGCCTCCAGGGAGGATTGATTCGAGCGGGATTCGAGATGTTGTCGGTTGAGTCGGCCGAGGATATCAAATTCGGCGCGCTGTTCCTTTGAACTGAGGCCGGAGGGTTTGTTCAGGTTGAGGATCGGAACGCCGCTCGGTCGCAGGAGCGTGCCCTGGTGCGCGGCGGGAAGATAGCCATTTGCCCAGATCGCCGCCCCATTGACCGGAGCGCCTCTCGGATCTTGAATGACGACATAACCCGGCATGTTTTGATTGAGGCTCCCGAGGCCGTATTGAATCCAGGACCCGACCGAAGGGCTTCCCGGAAACTCGCTCCCGGTGTTGACGTGGTAGGTGGAGGGGCCGTGGTTCTGATTGTCCGTCTTGATCCCGTGAATGAAGGCCAAATCATCGACGTGGTGGGACAGATGGGGGAAAAGCTCGGAGAGGTAGCGACCGGTCTGTCCGTGGCGCTGAAACTCAAACTGGCTGCCGATACACACGTGGGGAAAACTCAAACGGCCCTGGAGTTCCCCATGGATATTCGGGGTTTCCGGGAGGGGTTTGCCGTGGAGTTCCCGCAGTCGCGGTCGGTACTCGAAGGAATCCATTTGGCTCACGCCGCCCTGCATGAAGAGGAAAATGCATTGTTTTGCTTTTCGGGGAAGATGCGGTCGATGAGGGGTAAGGGGCGGTGAGGACTTGCCATGGGCCATGAATTCCTCTCCCAACAGTCCAGCCAGGCCGAGGGCCCCGATGCCATTCCATGACCGGTTGAGAAAGGTTCGACGCGTGATCGGAGGGTTCGGTGCAGGCATAGGCGGTGATGCGGCTAGTCCACGTAGACAAATTCGTTTGTGTTAAACAAAACACGAGCCAACCGGGGCAAGTTCTCGTCATTGGCAAGCGGGAGAAGTTCGTTGGTTTCTAATTCATCAGGGGAGCGACCCAGTGCGGTCTGAAAGGCCCACTGAATCCGTTCGACCGGCGATGTGGCGTGCTGCCGGATCCGTTCTGCAAAGGAGGGCGCCTCGGCGTGAACCAGTTTTCCGTTATACATGGCCAGGGCCTGCAGAGGGGTGGTCGATGTGCGTCTCATGGGGCGGGTGTCTTCACAGACCAGGGAATCAAACGATTGGAGGAAGGGCATGGAGAGGGTTCGCTGCTGATAGATATAGATGCTCCGTTTTCGGGATGCATCGGAGTGATCCGTGTCCCATTTGCTTTGGTCGTATTTGACGGCTTCTTCGATGCCCCCTGGAAGTTCTGGGAAGACGGGGGGGCCATAGCGTTCCGGGTTGAGCCGCCCGCTGATTTGAAGCACCGAGTCGCGGATGGCCTCGGCCTCCAGACGCCGGGGATTGAAGCGCCAAAGGAGGCTGTTTTCCGGATCGATCCTCTCGGCCTCCGGACGGGCGCTGTGTGCGGTTTGTTGGTAGGTTCGCGAAGTCACGATCAGGCGATGGATGCTCTTGAGACTCCACTCGTTCTGAATCAACTGATTGGCCAACCAGTCCAAGAGTTCGGGATGAGAGGGCCCGCCGCTCAGCTGGCCGAAATCACTCGGGGTCTTGACGATTCCCCGGCCAAAGTGCCAATGCCACAACCGATTCACGATGACCCGTGCCGTCAAGGGGTTCTCTGGGGCGGCGATCCATTGGGCGAGGGCCATGCGACGGCTTCGAGTGGGCCATCGTTTGAACGGGTCGAGCCGGATGGGCGCGGGTTCCTGGTGCCCCGTGAGGGCGCTTGGAAAGCCGGCCTCGACCACCTCACCCGGATTATCGTGTTCGCCTCGAAGCATGATTCGTGAAACCGGCACGCCGGGTTCGAATGGAGGGCCGTATGAGTGTCGAAGCGTGAGGGCCATCGGGTCGAGTCGCTTGATGTGTTGCTTTAAGAACCGCTCGCGGCTGGAAAGATACTGATGGCGTTTCCGCTCCTCCGCCGTGAAGAGGGGATTGGCCGGATCGGCCAGGATGGCCTTGAGATCGGCATTGTCTCCTTTGGCCGGATAAAGGACGGTGCTGAGAAAGGCGTTTTCCTCTCCTCGGAGAGCGAAGCCATAGCCTTCATTCCGCGAGGTTACGGAATAGACTTGCACGATGGCCCCTTGGGTCAGGGAAAGGAACGGAGCACCGGGCTTCGAAGCCACCAGGAGGCTTTTGTTGAATTGGAGCGCGGCCGGGCCCCCTTCTTGCAGGAGGTGCACCGTCGGTTGGTGCTCTGGGTTGGATTGATTGAAAACCAACCCTCCTACCTTATCCTTCCAGAGAGCGATGGGCTTCTTCTCGGTGGGGGGAGGGGTTTTGGTGTCGGCGTCGGGGTCCGAGGCGTCGAGCCAGAGGGCGAGCCCATCGGAGGGAGGGATGAGCGTCGCGTTCGAACCGATTTCGTACTTGGATTGGATGTAGGCGTCAATCAGGTTGCGCTCGGCCTCGTCAAGAGGATGGTCATAGACGAGGACTTCCGCCATCAGGCCTTGATGTGCGTTACCGGTGGGGCGCCCCTCCGAGTCGGCCTCCTGCCCCAGGGTGAGCGCGAGGGGGTGTTTGATTTGGTTAAACCAGTGCCCGGTGTCTTTTCCACTCAACGCTTTGGTCTCGTCGGGAGAACTTCCATCGGTGAAGAATTCCCAGCCCGATCCCGTTCCGTTAATGATCGAGTGGTGAAGCCTCCCATCGGCAACCGGTGCCGTTCCAAACCGATAATGATTACCACCGAGCGGCGTCGAACTTTGGATGCCGAGGCTTGCCCGAGGCGGTCCGAGGCGATCGGTCAAAACCTGCGTTAATGCTTGTAGATCTTCCTTGGCCTCATCGATCGCCTTTCGGTGTTCGACCTGCCGCTTGGCATATCGTTCCTTCTCTCCTTCACGATAGTGGGCGGCCGGAAGCGGGGCTCCGATCTGATAGATGTCGCCGGGTTCGGGACGCTTGAGCCAGACCGTATTGAAGAAGGCTTTCATCCGGTAAAAATCCTTGATCGGAATCGGATCATATTTGTGGTCATGGCATTGGGCGCACCCCACCGTGAGACCGAGAAAAACGGAACTGACCGTCGACGTCATTTCGCTCAACATTTCATGCCGCGTTTCGTCGCCACGCGGTTCGGTGAAGGGGGCCAATCGAAGGAAGGTCATGGCGACCATCCGTTCGGGAGAGGGGGACGGGAGGTCACCGGCTCCCATGATTTCCTTGAACTCGTCACCCGCGATTTGCTCCTTGATGAAGAGATCGTAGGGTTTGTCCTGGTTGAAGGAATCGATCACGTAATCCCGATACCGCCAGGCGTGCGGGAGGTCCGGATCCCCTTCATATCCCGCCGTGTCGGCGTAGCGGGCCAGATCCAGCCAAAATCGGGCCCACCGCTCCCCATGTCGAGGATCGTCCAAAAGCCGGTCGACGAGGTCGAGGTAGGCATCGGGAGAAGGATCTTTGACAAAGGCCTGAACCTCTTCCCGAGTGGGTGGCAAGCCTATCAGATCATAGTAGAGACGTCGAACGAGGTTCTCCGGCCGCGCTTTTCGCGAGAGACTGAGTTTCCGCTCGTGGAGCTGATCAATGACAAAATGATCGATCCCGTTCGCCGCCGTGGCTTCGGAGGGGAGAGCCGGTGGAAGCGGTTGGCTGCGGGGCGTGAAGGGCCAACGGACGGGCTCCGTCGCTGCAGCGACGCCCGTGCAGAATGGCCAGGCAACCAAGAGCCATGAAAGGAGTCGATGCACGGTTTTGGATCGAGGGCGCATTCCCAAAAAGGCAGAAAAGCAAAAAGCCTCAGCCACAAGAGTGTTCGCGTTTCCAAGAAAAAGTAGCAGGTGTCACTGAATCTGTCGATTCTTTCCAGGGTTTCCGGGAATGCAGGGGGGAGCTGATTACCGTAGATAACCCGAAATGAATCATTCAGCAGGAGATATGGACCATCGCTCGAGTGGCAAACAGACTCTCATCGGAGGCGAGTCCATGGAACCCAGGGGATGACCTTTCGTGCGAAAGGGAGTCGCTACCGCATCGGTTTGGTTTATGGTCAGGGGGACCGACTGGGCGGGGGATGCCCTCAGGGGGTTCAATCCGACCGAATGTAGCGGCCAAAGCCTTGATAGAATTTCTCCTCCAATCCCGACTCTCGGAGGAAGAGGATTCGAGCCGATGTCGTCGGGTAGCATTGGAGGATGGTGTCGATCTGGTCTTCGTTGGCGATCGAAAGCGCCGTAGCAAGACTATCGGCCACAATCCCGTCGGGTGCGATGATGGTCACCAAGCGCCTGTCGGTCAGCCCGAGCCCGGTCCGTGGATCGACGATATGAGAGTAGCGGATACCGTCGAGCTCGACGAATTGGAAGAGGTCTCCGGAGGTGGCGATCGCTCGGTGAGTCAGTGCCACCAGCGGGGGAGGGAGGCCGTGGGGTTGGGAAAAATCGGTCAGTTCGATCCGCCAGGCAGATCGTCCGGGGGGCGGGGCGGCAACCGCGATGTCTCCCGCCCCCGCCACCAGGGCATGGTGGATTCCCTGGTTTCGAAGGGTTTTCAGGGCTTGATCGAGTGCGTCCCCCTTGGCAATGCCCCCTGGGTCGAGCCGCATGCCTTTTCGGCTCAGTTGCACTCTTTGACGGGCATGATCGATCTGGAGGAACCGCCATCCAACGCGACGTCTCAATCGATCGAGTTGGTCTCGATTCGGAAAGGCTTTGGTGCGTCGGGCATTCCGCCACGCGGCCGCGAGAGGCCCGATGGTCAGATCAAAAGCACCTCGACTTCGTTGAGCCATCTGTTGGCCATGCCGGATGATTCGAAACAGATCTAGACTGACGGGGGTCCACCCTTTTCGGCCCGATTGGTAGCCGAGTCGACTGAGTTCGGAGTCGGTTTCATAATTGCTCAATGACGCATTGAGTGCCGCAATTCGAGAGTAGGCCGCCTGGGCGGCTCGATCGGCCCTCTCTTGATCCGGGGCGTAGAGAATGAGTTTGAATGGGACGCCCATTTGCGGTTCGCTGTATTGGAAGCGCTGAGATGGGGGGGGATGGAGGCCCGGGGCCACGCCGGAACCGGCCTTTGCCAGGGTGAGGCTCAGGAGGAGGCTGCCGAAAAGCCTGGAACTTCGCCCCGCCATCATTTTTGCCTCAGTCCCGCTGCCAGTCCGGTGATTCCCAATCCGGCGGAAGGAATGCTGCCCATCAGAAAATCTTTGAAGGAGGCGAACTGTTGCTCGAGGTTGGTGGCCAGGTGGTCGAACTGTCCCTCCATGACCTCCCAATGGATCTCGATCCATCCGGCCCAGGCC
>MDTE01007571.1_pt1 | contig 13507 bp, 13 predicted proteins | sample 811231 | NCBI WGS metagenome assembly MDTE01 (sample SAMN05326651, study PRJNA326480) | marine metagenome | isolation source: seawater | place: Indian Ocean: Red Sea | collected 2010
AAAAAAGCACGGCCCCTTTATTAATTGGGCAAGCGATACGTTCACCTGCCGGTAGGTCGATATTAGAAATTCCTATGTGGTCTTCAGGATAGCCCACGAGCGCCTGGTGATTCTTAAGGCCTTGCGTTTGGCTTCCCTGGATGAGCTCAAGGCAGCCATTATCAAGCGTTGTGTTTACGAGTGGGATCCATAGGTTTACCATGGGTGTTGTCTGAGCTTCACGATCGAGGAACCAAACATCTTGGTGCCAGGGAATTTTGGAACTGCACTCAAATGGCATCTTCGCCTGAATGTTGTATTGGGGGTGAAACAGAATTTCTGGGCCAATTAGTCTTTCAACAAGATCTAAGATCCGCTTGTTGTTTGCAAGGCGCAATAAGCCTGATGTCTTTAAGTGTTTTCCAGTTACGGATTGTCGAACGAAAAATCCGTCTTCAATTTGATTTTCAAGCTCGTATAGTCGCTTTTCAAATCTGTTGCTGGAAGTAGTTGTTATGTCGGAAGGTAGCTCTTGGCTCGTTAAGGCGTCTTCAATTCCAGCTTCTATGTCCTGAATTAACGGATCTAAGTCAGTCTGGGGCAAGAGATCTCCCTTGATAAAATAACCATCTCGACGAAATTGGCGAATCAATTGATCGTTATTGTTAGACATGTGCAATGCATTCTTTTTCGCAGTCGATTAATCGTGTAGCTCATCGCACGCGGCGATAAAATCATTTGAAGCAGCAGTAAAGCCGATCGAATATTCTGTGAGCGTGATAAGTCGTTTTGTAAATGATAAGTCTTCTAAGTCATCAGGAAGCTCTTGGGCCAGGGTAGCATCGCGGAGTAGAACAACTTGATAATTAAGATTCATCGCGTCAACCATTGTAGAGCCCAGGCAAACATCGAGAGAAAATCCGAGACAGATGAGTGATTTAACCTCGAGGTTACGCAGTAATCCGTCGAGTCTTGTTTCAAAGAAACCACTGTAAGCGTGTTTACGCAGAAAATAGTCCTGCGATTGAGGGGCAACCTGATCCGGAATGGCTAGTGCGGTTGAATCTCCGTAGACATATTCTTTGGGGTCCACCGTATTTTCGGAGCCCCATTCTTCCCAATTCAGATCAAAGCTTCGTTTGCATATCTTCGCCAATTCAGAATGAGCGATTGCGATTTTAGGTGCGGAATTATTGACATAGATGACGGGTATTCCGCATGTACGCGCTGCATTTATTGACGGGGAAATACTTTCAGATACAACTTTGGCTTCTATTTCTTGCATATGTTCGTGGCCCATGCCTCCAACATCTACTGCAAGTAACGCTGTTTTAGCCTTGTCCAAATTTAACTCATGCTCTTTGCGTCCGAGCGACTTACCTTCTGGGACGAAACGGAAATATCGAGCGGTGAAACTTAATTGTGGCATGATAGACGACCTTAGGAGATTCTTTCTGATAGTTTCGATCGATGGAGCGCTAAATGTATCGCGTTAGGCCACCGTCTATATCAATAGAGGCGCCTGTAATATAACCCGCCCGTTTGCTTGCTAAGAAGGCAGTTAAAGCAGCGATTTCTTCGGCTTCCGCGACACGTCCTAAAGGTGTATCTTGGGATACCGTTTGATACCAATCTTCGAGCTCTTGATCTGGAGAGAAATACTCAATCGTGCTGTCCCATGCTTCGCTTTTAACATTGCCCGGGTTGATGCTGTTTACAAGAATTCCGTACTTTGCAAGATTATCAGATAGGACTTTGTTAAATCCTAGACACGCTGCTCGATCGGTACTGTTGGCAATGTACTCAGGTGTTGATTGCCGTCCTACAATTGAATTGATATTGATTATTCTTGGCTGATCGCTTTCTTTAAGGTAAGGTAACACGGCATGTATACAGTAAATTGGCGCAAACAACTTAACCTCGAGATCTTGACGCCATCGCTCTATATCAACCTCCTCAAATGTGCCGGTTACGGGGCTGCCGGCGTTATTGATCAAAATATCAAGTCCACCAAGTTCTTCGGCGGCTTTCTCGATAAAGTCATTAACAGAACTGCGGTTCGTAACATCCAGCGACATAGCGAAGATATTTCTTTGCGTCTTCTCTCGCAACATGTTGGCAGCGACCTGCAGTTCAGTGTCGCCACGAGCGCAGATTGCGATATCTGCGCCTTCTAGGGCGAGCTCGTGGGCAATTGCTTTGCCAATACCCTTGCTGCCTCCAGTTACAATTGCTCGCCGACCTTGTAGTCCCAAGTCCATTTGCCACATCCTCCTTAAAAAGGTGCACCCGTAGTGATCGCGATGTCCTCGCCATTGATGGCAGCTGCTTCATCTCGACAGAGAAATGTAGCTAACGCAGCAACTTCACCTGCTGTGACAAATCGCTTTTGCGGGTAAGTATCCAAGTATTGTTTACGTAGAACTTCTTCGCCTATACCTTCACGCTCGGCCCACTTCGCCAGATGCATTAGTCCCGAGGGTGTTTCAATTGCGGCAGGGCTAATAGTATTTGCAGTAATCTGGTGTTCTGCTACTTCTTGTGCTAGAGACTTATTAAATCCCAGTAGGCCGTGCTTTGATGCTACATACGCACTGTATTCTGCAGTTCCAACATGAGCATTAGTTGATGCGATTGAGATAATTCGACCCCAGTTCGACTGGATCATAAATGGAAGCGCTTCGCGCACACATAGATAGCTGCCGAAAAGGTTGACATCGATGATCCGCTTCCATGCAGTGTTGTCGTGATTAAGAATTGTATGTATACAATTAGTCGCAGCATTGTTGATCAGTATATCGATACTCCCAAATGTATCAAAGCTTGTTTTCATCACTCTATCAACATCTTCCTGACGGCTTACATCACCATCAAATCCGAGACACATTACACCAATTGATTCAAGCTCTTTTTTGGTGCTTTGAATTTCATTTTCGGATGCAAAGTATTTCAATTCTGAATCAAGCTTTGCTGGATTCGCCTGAGTTAACGAAACCACAGCAATATTTGCACCGTGTTTAGCAAAACTTTTTGCGATTTCGAGACCTAGGCCGGACGCGCCACCTGTGACAATAGCGGATTTGCCGCGTAGAAAAAGATCAGCCATGGCACATGTCAGCCATTTTTTATAAGACCTCGTAAAGCATCGCGATCAATTTCTACACCAAGGCCTGGTTGATCTAAAGGCACGGCTACTTTTCCATCCTGACAGCGGAGTGGATTAAGCGCCAGATTACCGAATCGATCTAGGGGGGGAGGTGTCCATTCCACCGGTAGTGATCTTGAGCCACTTGAGAATGGATTTGCAGCATGACTGGCTGCAAGCTGAATAGCTGCTGCTGTACCAATGACGCTCGCAAAGCCGTGAGGCGTGCATTCGACACCAAAAGTATCGCTCATGTCAAAAACCTTCTTGGCCTCAGTTAGCCCCCCAACAAGTCCTGTTTCTGGAATTAGTATATCAAAAACATTTTCTAGTAAGATATCCCGGAATGCTGGCCTGCCTGATAGCGTTTCACCTCCAGCAAGTGGTATCGAAGTGGCTTGTCGGAGAGAGTGATACCCAGGGAGGTCATCCTGCGCTAATGGATCTTCGAGCCAAAAAATATCAATTGCCTCTAGTTTATTGGCCAACTCTATAGCAGCTCTCGAAGTGTATGCATGATTGGCATCAATCATTAATCCAATATCAGAGGGAAGAAATTCTCTGACTCTTTTTATTCTTGCTAAATCATCGCCAATACTAAGCATGCCAATGGCTAGTTTAACGGCCGAAAAACCCTGATCTAGCATAACCCTAGCCGGAACCACAGGGTCTACTAGGGAATCCGACTGATCAGGGTCTTTTGTATAACGAATAGCAGACGCATAACAGGTCAGTTCGGTACGCACCGCTCCTCCGAGCATGCTACAGACCGATGTGTTAAGCGCCTTTCCTTTAATATCCCAGCAGGCAATATCTATGGCAGAAATAGCTGCCATCGCGACACCCCCTTGGGAGTGATCTCGAATCTCATGTCGGAGCTTGCCCCAGAGTTTCTCAGTCTCAAACGGATCCATACCAAAGATACTTTCGGAGAAAAAAGACTGAATTACTTCATAGATTGGCTTGGGTGGGCCATACGCTTCTCCCCATCCTACAATCCCGCTATCTGTCGAAAGTTCTATAAGAAGCGTCGGCGCTGAAGTGACCCAGCCTTTTGAATAGCCCCAAGGTGGATTCTGAGGGAAGCTAATGACATAACCATTTATGTTTGAAATTTTCATCTGGGATGATACTCAATCGAATATACGGTTACGACACCATTTCCAGCGGGCGTTAATGAATGCATCTTACCTTTCGGAATGTGGACGAGACTTCCGGGTCTAATCTTTCTTGTTTGACCGTCTATATTCATTTGCCCATAGCCATCGATGATAATATAAATTTGATCAAGATCGTCATGCGCATGAGGGTTAGAGTTTTTTATAGTTAGTAGGTAGACCCCTAATCCTCCACCAATATCGGGATTGAGCAGAGCTTTGAACGGAAAACCCTCCCAGACTTCTGTTGGTAATTGATCTGGATGCAGTAGGTGCATAATGGCTTCCTTTAGATTTGGTTCAGCGCTAGAATCTCGAGCATACCTGAGATTCTTAATTGAGAGACAATTCCGCTAGTTTATCACCAATGAACTTGATGGCTGCTAGATTCGATCGTGACGGATATTTTTCGCCGGTTCGCGTATTTTCTAACACTGAGATTTCCAACTATCGCAATTTGTTGTATCGAACCTTGATGCAGAAATTTGGAGATCCATCAGTATCGAATAAATATATTTGGCAGCTTCACTTGTTGATGCCATGGATAGCTGAACTCGTACAAGAACCATTAATTTTGGATGCCGTAGAGCAAATCATTGGTCCAAATATTTTAGTGTGGAACAGTGGTTTCATTATCAAGCAGCCAGGGGACAAACAGTATACGTCTTGGCATCAGGATCGAACATTCTGGGGATTGCGACCAGAGCGTGCTGTCACAGCCTGGATCGCATTCACGAAAAGTACCCGTGAAAATGGTTGCTTATTGATGATGCCTGGCACTCATTGCGACGGACAGATTGAACATGTTAATCGCTATGCTGAGGGCAATATGTTATCTCGAGGACAAGAAATTGATTTGAATATTAGTAGCAGCAAGGTGGTTGGCATCGACTTGCAGCCTGGCGAAATGTCGTTACATGATATTAGTGTTATCCATTCCTCTGAACCAAACACTTCGGACGATATTCGCATTGGGTGCAACATTACATATATTGCACCAGAGATTAGGCAAACTCTTGGACCAGATACTGCGTATCTTGTGCGTGGTCGGGATGACCACAGAAATTTTTATCTAGCGCCAACGCCTCGTGATCCAGAAAGCAGAGAAACGCAGGAACTTTATTCTAAAGTCGCATTAGAGCGGAGTAATATTTTGGAGAGGGCCTATTGCTAACTAGCAAAGTGTTCGTCCAAGAACGTCGCGATTCGTCGATTCATAAAGTTAACTTCTGTTGCTCCAATGGATGTTGCGGCTTGATGCCCTTTCTCAGATGGAATTTCGCAATACGTCGAGCCTGGTATATGTTCTGCAGCCCACATCGCTTCAGATTCTGGATTCATTAGATCACCAGGAGCCGCCAGTATTAACGTTGGGGTAGAAATACTATTTAGTGCTGCTGTAGTGCCTCCCTCGACTCCAGGTGTCGTGCCAAGATTGTACTGGTCGTAAGCAAGTGTTTGCCAAATCCAATCTAGTGGGTCTGGTGGGTTAGCTATTAGGCTTTTGACTTCAGTTTCTAGGAGTTCTTGAAGTTCATTGGTTCGCAGTCGCTTGGAAATTGTAGCTGGGGTGCTACCGGCAATAACATCGAGTAGAGCGATCCAACAGCGCCACGCTTCAGTTGAGGTGCGCTCATCCTGCCACATATCATGAGCCCCTAGGAGTTGACGAGAGATTAACGTGATCGCTTGTGACCATGCAGGGGTTTGTGCCATTGGCGTTAAGGCAACAATACAATCCATTCGATTGCGATGACTGACAGCCCATTGAAGTGCTTGCATGCCGCCCATAGAAGCACCAATTACACAGAACAGACGGGAGATTGAAAGCAGGTCAAGCAGTTGCGACTGAGAGGCCACCATATCTCTTATTGAAAATTTTGGGAATGTGTGGCCAGGTTGTAACGTACTGTTACTTGGTGAAGAAGATAGTCCATTTCCGAGTGCATCGGTTGCGATGACACAATAGCGATTAGTGTCAAGCGCGCGATCTGGTCCAATCAAAAAATCCAGTCGGCGATGATTTCCCCCTAGTGATGCGGCAACAAGAACGACATTATTTAATGCTTGCGATGGTTCCCCATGGATGCATGCTGAAATCTGGCAGTCTTGGATGACCTCTCCCGATTCAAGCTTAAGATCACCAATTGGATATTTAATTGGTTTCCAGTCCATATAGTTGTTTTCTTACCTCGTCGATTATTGTGTCAACTAGGATGTTTTCTATCTCAGGCCGGTATGGTGCGGGTAGGTCGCAGTTATAAAACGATTCAGGCTCATATCCTCCTTCCTGAATAGCGGTTTTTGTAGGGATATATCCCTTATAGCTGTTAGCATGACCAATAACAAGTGATTTGGTTGGAAGTAGCGACTGCTTGATGCGCATACCAATATCGGAGAATACTTCTCCCTCTAACCCTACAATTAAGAAGTTACTATTAATAAACCAAATCTGTATTGAATATGATTGATGTTGTTCAAACTCTTCGCGATTCTCATATTTTTTAAGCATTCTTTTGGCCCAGCCAGAGTGGCGATAACTGAACGGCAGAGACAATACGGAAGAGAGTACATCTTCAGATACTGGTTGTTGTAAAGGTAGCGGAATATTCCGTTTTATCGTATGTAGTGAGATCGATGCTAGAGGGGAACTTGCTCTATGAACACAGGATGTAGCAATAGACGCGAGCTCTTTACCGATGTTACTCATGAAATTCTTACTCTGAATTTCTGGGAGCAAGCGACGCCCAGCCCCTGAGTGTGGGTTACCGATTTCATAATCAGTGTTGGCCCAGCGAGCCCGTGGGGCAACATCTCCAGCGCAGCCGAGAACATGAAAAGCCATGCAGTCTGTAAAAGTATTTTCTATTTCATCGCGGAAATAGCCCGACAGGTCGCTGCTTATCTCGCTTCGAAGATGTCCAACAGGATGGCTAGCATAGCAACAGAGAATCGCAGCGGGTGTATATGGCTTTCGTTCGGCGATGAGGACGCCCACTTCTGGGTCATAGCTCCCGGATAGATTGGCGCTCATCATGACTCCCCAGGGGGTTAGTAGGCGCTTGTTAACTCCTACATGGGATCGCCCAGTCTCATATCTAAGTGTTACTAGTTCTGTGGACTTAACTGCGGAAATGGCGGAGGTGATCATACCATTGATTGCAAGTGCAACAAATTCTTGATCGAACGTGCCAGGCACAGCGTCTAAATCTATTGTCTGTGGAGCCGAGTGAGTGTGTGAGGCTGCTATCATTATTTGGGCTGGAGTCAGATCAAGCTGGCAACTCAATGATGATATGACCTCATTTTCCATAGCTTCACTCACTTTACAGACATCAATTGTCGTGAGAAGGAACCTGGTAGACCCATCTGTTAAGAAGAGGCTTTGAGCGTAAAGCGGTTTATGGATCGCTGAGATGGCATGTTCACCGTTAAGCACGTCGCCCGCCAAGTAGCCTGCATTAGTTGGAGTAATGTCTTCTCGAGCGACACCTAGCTCTAATTGGGGATGCTCCATAAACCCTCACATCTCATTAAACGCGCTTACTGGCAGGGCGCTTATCAATATCGGTGGTTATTGTTAGGTCTAAAGATTGCAATGTTCGAGCTATATCAAACTTGTCGCATGCAGATGGCGCCCCAACAAGGTGAAATACTTCAACTCCTTCGAAAGAATGCTGTAACAGCTGAAGGCATGCGTTCGCAGCATCATAGCGATCGATCCAAGCGTCAGTATCAATACTTCCGTTCCAAGAGTCTTCGCCCTTTTTAGCATGTCCGCTACCGACATCAACTATATCGCCGAGGCGGAGAAGTGCGATTTCTAGGCTATAATGATGTGCAAACCACCGACAAATATTTTCTTGTAAGGCTTTGGTTAGGTCATAGTATGTTGCTAAACCGAAATAAGGTGCACTATCGTCCAGAAAGTGACCAACGGGGTGATCTACGTGTGTTTCAGCTGAGGCTATCTGAATTATCCGACTAATGCCCTCACGCTGGGCTGCTTCTAAGACGTTACATGTTCCTCTTATGTTGACATCAAATGGTATCGCATCACTTACGTCTGCGTATTGATTTCGTGTCACAGTGCTCGCTACCGCAGCATGAATGATTGCGTCTTTACCCTTAACTGCGTTTTGGACCTGATCAAAATCTGTGACTGACCCCATAAGCGTCTGTCCAGTGAATTTGACTGTTTCTCGCTCTACATCAGGAGCTTCAAGATCAAATGCGCAGACTTCGTGATGTTGGCTAATTGTCTCAGTAATAGCTTTGCCTAACCAGCCAAGACCGCCGGTAATCAATATGTTCATCTAGGACTCCTTATATCTGATGTGATTCGAAAGGACTTTCAGGTGGAAAACCCTTGCTCCCCCAAAGTATTCCAGCTTCAGGCGCAACTATTACTGCATAAACAGTTTTAAGTCCATGGGACTCCCCCGCTTGACTGATTGCGCCCGCTGTCGAGCGATTACGTAGGATAGCTATCATGGAGTCTAAGGAGCGGGGTGATTTAGGTACAAGTTGCATCAAATTATCGTACCTTGCTTTGCTATTGTGGAGAAGATCTGGGTATCCAATAAGAGCGGTCTCGTCTGGAGCTAACTGACGTTCCAAGACACTTTCTTGCAAGCAATGATTGGTATGAATAACATAGTCTTTAGTGGGATAAAATACTGCTTGCCTCCCTGGGGCTACCTCGATATAGCAGAGCGCGCCAGACTTATCTGCAAGTGTTAGGTTGAATCCCCAGTTTAAGACATCATATTTATCTAGCCAGTCTACTGCGTCCTTGACATCTCGGCACCATTGCAGAACACCTCGGGTCAACGCGAGAGTAGGAACGCTATTAGTAGAGCTGCCTGTCGTTGGTAATCCGTTTAAAACCATAGCTAATCCGGATTTATTGAGGCCTCCCTCGCTCCAGAGTGTTCCTGCACATCCGAAGTTGAGAAATTCATAACCATTGCCGCAGGTCGGGATAAAGTGTTGTGACATGGTGAACTCGTGTGAGTTATCTGGGTACCAGTCGGCTGTTTTCCCGAGTAATACGCCATACTCAGATGTTTTGAATCCAATGTTAGAGCAACTTGGCAACAGGTGTGCTGTTGAAACCATTTCAAATTCACAGTTCATACAGAGTATTTGATTGAGGCTAAGGTTTGAACCATCCGCGATCCCCTGCATTTCTTCAAGAATCTCTGGAAAACGTTCACTTAATCGTTTCTCTGCTAGTGTGATCTCACGTTGCATCTCACGAGTATTGAGATCATTTACTGGCGCCCATGCTTTGTATGATGTACGTATAGCTTCGGGGCAGAATTGACCATGCTGTTTGCCAATCTGGTAGGCTGAGCCTTTACATTGTATATGTATCATTGCTAGTGGCTTGGATCCAATTCTTAGTTATTAGACGGAGTTGTTTGTTTGTGGAGCGTGATGTGGGTTGAAATAGTAATCAATAGGATAGTTCTCGTTGTGTCAACTAGAATTGCTATATTATTAGAGATTAGGAAATAATTGAAGGTCTCATGCCGAGTAAGTAAGAAATGCTAGTCTATGTGCTTAAAAGAATAGGGTTGGCGCTAGTTATTATCATTCTAGCAGTTACCTTGCTTTACCTCATGATTCATGCGGTACCCGGAGACCCAGCCACAGTTATGCTCGGGCCAAGGGCAACTCCAGAACTTATCGCACAACTGCATCAACGGATGGGTCTAGATAAACCCCTCCCTGTGCAAATTATATCTTTCTTCGGGAGAGTTCTCTCCGGTGATCTTGGTACTGATGTGTTTCAGGAAAAACCTGTTGCAGGGATTATTATGTCGGTGGTTCCATATACGTTGATTTTAGTAGGTGCTGGGATTGCCTGGTCATTAGCGCTAGGAATACCTCTGGGAGTGTTTTCTGCATTGCGACCAGATAGCTGGATCGATAAGGTTGCCGGTATCTTATCTGTAGCATTTATTGCGATGCCAGCTTTTGTAGTAGGACTGTATGCGCTTCTTTTATTCGCTGTCACCCTTGGTTGGTTTCCAGTGATTGGCGGTGGAGAAGGCTTCGCCGGGCAGCTACACCATCTCGTATTGCCAGCGTTTACTGTCGGGCTCGGATGGGTCGGCTACCTTGCTAGAATTGTAAGGGCCTCGATGCTTGAAGTGTTAGCAGAAAATCATGTACGTCATGCCCGAGCTCATGGGTTACCTCAACGAGTCGTTCATTACCAGTATGTTCTACGCATCGCCATACTCCCAGCTGTAACGATTGTTGGTATTGGCATCGGCGCTATGTTATCAGGAGTTGTTTTTGCTGAAATTATTTTTGCAAGACCAGGACTTGGTAAACTGATTTTTGTTGCTGTTCAACAAAGGAATTTTCCGCTGATAATGGGTACAGTGTTGGTTACTACAACTCTATTTGTTGTCGCGACTACTTTATCAGATATCGTTAACGCTCTGCTTGACCCTCGCATTCGAGAGCGGTTGTAATGAGTGTATTTGATAGGTAAATGGCTGATGGCGAGAACTCACAAACGCTTAGATGGGTTAATTGAGATCTGGGCTCACTTGCGCCGAGAGCCTCTCGGTATTGTTGGATTGCTAATCGTTGTTCTAGTTATCGGGAGCGCTTTACTGGCTGATGCATTAATATTAGTAGATCCTGTTAAGCTGTCTATTAGAGATAAGTTTATGCCACCATCGCTAGCTTATCCTTTAGGAACTGATTATTTGGGTAGAGACATATACTCAAGAGTAATCGCCGGTAGTCGTATAGCAATGACTGCTGCTCTTGTGGCAGTTTCAATATCGGCAGGTATAGGGTTAGTTTTAGGCATTGCATCCGGCATAGGGCCACGTTGGTTAGATTATAGTATGTTGCTTTTATTTGATACTCTCCGTTCATTTCCAGTAGTGATGTTCGCTCTCGCTGTAGTTACGCTAATAGGTCCGAGCTTGACAACGATAATATTGATTATCATCGTGATCTCGATTCCACTATTTGGGCGAGCCGTCCGTACGCAGACGCTGACACTAAAGAACAGTGAATTCATACAATCGGAAATTGCAATGGGCGCAAGTTTGCCCAGGCTCATGGGTGTTCATATTTTGCCGAATGTTCTTGGCCCGATTATGATTCTAGCTGCTATGGAAATTCCAGTTGTTATAGCAATGGAGGCAGGTCTTAGTTTCTTAGGATTTGGTGTCAGGCCACCCACACCAAGTTGGGGTAATATTCTAAATGATGGCTTTAAATATATTCGAAATTCTCCATGGCCACTTATTTTTGGAGGTGCGCCGATCATTCTCACGACCCTTGGGTTTACGTTTCTTGGGGAATCTCTAAGAGATGTCCTTGATCCAAGACTCAGGAAAGAGTCATAACGACGATGTTATCAGACCCTGTTCTCCAGATTAGGAATTTAAGCGTTGAGTTTAGTGCGCGAAAGCGTACGATCCGTGCACTTCGTAATATTGATCTAGATATTCCGAGAGGCGGCACAGTCGGTGTTGTCGGTGAGTCTGGATGTGGTAAATCCACACTCATACTATCAATTATGAGACTTTTAGCACCAAACTCTAAGATTGTTAGTGGCGATATCGTTTTCGAGGATCGTAGTTTATTTGAATTAACTGAGCGAGAAATGCAATCAGTACGTGGCAATGAGATTTCAATGATTTTTCAGGACCCATTAACTTCTCTAAATCCTGTGATATCGGTTGGCCAGCAATTAATAGATGTTCAATATCGCGATTCTGTTGCGAAAAAGGTGAAACAGCAGCGCGCTATAGATGCGCTTTCCCAAGTTGGCATACCCGATGCAGAAGCGCGATTGTCATCCTTTCCGCATCAGTTTTCAGGTGGCATGCGGCAGAGAATAGCAATTGCAATGACTATGATAGAGGAGCCAATACTACTTATTGCTGATGAGCCCACAACGGCATTAGATGCAACACTTGAAGTGCAAATTATTCGCGAGCTGAAGGAGCTACAGAAACAATCGCGCTGTTCAATTCTATTTGTTTCTCATCATCTCGGGGTGGTAGCAGACCTTTGTGATTATGTAGTAGTGATGTATGCTGGAGAGATAGTAGAGCAAGGCCCTGTCCGCGATCTTTTTTACAATGTCCGGCATCCTTATGCACAAAAATTATTAGAGTGTGATCCCGCACGAATTGTGCGGTCTGCTGAGAAAAAGTTCCCAACCATTCCGGGAGACCTGCCAGATCTTGGAAATCTGCCCGGTGGTTGCATATTTTCGAATCGATGCCATTCGGCGTTTGATAAATGTGAAACTCATTCTCCCAGAAGGACCGAAGTATCCACAGGGCACTCAGTATCTTGTCATCTTTATTGAGATTGGCATGTCAAGACTGTTAGAAATTGAAGACTTAAGTGTTCGTTACCGTATGCTGCCATCGTGGCGTGCTGCTATGCAGAGCCAAGATCCATACCTGAACGCAGTATGTGGCGTTTCTTTTGCTATAGAGGAAGGCCAGTCGTTTGCGTTGGTAGGTGAGTCAGGATCAGGTAAGTCGACACTTGCCCGAGCGATCATGGGAATAGAAAAAGCTCATTCGGGTTCTATTCGCTTTCAAGGCCATGAATTGAGGGGACTGTCGAAAAGAGGTTATAAATCATTCAGACGAAATATGAGTATGATGTTCCAGGACCCCGCCGGGTCTCTCAGTCCGCGGCTAACTGTTAAGCGTCTTATCACCGAGCCATTCCTTATTCATCAAATAAGGAACACAAACATAGAAGATGAGGCAATAAAACTATTGCAGATGGTAGGGCTGGGTTCTGAGTTTTTGAACCGTTATCCCCATCAGCTGAGTGGTGGGCAAGCCCGCCGAGTAGGAGTCGCGCGTGCTTTAGCGTTGTCACCAAAACTACTTGTTGCGGACGAACCGACTGCAGGACTGGATGTTTCTGTTCAAGGCGAAGTTCTAAATTTACTCTTAGAGCTACAGCAGCAGCAAAATATATCTGTTCTTATAATTACCCATAATTTGAATGTTGTTCTGCACTTTGCGGATAGGATGGCCATCATGTACTTAGGGCGCTTCATTGAGCAGGGTGCAGCCCAGGAAATTTTTCTGCGCCCACGTCATCCCTATACACAGGCGCTCTTGTCGTCTAGTCCTGAGCCAGATCCGGACTCGAAAGGGTCTCGAATTGAGTTGAAAGGCGAGGTTTCATCAAATATGGATAGGCCGGCGGG
>MDTE01013603.1_pt1 | contig 13507 bp, 19 predicted proteins | sample 811231 | NCBI WGS metagenome assembly MDTE01 (sample SAMN05326651, study PRJNA326480) | marine metagenome | isolation source: seawater | place: Indian Ocean: Red Sea | collected 2010
CCAACCCACTATAGCCGCAATGCATAGGTTTTTGATTTCCCATATCCAACCCATCCATTTGTGTACTAATCCATTAGTCAATCCTCCAAGTGTAGATGCGAATACGCAACACCATTTGGCTCCGAAAATTGCTAACATTGTTTCCATTAAAATTTACTCCTTATCTAACTATTGTTTTATTTCTTGGTTGTCCATCATTATAATAATCTTCAGGTGGACTATTATAGGGATGTCGTGAATTGGGTGAATTTGTTATACCTTGATGAAACATTCTAACATTCATAATTTTATCTTCTAATTTTTCAATATTTTTATACATTCCATCTATCTTAGTTTGCATAACAGGGATTTTACCCTCTTTTAACAGAAATACCTCTTTTTCTAAATTAAGTACAGTTGAAAATAGATATGTTACGCTACCTATTAATGCAGCTGTAACTAGAGGTAATCCTGCCTTAAAAAATTGATGCTCAGCAACCTGAATCATACTTTCGTGCGGCTTCGCCATTTTGCCTTTCTTAAACTTCTAGTAGTTTTTGTTCACCAGATTCAGCAAGCATCTTTCTATTCTTTAAATGTTCATCCTCAACGTCTGCTTTATTCTGGCCCCAGTAGCCCACAGCATAACCATTTTCACACATCCATTTATTTACATTTGTCCATCCATTGAATTCATTACCATCTTCAGTACAGTTTACCCATACCTCACCAAGAATTCTACCGAACTTTCCTCGACTATCCTTCTCAGGGCATCTAATCTGAATTTCTATATCATCTCTATCGGACATGATTGCCCAATGCACCCATTCCTTGAGATGTTTTTTTGATAATAGTCCGTAGACTTTTTCATTGGCATTTCTTGTTCTGGATTCTGGTGTGTCAATACCCAAAAGTCTTACACGACTCTTAAACATTACATCGAATCCTAGATCAAAGACACAATCCATAGTGTCACCATCTACGACTTTTGTTACTGCAACTACATCATAGATGTATTCACAGGGTTCATCGTTCTTATATTCAGCCATAAAATCTCGTTTCTTTACTATATATTTATTAATATTGTAGTTTTGTTAATAATTTTCTTAATTTAAAAGGATTGAAACAAACAGAACCAATAGAAATATGATCTGCTCCCATTTTTAAATAATTTAAAATATCATCAAAATTCTCTACACCACCACCTGCTATTATTTCTACCTCATCCTTCCATTCATCTCTCACCAACTCAATTAACTTTAGTGTATAATCTTTTAAAATGGGACCTGATTGGCCTCCATATTTAGTTGATAAAGTGTTAGAAAAATGTATTTGTCTAAAACCTATACGATCTATAACAAATTCTAGTTCTTCTGGTGTAGTCAATGGACTCATCTTTGCTATACACCAATCCCTAGAATCATGCTTAAAAATATTTGCACTTTCCCATGATAAAATTTTATCTAAATTTGGACAAGAAAGATTTAGTTCAATATTTTGATCGGAAGGTATTAATTTATTTAATTTGTAGAAATCATTGCGGTCTACTTCAGCAATAGAAAGAACTTCTGTTTTAGAAGTTTTTCGTAACCCAACATTAATGCCAGGATTTGGTAATCCTAATTTATTAGTCCATCCTTTATTATTTATGTTATACCTAAGTGTTTTAATTACTGCCCATAAACGGTTACCTCTAGAATTTAAAGTCCATGTTCCTGTAACTGAAATACATTTTTTAGATTTAATATAATTTCCAAATGGCGCTGAAATAAAAAATTTAGGTTCTATTCTAAAAGCATAATCATAACATCTCATTAATATAACCTTTTAATTTATTAAAAATAAGATTGTTTCCCTCTATACTTATACCATTTACAGATTTATTAAATGATTCAGAATATTCTCTTTCAATATTCCAAATATCTTTATCTACGACATTTCCAATTCCCCAACCAGATTTGAAATTAAACCAATTAGGTATATAATCATGTATAACGTGTATTGTTGATATTTTTTTCGCATAAACATATTCATCAATTAAAGATAATGCTCCATCAAACCTACTTCTATTCACATCTCTATTAAAATGTAATTTCATGAAATCTTTTATAATTGAGGCATCTATAGGTTCAGTAGGTACACTAAAATTTGTAACTATATCTCTTTTGTTTTGTTTAAATGCATCAACATAATCTAAAAAATGTTGCCGACTATTCCAATCATCTATTTCATGTTCATTCATAAACATAAAATCTCTAGTAAAATTTGGAAAATATATAAATTGAGGAGTTGAATGAAAGATTATTGCTACATCAATTTCACTGGTCTTTTTTAAATTGTAAAGAATCCTTTCTTCTGAACATTGTGCTATCATATAATTTAATGAAGAAGCATTGAAATGATTAAGAATCAAATCATAGAAACTTCTAGGTTTATCTGTCTGAAAAGTATTTGATCCTATTATACTAGAACCAAAAAATTCAATATTCATATATGTTGATGCTCTATTACAATTTCACCCACACAAGTATCTGAAGGAGACTTGTATAACCACATAACAAAATCATAGAAATCTTCAGTTAAATTACCATACTTAATGTTCGTTGTCTTAAATTGTACTTCACGATTGATCCACTTCTTATACAATGATTTACAATACTCATCGGTAGCAGTTTTATAAGAAACATATCTATCATATGTAATTGGTTTGATATGTGTTTGTATTGTTCCTGTATTAATAATATGTCCACTTTTTCCAAGCAACATCCAAGAATGTGATACTTCGGATAATAATTCTAACTGGCTAGAATCTTCTGTATAGGTATGATTAATAAACAAATCATAATTATGACTCTCGGAAACGATTCTGTTTCTACCAACTTCCGTTCTAATATCAAATCCCGAATCCACATCAAAATTAAATGCACCATGATCAACAAAAATCTTCCCAACACCTCTATCACCACCGGTCAAACAAATATTCATTATATTTCTATAGTTAAATGTGGTCGGGGTGGCGAGATTTTACTCACAACTTCCCAACACCATGTTGGACGTTTTAATTAAACTACACCCCTGCCCAGAGCGGGACTTTCGTCTCCATTCTCTGGTGTAATATATATCAAACCTTTAAAAACTTCTCTATTAAAAATACATTAAGAAAATCCTGTTCATACCACTTATCTGTCATCTTAAGATTATATGAAGAAGGATTATAATGATGATTATTATGTAATCCTGAAGTTGATAATAATAACTGCATCCATGGGTTATTAACTGAACGATCTGGAATTACAAAATTTTTATAACATCCAGTAAGGTTTATATGACTTAATGTATTTGATAATATGAAAGACCAAATAGTTATAACACTAGGTATTGCTATAAAATATATTAATAACCTAATATCAATTAATAAAAGTAAAATAGGCGCAAGGGCAAATAACCAATAATTATTATGAACAAATCGTGCTGGTTCATTTTTTAATACATCCATATTAAATTTATTTGCACGATTCCATTTTTCATATTCTTTATCTTCTGTATCTAATAATTGAAATATAAAACGAAAATATACTAAAAAATCTTTAATATTTTTAATAAAATGGGGAGATACTGGATCCTTTTTAGTATCCGATGTTACATGATGATACCTATGTGCGATACTCCATAACAACATAGTTCCAGAATATGAATACACAAATAGAATAGACATTGCCCATTCTGCCCAAGTTTTTGCTTTAAAACTTTTATGAGAATAATATCTATGTCCTCCTATTTCACCACCAACATTTCTAATTAAAATAATACCTATTAATGTTAACCATAACCAATGAAATGAAAACATTCCAGATAATCCATATACAGTTAATATATGAAATGTTAAATGAATCAATGTAAGTATAATAAGTGAAAATATTCCCTGTTTATACCTTAACATATTAAACCTTAAAAAACTTCTCTATTAAAAATGTATTCAAAAAATCTGTTTCATGCCATTTATCCGACATTTTAAAATTATAAGCACGTGGATATCTGTGATGATTATTTTGCATTCCTTCACCTCCTGTAACTAAATTCAACCATAAAGAATTGGTTGAATGATCTTTATTTCCGTACACATCAACCTTATAATTTCTATAACTTCCAAAAGTAGAAAGATGTCCAAAAAAATTTAAAAGGAATAAAGACCATCCATTAATTACACATGGTATTGCTATAAGATATATTAATAAACGAATATCAATTATTGGTAAAATCACAAGTGGAATAAATGCAATTAACCAATAATACCTATGAGAAAATCGTACTGCTTTATTCCTATATAAATGCTTAAAATAATTCTCTTCTCTAAAATATTCCATAAATTTATTTACTCTTATTTTGTCTGTTTCACTATTAAACATTTTTCTAAAAAAGATCATTGGCGGCCAACCAACTCTAATAAAATCTCTAATATTTTTTATATGATGTGGAGAATGGTTATCACATTCTTGATCTGAATATTTGTGATGAAAACAATGTCCCGGAATCCACCTTAAATGACTTCCCCCATAAGAACATACAAAGCAAAGACTCATAAGCCATTCTGTCCAAGGTTTTGTTTCAAAACCTCGATGTGCATAATACCTATGTCCTCCTATTTGAGTACCCACATGTCGAATTAAAATAACACCTATTAATGTTAACCACAACCAATGTAAAGAATAATTCATTAATCCATATATCATTAATACATGAAATGAAATATGAATAATTGTTAGTAAAATGATTTGTACTCCTGAACCCTTATAGATAAATAATCTCATTTTATGCCCTCAAAATTCTTTCTATCAAGAAAACATTTATATCATCTCTTTCATACCATTTGTCAGACATTTTATGATTATAATTTTGTGGATCTGCGTGGTGATTATTTTGAAGTACAGATCCTCTAGTCAAAAGATTTGACCAAGTACAATTACGACTATTATCATTTGTGTCAAAATTTCTATATCCTGTTAAATGTCCTGTAGTATTAACTAAACCACCAACATGAAAAGTAATGAGACTAGGTATTGCAATAAAATAAACAGGAATTCTCCAATCAATAAAACACAACAAAAATGGTAAAAAACACAGAAGCATATAATTTCTATGAGTCCATTTCAAAATATCTATCCTTAATAAGTCTTTATATGTTTTGGGATCAACTCTATTTTTTGAATTATATTTTAAAAAGAATTGCATAGTAACATAGCAATCAAATAAAGACATGTGACTGGGAGAATGTGGATCGTCTTTAGTATCCGATGTATTATGATGTACTCTATGAAAAGGTGCCCATGCTAGTATGGGACCCATATACAAATATACACTACATAGTGCCATTAAATTTTCTGCCCAAGGTTTCGCCTTAAATCCTTTATGTGCAAAATATCTATGAGCACCTATTTCACCACCAATGTGCTGAAATAAAATAATTCCTGCTAATGTTAACCATAACCAATGTAAACTAGAACCTGAAAATAATATAGCATAAGTTGCTGTAATATGAAATAAAACCTGAAATCCAAAATAAAAATACCAACCTATCTCTTGTCTACTTCCAACAGATTTTGGAAATGATTTAAGTTTTAAGAAACTTTTTAATAATCCAACCACAAAAATCCCTTTCATTAGAATTTATCTTATTACTATATCTATCAGGATTAGCATGATGATTATTATGTAATCCCGCTCCTGCTGTTAAATAATTAACCCATATATTATTTTTACTATTATCATGTGTATCAAAATTACGATAACCCCATTTATGACAAATAACATTTACACCTGAATTAGTAAGATGAAAAACTATTACAGAAGGTATGCATATTAAAAATATAAGTATTCTCCAATCTATTAAATATAACAATATAAACACTAAAAATATTATATAAAAATAATACTTGTGTATAAAAAATGTCAATCGATTTTTATATAAATCTCTACATTCTCTTGGTTGAGGTAATTCTGGAACCCAAACACATGCCCAAACTTTTAGCCAAGGAATTAAATTTGGAGAATGTGGATCACCAACTATATCTGAATTCTTATGATGCTGTCTATGAAACATAGCCCAAACCATGGGAGAACCCACACAAGTTAATATTCCCATAAATTGTAATAAAAAATCTCTTATTGGCCCAGTTTTAAAAGACCGATGAGCAAGATATCTATGTGTTCCTATATCACCACCCAAACCCATTATAAACATTCCAATAAATGTTAAAATAAACCAATGATATGATGCATAATATATTCCTATTATCATTAAAACATGGTTCAACAATATTAAAAACCATACACCTGCAGCATACTTAATATTTATCATGATAATACGTTACTCCTGATTGAGCCATTTGTATTCTATCTCTATTCCAATCAGCATGATTAATTCCCTTAATTGTATGGTTACCGGCATCCATAAACATAATCACACTATGTCTTTCTTTTTTTGTTTTATTCGTTATCCTATGAGGAGTAGATTGCAATTTATTGTCAGACCAAATTTGCATAAAATCACCTATATTCACAATCAAAAAATCATCACTAGGATGTTCTATTTGTCTCCATTTATCATCATAAAAAATTTCATATTCTTCTACAGGATCACATACATGAACAAGAGTTAAAGTGCCAAAATCACAATGTTCACCTACTCTTATTGATCCCTCCTGATCTTTATAATATTTAACAAATCTTAAATCATTATCAGAATCAGCATGTTTCATTGTTATAGAATTGGGTGGTACATCTAAAAATTCTTCAATAACATATAAAATTTCACATCCCACTTTTAAAAATCTTTGTCTTACACTATCACAATTTTTTAAGACAACCTTTATATAACCTTCTTTATTTTCTTCTGATTTTTTAAATTCATTTATATGTTTATCTTTAAAAGAATCTAAAGTTTCCTTCATATCTATAAAAGGATGATTAATTACAAGAAACCCCGATTCTAAAAAACTAGAAATAATATTATTATTGTTCCATTCTGAAGGAACATTGTAATTTAAAGTATTCATTTTATATACACAATGGCCACCACAAAATCTTTTGTATCTGACAAAGAAAGTCTTAAATCTTGCCGTTTTAAATTCCATTCTTTTGGATCCATAACACAATGTACTACAGGAATTCGAGTAGATTTAAACATTATATGGGAATAACTAACATCTAATCGTAAATATGGAGAAGCAATTGCTTTTGAAAATGCCTCTTTAACACACCAACATTTTGTTAGATATTTTGCAGTCATAGGATTGGGAGCATTTTCCTTTTCTATATCTGTTAATATTTTATTAACAAATTTATCACCCCATTTATCATATATTTTTTGAATAGGTTCTATTGTTTGTAAATCTATTCCTATTTCATTTTCTCGTTTAAAAAAATGATGTCTATTACGAATATCATATTTATTATTGCCCCAATATTTCATGTACACTTCCTATTATATGTAATCTATTTTGTGATCTATGACAATTCATTGCAGTATGCATATTAGTAGTATTAACAAAATAAGCTTGCCCAGTATTTAAAAAATAAGTACTATTTTTAACAACTATAAAACTTCCTTTATGTGTCCATACAGGAATATGTATTCTAGGAAAATTATCGCGATGCCATTCAAGGCATTTAAGAGGGGGTAATATTACTAAACGCGTGCGAAACATTTTTAATGAAGTAATTAATTGGTTAATATATTCACAATTCATTGTAAAATGTACGGAAGATTCATCAGTAAAACCCAAACTTGTCATCATAGAAGAATTAAAAACCATGTGGGCCGGATCTATATTAAGTCCGTGGTCTTGAAGATTAAGTACGGGTCCACCTCCAAAACCCGTCAACATTGGCATGTTCACCTCTTCCATTCTATCAATCATTTTTTCTGATTCTATCTCATAGCGAATCCTATCTATATCTACTTCTCTTATTTCAACAACATCATTCATGTTTTTTCTAATAATATTAAATCAATCTGAAATCCCGGGCCATAAGAAATAATAACAGTTTTACCATTTTTATCAAAATCATGTTCTAAAGTTTTAATTACTGAAGTAGCGGACATATTACCAAATTGTCTAAACATTTCAAAAGATGAATCTAAAGCATTTTTTGCTAATCCTAGACCTCTTATAGTATTTTCCATAACAAGTTTCCCACCCGGATGACATATCCAGTTATCAATAGTATGTCCTTCAATAAACTCTTTAATCTTAATATTAAATTTTTCAGATATTTTTGGAATTTCTTGTAATTTTGTTGATTCTACATGATATAATAATCCCTCACTTAAACCTTGAAGAGTAATATAATCTTCTGTGTTTGGCATAACATAAGATTTATATTTAATAATTTTCCAACCATGAACACCAAGAAATAAATGTTTTGTAACTTGTTTTTTATAATCATCTCCTGCAATCAAAATTGCACCAACACCATCACCAAATATTGCTGATCCAAATATAGTAGTTAATGTTGAAGTTTCTGGACATAAATTTAATGAACACAAATCCGTAGTTAATGCTATAACTAATTTATCCGGATTTCCTTTTAAATATTCATCCGCGATTGCCATAACATGTGTACCACCATTACATGCTAAACCAAACATGGGTATTTTAATTATTGATTCTGGAAAATCAAATTCTTTTAATAATGTATGGGGAACAGTAGGTATACCAACACCTGTCATTGTCGAGGATGTAATCATACAAACATCCTTAGGATCAAAATCTAATTCTTTTAAACATTCAAATGATAATTTAGGAGCAATTTCATTAAATGTTTTATTTTTTTGTGAAAAGGTTTGTGTATCTTCTCTTATTGTTTCAATAGGATAACAAGCATATCTAACCTCATTACCTGTTATTGGTATATATCTATCAAAAACTCTTCCGGAGTGTCCCTTTTCTTCCCACCAAGTCTTCATAGCTTTTAGTGTATTTTCATCACGTATATCTATGATATTTTCTGGATGTCTTGTTGCTATTTGTAGTATTTTACTCATGATGTAGCCTCTAATGTAATTTCCCTTACTCTCCCACTATGATTCAACATAAAATCTATAGCATCTACACATTGTTCCGGCTCTAACATTTTAGGATTGATATCATAATCATATAAACGATTAACCATAGTTGAAATTCTAGTTGTTCTAGGAGTATTCACCCAACCAATTCTTAAATTAGAAACTTTACAACCATTTTTATGCGCTGCTTTTTCATGACATTCTAGATTTATTTTATCGAGAGCAATTTTTCCTGCTGAATATCTACTGTGGGAAAGATTCCAATCATGTGTATCTTTTTCTTGTGCGATTGAACTTACTGATATGATATGTTTATTGGGGTCTTTTCCCCAAATAGAAAAAGCAAATAGAAGTGCCTGTGCTTGAGTCCACCATTTTAAATCATTATATGCATTGTTTATAAAAATATCAGCTTCAGGATTAAACCATTCTTTTATATCTTGAATATCATGTTTATTATATCGTCTACTATGTCCCTCGACTTCAATTAAATCTTTATATTTTGGAAGATATTTTCCATCATATTTTTCAACAAGTGCTTTTCCTATACCAGAAGTCACACCTGTTATAATCATTTTTCTCATAATTAATCTTTCACTTTCTTAATAAAGGTACAACATATTTTCCGCCTACATCCCATGGACCCAGTATTAATCTACTTTCATTATCATGATGATTGTCGTGATATCCTTCACCCCATAACATCATATTGATTACAAAATTTATAGTTGTTGGTTCACCTTCTTTACCATTATGCCCAAAATAATTAAAATATGTTAAGAAAAACCATCCATGTATAAAATTAAAAGCCATCCAGACAACTAGCCATGGATTAATTAAAGCATGAATTATTACTACTCCAGAATATAACTTCCAATAATGTTTGGTTGTAAACACCGCATCTTTTTGTCTTAAAAATTTTCTCATTGAAACAGCACCTGTTGGTATTTTGTATCTACCTAATAACATACGCCACCATCCTAACTCTTTTGGGGAGTGTGGATCTCCTTCTTTGTCAGCGTATTTGTGGTGATTTAGATGTGCAAAAACATTATTTCCTGGAGGGCCGACTGCACTTATTACTGTTGATGCTAATAATATTTTTCTACCTAACCAACTTGGTTCAAATTGAAAGTGACATAACCATCTGTGGTAACATATCTGAGTAAGGTTATATGTTATATGTCCTACTATTATATAAACTAGTACAAGTTCCCAATTAGGTGCACCCATAATAAAATAAGCTGGAACACCAATCACCGCAATAACAAACATCACAGCAATCTTTAATGTTACCCAATCAATATATTTCATTCTCATAATTAATCTTTACTATAGGGTCCGGTTCCTTTTTCTTTATGTTCTCTTAATTGATCTATTGCCTTTGATTTTGCATATTCATTATCACCAGCATCTTCTAAAAATTTATCAACTTTAGCTGTTTGTTTAATTTTAAATTCAATTATATCATAAAGATCACTTATAGTAGTTGCACTTTGAAATTCTTCCGCATCTAACATCACTTTAAGTTTATCTTCAATGATAATCATGGCTTCTAAAACATGAATTGAATCAATATCTAGATCAGTTGCAATATTTTTTTCTGGGGATATATCAGGAACAGAAAGTCCCATCGCTGACTCTTCAAAAGCTTCCTTACATACTTTTTCAATTTCTTCTCTTGTAATCATTATAATCCTTAATTATATTATTGTGCCATATCAAATTCTAGCATTTCACATGATGCTTCAAAGTCTTCATTTTTCTTATCATCTGGACGACTCGCATATGTTTGTCTAACATAAGCTAATAAGTCATTTAATTGTTCCGTATTAAGATTTGCAATTGCTGCAGTATTTTCAATATCAATTTCACCAAATACTTTTGATGGTTCTGAATATCTCAAATGAACATTACTTAATTTAATAATATATATGTACTTGGAATATGTAGATTCCACAAGTTTATTATGTAATGATACATAATTTGCTGGTAACCAACTTAAACTTGAAATATCAGAATCATTTGGTCCCTTTAAATTATCATCAGGAGTTTTTTCTGTTGCAGAAGAATACCAAGACCTCCCCTTTTCATCAACAGAATTTATTAAAATCTTTGTAGCAATATTCCATCTATCATCATTATTAAACCATGTTATATCTTTATCATTCATATAATCAATAGGTAATACATCAACACCATCTATAACAAATGGATAACCACTAACATCAGATCCCCTTTGATATGCAAAATGTAAAACTCTATCAAACCATTGATCTTCAGAAGTATTTTCTAAATAATATTCTTTATTTGTCGTTAATAAATCTAAAATTTGAGTAAATTTATCCGACTCACTTCCATTAAAAAGTTTAATAATTTTATCATCACTTCTTACAGTCTTCCATATTGAATTGCCTGGTATGTCCTTTTCAGCCATTATTTGTCCAATAATTCTTTATACTTATCTCTCATTCTTTGCCAAAGAACGGAGCCTGTTGTTGTGAATTCTATATGATCTGCTAATAACTCCATATTTTTATATGAATCAAGAGAAACATTAAATATTGATTGTGTGGAATCTAGTAAATCAATTATACGGGAATATTTATCTGAAATATCACTTTCTTCTAAACTTTTTATCTTAGACAAAATTGCAACAATATTAATTGAAGATAAATTAACTACTGTCATTTTGTACTCCAGAATCTTCGCCCGGCATAACAACAGGTTTATCAGGATCTAAAGCAAATTGTTTTCTGTCGCCATCTAGAGGTTCTTGTTGTGGTTGTTTCATTTGAGGTCTTGGTGAAACTTTCATTCCTAATTCTGTATCAATAAAATCTGTAACTTCATCCATAGCCTCATCTAAAGATTTTGTATCTTGTTCTCCTCTTTCCTTTTCAATAAATTTTACATATTCTTTTGGATCACCTTCTGCTTTAATCAGAGTTTCTTTACATTGATTATCACAGTATTTGTGAAATTCAGAAGCAAATTGGCAATTACAAAGCATTCCTTTTACATATTCTATTTCATTACCATCTTTATCTGTAGTTACAGGATTAGACTCATGATTGTCCATCATTTCTAATTCTTTTAATGTATCATCTACTAATCCTTGTACTTTATTTTCTTGCTCAATATCCCTTTGGAAATTTTGGGGTACGGTTCCCGGAGGTGAACCACCTCCCATTAGTTGATTTTTAACTGCAGAAGGATCCTCATTTGATAATGTAATTAATCCTATATCTAGAGATTTCAATAATATAATACCCACACCTTTTGTTTCTTCATTATCTAATAAAGGGGATAATGCTGTTATTGCTTCACTAGTACATTTTTTAATCAGTTCTTCACTCATAATATTCTCCTAAGATTTTTGTAAATGCTCTGTACCTGATCCCTGACCAAAAGTGTCTACAACACCCAAACGATCAAACATAGTTTTTGGTAATCCAGTTTTAGGTAATTCTCTTTTTATTTCGGGATCTGCATCTGGAAAATCAAAAAACTCTTCTCCAACTCTTACATTCACATTTTGAATTCTAGCAAGACCCTGTTCACTATAATAAAATCTATGATCTTTCTTTTCACCACACGAATTACACATATCGCAAAAGAAGGTACACACAGGATAATTTATTAAATTTCGTCTCCACTTTTCTCTAAGCCAATCTATTTGTTCTTTCAATAACCATTTAATTTTTGCTTCATCTTCTGGTGTTTCACCCTCTGCTAATTTATTATCTAAAGATGTTACCACTCTATCAGGCCCATAAGTTGTCGCTATATGAAACATATCTTTTGCAAAACACATTACATTTGATCTATGAATAGTATATCTACATCTCCACCGTATTTGATCTTCACGGGATTTATCTTTATTATATTCCATAATATTACCAAAACATTTTAATACATCAAGAGTTGAATCTTTTCCAGAATAATAAACTCTATCTTGACTTCCAACTCCATCAAAACTAATATCGAAAGAAACTCTCTGTTTTATTTCAGGAAATTCTTCTAAATATGCAGTTACTTTTTTAAAGAATGCTGGTTTACTTAATAAAATACCATTTGATGTAATATTAAAATGACAATTATGTTTCGCTTTATAAGCATAATCCATTAAAAATTTACAATTTTCCCATTCCATCAAGGGTTCACCACCAAAAATACAATAAAGTGTTTGTTCATCTGGTCTATCAGACTCCATAATATTATCAATGAGATTAGCAATCAATGGTGGTTCAGGTAAATGTTTTGGTCTACCTTCTAAATGTTGATAACAATAATTACAATCAAGATTACATTGACTTGTCATATAAAATAAATGAATTGCACCACCATGTGCCACTCTTGTTTTTTCATTTTCACCATGTGTAAAATGTCTATCATAAATTTCACTAACAGTTGCTTCTTCTGTTTTAATTATACCTTGTTTTAAATCTTCAATACGATATC
>MDTE01028698.1_pt1 | contig 13506 bp, 10 predicted proteins | sample 811231 | NCBI WGS metagenome assembly MDTE01 (sample SAMN05326651, study PRJNA326480) | marine metagenome | isolation source: seawater | place: Indian Ocean: Red Sea | collected 2010
ATCAGAAGAGGAATTAGAAATAAATACTCCTTTTGGGGAATGATATGCAGTTCCGATATCTCTTTCAACAAAACATAGGCCTAGATCATGAAGGGAAAAAACTTTTTTCTTAAATTTAACAGTTTTTGTTTTACTTAAAATTGAAGAAGAATTTAAAACAAAGTTAATTGAATTTTCAACAGGTTTATATCTTTCTCTAAACAATTGTCTATTTTCCATATCCCTAATTAATGCAAAGTATTCTCTAATAGTCTTTAAAGCCAACTTATTTCTACATTCAACATTTATATCAGGATGCATTGAAGGAACAAATTTGTAATTTGATATTTCTAAACCGATCTTTTTCAACAAATTTTTCTCGGAATTTATTGTGATTTCAGGAATATATTCACCCCAATCTACTGCTTCTTGGCCCAATGCAGATACTAACCATAATTTACCTGCTCTATTTCTTTGAAAATCTAATAAAAGTCCTATTTGATAATCAGCTATGTGTAGAGCTAAATCAAGAGAATATTTGTTAAAAGGATCTCTAATACTGCTGTTTTTATGATTTTTAAAATCTTCAGGGAAACTATCTTTCCAATATCTATGCATCACCCCGGCAACATGATTAGAAAAAAATGTAGAGAATTGAGGATTATATTTTTTTAAAAGTTTGTAATAAATATCAAACCCTAAAATAGGTTGAATTAAAGATCTTCTAGTTTTATATTTTTTGTTGAATAATTCAAGACAGACATGCTTAGAAATTTTAAATAGAGTATTAATTGAAAACATCCCTCCGAAAATCAGTCTTAAAAATTTAATTATATCTTTGACATGTAAACTCCTAGTATGAGCTTTATTTCGCATGGTTAGTGCAAGATTGAAACTCTGAAAACTTTCTAAATATTTTGGATATGCATCAGAAGATGGAGCAAAGGTATCTGGCAAAAAGAATTTTACATTTTCACCTCTCATAGGAGGAAAAGACTGTAGAGATCCAAAAATTCCAATTGAGATTCCCTTTCCATGAAGAGATTCCCAAATAGGAGGGAATTTATCAGCATTTTTGATATTCTGATTCAGAAATTTAATTTTGTGCATTTCTGAATTTACACCTCTATGAAAAGTTGGCCAAGAACTCCAGGGATGAAGTTCGCCGGTATCAGATGTAAAAGTTTCTGAGTAGCCTTTCGTTTTGCAAAGTTTTGATAAATTGCTTGAGGGATTTTTTTTTATGTAATTTTCTAAAACCTTTTTAGGTATTTCATTTAACTCATATATTATCAAGCTTTTTTTACTTTTATTTTTATTTTTCATATTAATTTTGAGAAATTCAATAAATTTCTTTGAATAATAATAACTTAATAATAAATAGGTAACAACTTTTATTGATTTGAGTTTAATAATTAATTTTGAAGATTATTAAAAATAAGTTTATAAAACAATTATTACTTGTAATTTATCCTTATTAAGGTCAAAATTATAAAAGTGGGTAAACAACCATATTTCAAATGAAAGTAGTAATTTTAGCTGGAGGATTTGGCACAAGGTTAAGTGAAGAAACGCATCTTAAACCAAAACCTATGGTAGAGATTGGAGACAGACCAATAATATGGCATATTATGAAAATCTTCAGTTCTTATAACATTAATGAATTTATTATTTGCTGCGGGTATAAAGGTTATCTTATTAAAGAGTATTTTGCTAACTATGCTCTTCATTCAAGTGACGTAACATTTGATATTACTTCAAACACAATAGAAGTACACAAGAAAAAAGTTGAGCCATGGAAAATTACCCTTGTTGATACAGGACCTGTAACAATGACTGGGGGTAGATTAAAAAGGATTAAAGATTTCTTGAACAATGGGCCATTCTTTATGACATACGGAGATGGAGTTGGAAACATAAATATTAATAAACTTCTAGAGTTTCATAAAAAAAATAACAAAAAAGCCACTCTTACAGCAGTAAAACCACCCTCCAGATTTGGTAATTTAGGAATAAATGATGACAATCTGGTAACTAAGTTTAAAGAAAAGCCAGTTGGAGAAAAATCATGGATAAATGGGGGGTTTTTTGTTTTAGAGCCTCAGATATTTGATTATATATCTGGAGATGACTGTATTTGGGAAAAAGAACCATTAGAAAAGTTATCTAGTGAAAATGAACTTGGAGCATATAAACATAATGATTTTTGGCAACCAATGGATAATATTAGAGATCTCAAGCTTCTGAATGATTTATGGAATTCAGATTCTCCGCCATGGAAAATTTGGTAATGAATAAAGAATATTGGGCTAACAAAAGAGTATTTATTACTGGCAATACTGGTTTTAAAGGAACTTGGCTTACGTTGATGTTATTAGAATTGGGAGCAATAATAAAAGGATTTTCTATCAGTATCGAGGAAGATTCACTATTTAATAAAATATCTACAGATTTAAACAACCATATTGATAATGTACAAGGAGACATCAGAAATTATGAATTACTTAAAAAAGAGTTATCTAGTTTTAAGCCAGAAATAATAATACATTTAGCAGCGCAACCCTTAGTTCTTGAAAGCTATAAAAATCCTTTCCAAACTTGGAATACAAATTTAATGGGTACTGTAAATTTATTAGAAGCCATAACTCAAAATAAATTCGAAGGGACTGCATTAATAATTACTACTGACAAAGTTTATTGGAATAACAATTCCAATAAAGAATTTAAAGAAAATGATTTTATAGGAGGATATGATCCATATAGTGCTTCTAAGGCAGCTACCGAAATAGCAGTTTCAAGTTGGCGTTTATCTTTCTTTAATCAAAACTCCGAGAATTCAATAAAGTTGGCTACTGCTAGAGCAGGAAATGTTATTGGGGGAGGCGATTGGGCAAGGAATAGAATAATTCCAGATGCAATAAATGGGATTTTAAAAAAAGAATCTCTTAAGATAAGAAATCCATATTCAACAAGACCTTGGCAACATGTTTTAGATCCTTTAAATGGATACTTAAATCTCATTGAGTATCTTGAACATAATTTGATTGATAATGAAAATGAGATATCTTCATATGCTTTTAATTTTGGTCCAAAATTAAATCAAAATAAAACTGTCTTAGAACTTATTGAAAAAATATATTCAATATGGCCTGGTAAATATCATTTTGATAATGAAACTATTTACAAACATGAATCGAGCAAACTTAGCCTCAGCATTAAAAAATCTCAAAAATTATTAAATTGGAATCCTAAATTGAACTTCGATGAATCAGTTGAGATGACAATTGATTGGTATAAAAATTTCTATTTAAATTCATCTTATGCAATGGATATATGTCTAAAAGACATTCAGAACTATTTAGAGTAAGTTATGAATTTTTATATTTTTGATCAAATTCTTAGTAATATGAACTTTAATAATTTTTAAAAATGAAAAAAATATAGTAAGTAAATTAAACATTTTTTAAAAAATCAAAAAAATATTTTCTTAATCAATTAATTTCTTTAATTTAAAAAACTATGAATATTTTAAAAACTTGCAAAAAGCTAGAATAAAAGATTATGTTCTTTTAATAAATATAATTTTCTTTTTATGTCAAAACCTAGAATTCTAATTACAGGCGCAAGAGGCGTATTAGGTAATGCTTTCAAAAGAAATAACCATATTTTTTTAGATTATGAAATGATATACACTTCAGGAAGAGAATGTGACCTTTCAAAACCTAAAGAATGTGAAAGTTTTTTTGATAAATATGACCCGGATTTTGTTTTTCATTTAGCTGCTAAAAGCGGTGGTATTGGCTTAAGCAAAGATTATCAAGCTACATTATTCCGAGATAACTTATTAATGGCTATAAATATCGCAGATAATTGTGTCAGGAAGAAAATAAAAAAATGTATTTTTACATTATCTGTTGGAATGTATCCTGAAGAAGCTAATTTACCAATTAGTGAGAATTCCAATCTAAGTGGCAAGCCACATTCCTCTTGTACTGGTTATGCATATGCGAAAGCAATATTAGAGCCTTTGATTGAAACATATTCAGCTCAATACAAATCAAATTTTATTGGAATTGTTCCTAATGGAATTTATGGACCTGAAGACAATTTTGACCCTGAACATGCAGCAATGTTACCTTCTTTAATAAGAAAAGCCTATTTGTCAAAATTAAATAATGGAAAATTAGACGTATGGGGAGACGGCACTCCTTTAAGGCAATATACATATGTGGATGATTATGTACACGCTTATAAATGGTGCTTATGCAATTTTAATCGCCCAGAAATAATTAATGTAGGGACATCAGAAGAGCTTTCTATTGACAAAATTGCAAAATTAATTTGTGATTCATTTCAAATTGATGTAAAACAAATTAATTATTTAACAAATAAACCTAAAGGGATTTTTAGGCGTCCAATGGATAACTCTAAGTTTTTAAAAGAATCTAATTTTGTATTTACTTCATTAAAAGAAGGCATAAAGAAAACATGTTCATGGTTTGAAAAAAATCACGAATCTATAAATGCAAGTAACAAGTCATAATTTTCTAAATTTATTAAAAAATTTTATAGAAGTTCTATTCCTTCTGGACGCAACAAATATTTTTTAATATTTAGATTATCCTCTACATAGTAATGGGAGATAAGGATTGTAAATCTAACAAATTCTAAATTATTTAACTTTTCTAAAATTTTGATTCTGGAGGTTTCATCAATTGCTGAAAGTGATTCATCTAAGAACAGATACTTGGGCTTTTTGTATAAAGATCTTGCTAATGCAACTCTTTGCTTTTGTCCACCAGAGAGTTTATTACCACTTTCTCCGCACAATTTATTAATTAATTCTAGATTTTTTCCAACTACTTTTTTAAGGCCTAAAATAGAAATTAATTCTTTTAAAAGTTCTAGGTCACAATCTTCAATATTATTTTTTCTTGTAATATTCTTCAAGATACTTTCATTATATATATATGCTTCTTGGGGCAAATAGGCCATTGATCTATATAAATCTTTTCTCCTTTGAACATTCCTTTTTGAATTAGAAGATTTGCCCCATATTGGAATATTATCAATAAGAACGTTCCCCCTTTGAGGAGCAATCAAACCACTTACAATATCCAATAATGTTGACTTTCCGCAACCATTTTCTCCTATTAAAACGTTTATACCAGAATTAAAATTTACGTTAAGATTATTTAATAGATATTCTTCACTTTTTTCATATTTATAATATAAATTCTCTATAGATATAATTGCTTCACTATCATTTTCTATAAATTTATTTTTATCATTTCTAATAGAATTATAAATTCGATCTTTTTCAAAAATAAACTTAATATCATTTGAAATTGAAGTCACAAATCCTTTATAAGCTATAAGATTTGCCCAGCTTGAGAAAAATGTTTGAAGAACACTAGTAATTCTTAGTAAAGATAATATTATGGCAGGTTGTATAAAAGTTATATCTATAGTTTTATCATTTAAGATAAACAAAAATGCTGTAATTAATACAATAGGTTCTAAAAAGTATCTTGAAAATGATGAATAGAAAGCGATGGAGTTTCCCGATAAATAAGTCTTTTTAACCAATTTGTCCATATCCATTACTTGTTCTTCATGATTTTGCATAAAAAATATTTCTCTAAAAGAAGAAATAATATTTAAATTATTTATCATTAAAGAATTAAGACCATTTTTGTAAGTTTTAGAAACTTTCTTAAGTTTAGTTTTGGCATAAATAGAGATCATCCAGAATAATATTGAAACAGTGACAATCAGGAATATTGTTTTGAAATCAGCGGTTATTAAAATATAGATCCCCGAGATTAGAATAGTTAGTGCGTTTGTAAACAACTGAAGTGCAGAGAAAAGAGCCATTATTGCTAATTCAATATGCTTAGAAAGCTTATTTAAATAAAAAGCCCTTTCTTGAGTTTTGAAATCTCTATAAGGTAACTTTATATAAGAAAAGATGAGACTCAAATGGATGCTCCTTGCTACACTTGCTGAAGTAATTACTGAAGAATAAAGTAATGATAATCTTGCAAATGATATAAAAATTATAAGGATAATAATTAATTGAGTATTGGAGATATTTGCAATCGATATAAGAGATGATTTGGTTCCTAATAAGGCGATAGAGTTATATAGAATTAAGTCAAGTAAGCAGACTAATATAGATAATAAAAGATGCCGAAATATTTTAAATTTTTCATTTCTTTCAACTTTTTCTAAAATTTCCTTTATTAATCTATAAGCTTGAATCATTTCTTTAAATATTAAATTAAAAATAAAGTCATCTAATACTATTGAGGACCCTTAGATTTAATGCCCTTTATAAAAAATTCCTTGGATTTATAAATATTCTGAATTTTAATAATTGTTTTTTCTAGTAATTTATCTTTATGGTAATAAGATTCTAAATTCTCGTCTACTTCCGCAAACGAATGCATACCACAAATAGTTGTACAAACATTGGGGTAGAAGAATTTAATAAACTGATGAGCTAAAGTTAATGGGCTCAAATTTAATTCTCTATTAATTTTTTGAAAATCTAAATGAGCAGATGCCCATAGATCTAATTGTTCTTGCGGCCACTTAAATCTATGATCATTTTTTGTAAACTGGCTCTTTGATGAAGTCAATTTCCCAGTTAGAAAACCAAAGGCAAGTGGTGTTCTAGCAATAATTTTTATAGAATTTTTTTTACAGTAATCAAGCAGGCCAGTTTCGATTAATCTTTGATCAATTAAATTAAAATTACATTGAATATAGTCCAAATCAAAATTTTCCAGAAAAAACATTGCATCTTTTGGAGACCTTGCTGAAATTCCTATTTTTTTTATTGCGCCCTCCTCTTTCTTTTGAATTAACCAAGGCATACTTTCTCTAATTTGAGATAAAGATTCAACACTTGGGCTATGAAGTTGATAAAGATCCAAATAATCTGTTTTTAAATTATTAAGACTCTCTTTAAATTTTTCTTGGATATAGTTTAGTGAAAAGTTTGATGGCATGAAAAAACCTTTGTGAGGTAATAGACCTACTTTGGTGGCAATTGAGATATCTTCCCTAATATGCAATTCACTTAAAACATCTCCAAGAATTTGTTCGCTCCTACCATCCCCATAACTATCAGAAGTATCAAAAAAAGTGATGCCTTTATCTATTTGATATTTAATTACCTTTTTAGAATATTCATTAGAAAATTCTCCGTACGAATCACTGCCTAAACCCCAAAGTCCTGAACCTAACATAAGTATTAAATTTAGTTAATATATCTCACTGAGAATAAAAAGTATATATGTTTCTTGAAAGTCTTAAAATAAGAATAATTCAATAAATTAAAGGTAAGATTTTATCTTCTTAATCAAAAATTTAGAATATGTTGTATATCTGTATTTATCAGCTGCTTCAGAAATTAAAAAATTATATATATTTTGCCTATAAACTTTTTTTTCTTTATCAGATTTTTTTTCAACTAAATCAATTATCTCATCAACAGAGGTATCGGCTGATATTTTTATATAAGAATTATCAGGAACTGAAATTTTGTCTGGACCAAAGTATATTGGAATTGAACCTGACAACATTGGATCAAAAATTTTTTCTAAAATTGTAATTGGATATCCCAAAAACGGTTCAATAACAAGAGAAAAGTCAAATTTATTTTGAGTCTCAATTTTCGATTTAATTGTCCCTCCAGATAAGACATTAAATTCAATAAAATTTATAATCTTACTTATAAAGATATTTAATGGTTTTATTTTGTAAATTAGAAATATAAGAGGAAAATCCATGGGTATTTGCCTTTTATGCCAGCCTTTTCCAAATAAAGAAAATATTTCTTTATATTGGCTAATTTCTTTAATTATTTTTGTCCTAAATTGATAAGAAGAATTCTTATTTAAAGCTGTTTTATTTCTTCCAATATAAACTATCTTTGGCTCCCTATTATTATTCAAAATTTGATCTCTATTTAAGATAATTTCCTCTCTACTTGGAATACTAGCAAGCGAAAAAGTAGATGTTTTGTAATTGCTAAATTTAAAATTTTTATTTTCAGTATTTAATAAAATCTCATCAAATAAGCCTGGGATTATTAGTGGATTTCTACTTCTTGCTACTGCTGTTTCTTCAATAATTAAGATTAAGGGTACTTTCTTTAATATATTTCTAACTTTTATCGCGAGTAAGGTTAAAAGATCTGGAACTTCGAAAAAAATTATCAAATTATAGTTTTTGTGACTTTGTTTTTTGTAAATTTCATAATCAATTTGTTCTTTTCTCAATTCTTTTAGGATTTCTAAAAATCTAAGATTTCCATTTTCCCTTGTACCATCAGAAGCTGATAAATTTATAGATTTTGGATTGTAATAATTAATAAAAGCAATTCTCATTTTACTAATGTAAATTTTTATAGAAAAAAAGTAAAAAGCTTAATTCAGGAACATAATGTATACTCTTTAAAACTGCAACAATTTAAAATTTAATATGCTTGAATATAAAAGTAAAGAGGAATTAATAGAATTTGAACAGAAGGTTGCTAGCGCATTTAATTCTGCAAGGATTAAAGCCCCTATTCATTTACACGGGAATAACGAGGAAAGCCTTATAGAAATTTTCAAAGATATCAACAAAGAAGACTGGATATTTACTTCATGGAGATCACATTATCACTGTCTCCTGAAAGGGGTTCCTGAGGAAGATTTATTTAATGACATCCTAAATGGCAAAAGCATAACATTGATTTACCCAGAATATAAGATTTATTCAAGCGCTATTGTAGGAGGTATAATACCTATTGCATTAGGAACTGCTTTAGGTTTAAAGCAACAAGGAATATTAAATTCCAAAGTTATTTTATTTATGGGAGGTATGACTTCAGAAACCGGACTAGCAAACGAGGCAATTAAGTATTCTATAGGTCATGATTTACCAATAAAATTCATAATAGAAATAAATCATAAGTCAGTATGTACTGACACATTAAAAACTTGGGGAATTAAAGATTATTCACTTAAAGAAAGTTCAAAAGTTCAGTTCTACGAATATGAGCTTCCATGGCCCCATGCAGGAGCAGGTAAGAGGGTCCAATTTTGATTATGAAATATTTTGACGCATTGTCTGAATCGATGAAATGGTTAGGAGACCAAAAAGATACCATTTTTATTGGTCAGGCAGTTAATTGTCCAGGAACTGCTCTTTTTAATACATTAAAAGAAGTACCAGAAAATAAAAGAATCGAACTTCCCGTTTTTGAGGAAACTCAACTTGGCATGAGTTCAGGATTGTGTTTAGCAGGATATAGGCCTATCAGTATATTCCCTAGATGGAACTTTCTACTATGTGCGACAAATCAACTAGTAAATCATCTTGATAAATATCCCATAATGAGTGATTATAAATTTTGTCCCAATCCTATAATAAGAACCGCTGTAGGTTCTGAAAGACCTTTATTCCCAGGTCATCAACATATTGGCAACATGACAGAGGGATTTAAAAAAATCCTCTCAAATGTAGAAATAATAGAACTTAAAGAAACTAAAGATATAATTCCAGCTTATAAGTACGCTTATGAATATCCTAAAAAAAAGGCATTTTTAATCGTGGAATTTGCTGATTTTTATAATGAAAAATAAAATATTCAAAATCTTTGAATAAACTTATCAATTGTTGAATGCAATCTATTAAACATTTCTTCGGTCATTCCATGGTGAACTGGAAGTAGTACACCTCTTTCCATAACTGCATCAGAATTTTGTAACCCATATTTTGTTACTTTTTTATTAATCCCTTTACACATTGGTTGTCTTAGAATATTTCCTGTAAAAACAACCCGAGTTTGAACTTTATTTTCTTCTAAAAATATTTGAAACTCTCTACGTCTAAATGGAGCTTCTTTTTTTATAAGAATGGGGAAAGCTAACCAAGAAGTTTTACATTCTGGGTTCTCAATAGGATTAATAAAATACTGCTGATACTTGTTGAAAAAATTAATTTGCTTTTTAAAATTAATTTGTCTTGAAGCTATATTATTCTTAAGTTTCTTTAATTGCTCTAGTCCAAAAGCTGCTCCTAATTCATTACCCTCTAAGTTGTAGCCAACCTCTTCAAAAACAAATTTAGCATCATATTCAATCCCCTCTAAATTTACATTGAATCTGTTTTCTATACTTTCACTATTTTCATCAAACAAAGATGAACTTCTTCCCCAAGATCTCAATAATTTAGCTTTTTTTAAAATTTTCTCATCATTTAAAGCTAATGCCCCACCATTTCCAGCGCAATTTATTATGTGTGAGCCATAAAAGCTTGTAATTGAAATATCAGTATAAGTTCCAGATAAAACATCTCCCTTCAATGTAGATCCAATAGTATCTGCAGAATCCTCTATAAGGATCAAATTATATTGATCAGCTATCTTTCTTAATTTTTCCCATTCACAAAGGTTACCCATCAAATTTGGAGCTAAAATCGCTCTAGTTTTATCGCTGATTAAATCTTCAACTTGATCAACGTCAATACAATAGGTATAAGGCTTTACATCTGTAAAAACTGGTATTAAACCAGATTTTAATATCGCACCAACTGTAGTTGAGAATGTTAGTGCAGGTGTTATTATTTCAGAACCTTTTTCAAAATCGCAAGCTTCTATGCCTATAAGGAGTGCGGAAGAACCTGAATTTACATATAGACAATGTTGTTTATCAAATAAATTTGCTATCTCACTTTCAAACTTTCTTGAATAAAAACCCATCTGTGTAGATTCTCCAAGACACTTTAACACCGCTTCAATTTCTTCTTTTCCATAAACCGTTTTGGCATATGAAATTTGATCAATTTTTTTCATACATTCAAAATTTCTATAGCTTATTGTAGTACGCTCTCCAAACTATAAAAGATTAATTTCAAAAAATTCAGACTAAATATTTAATTTATCTAACTTATTCTGCGACAAAAATCTATGTTCGCCATTAAAAATTAATGTTGAATTATCAAGGTTTTCAAGTTTTTTAATTAATTAAAAAGTTTTTTGCAGGAGGATTTTGATTATTTTCACCAATTTTTAAAAATTGTTCTGAACACTAGCCCTAGATAATGGCCATGATCGTGAAGCCATTCCCCGCAAAGAATTAAAGGTAAAATTTTCTCATTCATAAATTTACTGTTTATTTAAAGACTTTTTTATAGGTATTTATATTATTTGAAAACTAATCTAAACTTTTGGATGAATGTAAGCTATTTCACTGTTTAAAAATGATTATCTTATAATTTAATTTATACAAGTGTAGTTTCATTAATAGGAACTTCTAAAAAATCTAATATTATAAAGTCTCTTTAAGAACAATCTTATTGGTAAAATATAGTAAGTATAAAATGGATTATATTTATTATAAATAGATTTATTTACTCCATAACCGGGAATATTTTTAATATTTGATTCATCTAAATATGTTCCAAATAATCTGTCCCAAAACGAAAAGATCATACCAAAGTTTTTATCATAATGATCTGGATTGGAAGAATGATGTATCCAATGTAAACTTGGTGACATAAAAATATAAGAAAGAGGTTTAGGGTATACAAATAATTTTGAACTATGTCCAAAATAATTATTAGTGATACTGAAAGTTTGATAAACTACATAAAAAATTAATGGCGCTAAATAATTATTGTTGATTGATTCAGTTAATATTAATGTCTCTACTGTAATAAAAGGTATTACCAAAAAAGCCTCAATTGGTCTTTCTAAGACAGAAAACCTAACAGTATTTAAAATAATCATTTGAGTTGATGAATGGTGAAATTCATGCTGGTCCCATAATGCAGGAAATTTATGAAACATTCTATGACCAAGATATTTTGAAAAATCTGCGAATAAAACCGCAACTATAAAAATAAGTAATCCGCCTTTAAATTGATTTAAAAAAATTACATTTTGAAAAATATTATGAAAAAAATCTCTATATTTTTGGTTAAAAATTACTAATCCAAGAGTTGAAATTCTTGTTAATAAAAAGATTTTAGGCCCTAAAAGGGTAAAAATATAGTAAAAGATATCTGCAAATTTAAAGCCTTCAGATATATTTATTTTCAACAAACTTATATTTGACAATTTTTTGATTAAATTCCCATTAAATTGGTAAAACTCAACTAGTGAAATTAAAATAAAAGGTATGAAAAGACTTACTAGATTAAAAATAAATGTATTATTACTTCTTGAATTAGAAATTATTTCTAACCAGTTTAAATTCGCATCTAAGTTATTAAAGACTAAAACAAATTTATCAGTCTGATAAATTGCGTTAATGCAAAAAAATATTGCAAAGGCTGATAGTATTAAAATAATTGAAGATTTAGTCTTCATTTCTCCAGAAGATACTATTATTCATTGAATTTTATGATACTTTAAAAAAAATACAATTGCTAAATATCTCTTAATTTAATAACTTTTAATTTAATTTATTAAAAAATTTTGAATTTAAAATTGATTGGCAAATTATTGAATTATCAAAGGGTCTTTCAGCATCATTTATTTGCTTTTTGTTTTTATAAAGAGAGAACAAATCATTATCAACAATATCAGTGTATGCAACTTCTTCTTCAGAAAAAATATCAATCAATACGGATCTTCTCGAAATTAAATTTGAGTTACTTATTCTATTATTAACTCTTCCGCTAAAAACCCAATAAATAGGAATATCCAATGAATTTGTCTCTTTAATAACCCACTTTAAAATCTCATTTTTAGTGAAATATTGGTTGTCAACAAAAGAAATTGATCTATTAACAATATGTCTGGGATCATTTTTTTTATTACCAATTTTTATAAAAATTCTATGCAAAATTTCCGAATTTGCTGCAAACATTAAAAAAGTACTAGGTTCTCTTTTAGAAAATCTAGAGCCTGGCAAATTAATCACTTTTTGGTTATCAGAAGCTAAATTATCCTCCTTTTTTATCAATCTTGGGACAGGATAACCAAAATGATAGTCGTGTGTATCAATTCTTAAATCATGCCAAATATCACTGGAGACAATAATAGCTTCATATAAATCAAGGTTATTTAATTTTTTTAAGCGCAAAACACTTTGAGCCAATCCGTAATGAGGAACTCCTGCGTTTTCAAAGACAAATTTGTTTTGTTTTTTGTTCAAACAATATTGCCACGTATTATCATCTGAAACATTCGTACCAAATGTAATATCACCCCCAACTGTAAGAATTCTCTTTCTTTTGAAATTACTTTTATTCCCAGAAAAAGATTTTCTATGCCCCAGGGAATCCAAGGTAATTTTTATTGGCTTAGTAGTTTTATTAGAAGAAATATATTTTTCAAAATTTTTTTTAGTTACAAAACCTAATTCCTTATCAAATTCTAATAATTCAAAAAAAGGATCACTTTTTATATCTAAGTACCTTAAAGCAAATATTTTTTTTGTGTAGCAATCTTTTCTTTCATTACATATTTTATTTGCCATTCTAAATCTCAAATAAAATTCAGAAGCCAATAATAATAAAAAA
>MDTE01111200.1_pt1 | contig 13506 bp, 10 predicted proteins | sample 811231 | NCBI WGS metagenome assembly MDTE01 (sample SAMN05326651, study PRJNA326480) | marine metagenome | isolation source: seawater | place: Indian Ocean: Red Sea | collected 2010
CCTTCTCCCAGAAGTGTCCAACCTCCGCGGCGACTCTCGCGCACATCTTCTGACCCGCCTCCTCGAGCGCCGCGTCGCCGCGACGAGACGCGCCCGGCGGGACCCCCTCGCACGCGGCGCTCGTTCCCGCGCACTGCCTCGCAGCCTCCAGCTTCCAGTCCCGCTCCGCCGCGAAGTCCGCCGCCATCCACCGCATCTCGATCATGACGTAATCCCAGTGCGATTTCCGCTTGTCGACGCCGTACGGACCGGCGGCGATCTTGGCGCCGAGCATGGCTCGGGACTCGCGAATCTTGCGAGCGTTGGCGATCACCTCGTCGTCCTTGGCGTACCGAGCCTTGCGTGCCTCGTCCGTCTCGTCGTCGTGTTCGCCGAGCGAGGGGAGGTCGGGCAACGGGACCGGATCGAACTCGACCGTCTCCTGGCGGTCGAGAGGCACGTGCGTCTGCATGTCGACGACCCAAGGTTCATCCTCGTCGTCCGCCGCCGCGGCAGCCGCCGCGGCAGCCTTGGCAGCCTTCGCGGCGGCAGCCTTCGCGGCGGCGCCTTTGTTTCCCTTGGCACCCGCCATGGCGCTCTGTGCCTTACCTGTCGGATCGGGCAGGGGACGGAGGTTCAGTCAGGAGCCGTGAAAAAAGATTGGTCCTGGCGGGCACACTCGCGGGGGCAAATTTGAAAAAGTTTGAAAAGAGCGCGCGGTTCGAGCGACGCGAGCGCGCGCGAGTGGCCCTGACCGCGCCGATCACGTCGCCATCGATTCGACTGCGCGACGGACGAGGGCGATGCACAGTGGACACCATCGACCGACGACGACGAGCCGCGCGAACCCGGGTCGGGGGCACCTCTCTTGGGGTGACTGCGCAAAACATTGCAGACTGTTTGCGAGTGCCATCCAAGGAGGTTAAAGGCGGGAAGTAATCTCGGGGCAACCCTAGGCCCGGTAAACGGGGATGTCCGGGCGATGCGACGATGTGCTCGCCCGGGAAGGGTGACTGCCGCATCCCATCTAGGTGGAAGGCGGTGTACCCGCCGAGATCTGAGCCGTCGGTCGCGTCCAGGCGGTGCTGGCGCGCCGATCGGGTCGCAAAACCTAACGTATGCGTATATAGTCACAGTTTGGGGAATGTGAAATTCGCACCTTCCCACTCGCCGGAATTCGCCCCGCGGCGATCGATCCGATTACCCCTCGACGCCTGTCACGCTTCGTCGGGCACCCCTGGTCCACTGAGGTTCCCGAACGCGCGAGCGCTTAGCCTCCCCGGCGCGCCACCCACGCCCACCCGCGTGCGTCGGGCCGTGTCAATTGGTCGAATTGAGCCAGGTCACTCCCTTGTTAGGTTTTCAGACGAGCTTTGGAATTGGCTTTTCGATCAATCAATCATCGATCAACCCATGCGTGGGAACCCCGATTTTGGGCTCGAGCTCCAATCCTATCCAAGAAAATCACTTGGTGCGTTTTTGACGACGGCTGTGCGCGGGGAGACGCGGGGGGCACACAACGCACCGCGCGTGACACCCCCGCGCTCGCGCCATGAAGACCCGTATCGCGTGCTACTTCGACGTGCCCCGCCCCGATAACAAGACGGACGACATCAACTGGGTCGACGTGCGCGCCCGGGAGCCCCGCCTCCGCCTCCAAATCTTTCGACCGTTTCGCCTCCCTCCCATCGCACTCGATCCGACTGACCCGAAACATCCACCGGCCCCCGTCCCCGTCTAACGACAACCCCAGATCGACCTGAAGCACACCGACATGAAGAATGACCTAAAGCGCAAGGTGGCCGCCAAGACAGGCGTCCCGAGCTGGCGCCTCTCCATGCGACTCGGACCCTTCCAGGAGGTGTACATGTTCGACCGGGGCGCCAAGAACGGCATCATCCCGAAAACCTTCGGGATCACGACGATGGTCCACAGGCCGGAACTCGTCGGCAACGCGCGGTTCGACGCCTTATACTTCGGCGCGTGGCCCAAAGACCTCCCCGACGAGGAGCCGAATCCGCTCGCGGATGGGTGGGGGCAGGAGTGGGAGGGACCAAACGGCGTCAAAGAGGCGCTCAAGCAGTACGAGAGGAAGAAGCGCTAACGAGCGACGAGCCGGTCGTTCGCCCGGGTTTTGTCCGTCCCGTCGATGGGATCGTTCGGATCAACGGTTGTGATTTTCATTATTCAAAAACGTCGCGAGTCATCACGCCTGCATCGCCTGCTGCAACGCCTGCTGCTGCTCGGGGGTGATGGAGCTCCACGCGCGCGACAGCGTCTCCGGCGGGACGCTTCCCTGCATCTGCATCAAGATTGCCTTCATCTTCCTCGCCGTATCCGGGGTGCACAGCTGGAGCTTCTCCGAGAGCGCGGCGGTGGGCAGCGCGGTGGCGAACACCTTCACCACCGCGCCGAGATGCTCGCTGTTGGGCCCGAGCAAGTGCGGGTCGTTCTTCTCGAGCATGCGAACCAGCTGCTCGTGCACCGCCCTCGCCTCCACCTTATCCTCCGTCAGCGGCAGGCACTGGAGCCACTGCGGCACGACGCTCTCGGGCCCGGGGATCACGTTCCGTTGGAACTCGCACAACTTACCCAGCGAGCTGATCGCGTTCTCAGTCGCGTTGACGTTTTCGTCGGTTCGAGAATCCTGCGCCTGGATCACCGCCGCGAGCGCTTGAAGCGACGCCGGCACGTGCGGCGCGAAAGCCGCGCCCAACTTCTCCGCCATGACGCCCACGCCGTACACGGACGCCTGGCGCACGTCCGCGTCCGCGTCGGTGCAACCCGCCAGGCACGGTCCCGCGAATCCGTCGAGGTATCGGAGCGCCGCGCCGCCGTCGCTCGCGTGCTCCATGACGTCGTCAAAGACGCAAATCGCGATCCTCCTCTCCTCGGGGGAACGATCGGCCGCGAGCATCGGCGCCACGAACTGCGCGAGGAGGGGTTCGAGCGCTGGGAGGACTGGCGCGTGAAGAGACCTGAGCAGAGATCCGACGCACTCGGCAAACTGGTCGAAGACCTCGTCCTCGGCGGCTTGCTCGTCGGTGAGCGCGTCCATCTCCTCGGCGTCGAAGTCCTCGGTCGTCGCGCGCTTGTTTCGCTCCGCCCTGCGCTCCAGGGAGCCCTTAAGGGTCGCCTGGAACTCCTCGATCATCGCGGAGATGTGATCGCTGATGTGCTCGCCCGCGACGCCGGCGCAGTCCGCCAGGGACTCGAGCATCGCGGCCTGGATCTCAACCTCGGGTTCCTTGTTGAGCGCCTTGATGAGCGGGGGCACGACAAAGCCGACGAGCTGGCGGAAATAAGCCGCGTCGACCGTCTGGCCCTGGGGCGTGACGCACTGCTTCAGCATGGCAGCCTTACCCGCGCGTAGGATGTCCGGGAGCGACGCCACGGCAGCCTTGCGCACGTCCTCGTGGAAGTAGAAATCGAGGAGCGGCACCATGGTCTCCACCACGGGCTGGAGGTACGGCAGGAATCCATCCTTGAGCTCGTCGACGTAGCAGCAGAGCATGTTGCACGCGGTAGCCTTCTCCTCCAGCACGGAAGTTCGGATGGAGATGCGTTTGTCCCCCACGGCGATGACCTCGACGTCGTCCTCCTCCTCTTCCTCTCCGGCGTCCTCCGCATCCGTCACCTGGACGTCCGGCTTGAGCTGAGCCGACTTGAGCAGCGGCGGCATGACAACCTGAAGGTACTGGATGAAATCGCGTCCCAGGCACTTGCACAGCCGCGTCCACGCCTGTTGCATGTACGACGCCGTGGTGTCGTCGTCCTCGAACCCGCCAGCCTGCAGCTGCATCAGGAGGTCCATCACCTCGCGGGCGTCGGGCGCGAATTGTTCCTTGCCGACAGCCATGCCCACGAGCGAGATGCACTCCATAGCCTTGGCGCGGAGCATCCTGTGCTCCTTGCCCGCGGCGCCCACGAGTATCTGCTTCAGGAACGGGAGCACGGTCGAGTAGTACTTCGCGAACGCCGTCTGCGCGTTGTCCGCGACGGACGCCAGCGCGGTGAGCGCGGATTCCTGCACCATGCGGTGCCCGCCCTGGAGCATCTGGAGCAGCTTGTTCATGAGCGCGTCCAGGTACGGCTGCATGTGCTCTGGGGGGCATCCCTCGGAGAAGTTGACCATCGCCGCGGCCGCGTGCGACTGGACCCTGTGGGACGAGTCCTCCATGCACTTGAGCAGGACGGGGAGGATCTGCGCGTGCGCCTTCTCCTGGATCTTGGGGCCGAGGTCGGTGCACAGCTGGCCGATTCCGTTCACCGCCGCCCAGCGGACGCGCGGGTGGGGATCGGAGGTGGCCGCGCCGAGGCACGGGGCCACCGCCCCCGCGACGTCCTTTTTCATTCCCTTGACGCATCCCTCCGCGATCTGCGCCATCGCCACGAGCGCCGCGTGACGCTTACGCCAGTCCCCGTCTTGCAGGAGCGCCGGGATGGTCGCCGCCGCGCACGGCAGGACGGTGTTAGCGCCGAGCGCGATGGCGACGCGGTCGAGGCACTCCTGCCCGACGTCGTACCGCTCGCCCTCGCCGACGTCGCCGTCCTCCTCCTTCTCCGCGGTGTGCCACTCCTGTTCGTCCTCGATGTCGAGCAAGAAGGCGACGAGGCAGTTGAAGAGGCGGGGGACAAAGTTGGGCAGCTTGCGCATCATGCCGGGCGCTCGGTCGCGGGCTTCGGTGAGGGTGACGAGGAACTCGGTGGCGAGGTGGCGCGTGCCGTTCTCCAGGTCGTTGTGCTCCGCGATGGTCATCATGGCGTCGACGACGTGCGCGAGGTGCTTGCGCACGAATCGAGGGTCGGATCCCGCGAGCTCAATGAACATGGAGAGCGCATCCTGAGCGGAGGCTTCGTCGCCCCCCTGGAGCGCGCCGCCCAGGGTCTGGAGCATGGCGGGGAGGAGGTCCTGGAACTTGGCCCTGTCGTGCTGGTTCTCGAGCGAATCCACGAAGGCGCAGCAGGCCCGGAGGGACGCGAGCTTCACCTCCATGTCCGCAGCCTGCAGGCACTGCGCGAGGATGCCGTGCAGCGTGGCGAGGTGCGGCACGAGCGAGTCGCCGATGTACGCGGCGAGCTCGCCGAACACGTTGAGCGCGGTCACCTTGAGCGCGTCGGAACCGGTCGTGACGCACTGGAAGAGGAACGGGAGCAACTCTGGCCATCCCTCCTCGTAGACGCCGGCCGCGAGCTCGGAGACGGTGTCGCCAACCTTGCCCGCGATCCGCTTGTTCTGCTCCTCGTGCAGGGACTTGAGCAGCTCGGACTTGATGCCCGCCTGCGTCTGCGCCTGGAGGTTGGCCCACAGCGACACCTCGTCCTTGGTCAAGACGCGGCGGAGCAGGATGGCCGCCATCTCGCGGGTCTCCACCTGCGCGGAGGTGCGCAGCGCCTTGACGAGCTGGAGACAGAGCACGTCGCCCTGCTTCTTGCACTCGTTGAACAAAGCCTCGTACTGCGTGCGCGCCGAGTTGTCGACGCTGGTGAGCCCTCCGAGCAGCTGCTCGAAGGCGGTGAGGTTGGACATGTCCAGCACCGCCTGGACCTGAGCGGCTGAACCCGCCATCGCGGCCGGGGTTTCGGAGTTCTGTGCGGCCTCACGGGCGCGAGAGAGCTCTGAGACCTGCCGCCGATCGCGCGTGAACAAAAACAAGTTTTTGCGGCCGGGTCTTTCAAAACTTGTCGGCGGCTTGGCTCGGCGACCCATTTTCGCAAACCCAACCGAGCTTCATACGTAAGTTTTAGGTTACGGGATGCGAGAATTTTATCAGACGAGCTGCGTTTCGCGCAAGATACCGACCTTTATCCTCGGAGGGTGCGTCACTCGGTACGCGCGATATGCGGACGGTATCGCGCGTCGCGCCGGGGGCGGCGGCCGCGCGCGCCCCTTCCCTGGGTGCGCGCCGAACGCTCGGCGCGAATCGGTTGGCTCCGGCGGTCCGCCGACATCGCCCGGCGCGGCGGGACGGGGGGGCGTCGGCACGTCGCGTCGTCATTGCCACTCGCGCGTTCTTCTCGGTCGACGAGTCCGGCAGCCTGGACGACTACGAGTTCGACGCGGGCGTCCGCGAGGCGAACCGGACCCGACGGGCGTTCGAGCGCGCGGAGTGGCACGCGCAGGAGCCGAGGGAGAAGGCGAAGGACCTGCTCGCTCGGGTCGACGCGGCGGGCGTGTGGACAATCGCCACGACGGCGTTTGTGATTGGCATCTCCGTGAGCGAGTCCCTCTTCGAAAGCGGCGCGGGGGGTGCGGGCGCCGACCCCATCGCGCTCAGCACCCTACTCCCCGAGTGGGTCCCCGACGCGGTGGCGTCGCGCACGGGGTACATCGACCCCGCCACGGTCGCGAGCGGCGAAGAGACGGTGCAAGCCATCTTCCTCTTCGAGTTTGTCCTGAGGGCGTGGTCCGAGGAGTTCAGCGTCAAGTACCTTCGATCGCCCGTCGCCCTGGTGGACTTCGCCGCGGTGTTGCCCACGTTAGTCGGCGGCTCCTTGGGCGGCAGCGGCGCCCTGCGGACGTTCAGGCTCTTCCGGCTCCTGCGTTTGCTCCGCCTGGCGGATGACGTAAACGCGGGGCTCAAGGACCGAAGCGACGAGGACGGCGACGACAAGATCTTCGGCAAGGTGACCAGCGTCGCCGTGGAGTTTCTGTGCGTGTTTCTCATCGCCGGCGAGATCTTCTACGACCTGGAGTACGAGACGAACCCCGACATAAGCGACGTGGGCGACGCGCTGTACTGGTCGTTCCTGACGCTGACGGGCATCGGCCAACCCTTCGACGCCGTCACCGCGCAGGGGCGCGTCGCGACGGTCCTGTTCATATTAACCGCGCTCGTCGTCGTGCCGCTGCAGCTGTCGACGCTGGTGGCGGCGACGAACAAGCAGCGGGAGAAGGAGAAGAAGCAGAGGAGGGCGCGGGGAAAAGAGAGGCGCGCGCGGGTGAGATCGAAGGTTGGCGGAGTTGCTCCGGTCATTTCCGTGGATATGTCGAGAAGCTTCGACAGTAGCGGGTCGTTCGATGACATACCGGTGGACTCCGGCGCCGGTGTTGGCGTCGGGCTGAGCGGCGCTTCGTCGTTCCTGGACAATAGCGCGGGGTTCGAGACGATCGACGAGAGTTACGACAGCTTTGACGAAAATTCGCAGCCCCTAAACCTGTCGGAGGATGGGATGCAGCGAGAGGTTGCGGACCTTCGGCGAAGGGTTCGATCGTTCGAAAAGGAGGTGGACGCGTTGAGGGCGGAGAACGCGAGGTTGAGGGCGGAGAACGCGAGGAACAGGGTGGAGCGCGCCTCGCGGGATGTGAGTCCTAAACCCTTAGTGGACGAAGTAAGTTAATTAGCGGAGTGGCAAGCAGCCAAGTTGAAGTTGAGCAAAAATTAATCAAAGTGTATACGCGGCTAGAGTAATATGCCATCCCAATCCCCCCCGTGTTATCATATTCGCGGCTATCACCTCAGTTCTCGTCGTCGGAGTATTCGAACTTGATGGAGTTGACCTTGTTGTCGTCGATGAGCCCGCCCCTGTAGGTGCTTCGCTTGCGCTTGTTCTTCTCGTGCCTAAACCTGTCGCCCTTCACCTGCCCGAGCACCGCCTGCGCCTTCCACCCGACGCCGCCCTCCCCGAACGTCGCCTCGTAGCTCATGTCCCAGCTGCCCTTCTTACCCATCCACTCCTCCGCGTTGACGCGCTGGAACGGCTTGTTCTGCGAGCGGGTTCTGGCCGCCGGTCCGTCGGTGGCGGGAGCCTCGGCGACGTCAACCTCCTTGGGAGCCGGCGCCTTCGTCTCCGTCTTGGGCGCCGCGTTCTCCTTCTTATCCTGCGAATCGGAGTCGGAGTCTGAGTCAGAGTCCGAGCCTGAGTCGGAGGAGGACGAAGAGGAGGAGGAGGAATCAGCCTTCGCCTCGGCCGGCTTCGCGGCGGGGGCGTCATCTTTCTCACCAGAGTCGGAATCGCTAGAGTCGGAATCCGAGTCCGAGTCGGAGGAGTCGGAGTCGGAGGAGACGGCCGCCTCGGCCTCTTCCTGCTTCTCGTCGACGTCCATCGCCGTGGGTTTCGAGTCGCCGTCGCTGTCGCTGTCGGAACCCGAGTCGGAGTCGGAGTCCGAGCTTGAGGACTCGGGCTTGGCGACGGCGGCGTCCGCGTCCATCTTCACGGGCTCCGTCTCAGAGTCCGAGTCGTCGTCGGACTCGGACGAGGACGAGGACGAGGACGAGGACGAGGACGAGGAGTCGGCTTTGGCATCCTCGACGTCCATCTTGTCGTCGTCCTTCTTCTCCTCTTCCTTCTCGTCCGAGTCGGAATCGGAATCCGAGGAGGATGAGTCGGAATCCGAGGAGGATGAGGAATCAGCCTTCACCTCAGCCTTCTCCTCCTCCTTCTTCTCCTCGGATTCGGAATCGGAGTCGGAAGAGGAGGAGTCGGAGTCGGAAGAGGAGGAGTCATCCTTCTTGCCTTCCATGGCCTTAGCCGCGGGCTTGGAGTCCGAGTCAGAGTCCGAGTCCGAGTCAGAGTCAGAGTCAGAGTCAGAGGAGGAAGAGGAAGAGGAGGAGTCATCCTTGACCTCAGCCTTGGGCTCGTCGTCCTTCTTCTCCTCCTCCTTCTCGTCGGAATCTGAGTCCGAGTCCGAGTCCGAGTCCGAGTCGGAAGAGGAGGAGGATGAAGAGGAGTCAGCCTTGACCTCAGCCTTCTCCTCCTCCTTCTTTTCGTCGGAGTCCGAATCAGAGTCCGAGTCGGAATCGGAGGAGCTGCTGTCGGAGTCACTGGAGTCAGCCTTCTTCACCTCAGCCTTCTCCTCCTTCTCGTCGGAATCTGAGTCGGAGTCCGAGTCCGAGTCAGAGTCAGAGGAGGAAGAGGAAGAGGAGGAGTCAGCCTTGACCTCAGCCTTGGGCTCGTCCTTCTTCTCCTCCTCCTTCTCGTCGGAATCTGAGTCAGAATCGGAAGAGGAGGAGTCCGAGTCGCTGCTGTCGGAGTCGCTGGAGTCAGCCTTCTTCACCTCAGCCTTCTCCTCCTCCTTCTTCTCCTCGGAGTCCGAATCACTGTCGGAATCCGACGAAGAGGAGTCGGAGTCGGAAGAGGAGCTGGAAGAGGAGTCAGCCTTGACGGCGGCGACGGGCTCATCCTTCTTCTCCTCCTCCACGGGTTTGGAGTCGGAATCGGAGTCCGAGTCGCTGTCGCTGGAGTCGGAGTCGGAGGAGGTGGCGGAGGAGGACTCGGACTTGGCCGGCTTGGCGGGTTCCTTGTTCTCGTCCTCCTTCTTTTCGCCGCTGTCGGAGTCGGAGTCCGAGGAGGACGAGTCGGAGTCCGAGGAGGAGTCGGAAGACGCCGGGGCGATCTTGGCCTTCTTGGCCGCTGGCTCGTCGCCCGAGTCGGAGTCGCTGTCGCTGTCGCTGTCCGACTCGGAGTCGGATGCGGCGAGCTTGCGCTTGATTCCCCTGAGAAGACCGTGGAAAAGGTGAGCCGATCAGCGATGGCAATGGATGCGACGCGACGCGGCGGGGACGCGGGGACGGAAGGTTGTTGCCCGGCGGCGGCGGCGGCTCCAGTCTCGGAGGAGAAAAATATCAGCCAGCCGTCAGCCAGCCGGGCGGCGGGTCGGGGCGGTCCGGTGACTCACCTGGCCTCCATGTACACGTTGGCCATCTCCACGAGGTCAGTCTTGACGGCCTGCGAGGTCGAAACGGGACGCCATGGTCAGCGCGGGTCGCATTTCGCGGGGCGAGCGCCGCATCCGGCGACGGCGGTGGCTGCGGAAAAAAATTGCGACTTCAGGGAGCGTTTCGGGCGCACGCACCGACTTGGACGGCGTCATCTTCTTGGCGCTCGCCTCGGACTTGAGCGCCTTGAGGGTGGCGCTCAGACCATTCGCCTCGAGGTACGCCTCGACGGACGGGACGAGGTCGGCAGCGTTCGCCGTGGCGACGGGGGTCACAGCGTGCATGGTGGTCGATGCTGAATCGAGAGCGCCGCAAAGTGAGGGAGAGCCGGGACCCACGACTGGCGCGAAATGGAGTCTCGGTTGTCGAGTTTTCGCATCAGCGGTGGTCCGGTGGTTCGGCGGGTATTGACCAATCACGTCGATGAAAACATATCGATTGGTTTGCCATCACTTGGAAACAGTGAAGCGTCGGCGGGTCTATCCGTGTTGACTCCCTTCCGTTCATCTCTGGATAACAAACCGTGCATTGGTCGGGAAGGGAATCAATCAAGAAACCGGCGAGATTTTCCCGGCGCGAAGGTTTGGCCGGTTGTTCCTGGCCTCTCACGAGCCTCCACGTCTCTCCTCATCGAAAAAGCGCTTTTTGATGCCACAGTCAGCGGCTGTGAGCGCTTTATTGAAACCTGCGGGTATCTCGGCCTCTGCCACAACTACACGCCGCACCTCCGCGTGCGCACGTCGCGAAGGCCTCTCACGAGCCCCTCCGATCCCCACGACACCAACACACCTCACCGTCTCATCTTAAAAAAGTAAAGATGTCCGCTGCCGGGTACGAGCTCCGCGGCGTCTACGGCACCGAGCCCTACTGGCCGGAGAAGAAGCTGAAGATCTGCGTGACCGGCGCGGGTGGCTTCATCGCCTCGCACCTCGCCAAGAGGCTCAAGGAGGAGGGTCACTACGTCGTCGGATGCGACTGGAAGCGCAACGAGCACATGCCGGTGCGTCCCCGCATCGATCCCGTCTTTTGCGAGCATCCAAGTCGAGGCGCTCGCGCCGATTTCCGCCGATTGATAAACTCTGCAAATCATTTGGATAACCTGTGATCGAGGGGTCGCGCCCGTTCCCGCCGGTCGTGCGAGCCGCGAAACCCACCGCCGACGCTGACCGACCCTCCTCCCTTCATTTCCACCTCCTTTCGTTCGAATCGCAGGAGGAGATGTTCTGCGACGAGTTCATCCTAGCCGATCTCCGCCTCTTCGAGAACTGCCAGAAGGTTCTCAAGGGCTGCGACCACTGCTTCAACCTCGCCGCGGACATGGGCGGCATGGGCTTCATCCAGTCCAACCACTCCGTGATCTTCTACAACAACGTCATGATCTCCTTCAACATGATGGAGGCGTGCCGCGTCGAGGGCATCACCCGCGTCTTCTATGCCTCCTCCGCGTGCATCTACCCCGAGGGCGCGCAGCTCACCACCGAGCTCTCCGCCGGGCTCAAGGAATCCGACGCCTGGCCCGCGCAGCCCCAGGACGCGTACGGCCTCGAGAAGCTCGCGTCCGAGGAGGTGTACAAGCACTATCAGTCTGACTTCGGGATCCAGACCCGCATCGCGCGCTTCCACAACATCTACGGCCCGTTCGGCACCTGGAAGGGCGGCCGCGAGAAGGCGCCAGCCGCGTTTTGCCGGAAGGCGGCCACCGCCACCACCGAGGTGGAGATGTGGGGCGACGGCAAGCAGACCCGTTCGTTCACCTACATCGACGACTGCGTCGAGGGTATCATCCGTCTCACGAAGTCCGACTTCGCCGAGCCCGTCAACCTGGGGTCCGACGAGATGGTGACCATGAACGAGATGCAGGCGCTGGCGCTGGGTTTCGCGGGCAAGCCGGACATGCCCATCAAGCACATCCCGGGCCCCGAGGGCGTGCGCGGCCGCAACTCCAACAACGACCTCATCAAGGAGAAGCTCGGGTACGCGCCTTCCGTCAAGCTCGCGGACGGCCTCAAGGTGACCTACGAGTGGATCGAGGGGAAGATCAAGGAGGAGGTGGCGGCGGGTGCCAACGCCGAGGAGTCGTTCTCCAAGTCCACCATCTGCGGTACCATGGCGCCCACCGAGCTCGGCGCGCTCCGCGCCGCCGACGGGCAAGAGAACCTCGCCAAGTAAACAGGTACGCGGCTTGACGTAAGACGAGTGAAATACAACGTCTCGCGGCAATCCCGTCCCCGTACTCTTGACTCGATCGTTGCCGGCTCATGTATGTCTATTCTCCAAATCGCTTTGCTAAATTCTTTCGATAGTCGTTGGTTGAATATCCAATCTAAACGTTACGCTCTGAACGCCGCGCGTCACCACTGCTCCCCCACGTTCACCCCCTTGATCTTCTTCCCCCGCTTCTGCGCCGCGCTCATGAACCGCCCCGGATCAAACGCCTCGAGGTCAATCGAGCTCTTCCCATCCACCACGAGTTCAGATACGATCCGCCCCGTCACTGGAGCCCACAGGATACCCCAGCAGTTATGCCCGCACGCCAGGTACGCCCCGTCCACCCCGGGAACGGCGCCGAGGTACGGCAACGCGTCGGGGGGGCACGGTCGCATGCAGCTCTGCGAAACCCGAGGTCCGGCCCCGCCCACGCCCGGGCTCAGACCCTTAAAACTTCTACTCGCCGCGTCGACCCGTTTTTGATCGGGAGTCACCGCGTCGGCGCGTTCCAAATCCCCACCCGGCATGAGCCTCTCCTCGTCGATGTACTCGCTCCCGCCGCAGCCGCATATGTACACCTCGCCGGTGGATCGCGGGTACACCTCCAGGTGGCACCCGTTGCGGTCCTCGGCGCAGAACAGCGCGGCGGGCTCGTCCGCCACGGCGTTTGAAGCGTCGTACACGAGCGACACGGATTTGACCCCCGTCATCGGAACTTGCACATCCGGGAACCACTCCGAGGCGCGCGTGGACCACGGGCCCATGGCGACGACGACGACGTCCGCGTCCAACGACGCGGTGGTCCCGGTCGTCTCGTCGCGAACGGTCACGGCGGCGACGCGCGTTCCGCCGCCGCTGGAGTCCGATTCCGTCGTCGTCACGTTCACAACCTCGCCAAAGACGGTTCGCGACCCCGGGAGCTTCATCGCCTCCTCGTGGAGCCTCGTGGTGAGCTCCAGCGGGGTGACCTGCGCGGTGGCGTCGTCCATCAAGCGCGCCGACGCGACGTCGCCGTCGAGCCACGACACGGGCGGGTCCAGCGCCATCCGCGCGCCCCCCGCGACGGAGAGCGTCGGGATCTTTCGGTACGTCTTCAAGCCGAGCTCGGCGGCGAGCTGCTCGTGGAGCCTGAAGGATTCGCGGTGCAGGGGCTGGGTGACGGAGCCGTCGCCCCAGCCGCCCGCGAGGAACCCGCCGGACTTGCCTGACGCCGCCGCCGCTATCTCCACGCGCTCCACCACGGTGCACGGCACGCCCCGCCTGGAGAGAAAGTACGCGCAGCTGTTGCCTATGATGCCTCCGCCCAGCACGACCACCTTCTTATCGGCGAGGGCGTCGGGGGTGGGCGACGACGACGACGCGGCGACGATCGCGGTGTTGACGACGCGCCTGGCTCTGAGACGTCGGGTGCCGACGCCCGGAGACGGCGCGGCGGGGAGCGACACGGTCGGCATCGTCACACGCGGTCGCCCGACGGGACGATGTGCGATTGGGCATCTCACGTGCGCTCGTCTCCGCTGGTTCTCGCTCGATCTCGATCTGGATCGAGCGCCGACCGTCCCGTCGTTTGCGACCGGCCGATTTATCCGCCGAGTCTTACTCGTACGAACAAAAAGCCTCGGTCTGAACCGGCAGTTGTTGAACACCTCTGTAACACCTC
>MDTE01156320.1_pt1 | contig 13506 bp, 8 predicted proteins | sample 811231 | NCBI WGS metagenome assembly MDTE01 (sample SAMN05326651, study PRJNA326480) | marine metagenome | isolation source: seawater | place: Indian Ocean: Red Sea | collected 2010
CCATGATCTAGAGGTGTTTACCAGCTGGACGGGAGTACAGCAGATCCCCATCTTCTTCGAAGACGACGTACATTTCGCACGCGGACGTACCTGTCGCCTCGACCGTCTGGAGCTGGATAGGCCGGGCCTCAAGGTCTTCAACTTCCATCCCATACTCCTGGCCTTAAATGCGTCTGATACGTCGGGGTATAAGGCGCTGAAACAATCCCTGACGAGTCGGGGGCTTTCGTTGAACGAAGCGACGAGAGAGGATGTGGCTGCGTTTACTCAGGCGGACGCGCCGGGCGTAGGCGATCTCTTTCGAGAGCTTCTCTCCTGGCTTGAAAGGAATCCAGGCCAGGCTGGCGGTACCCTTTCGGAACTTTGTTAAGTGAGGTGGTGTTGCGATTTCGGATGATCATCCTCTCCGTGGTGGCATGTTTTGCCTGTAGTGAAAAACAGCCGCCCCAGCCCTTCACTATAGATAGTGATGGTGATGGTCTGGTTCTTGAGTACGATTGCGATGATCTCGATCCGACGATTCTTCGCTGTGAGACGGGGGACCCCTGTATCTATGATACCCAATGTATCGCCGGGATATGCCGTCAGGGGGTTTGCGGGTGCCCCAATCCGAACGCGACGGGGCCAGAATGTAGCGACTGCATACCGCCGTTTAGCGGGCTTGGCTGCAGTCAATGCCTGCCTCCATTTACGGGGCCGGCCTGTAAGGACTGCCTGCCAGAGTTTACGGGAGAGGATTGCTCCGTATGTAGTAATGACCGGTATGTTCTTCCGGATTGTAAGGAATGTAAGCCTCAATTCGCGGGTCCCGATTGCGGCGACTGCGCCGATCCCCATCGTAGCCCTCCGGATTGTACTACTTGTCTGGAACAGTTTGCCGGTGATGAATGTACCATCTGTACCGATGCGAATTTCCAGGCTCCGGACTGTGTAGAGTGCCTCCCTCAGTTTTCGGGGGCGAACTGCGAGAACTGTGCAAACGAACATACCGAGGGGCCGGACTGTGTCGACTGTCTGCCTGGGTTTGCTGGGGCGGATTGTGATGCGTGTGCCGATGAGCACTATAGCCCACCGGATTGCACCCAATGCCTACCCGAGTTTCAGGGAGAAGGCTGTGTAGAGTGCTCGGATCCCCACCGGATGCCACCCGATTGTGTTGCCTGCGCGCCCGGGTATACAGGGCCCACTTGTAACGATTGTGTGGATACCCACTATCTTCCACCGTCATGCTCCGAATGCCGTCCGGAATTTTCCGGTCCCGATTGTTCCGAATGTTCGGATCCGACCTTTACAGGCCCCGACTGTAACGAATGTGCGAATGTGCGCTTTGTTGGCCAGAACTGTGATGTTTGTGCCAACCCCGCGTTTGGGGGGGATAATTGTGATGAATGTTTGAATCCACAGTTGACGGGCGAGAACTGCGACGAATGTGTGAACCCGGAGTTGACGCCTCCCGTATGTGCTCCATGTCCGGAGGGTTTAACCGGGACAGACTGTGACCAATGGGCCTTTACGGGAGTCGCTGCGGGTTGGTTTCATAGTTGTGGGTTGAAAACGGACGGTTCGGTTCTCTGTTGGGGTAATAATGAATACGGTCAGTCGGACCCCCCTCCCGGTGTTTTTACACAGATATCGGCCGGTGGAGATCATACCTGCGGGCTTCGCCCGGAGGGCACGCTCGAATGTTGGGGTCGTAATGATTTCGGCCAGACCCAGGTTCCTCCGGGTACCTATTTCGAATTCTCTGCGGGTGTGAACCATACCTGTGCAGTGGATCTCGTTGGGCAACCCCATTGCTGGGGTAGCAACGAGACGGGTCAGTTGGAGGCCCCTGATAGCCCATTTGTTCGAATTGGGGCGGGTACTCTCCATAGTTGTGGCATCTCAACCGGCGGGGAGATCCTCTGCTGGGGTTGGCTCTATAATGGCTCCTCCTACAGCTCGTCGCTCCTATTCGAAGACCTGTCGGTTGGGTATTATCATAGTTCGGCTATCAGCCAGTTTGGTGAGCTGCTCTCCTGGGGCGCAGCCGAATATGTGGAGGGCGGATCGGCGCCAGGACCGTATGAGAAGGTCTCTGAGGGGCGGCATCACGCCTGTGCTTTGGCGGTGGGTGGATCGATCGAATGCTGGGGCAATAGTGGCTCAAATCAGCTCAATGTGCCCGAGGGGGTCTATGTAGATCTGGCCTGCGGCCGTCTACATAGTTGTGCTATCAAGACCGCTGGGGAATTGGTTTGTTGGGGCTCCACCCAACAGGAGCAGCTCACACCGCCCGTGCCCTGATTAGAGCCCCCATTTCCGCTTGATACGCAGCAGCCGCGTGTTTTTATAGGGTTCGAATTGCAAGAGGTCGTTCAGAAGAGTTTTGCAATCGTCGTTTGGTTGTCGCCGCTTGGCGCATTTCCGATCAAACGCCCGCGCTTGATCCGAATAGGCTTCCTGCGCCTCTTTCCTTAAGTTGCCTGCCATTTTATTTAGAGCGCTCTCCGGATCGATGCGGCTCAACTTGAGAAGAGCAGAGCCTGGCTCCTTATTTTTCAGTGCAGCCCGGGCCTTTTCAATCATGGCTTGCGCCACGGTCTCTCGGAGGATGATGTCATCGAGGGCAACCACCCTTTTATCTTCGGGACTTATCGCTCGTGCACAGGCAAGAGCCTTGTCCATCGCTTTCAGGTTCAGGTCCTGGAAAGCGCGGTCGGCCCGACGGAGGCAACGTTCCAGGTTGGGGTCGCTTGCGTCTTTAGGAGCCGCTGTTTCCGTATCAGTGGGCGTAGATGTGACGTCCTTTGTTGGTCCACTATCCACAGCCGTCGTGCTTTGTATATCTGCCGTTTCGGGTGTCTCTACATCGCTTTGCACATCGGACGCGACAAGATTGGGGACGTCGGGCTCTTCGACGAGATCTTTCTCATTCATCGCGACGACTGCGAGAGCGATCCCGATGGCGGCGATCATCAACACAAGAAGTCCCGTTAGTATTTTCAGGAGATTACTGTTTCCAGCGGCAGGAGGCTTTTTGCCAACGGCCTGCATTTCGTGATCCGACACGTCGGGTGCGCCAGGAGGACCGTCGAAGAGTAGTTCCTGGTTGCCCAGGCGAACCATATCTCCTGGGTGAAGCTCGGCCGTATCCGTAATCTGTTCGTTATTGACGAAGGTGCCGTTCGCAGCCTGTAGATCCTCTAGAAAAACCCGGCCTACACCATCAACAGTAACTTTCGCGTGAACTCTTGAGATGGACGGGTCGAGAATTGTGATGGATGCATCTCGTCCTCGCCCCACCAGCAGTGAGTTCTTATCAATCCAGCAGACGCGTCCTGGACCTTCTGGTGTAATCACCGTGAGACGGCCGTATACCGTCGCTTGTGGTCCCGTATTATATGGCGTGCCTTCGAGATGAAGAATGAACTCACCAATTTGGAAGGTTCCCGTTAAGCCGAGCTCAACCACTCCGGTGATTCGCTCACCATCGACGAAAATACCGTTGGAGGAGTTCAGATCCTCGATATGTGCTTTCCGGTCACGTACGAAGATTCGTCCGTGACGACGAGAGATATTTGGGGACGATAGAACAATGTCGCAGTGCTGGCTGCGACCCATCACATATTCGCCCTCATCGAAGGAGTGTTCCCCTACGATATCGCCGGCTCGGTTTTCGATGGTGACAATGAACATGCGGTCGATCCGTTCGGCCTATCGGGGGGTGGCAGGGGTAAGCTGCAGTGCACCTGCGTCATTTTTCCCCGGTCGGTTTACACTGACGATCTGACAGCCCAGCTCGGAGCTGGGATCTGGGCTGATGTCTACAATGACACCGACGGTGGTTGTGAGCAGATCGGAGGCTGCATCGGAGTTGGGGTGCGCCAGGGCCAGGGAAAGCTGGAGCCGGTGCAGGAGATCTTCGGCGCTCTTCGCTTCGGCACCAAGAATCAGCGGCGTACCATTTAGTGCCGTGTATAAGAGACCGTGGGCTTCACCCAATTGTGCCACGGGAATATCCGGTATGACGACATGGTCGGCGTCTAGATCGCGAGCGAGGTGGGTCATATCTCCAATATGATCCGTGAGTGCGGATCCTTCGAGGCTCTTGATCTGCGCACCACCTCCGTGGATGTGGTCGTCTCCTGCGACGAGAAGTGCCGCGCTCTGTGCTGCATCGAGATTGGATACAAGTGCTCGGACCAATAGCTCCCGATCGCGACGGCGCGGTCCGGTAACGACGATACTCTGCTGGTCCCCAAGACATTGACCCAGAAGGGTGCCTATCTCTGAACTCATCACGCCATGGGTGACCAGGGCTTCGAACGGTAGCTCTTCTGTCTGTGCGTAACTTCGATGGACGACGATGATGGGGGTTTCCCCTGTGATCGGCGCTCCTATGACGGTAAAGGCGCAACCGTCCCCCAGGATCCCCTGCGCCCAGGGGGCGGGATTCGCAGGATCGGTTCCGCCCTCGATGTAGAGTCGAATAAGCACACGCTCAAAAGCGGCTGGACCAAAGAAGCAGGCATCTGTGGTCTCCAATATGCCGCCCCTTCGGACGCGTATATCGTTCGGCCCCGATACATGGACAGAATCTATGGTGCTGTCGTCCAATAAGGTGTCGATTGGTCCAAGGCCCATCAAGGCGTCTTCCAAAGCCTCGAGAATCTCAGTGGTATCCGGTTCCTCGATTTGGCCACCTTCAACGAAAGCTCCAACCACGGCCTGTAGGCGTTCCACGACACCATCGTCGTTGCCTCCTCCATCGATTAGATCTGCGATCGCAGCCTCGGCCTCTTCGTAGAGGGTTTCCAGGACACCTGCATCGGACTCGGTTTCAGACTCGGGTTCCGGCACGGGCTCGGGCTCAGGTTCCGGCTCCGGCTCGGGCTCCGGCTCCGGCTCAGGCTCGGGTTCGGGCTCTGGCTCGGGTTCGGGCTCGGGCTCGGGCTCTGGTTCGGGCTCGGGCTCTGGCTCTGGCTCGGGCTCAGGCTCTGGTTCGGGCTCTGGTTCGGGCTCTGGCTCGGGTTCACCGTCAAGGGTGATTGGAAGCGCCATATCCTCTAGAGCCTGCTCTATAAGCTCGTCTACATCTGGGTTTTTGCTCGGCTCGTCGTCCTGTAAGGCATCCGTCAGTTCGGACAGCTCGATAGAGGGCTCCGAGATGGCGTGGGTGACTTCACTGTCAAACGATTCCTCGTGGATTTCCTCTTCGTCGTCTTGTGGAATGGTATCGTTTTGAGGAATTTGTGGGGGAGAGAAGTCACCAGGACCGCTGCCAAGCGCCATGGTTTGTCTACGAATGGCTTCGGCCTCTTCCGGAGTCTCGGGTGGAATGGGAGGAGGTCCCGCCGGTGCGTCGTCGTCTGCGATGAGACCATCGGCATTCACCGATAGGGCATAGTTGCCAATATAGACGGTGTCCTCGGGGCCAATCTGCTGTTCCCCATCGAGTCTCTGGCCATTCACGTACGTGCCATTCGTACTGCCGAGATCGCGAACCAGCAGCGCACCGTCGGAGAATTCGATCTGTGCGTGCTTTTTACTGATGTTGGACCGTTCCAGAACGAGATCATTTTGGTTCATACGTCCAATGAATACGACATGGGAGTCGTATTCCTGTTCCACCGGTACACCGTCCTCATCCCGAACATTGATGCGAATCATCGTCGTCCTCGCAGATAGCTCCATTGGGCCCTTTGACCACAAAAAACCATGCCGCCAAAGCCCTGCTGGCATTGTTTATCAGGGGCATTGGGTTGTCAACTCACGCTCTCTGCTTAATGGATCAGTCGCGTGCGAATAATCGGTCCAGCTCTGTATAGCCAAGTACGGCCATGACAGAGACGGAACGATCGCTTGGACTGCTGTCCAGGCCAGAGAGTAGTTCCCGAGCCAGCTCCGCTCCAACGATCTCGCCTCGTTTGAGGCAGCCATGTCGGGCCAATAGTGCATAGACATCTTCGTTATGGGATGCCCTTTGGTCCGTGGTTTGGGATAGGATATTTAGGAGCTCTGGGAACAGGTCCGCGAGCTCCGCTCTTCGCAATAATTGGGGGACTGCGCGTACAAAGAGTATGCCAGGAGCTGCTGGCTCTACATCGAAGCCAAGAGAGATGAGATCCGCTTGAACCGTCGACACCAGTTGATACTGACGTGAGTCGACGCGGATACTCTCGGGAAAGAGAAGCGCCTGTTGTTCGAGTTTTCCCTCACCATGTAGTGACCGGATTTGTAGCTGTAAAATACGTTCGTGGGCGGCTTGTTGATCGATGATCACGAGTCGTGTGCCGTCATCACAGACAAGAAAACTCTTGGCCGTTTGTCCGAGGTAGCGAAGCCCACTGTGATGCTCCAACTCCAGCGCTTTCCTGGCCGGTTCGGTCGACCGTGTTGTGCTCGATGGTGCGGGTAGCTCCGTCGGGTTTGTTGGAGAGGTCACCGCAACGGGATGTGCTGTAGCGTTGGACTCGAAGGAGAGCCAGGGACTCGTCCCCACAGCGGAACGCACAGTATGTAGTACCGTCCGGTACAAGGTCGATGGATCCGAGAAGCGTATCTCGGTTTTCGCAGGATGTACGTTCACATCGATGGTGAGAGGATCCAGATCGAAGACAAGAATTCCAGCCGGCGTTTTACCGCGTTCGAGGAGGGGGCCATAGGCTTGCCGAACCGCTGCGATAATGGCCGGATCACGGATCGGCCTGCCATTGATCAGAATATGCAGTTTCTTGGTGCTTGCTGTGGCGTCTGATGGTGGGCTCAATAAGCCAAAACAAGGGACCCCTTCCGTCGAGCGTACTTCAAACATTCGTTTCGAAAGGCCCGAACCAAATACGCTACGGGCCCGGGCGCGCAAATCATCTGTACACCGTGCTTTCAGCATCGTTCGATTATCGTGCGTAAGCAGGAACGACACATCGGGCCGTGCAAGAGATGCACGCCGGACCACCTCCAGAATATGGCCGAATTCGGTCCGCGGTGCCTTCAAGAACTTCCGCCGAGCCGGGACGTTGCTGAATAGATTGCGTACGATGACTAACGTCCCATCGCGTGGCGGTGCCTCCCGTTGAACGACTTCCTTGCTCTCCAGCATGACCTGGGAACCAGGGACATCCGGACCTTGCCCCGTAAGCAGTTCAAAATCGGAAACCGAGGCAATGGAGGGAAGGGCTTCGCCACGGAAACCAAGAGATTGGATCCGTTGCAGCTCGGTATCGTTTCGAATCTTACTGGTCGCATGACGTAAAAGTGCCCGACTTGCGTCACTTGGGGGCATACCCGAGCCGTTGTCTAGAACTCGTATTTCGTCCAGTCCGCCCCCGCCGATATGCACCTCGATGTTGGAGGCCTTGGCGTCTAGAGAGTTTTCCACCAGCTCCTTTACGACGGATGCGGGACGGTCCACAACCTCTCCGGCAGCGATACGATTGATTACATCATCAGGGAGGATTTGGACCGTGGAGGTTGTCATTCGATTTGCAAGGTAGGTAGGGGCGAACCTAGCGCCTGCCCCTACTTTTTCTTGGACCAGGTTTTGGTCCGTAAGTGATAGTCGAGTCGTACCTTTTGACGCATATATTTGCTCGTCCCTACCGCCAAGCTCTTCGATTTGATGTCGAAATTGGTTTGGGCCAATGGCGAGAATAATTCAAATTGAACCCGTCCCTGGCCCTTGGCCTGGTAGGATTGGAAAGAGAGTCGAACGGTTCCCTTTTCTTTCGGCTTGATATGGACGGGGCGGCTGCGCTGCTTTACTCGTACGGTGGCTTTGGCGCGATAACCCTGGCGCTCCTTCTTGATTGATTCCAGCATATAGGTGGTCTGTGTGCGAACTGTCAGACCATTGAATGCCTGACTCGAATGGACTGTCCAACGTGCTCCAGGGGCGATGGGTTCCCTGGGTAGAGGAACCACCAACTGTTGGATTGTTGCCTGGAGGTCTTCCACCAGATCTCCTCGTGTCTTACCAGCAGGCTTTACCGTTGAATTGGATACAAGCCCCTGGGCGCTAACTGTTGCGGTCAACACCAGGCCCTTCAGGGTCAGAGCGTCTGCTTTCAAGGCTGCCATGGTCATAGCTGGCACCATGGGTCCTTTTACACGAATCACCTCTGCGTTCTTCACCGTAAACTCTACTTTTGCTTGTCCGTTCGCAGTCGGTGGGTAGACCTTTATTTTGAAGTGTATTCGTAGAGTAGGGAATACTCGCCAGCCGGTTTCCAGTGCTCCGTACGTTGAGCGTTGGGAAAGGCGCATTTCCACATGCAGGTCCCGGTTATCCTGGGCGTGGAAACGGTATCGTACCTCTGTAGGGGTGCCGGAACCGGATGATTTTAGTTGTACCCTGACGTCGTCTTCGTTTGCAGGTTCCACAGTGGGTGTGGTGTCTGCAGTGGCCCATAAGAGGGCAGGCGTCAGACCGAATAGGCAAAGTGCCAATAAAACTCTTCGCACGTGGTATCCCCAGCAGAATTGCTGTGAGCATAGGTCTGAATGGGTCGACGATCAAGCCTGTTCCGAAAACACCTTTGAGCCTTGACTCGGATTCTAGAGGTGCCTCGAATTTGAAATTAGTTTTTGCAGCACAGTTGGGGGTGGCACCAGCGCCATGTTGTATGAATCGTATGGTCGGCTCCGCCGCCACCGATGGCGCTACAATGGCCGTATTCGGACTTCTGCATGAGAATTCCAATCGTTCCGCGGTAGGTATATCCGCCTGGACAGCTGGAGCGCATTATACAGCCGTACGTTGGGCCTGCGGGGCCCTGGTTCCCTTGGTTCCCCTGTGGTCCCTGGTTCCCCTGTGGCCCCGGATTCCCCTGTGGTCCTGGATTTCCCTGTGGCCCCGGATCCCCTTGTGGCCCGGGATCTCCTTGTGGCCCCGGATCCCCTTGTGGTCCCGGATCTCCTTGTGGTCCCGGATCTCCTTGTGGTCCGGGAACAGTGGAGTCTAATCCAGTAGGCCCCGGATCCCCTTGTGGCCCCGGATCCCCTTGTGGCCCCGGATCCCCTTGTGGCCCGGGAACAGTAGAGTCGGCCCCAGCGGGGCCCTGCTCGCCTTGTAGTCCCTGTTCGCCTTGGATTCCCTGTTCGCCCTGGATTCCCTGTTCGCCCTGGATTCCCTGTTCACCTTGTATTCCCTGGTCGCCCTGTGGACCGGGGGGAAGGTCGACACAGGACCAGGCGTCCACCACGAACATGAGAATCTGACCATCGCCACATGCCAGCCCTGCGAAGGTGTCATCATCGCCGTCGGCCAGATCGGGGGCAAGACCACTTTTCGCCACGGGAGCAAGGCTAGCGTCTAGATCGGCCAGATTCGTTTGTACCGTGGCTACGTTGGTTTGTACGACATCGATATTGGATTGAAGGGTCTGATCCGCATCTTGTCGAGCGCTGACTTCGACGGCCATATCATCTTGATGTACGAAGCCGTTATCGGACACAAATGCTACGACCTGTGCTTCTGTTAGCTGCGTGTCGACAAATACGCCGCATGTCCAGTTGGTTCCGTCCCATTGCGCGATCTCTCCCGCCGCACATAGCAGACTCGATAAAGTGTCTGCGTCCAGATCAAACGCACATACCCAGTTGGAACCGCTCCATTTTATCACCTCGTTTTCCTGGCAATTATTGATTTCGCCGAGGGTGTCGTTATCGCCCGGTATATAACCCATCGAATCCAGCAGATCCCCGAGAGCGTTCTCCGTGACAACGGCGGATTCGCCCACTTGAACGAAACTTTCCACGGGCTGTCCGCCTAATGTTACGGCGTTTTCCGATTCTACAGCGCGCTCTGCGAGGTCGGCGCGTAAGGCATAGGGGACCGAGATGACGCGTTGCCGGGGAACCAGCGGGTCCTGATTGTTGATCTGCACTTCCAGCCACCTGGCTCCTTCCAGAAGCTCAGGGTCGAGAGGCTGCTCTTCACCCAACGCGACGCGGAACACGCCCTGTGCCACATCGACGTCTGCGTGGGTCTCGGTCCAGAGAGCCGTACCAGCTGTCTGTTGGTCGAAGATCGTGAATTGGATCGTGTAGGGGTTGGTGCAGCCCTGACAATCGATGGGGGTACCTACGGCGTCCGTTAGATAGCCCTGGTATTCCAGCCGCGAGGGGACCGCACCGAAAGCCAGGGATCCTATGAAAAGCGAAAGGATGAATGCGAAACCAATTGCTCTCACTGCTACCTCCAATATTGAACGAATATCATACTGCATGCTTCCTCCTCTGGCGAGGAGTAGGGGCTCACGCACTCGTTCTTGGCTAGTAAGCTGATGTCAGGGTGGTGAAGACCGCGTCAATTACAACAGATAATATTCACTACTTTCGAACCGCCGTGGCCTCCACATCGCCATGTGCTCAGACTGATAGGGGTGGATGCCTGGTAGAAGTGTGGCTCGGCTTCATTATTACAGCCGCCACCCATCAGTGTCTTACCACCAGGGCAACTACAGTCGACCCAGTCTCCACCTGTACAGATCTTATGAATACAGCTGGTTGATGCGGGAGAGCCCTGGGGTCCTGGTGGTCCCTGGCTCCCCGGATTCCCCTGTGGTCCCGGATTCCCCTGTGGTCCCGGATTCCCTTGTGGTCCCGGATTCCCTTGTGGTCCCGGATTCCCTTGGGGTCCCGGATTCCCTTGGGGTCCCGGATTCCCTTGGGGTCCTGGGTCTCCTTGTGGTCCCGGATTCCCTTGTGGTCCTGGGATTCCTTGTGGTCCTGGAACGGTGGAGTCTGCTCCAGTGGGCCCTGGGTCTCCTTGCGGTCCTATTTCCCCTTGTGGTCCGGGAACAGTGGAGTCCGCTCCAGCGGGGCCTGGGTCTCCTTGTGGTCCTATTTCCCCTTGTGGTCCTGGCACGGTAGAGTCTGCTCCAGCGGGGCCTGGAGGTCCTGGGGGGCCTGTTTCCCCTTGGGGTCCGGGAACAGTGGAGTCCGCCCCTGCGGGGCCTGGGTCTCCTTGGGGTCCTGGGATTCCTTGTGGCCCCGGCTCGCCTTGTAGGCCGGTTGGGGAATCCACACAGGACCATGTATCCCCTACCAACATGACGAACTGGCCATCGGCACAGGTCAGGCTGGCCAGCGTGTCATCGTCACCATCGGCCAAGTCCGCCGGTAGACCTGTGGTAGCGATGGGGTCGAGGCTGGCCGCCAATACGTCGAGTGCGGCCGAGCAGCCCCAATTTGTACCATCCCATGCGACGAGTTCTCCCGCGGCACATAGAAGACTAGAAAGAGCATCTGCACTCAGATCTGTCGCACATATCCAGCCGGCCCCGTTCCATTTGATGACTTCATCTTCTTCACAATCGGTGATCTCTCCGAGAGTGTCGTTGTCTCCCGGTAGAAAGCCCATGGATTCAAGCAATCCCGCGAGGTCGTTCTCCGTTACAACAGCAGAGTCGCCCACCTGCACGAAACTCTCTGCGGATTGTCCGCCTAAAGTTACGGCGTTTTCGGATTCTATCGCGCGCTCTGCGAGATCGGCGCGTAAGGCATAGGGAACGGAGATTACGCGTTGCCGTGGCATCAACGGCTCCTGATTATTGATCTGAATCTCGAGCCAACGAGCTTCCTCCAGGAGCTCCGCGTCGAGGGCTTGCTCTATGCCCAATGCGACCCGGAACACGCCCTGTGTTATATCGACGTCACCATGGGTCTCGCTCCAGAGAACCGCTCCCGCCGTCTGCTGGTCGAACAGTGTGAATTGGAATGTGTAGGGCGTATCGCAGCCCTGACAATCGATGGGCGTTCCTACTGCGTCCGTCAGATACCCCTGGTACTCCAGTCGAGAGGGTACTGAGCCAAATGCGAGAGGGCCCATAAGAACCAAAAGGATGAATGCGAAACCAATTCTGTTCACTGGTGCCTCCAAATTTGAACCGAAATCATACGGTATGCTCGGTTCTCTGGCGAGGAATTGGCTCTTATGCACGCGAAAACAATCGAGAACTATTGGTTTTGGAGGGGGCTGGTGATGGTTTGACTTGCGATAGGTTTTACGTGGGTTAAGCTCCGTATAGGTAGGTGAATCCCTTTGCATGCAGAAGAATACGACGTAGTGATTGTTGGCGGTGGCCTGGCTGGACTTTGCGCAGCGGCTACTCTGGCAAATAGCGATCTTCGGGTCGTGCTCTACGAAAAGGGTCCCATCGAGGGTGGAAAGGCCATAACCGAGGTCGATAAGGACTTTCAGATCAATATAGGTCACCACGGGCTGCTTCGAAAAGGGCCTGGGGCTTCCATATTGAAAGGTTTGGGGCTCGAGATCGCGGCCGGTCTGCAGAAACCTGGAGGGTATACGGTGTTGGATGACCGTCGGCGCCGACTCCCGGTACATATGGGATCTGCCCTGTTCAATGGCGCCTTCAATGCATCGGATCGTATAGCCGTCTATAACGCGCTTCGTAGAGTACGAGGGGACCGCACAAAAGATCTGATGGCCCGCTCTGCCACGGAGTGGGTGGCGTCGGTGAGCACGCGCCCTAAGGTACAGAGATGGCTTCATGCGATGTTGCGCTGGGCCAGCTACACGAACAACCCCGACGAGTTGAGCGCTGGTCTGGGCGTCGAACAATTACAACGTCTGTTGCGTGGAGGCCTACTTCATGTGGAGCAGGGCTGGGAAGGCCTCACTACAGCCCTCCGTGGGCGCGCTCGTACGGGGGGTGTGGAGCTGCGTAGAAAAATGGGGGTCGCCTCGGTCTCCAGAGCAGAGTCCGGTCTGGATATCACCTTGGAGAAGGGGACCGTGGTTCGGAGCCGATTTGTGGTTTTGGCCGTGGATCCGACGGTAGCAGCAGGGTTGGTTCCTTCTGTGGATACGGCGAGCTGGGCGGGGCCAGGGGTTCGAGTGGCGTGTTTTGATGTGGGATTATCCGAATTGCCGGATCCTCCGGTGAGCTTTGGGCTCGCCCTGGATGGGCCCTATATGTTCAATGTGGTCTCCCATTATGCGGGGTTGGCACCGCCCGGTGGGACCCTTGTGTCGGCGGTGAAATATCTGGGAACAGCAGCGGCCAATGAATCGACGGATCGGGCAGAGCTGGAGGCCTTCTTAGAGAGTCTACAGAGGGGATGGGCTGCGCATATGGTGACTTCGCGCTATCTACCCGAGAAGACCGTCACCCGAAGCCATTATGGCCCCGGTTCCTCTCGCCCCGATGTAGAGGTTTCCGAAATGCCAGGCCTGTATGTGGCTGGTGATTGGGTGGGGCCAACCGGTTGGCTCGTGGACGCAGCCTTGAGTAGTGCGCATGAAGCGGCGAATCAGATTCGGAGCCAGGGCCGCTAGTTATCAGGGTCCTACTCGGAAGCCACGCATAGGCCTGTCTCCAGATCGCAGATAGGCTTGTTCGGATCGATACAATCAATGTCGGAGATGCATGCTACGCCGGGCTCGGGCTCGGGCTCGGGAGCCACGCATAGGCCTGTCTCCAGATCGCAGATAGGCTTGTCCGGATCGATACAATCACTATTGGAGATGCATGCTACGCCGGGCTCGGGCTCGGGCTCGGG
>MDTE01074736.1_pt1 | contig 13505 bp, 10 predicted proteins | sample 811231 | NCBI WGS metagenome assembly MDTE01 (sample SAMN05326651, study PRJNA326480) | marine metagenome | isolation source: seawater | place: Indian Ocean: Red Sea | collected 2010
AAGTCGTCGGCCAAATTGTCACAGGCAATCGCACCGCAAGCGAGCTAAAAGGCCCTGTGGGCATTGCGCATTTGTCGGGTCAGGTGACGCAAAGCGGTGACACATGGCAACAAACCTTCCGTATGATTTTGTGGTTTATTGCGCTGCTTTCCGTTAATTTGGGGCTTATCAATCTATTCCCTATTCCACTGCTGGATGGCGGTCACCTCATGTATTATCTGGTGGAAGCCGTACAAGGTCGCCCTATGGCACAGCAATTTCAGGAATGGGGCTTCCGCTTCGGCTTTGCCATCATCATCACCCTCATGGCATTTACGCTCTACAACGATATTGCCAATTTTTGGCTGTGAATAAGCCCCATATTCTGCTTGATTATTGCGGCTATATCCCTCACACCTAAAGCCCAATAATAATAACATGTGTGACAAAACGCCTGTGACTTCTTTTAAGCATTTTTGTGCGGCACTGTGTATGACGACTGCAGTGTCCTCGCTTCCTGCCTATGCCCAGCTGAACACCCCGTCTGCGCAAGCCGATGCCATCCGCATTAACCGCATAGCCATCGATGGCAATCAGCGTATCGAGAGCAGCACCATCAAAACCTATCTGGGTATCAGCGAAGGCTCAGTCATCTCGCAGAGCGAGCTGAATCAGGCATTGAAAAACCTGTATGAAACCGGCTTCTTTGCCGATGCCATCATTGGCCTTAATGGCGACGCACTAAATATACGCGTGATTGAAAACCCAAGCATCAATCAGGTAGCCTTCGAAGGCAATGACGCAATGGATGATGAAGATCTCGAAAAAGAGATCAATCTGCGTTCGCGCTCCATTTACACCCGCACTAAAGTGCAAAATGATGTGAAGCGCCTGCTGGACGTATATCGCCGCAGTGGCCGCTACTCCGCCAAAATCGATCCAAAAATCATCACGCTGGAACAAAACCGCGTTAATCTGGTCTATGAGATCGAAGAAGGCGAAAAAACCTATATTGATCGCATTAATTTCATTGGCAACAGTGCATTTGACAGTGCTACATTGCGCAAAGTCGTAAGCTCGGAAGAAACCGCGTTCTACAAACTGCTTACCAGCAGCGATGTGTATGATCCCGACCGTCTGGAATATGATAAAGAATTGCTGCGTCGTTTCTATCTGTCCGAGGGTTATGCCGACTTTAAGGTAAAATCAGGCATTGCTGAGCTGACGCCAGACCGCGATGCATTCTACCTCACCTACACGATTGAGGAAGGGCAGCCTTACACTTTAAGCAATGTAAGTGTGGAAGGCGAACTGGCTAAAAAACAAAAACTACCTGATTTCAAAGAAGACATTACCACCATCGAGGGTGAACGCTACAATGCAACTGCAGTGGAAAACACCATTGAAAACATGGTGGAGAAGCTGGGTGACAAAGGCTTCGCATTCGTAGATATCGAGCCAAAGCTGGAGCGCAACGAAGATGACGGCACTATCGAGCTGGCCTACCACATCGAAGAAGGCCCGCGCGTCTATGTTGACCGCATCGATATCACAGGCAATGTGCGCACCATCGACGAAGTCATCCGCCGCGAATTCCGTATTGCTGAAGGCGACCCCTATAACAGCTCCAAGCTGAAACGCTCTGAGCAACGCCTGAACAATTTGGGCTTCTTCGAAAAAGTGACGTTCGAAACCACATCAGGCGACAGCGAAGACAAAACCATCGTCAATGTGGATGTAGAAGAGAAATCTACTGGCGAAGTTAGCTTCGGCGCTGGCTTCTCGACCACCGACGGCGCATTGACTGATTTCGGCATACGTGAGCGTAACTTGCTCGGCCGTGGTCAGGACCTGCGTTTCCGCGCGATGCTGGCGGCAGAACGCCAACAATTCGATATTGGCTTTACCGAGCCGTATTTCCTAAACCGCGAAGTAGCGGCAGGCTTCGACCTGTTCAAGACCACACAGGATTTCCGTTCGGAAAGTTCGTTTGACCGCGACTCCATCGGTGGTGCACTGCGCTTGGGCTACAAGCTTTCTGAGCGCTTGCGTCACAACATCAAATATTCGTTTGAAGAAAATGAAATCACCAATGTGCGTGACGATGCATCGCGTTTCGTGCGCGATCAGGAAGGCAAAAGCTCCACCTCGCTCATTGGCCACGCCTTCACCTATGACGACCGCGACAATCGTTTCCAACCAACCTCTGGCTGGTACTGGCGTTTGAATCAGGAAGTCGCTGGCCTCGGTGGCGATGCGCAGTTCCTGCGCCATGAAGCACAAACCGAATATTACATTCCGCTGGCCGAAAAATGGACCTTGCTGACCGCTGCATCAGGCGGCCATATCTATGCGCTGGATGATGACATCGAGATTCAGCACCGCTTCTTCGTGGGTGGGCGTGAATTGCGCGGTTTCGACAATTCCGGTATTGGCCCACGCGACATCACCACCGAAGATGCGCTGGGTGGTAACACCTACTACACCGCCACAGCCGAACTGCAATTCCCGCTTGGCTTGCCAGAAGAGCTTGGCTTCACTGGCGCACTCTTTGTCGATGCAGGTAGCTTGTGGGATGTGGATGATACAGGCCCCGAGGTGGTAGATGACACATCGGTGCGTGTTGCGGGCGGCGTCGGCATTGGCTGGGCATCACCGTTCGGCCCGATCCGTATCGACTTTGCGAGCCCATTCGTCAAAGAAGATTACGACATCACCGAGAATTTCCGCTTCAGCTTCGGCACGCGCTTCTAATCAGCTGAGAATGCATTTGCATCGCGCCCGACGGCGCGTTACAACCTAGTGGCCTAATCAGGCTCACAATAAATGAGGATAGTTATGACTTTACGTATGCGCACCCACATGCTGGCTCTTTGTGCCGCTTTATTTGCAAGCACATTGATGGCCGCTCCCGCACAAGCCGAAGAGATTGCGGTTGTTAACGCACAGGAAGTAATCAGCAAATCGACTGCGGCGCAAGCCATCAAAAAAGAAGTCGAAGCACAGCAGAAAGCGTTCCAGCAAACGCTGAATGCGAAAGAGAAAGAACTGCAAAAGGAAGATCAGGAACTGGCCAAGCAACGCTCCGTACTGTCTCAGGAAGCGTTTGAACAGAAATACCGTGATTTCCGTCAAAAAGCTGCCACCGCACAGAAAGAAGTGCAAACCAAGCGTGCTACACTCGACAAAGCATTTGCACGTGCATTGTCTGATATTCAGAAAAATCTGGTAGCTGTTACCAGCGAGATCGCGAAAGAGAAAGACATCAATATGGTCATCTCCTCGTCGCAAGTGATCTACGCCAACGATGCGCTGGATATCACCGACGAAGTGCTATCACGCCTGAACAAGCGTCTGCCTAGCCTAAAACTGCAAATGTAGCATACGCAGGCATTCATGGCAGACCCTCGTTTTTTCTCCAATCATGGCCCGTTCACGCTCGCGCAATTGTGCGAGCTGACCGGTGCTACCCTGCAGCAGGGCGAACCTGCACTAGAAGTGCATGATGTTGCACCATTGGATAAAGCGAGTCAGAAGGATCTAAGCTTTCTGGACAACGTTAAATATGTCCAACAGTTCTCCGCAAGCCGTGCGGCAGCCATTTTCGTGCATAGCAAACATGTTGATAAAGCGCCTAGCGCTGCAGCATTACTCGTCAGCGACGATCCCTACCGCGCCTATGCATTAGCCGCCCAGCAATTTTACCCCCTGCCCGCATCTGACAGTGCGATTTCGCCGCAGGCACACATTGCAGAAAATGTAGACATAGCGGAAGAGTGTTCCATTGCTCCAGGCGCCGTACTGGAGGCTGGTGTGCGCATTGGCAAAGGCTGCATCATTGGTGCAAATGCCGTATTGCATCAAGGCGTGCATGTGGGCGAGAACACCCGTATTGGCGCATGCAGCACCATTAGCCACGCCGATATTGGCAGCCACGTCATCATTCACCGTGGTGTGCATATTGGTCAGGATGGCTTCGGCTTTGCTATGAGCGCGGCCGGCCATGCCAAAGTGCCCCAGCTGGGGCGTGTGATCGTGCAAGACGGTGTGGAAATCGGCTCAGGCACCTGTATTGACCGAGGCACAGGCCCCGACACCGTAATCGGCGCTGGCACCAAAATCGATAATCTTGTGCAAATTGGCCACAACGTAAAAATAGGCCGAAGCGCAGTGATCGTCTCGCAAAGTGGCGTTTCCGGCAGTACCACATTGGGCGACGGCGTAGTGATGGCGGGTCAGACAGGTATTGCAGGCCACCTCACCATTGGCGCAGGCGCGCGTGTGGCCGCAAAAGCTGGCGTCATGCGCGACATAGAGCCCGGACAAAGTGTCGGCGGTTACCCCGCTGTGCCAGAAAAAATTTGGAAACGGCAGGTCATTGCATTAAATAAACTCATTAAACACCGCATGAGGAGCAAATGAGCATAGAATATACCTTAAATCCAGAGCTACCCATACTGGATGTCAACGAGATCAAGGAAATGATCCCGCACCGCTACCCATTTTTGCTGGTAGACCGTTTGGTGAATGTAAAGCCGGGCGAATCCTGCGTGGGCATCAAGAATGTCACCAATAACGAGCCGCATTTTCCGGGTCACTTCCCCGGCCATCCGGTGATGCCGGGCGTGCTGATTGTGGAAGCAATGGCGCAAACCGCTGGTGCATTGGTAGTGCACACGCTGGGCGAAGCCTCACGCGGCAAAATCGTCTATTTCATGACCATTGATAATGCGCGCTTCCGCAAGCCTGTTGTGCCGGGCGACCAGCTGCGCATTCACGTGAATGTGATCAAAAGCCGCGGTAATATCTGGAAATTCGAAGGCATCGGCGAAGTAGACGGTGTGAAAGTGGCAGACGCCACCTATTCTGCAATGATTATGGATGACGTATAAGCATGAGCTTGATTCACGAAACTGCAATTATCGAAGACGGCGCTAATGTCGCCGACAGCGCGAAAATCGGCCCCTACTGTGTGATTGGCGCAGATGTAACGCTGGGTGAAAATGTGGTGCTGCACTCACATGTCAGCATTGGTGGCCGCACCCAAATCGGTGATGGCACGCAGATTTTTCCATTTGCTTCCATCGGCCACGCACCGCAAGACCTCAAATACCACGGCGAGCCGTCCGAACTGATTATCGGTAAAAACAACGTAATCCGCGAGCATGTGACCATGAACCCCGGCACCGAGGGCGGCGGCATGCTAACGCAAGTAGGCGATAACTGCCTGTTTATGATGAGCAGCCACGTAGCGCATGACTGCAAAGTCGGCAACCATGTCATTCTGGCCAACAACGCCACACTGGCCGGCCATGTAGAAGTGGGCGACGGTGCGATCATTGGTGGTCTGGCGGCTATTCACCAGTTTGTACGCATTGGCCAGTTCGCGATCATTGGCGGCATGTCCGGTGTTGAAAAAGACGTAATCCCTTATGGCTCGGTTATGGGTGAGCGCGCTGATCTGGCAGGGTTAAACCTCGTAGGGCTGAAGCGCCGCAACATTGAGCGCGACGTTATCCACGAATTACGCAATGCCTATAAAGAGATTTTCGAGGGCACCACTGGCACGCTTGCTGAGCGCGCTGAACAGGCTCGCAACAAATATAACAGCCCGGCAGTGAAAGAAGTGCTAGGCTTCCTCGATTCTGATTCGTCACGTAAATTCTGCACCCCCAAACCTAAACAGTCTGAGGTTGCTTAATATGGAAGCGCAAGCTACGGCTAGCGGCAGTGACAAACCCAAACTTGGCATAATTGCTGGCAAGGGCGAATTGCCCCGCCGTATCATCCAAAACTGCATGCGCCGTGGCCGTCCATTTTTTGTGGTGGCACTGGAAGGCGCAGCCGACGAAGAAACCGTAGAGCATATTTCACACGCATGGGTGCGCCTCGGCGCCATTGGCAAAGCCATTCAGCTATTGCGCGACGAAGGCGCAGAAGAACTGGTGCTGGCAGGAAAAGTGACCCGCCCCAAACTCTCCAACCTGCGCCCCGATCTGAAAGCCACCAAACTGCTGGCACGCCTTGGCTCCAACCTCTTCACTGGCGATGACGAGCTGCTACGCGGCATCATCACCTTTCTGGAAGAAGAAGGGTTCAAAGTGGTGGGAGCTGACGAAGTAGTTGACGATATCCTCACCCCCGAAGGCCTGATTGGCGGGCTATACCCTGACAAAAAAGCGCAAGCCGACATTGAGTTTGGCGCGCAGATTGCCAAAGGCATCGGCGAGCTGGATATTGGACAATCGGTGGTGGTGCAAAACCATCAAGTGCTGGGTGTAGAAGCCGTGGAAGGCACCGACAACCTGATCAAACGCTGCGCTGATTTGAAAGTGGAAGAACGCGGCGGCGTGTTGGTGAAGGTAAAAAAACCCAATCAGGAAAAACGGGTTGATCTGCCAACCATCGGCATAAACACCGTGGAAAACGTGGCTAAGGCAGGGCTTGCAGGCATTGCGGCCGAGGCGGGCGGATCGCTGATGATCGACCGTAGAGAAATTGCAAAACGTGCGGATGAGCTAGGTATTTTCGTTGTAGGTTTTTCAGTGGAGTAGCCGATATGAGCGACGATGCACCCTTGATCTATATTATTGCGGGCGAAGCCTCTGGCGACGCGCTGGGCGGAAAGCTAATGGCCGCCCTGAAAGAACAAATGGGCAATCAGCCACGCTTCTCAGGCATTGGTGGCGAACATATGTTCAACGAAGGCATGTTCCCCCTCTTCCCCATGCAGGAACTGTCTATGATGGGGTTTGCAGAGATAGTGCCGCATATTCCTAATCTGCTGAAACGTATCAAGCAAACCGTCGAAGACATCGAAAAGAAACAGCCCGATCTGGTTATCACAATCGACTCTCCCGGCTTTACCTTTCGGGTGGCCAAGCAACTGCGCAAACATGGCATTCAATGCCCGTTGGTGCATTACGTGGCACCGACGGTCTGGGCATACAAACCAGAACGCGCCAAGAAGGTAGCCAACCTGTTCGATTATCAGCTTTGCATTTTGCCTTTTGAGCCGCCTTACTTTGAAGCAGAAGGCATGCAGGCCAGCTTTGTGGGACACCCGGTGGTAGAAGGCTGGAAAGATAAGCCGCAAAAAGGCACCTATCGCATCGCGCAAGGCATTGACGATGAAACCTGCCTGCTTGCTGTGATGCCCGGTAGCCGCGTAGGCGAGTTGAAAAAACATCTCAGTATTTTCCGCGAGGCTGTGCACAAGCTGAGCTTTGTGCACCAGAATTTGAAAGTCGTGCTTCCCACCAAGCCGCACTTGCTGCCTTTGATTGAAAAACACGCCGAAAAATGGCCCGTAAAACCCCATATCGTCACCGACGAGGTGGAAAAACGTGCCGCCATGATCGACAGTAATATCGCGCTGGCAAAGTCGGGCACGATCAGCCTGGAATGCGCATTAGCAGGCCTACCGATGATCACGACCTACCGTGTGAATCCACTCAGCTATATGATCGCGAAACGCATCGTTAAGACCGAGTATGTCAACCTGATCAATATTCTGTGCGAGAAAGAGGTGGTGCCAGAATTGCTGCAAGAGCAATGCCGCCCTGATTTGCTGGCCAAAGAGCTGGACTCTCTGTTCAAAGACAAGCATCGCCGAGCCACCCAACGCGAAGCATTTTATGCGGGTTTGAAAAAGCTCGGCATGGAAGAGCCGGAAACCGCCAGCAGCAAAGCGGCACGCATTGTGCTTCAGCTTTTGCAGGCCTAACTAGCCTTAGCCTGCCTGCAAATAATCCACCGCCCGATCATAGCCAAACAACGCCAATAACAGGCGCACCGCTTTACCGCGCGCGCCTTGCAGCTGCGCGTCACGATGCAGCAGCAATTTCACATCGTCGCGTGCCATCAAAATCAGCTCGCGATGCACGGCAAAATCCACAAACCGGAATTGCGGCAATCCGCTTTGGCGCGTGCCCAGCACATCGCCCGCACCACGCAACAACAGATCCTCTTCCGCAATACGAAAACCATCATTGGTTTCGCGAATCACGCGCAGACGTTCCTTGGCGATATCGCTGCATTTCGAGCTATAAAGCAGCAGACAACTCGATTGTTTGTCGCCGCGCCCTACTCGCCCACGCAGCTGGTGCAGCTGGGCCAACCCAAATCGCTCGGCCTGCTCAATCACAATGATGGTCGCATCCGGCACATCCACCCCAACTTCAATTACTGTAGTGGCCACCAGCACATCATAGTGATCACCCGCAAAGCCTTGCATCACCTCTTCGCGTTCGGCCGGCTTCATACGACCATGCACCAAGCCCACCCGCTCGCCCAAAATGCGTTGCAGCACACGGTGGCGCTCTTCGGCCGCCGCCAGATCTCCTGTGGCAGAAAAGCTATCTGTCTCCTCAGATTCTTCAATCAGCGGACAAATCCAATAGGCTTTTGCACCCTGGCTCAATGCGCGCTGCAAGCCTTGCACCACCTCGTCTATGCGGTCACGGTTTACGGTGCGCGTATCAATCGGCAGGCGGTTAGCGGGTTTTTCTGTCAATTGCGAGGTATCCATATCGCCGTAGGCCGTCATGGTGAGTGTGCGCGGAATAGGGGTTGCGGTCATCAGCAGCAAATGCGGCCTGTCACCTTTGGATGCCAGCGCAAGGCGCTGATTCACACCAAAACGATGTTGTTCATCAATCACAATGAGCGCTAAATCCTTAAACGCCACATCCTGCTGAAACAACGCATGTGTGCCAATGAGTATATCCACCTCGCCCGCTTGTGCCCGTGCCATTACCGCGTCGCGCTCTTTCTTGGGCATCTTGCCTGTCAACAATGCCGAGCTGGCATTTATCCCTTCCAACATCCGTGCGATGCTTGCTGCATGCTGGCGCGCCAGCAACTCCGTGGGTGCCATCAATGCACATTGTTTGCCTGCCGCCACCACGCGCAACATCGCCAGCAGGCACACCAACGTCTTTCCACTTCCTACATCCCCTTGCAGCAGGCGTAACATGCGATTGCCCGATGCCATGTCGGCATCGACCTCGGCCAGCACATCCTGTTGACCCTTGGTCAGTGTAAAAGGCAATTGTGCAATGGTCGCATCGCGCAAATGGTCATTCGCTTCAATCGCAACACCCGCTTCTTTACGCTCTTCGGTGCGAATCAACGCCAACGCCAACTGGTTGGACAATATCTCATCATAGGCCAGCCGTTGCAGCACGGGGCTATTCTCGGCGAACGCATCCAGCGATTCTGGCGCATGCAAGCTGCGCAAGGCCTCATGCCACGCCGGCCACCCCTTTTGCTGGCGCACAGCATCTTCCAGCCATTCAGGCAATGGCTGCACTTTTGCCAGCGCCTGTGCCATCAATTTCAGCAGCATCTTGTTACTAATGCCATAGGTCAACGGATAGGTTGGCTCCAGCCGCGCCACCTGCTCCAACTGCTCCACTGGCACGGCTATGTCGGGATGTGTCATCTGCACCGAGCCGTCAAACCGCTCGCAGCGGCCGCTTATGGCGCGTTTTTGGCCTTCAGGAAATTGCTTGGTTAGGTAATCCCCCCGCGCATTGAAAAACACCAGCTGCATATCGCCACTCTCGTCATGACACTGAATGCGATAAGGCGGCCTGCGGCCTGCACGTCTGCCGGGCGGGCCTGGCATATGCTTATCCACGGTGACGATGAGCGTTGCCACCCCATCCAGCGGCGCTTCGGCAATGGTGAAGACCTTGCGCCTGTCCACCACCCCTGTGGGCAAGTGAAACAGCAAATCGCGCACCACAGGCGCTTTGCCAGTGGCATCCTGCTCCATAAACGGGCTGGCATAGCCCAGCAAGCGGTTAAGCGATTTTCGTACCGCAGGCCCCACCCCTTTCAGGTTGGCCACATCGGTAAAAAGCGGGAAAAGTTCCGCAGGGCGCATGCTAGCTCAGGTCAATCAGTTTGTTACGATCATCGGAATCCAGCGCCCCCATAGCATCTTCGCCAATGCCCAGCAGATCAGACGCAGACTCTCCAGCCATCGGCATAAAACCAATCGAAATCGTCACCGAAAAGTCAGACTTACCGCCAAACACAATACGGTGCTGGTGAATAAACCAACGCAGGCGATTGAGCACCACACGCGCCGACTCGGGCGTGATATCCATGAGCAGCACAGCCAGCAGGTTATCGCCAACACGGCAGACAATATCGTCCGAACGCAGTTTACTACGACAGCAATTGCCGGCATGTTTCAGCAATTCCAGACATTGCCGCTTGCCATAATGCTCCACATTACTTTCATGACGATCCACGCGCAGCATCGCAAAACAGGCCTTCATATCGTGGCTGTTAATATAGTTATTCAGCAACTCCACCGCCTGTTCAGCAGAGTAACGGTCAGGCAGGCCGGTCACATCGTCCAGCACCATGCGGCCTTCCAGATTGGACTGCAGCATCTCTCGCATACTGTCTTTTTCGCGCTCTTCGCGCTCGTCCAGCACCACCAGACGGAACCAATGATGCGCATCGCGCGCTTCGGTGCGGTCAATTTTGATATCTACAGGCAGTAATGCACCGTCTTTTGCCTTCAACTTAAAGCTGCGCACGCGCCCCAACACCTCATCCAGATCCTGCGCGCTATCTTCAAACTCCAGATAATCTTCAATCGCCTCAACGATCGCATCGCCGAGCACATGTTGCAACGGCACGCCCGTCAGCTCAACCGCCGGATAACCCAGCATAGCCGCCGCTTCTTCGGTAATATCGTCAATATTTACGGTACGTTTGGCATTATTCTGACAAACAATAATCGCTGCATCGCCTTTGCGGGCTACTTCATCCATTATGTTTTACCCTGCCGCTTTTGCGCGGAAATAGTTGAACCTGCCTAAAAAGGCATTATCTTCACCAAGATTTACTTTACACAAACAGAATGACAATGACAGAGATTTTAGACCCGCGCCGCAAACGCCTGCATTATCGCAGCTGGCATCGTGGCTGTAGAGAAACAGATTTGATCCTCGGCGCCTTTTGCGATGAGTATCTGGCCGATATGGATGATGCACAGCTCGATACGTTCGAAGACTTCCTTGAAGAGGATGACAAACTTATCTGGTATTGGATTATCGAGCAGGAAGCGCCCGAACGCGCCGACTTCACTCCCATTGTTGAACGGTTGCGCCATTTCCGCGACTACTCTCCGGCGTAAATCATGTTATTACCCGCGCCCCTCATCCATCCGCTCGCACCCGACGAGCACCACACCGTCTATGGCGTGCCGCATGGCACCCAAGCCCTTGCTCTCACCGAGCTTGCGCGCAAGCATAACGCCCCGGTTATTCACATCAGCAATCAGGACCGCGACATGGTGGCCGCTGCGCAGGCTGCGCAGTTCTTTGCGCCCGATATGCCATGCTACCAGCTACCCGCATGGGACTGCCTGCCTTATGACCGTGTATCGCCGAGCACCAACATTACCGCACAGCGTCTGCACACATTGTCGCAATTGGCCGCTGCCGACACCAAGCAACCGATGCTTATTTTCACTACCGTCAGCGCTGCGATTCAAAAACTGCCATCCAAAGCGCTGATTCAACAAAGCAGCTTTGTGCTCAAAGTCGGTTCGGATATCTCGGTCGACGCACTCAGCCATTACTTGGCGCATCACGGCTATCACCGTAACGCCAAGGCGATGGAGCCGGGGGAATTCGCCATGCGCGGTAGCATCATCGACATTTTCCCACCCGGCGCAGAAGAAGGCATCCGCCTCGATTTATTTGGCGAAGAGATTGAGTCTATTCGCTGCTATGATCCGCTCAGCCAGATAAGCGACAGCCATCTGAAGGAATACACATTGCAGCCAGTCAGTGAAGTGCTGCTGAATGACGACACTATCAGCCGTTTTCGCAGTGGCTACCGCGAGCATTTTGGTGCTGTTACCAAATCCGATCCGCTCTATGAATCGATATCAGCGGGTCACACGCACCCCGGCATGGAGCATTGGCTGCCGCTGTTTTACGAATCACTCGACACTGTGTTCGATTATGTGCCCTCGGCCATCATTTGCCACGATCATCAAACCGAGCAAACCCGCCAGGAACGCTACGACCTGCTGAATGATTATTACGATGCGCGCAAGACCAACGCCCAGCAAAAAGGCGACACCGCGCCCTACCATGCACTGCCGCCATCGCAGCTATATTTGCTGCCAGAGGCATGGCAGAAACGCAACGCGCAACACCCACAGCTTGAATTCTCGCCGTTCCGACCGCCTGAGAATGCGTCTGAGCAGGCAGCGCAGCTACCCCTGCGCCATAGTCAGAACTTTGCTTCGGTACGCCAGCAAAAAAATGGCGATGTGTGGGCAGCCGTCAAAAACACCGTGCGCGATGCGGCCAAACCTATCCTCTTCACCTCCAACAGCCCCGGCAGCGCCGAGCGCTTACGCAAGATGCTGGCCGAGCATGGTGTGAATGTGCAGGAAATCACGCATTGGCGCCAGACACATAAACTCACCACCAAAACGCCCGGCCTTGCCGAACTGGCGATAGAACGCGGCTTCGAAACCCCGCAATTGCTGGTGTTTAGCGAGCAGGACATTCTTGGCGAGCGCATCATTCGCACCCAGAAACGCCGCCGCAAGTCCGAAGCCTTCATGGCCGAGGCCGCCACCATCAGCGAAGGCGAGCTGATTGTGCATAAAGAGCACGGCATAGGCCGCTTTGAAGGGCTGATTACACTCGACGTCAACAACACACGCCACGACTGCCTGAAGCTTGTATATGCATGCGACGATAAATTATTCCTGCCAGTTGAAAATATCGACATGATCAGCCGCTATGGCAGTGAAGACAGCGAAAGCCAACTCGACAAGCTGGGCGGAGTGAACTGGCAAAAACGCAAGGCCTTGCTGAAGAACCGTATTAAGCTGGCCGCCGAAGAATTGCTAAAAATTGCCGCGCGCCGCCTGACACGCCCTGCCCCGCAATTAACCCCACCGCAAGGCCTGTATGAAGAATTCGTCAGCCGCTTCCCTTATCAGGAAACCGAGGAACAGCTGGCCGCCATACAAGATGTGCTGGATGATCTGGCCAAAGGCACACCGATGGATCGCCTGATTTGCGGAGATGTAGGCTTTGGTAAAACCGAGGTGGCTATGCGCGCTGCATTTGCAGCGGCGAGTGCCGACAAGCCAGTGCAAGTGGCCATCATCACCCCCACCACACTGCTTGCCCGCCAACACTACAAAAACTTCAGCGAGCGTTTCAAAGACTTCCCCATCACGGTGCGGCAGCTCTCGCGGCTGGTTTCCACCAAAGATGCCAAGCAAACCCGCGATGATCTGAAAGAAGGGCGGGTCGACATTGTGATTGGCACGCACGCCTTGCTGAGCAAACAGGTGGACTTTAAAAAACTGGGGCTATTGATTGTTGATGAGGAACAGCATTTCGGCGTGGCACAGAAAGAAAAGCTGAAAAAAATGCGCTCTCAAGTGCATGTGCTCACCTTGTCCGCGACCCCGATTCCGCGTACACTGCAAATGTCGCTCACGGGCGTGCGCGAACTATCCCTTA